>Ga0164241_10001418_pt1 | contig 29687 bp, 29 predicted proteins | sample OricomyardsoilBY_FD_108780 | JGI IMG/M metagenome (GOLD analysis project Ga0164241, IMG submission 108780) | Backyard soil microbial communities from Emeryville, California, USA - Original compost - Back yard soil (BY) | ecosystem: Environmental > Terrestrial > Soil > Unclassified | place: USA... | reverse complement strand
GGTCGGTGACGCCTACATCGCGCACCTCCGCGACTTCCTCGAACGCAAGCCCTCCACGATTCAGGACTACGAAGGCATCCTGAACAAAGCCGAGCAGGGGCTGCCGAAGAAGACGACCGACCGCTACGAAGGCGCCGACATCGAAGGCTATGTCCGGGCGATGAAGAAGCTGGGGCGCTCGTCGAAGACGATCAACAACCACCTGAACTTCCTCCACGGCCTCTTTGCTTTCGCCGTGAAGCGCGGTTGGGCGCCGGCCAACGCGGTCGCCGAAGCCGAGCGACCGCGAGCCGACGGCGCCGATCCCGACATTCGCTTCATCGACCTGGAGGAACTCGAGGCGCTCCTGCGGGTGGTCCCCGACGACGTTCTCGGCCCGGTCGAGCGCCCGCTCTACCTGACCGCCGCGATGACCGGCCTGCGCCAGGGCGAGCTGATCGCGCTCCGCTGGAAAGACGTCGACTGGAAGGCGAGCCTGATCCGTGTTCGCCGCAACTACACCCGCGGGCGTTTCGGCACCCCGAAGACGAAGCGCTCCAGCCGCTCGGTCCCGATGCCCGCCCGCGTTGCCGCGGTGCTGAAAGAGCATTTCGAGCGCTCCGAATACACCGGCGCCGACGATCTCGTCTTCTGCCATCCCGAGACCGGCGGACCCTTCGACGCCTCGAAGATGAGGAAGCGCTTCAAGGACGCGATCAAGGCAGCCGGGGTCCGCTCGATTCGGTTCCACGACCTTCGCCACACCTTCGGCACGAGGATGGCTGCGGCCGGGGCGCCGCTGCGGACCATTCAGGAGTGGATGGGCCACCGCGACTACAAGACGACCGAAATCTACGCTGACTACGCGCCCGATCCCGTCCAGGGTGCCCGCTGGGCAGAGGCGGCATTCGCCGAGGAAGAGGAAGACGACGGCGATGCAACCGACGATGAGAAAGAGGCCAGTTAGGCGGCCAGGCCCGCCGGCTGGCGTAAGCTAGAGAGGAGCGGTTATGGCAGATGCACAAGAAATCGAGCTGGTCTTCGAGCCCCAGGATGAGGGCGGCTACCACGTCTACGCGCCCGACCTTCCCGGTCTTCACACCCAGGGCGACGACGTTGACGATGCGATGGCGAACGCTAGCGAGGCGGTCGCCCTCTACGTCGAGGGCTTGCGCGAAGACGGCGAACCGCTCGACAGCGGCGTGATCCGCCGCTCGATTCCCCTGCCGGCGTGAGTCCGCGCCAGCCGGTCGTCTCCGGCGAGCGCCTAATCAAGGCGCTGCGCAAGGAGGGCTGGGAAGTCGTCCGTCAACGCGGCAGCCACGTCCGCTTGAAGAAGGCGGGGCGCAAACACGCGCTCGTCGTCCCGCTGCACCGGGAACTCCGTCGCGGCACCCTCGCCGGCATCCTCCGCGATGCCGACCTCAGCGCCGACGATCTGGTGAAGCTGCTTCGCTAAGTCCGGCTCTTAGAGTGAGTGGCGGGAGCCCGTCGCTGCACTGCCCACCCTCTGACCCATAACCTCGACTCCGCGCGTCGAAGCGGGGACGTTACGAGTGGGGTGGAGGCGTCATGGATGCAGCGACTCAGACGGCACTTGTCGAGAACGGGGTTGCCTCCTGGCTACTGGAGGCGATCGACCAGCTTCCGCGTGCCTCGATGGATGATCTCGATGGTCTCCTTGTCACCGTTGGGGAGCCAGTAATCCCTGAGGAGACCAAGGCGAATTGCCGGTGCCATTTCGTCGCCCGCGACGCAAATGACCGCCCCCGAGTAAACGCCTTGACGAAGACGCTCGCAAAGCACGCAATGGCCTTCTGTATCCCCCGTACTCGCATAGACGAAGCCGCTGCGTACTACGCCGAGACGAAATCACCGGAGAAGTTCAGTGAGCTAGAGAGTCAGACTCGCTCCCTCTTCACCAAGCTCGAGAAGTCGGGAGAGGGGGGAGAGCTCTTGCTCTATCTCCTCCTCGAAGCGGCGCTTTCGATCCCGCAGATCCTTTGCAAGATGCCGCTGAAGACCAACGCCGAAATGCACGTTCACGGAGCAGATGGCGTTCATGCTCAACTGCTGCCCAACGGCAACCTCGCCCTCTACTGGGGAGAGTCAAAGCTCTACGCCTCAGTCAACGGCGCGATTGATGCGTGCTTCGAGAGCGTTGCCCCCTTTCTTTTGGACGAGGGCGGGACCGATGCGACCGAGCGCGATTTGATGCTCGTTCGCGAAAACGTCGACGCCGGCGATCCTGACGTGACCGCTGCGCTTGCCCACTACTTCGAGAATGAGGCAGGCGCGGCCAAAGTCGAGTTTCGAGGTGCCTGTCTCATCGGATTCAGCCTTGACGATTACCCGCATCCGTTTGGTGAGGACGGCAAGACGATCAGCGAGCAGGTCACCACCGCCATCGACGGATGGCAGAAGCGGATTGCTGAGCAGATTGGCGAGCACAAACTTGAGGCCTTCGAGTTCGAGGTCTTCTGTGTGCCCTTGCCCTCGGTCGATGACTTTCGCAAGGCGCTACGAGAACGGCTGGGCTTGACCGCATGACCCCCGAGGAGCTGGCCGAGGTCATTCTCTCCGGGCCCCGCTTTCAGTCTCACCTGTCGGCGATCACGCTCACCTCGATCCTGCAGGATTTGCCGGCGATCTCTCCCGCAAAGGAGCCCGCCGAGATCGACTGGAATCATGCGCTCTTTTGTTGCAGCGCGTTGACGACCGCTTCTTCCGAGAAAGCGCAGGAGGCCGCGTTGCGTGTAGCGCAGGGCTGTCTGTCCACCGAAGCGGCCGAGCCAGGACATCACACGGCCGCCGCCGTGCTTTTGGAGCGCCTTGGCAATCGCCCAGCGGTAGAGCTGGCAGAGCGCCGCGAGCTTGTTGAAGTCGACGCCTGGGATCAGGCACCCGCGCCGTTGCAGCTCGACGTCATTCATAGCCGCTTGGCTCTGACGATCTCGGTGGCTGACGGAGAGTCGATCGCAGCGAACCGGTTCCAGCGTGAGTTCTGGAACCGAGCCTCGAATTACTTGTGGCTCAGCGTGTCAGCGCCCACCTCGGCCGGCAAGTCATACGTGGTGAAGCGATGGTTCGGGGAGCGCCTCGCCGCGACCGAGGGATTCCGCGGTGTGTACCTGGTGCCCACGAGGGCGTTGATCGAGGAGGTCACTAATGACCTTCGCGCTCACTTTTCCAAAGAGGTCGGCATCTACGCCTTGCCCTGGGACGGCGACATCGGGTCCAAAGAGAAGGAGATCCACATCCTGACCCAGGAGCGACTGCACTTGCTTCAACAGCGGTTTGCTGACTTCGCTCCTGATCTACTCTTCGTCGACGAGGCTCAGAAGTTTGGAGACGATTCTCGCGGTGTGCTGCTCCAGCGCGTTCTCGATGAGGCGGTACGACGAAATCCGAGCGGCCAGGTGCTTTTCGCAAGCCCGCTCACTCTCAATCCGGAGTTGCTCCTTGAGGGTGCCCCCGCTGGAGCCGAGGCAAAGGCGTTGACGAGCGAAACGATCACCGTGAATCAGAACCTGTTGTGGGCGAATCAGGTTCCGAGGAAGCCCAAGACATGGACGATCAAGCACGTCTTCGATGGTGAGGCCGCCGAGATCGGCACGTTTGAGTTGCCTGCGCGACCATCGCCAGAGAGCAAGAGGCTGACCCTGGTCGCCGTTGCGTTGGGCGGTACGGACTCAGGCAACGTTGTCTACGTCAACGGTGCCGGGGCTGCCGAGAAGGCGGCGCTTCAAATCCACGATGCGTTGGGTGAGGCTTGCGACGTCACTGATCGCGCGGAGATTGCCGAGCTGCGTGAGCTCGTTCAGAAGACGATCCATAAGGACTACGCGCTCGCAACTGTGCTGGAGAGGGGAGTGGCATTTCACTACGGGAATATGCCCCTGATAGTTCGGGCGCAGATCGAGAAGCTCTTTCGACTCGGCGTCATTCGCTATTTGGTCTGTACCTCGACTCTGCTTGAGGGTGTCAACCTGCCCTGCCGGAATCTCTTTGCGAGGGGGCCGAAGAAGGGCAACAACCGCCCAATGTCTCCCGCGGACTTCTGGAATCTCGCCGGGCGTGCCGGCCGCTGGGGCAAGGAGTTCCAGGGGAACATCGTCTGCGTCGACACCACCAAGGAGAACCTTTGGCCGAAGGTGCCGCACTCACGGGCGCGCCAGCCGATCCAGCGTGCTTCCGATCAGGTTTCGGCGGATCCCGCCGCTCTACGGGCCTACATTGCGGCAGAGACCCCGGTGCAGGCTGGCCGCGCGGACCCTGTTCTGGAGTCCGTGTTCAGCTTTATGGCCACCCGCGTCGCCCAGGGCATCAAGCTCGAGGACATTCCCGGAATGACGCCGCTCGGGGACCAGGCCGAGGTAATCGAAGCTGACGTTGCCAATGCTTTGGAGCCGGTTGAGGTCCCCATCGAGATCATCGCGGCCCATCCTGGGATTAGCCCTCTGTCGATGCACCGGTTGCTCGCCTACTTCCGTGAGAAGGAGGACCCTGTGTCCTTGCTGCTGGCGATGCCCGAGAGCGACGATGCCGTAGAGAGCTACGTCGCAGCGATCGGGCGGAGCAGCCGCTATCTAGGCGGTGAATTCGGCATTGGAGGCCGACAGTGGATTCTGGCGATGCTGGTCGCGAACTGGATGCGCGGGCACTCGCTCGCCCGTCTGATCTCCGCCCGGATCAGGTATTACGAGGACAAAGGACCGGTCAACGTCGCGACGATGATCCGGGCCGTCATGGATGACGTCGAGCAGATCGCTCGCTTCGAGGCGCCGAAGTACCTCGCTTGCTATCTCGACGTCTTGAAGTTTCATCTCGACCAGATCGGCAAAGCAGAGCTGGCGGCCGAGATGCCTGACCTGACGATGATGTTGGAGTTGGGCGTCTCACGGGACACTGAGCTCGCCTTGATGGGGCTAGGCCTCTCGCGGACGAGCGCCATCGCCCTCTCGGCCGTTATCGTCGCCGACGACCTCAGCCGGGAGCAGGTTGCGGCATGGCTTCTGGAGCACAACGTCGAGGGGCTTGACCTGCCCGTTTTGATCAAGGCGGAAATCGCCGACCTGGTGGACTCGCTTGGCTCGGCTGAGGCTGCCTAAGCCTCAGAGGGCGGTCCGGCGGCTTGTCTGGGCGGGTACACAAACGGGTCACAATTTGAGCGAAAGTGGGGTCAACTCAGACCAACTCGGACCGCTTGAACAAGCCAAAAACCAGCCTGGTCAACCCCGCCTAGAAACCTCATAACCCGAAGGTCGCAGGTTCGAATCCTGCCCCCGCTATAGGAAAAGGCCCCGGAAACGGGGCTTTTTTTGTGGGCGGAATTGGGAGCAGGAGGCCGGTGCGGGTACCAAACGGGTACCAATTTTGTGCGGGAGAGTGCCTCAGCGCTCTCCTAGCGACCGCTAGCAACTGTGCTTCATGCCCCCGCCCGCACCTCCGACGCGGTGCAATGGATCGAGGGGGATACCCGGTAGGGCAGTTCGCCGCGGATAGAGATGCGGCCGGACGGCCGGCTCGAGACTCTGCTCGCCCAGCGCACTCTTTTAAGAGCTGAGCGGTCGGTCAACCTCGGGGGGTGCAGCTAGCGGGACTCTGTGTCGAACGAGCCGTTGGTGGCGCAGGGGGACCGTCGATTCGCTGCTACCGCTTATCGTCGACGCTCGGAGGCAGCGACCACCAGCCGTTGAGCCTCAGCGCCAGCAGGTGACGGGGCAGAGAGGCGAGCGAGCGCCTCGCCTCCTCGCGCAGGCGATCGGCTTCCTCATCTCGGCCACGGAAGCGGGCGAGAGCCTCGTCGCGCAGCGGCTTGGTTTGCCGCCCGCGACTGTCGCGGGGACGGATTAGGTCGTCGAAGCGGACCAGGCGCCGCAGCCAAGCTTCGGTCTCCCTGCTCCACCTGCGTTCGGCTAGGGCGAAGAACGTCTGGATCACCAGGGCGTGGGCCCGGCGCAGCTTTGGAGGCGCGTCGGCGGCGAGGATCAGTTGGGCGTCCTCGATCCAGCTGTCGAGGATCTGGGTGCGGAGGGTCGGCACTTTGCCGAAGCGCAGGCGTCCCGCCGGAATCGCGATGGCGAGCGCGGCGCAATAGAGCTCGGTTGCCGGCGTTACCGCTCCGATGCGAAGCTGCTCGGCAAGCTCTTCGGCGCCGAAGGCACGGCGGGTCTCGGCGATTGCGAATTGCGCGTATTCGACGGCGCCACCAAAATTGCGGGCACGATGTTCGACTCGGGCCGAGAGGATCGAGGCCCAGATACGCGGCACAGTCGGGTCTGTCCCCTGGTCGTCGCATATCCTCGTGACCAGCCGACGCCAGCTGGTCACGAGCTGGCGCGCCTCATCGACGAGGTCGTTGTCCCAGAGCACCTCGGCGCCGTGCGAGATGCGCCAGAAATCGCCCTCGAGGTGGATGGCGAAGCTGCGCAGAGCGAGTCGGTGGGCGATCTCGCGTGCCGTAGCGACGGCACCTTGGCGGTTGGCCCCGAGCTCCCACTGCTGGAACAGCTTGCGGTCGAGCGCCTCGAGGTCTGGTTCGTCCCTGTATCCCGCGGTAGTTGCCGTATCCACACTGCCTCCTTTTGACGTCGGGAGCGGAGGATAGCCTGAATCGCGGCTTAGTTGGTCTTATTTTGATGGGAAAAACTATGCAAGGAGCGATAAAACAAGCGAGAAAAGCGAGCCAAATTGTCATTCTTTTGGTTATAGGGCAGTTCCCAACTTGGAAATCCTTCGTTACAGCGACCAATCGGGCACGATCCGGCAGCGGATGACCCACTAGGAGACTTCGATGAACGACCTCGGCCTTAAGAAGGCGCAACACAACGGCTCGACTGAGGTGGGCCTTGACCCGGCCTCCAGCGAGACGTCGGCGACGCAGACCAGGGTCAGGGCCCTGCTCGACCTCGGCCTCGAAGCTGAGGAGCTTGCCGACGCCCTCGGTGTCAAGTCCCAGACCACGATCCGCAACTGGGCCGACGGAACCGCCTCACCCCGACGAGCCGGCGTGCGTGCCGTCGACGACCTTCGCCGAGTCCTGGTCCTGCTGAGCGAGGCTGGCATCACTGGGGACGATGCCGCTCAATGGCTCCGCAGTCGTCAGGGTGGGGTGCTCGAAAACGATCGACCCATCGATGTATTTCTCGAGGATCCGTTGAGGGCTTTAGCGGCCGCGAATGCCCTTGTTGAAGCAGAGAAATAACTGGTACGGAAGCGTCGAGAGACGAAGCCCTGCGGCGGGTCGCCGAGAAGACCGTCGCTCGACGCGGTTTACTGCTTTCTCGTGATCACCTATTCCATGAGCCTGTCGGCTGACGGCTACGTCGCCGGGCCCGACGGAAGCTTCGACTGGGCGGTGCCCAGCGAGGATCTGCACCGGTTTCACAACGAACGGGTCGCCGCGATCGATGTCCAGCTGCTTGGCCGGCGCCTCTACGAGACGATGCTGGTGTGGGACACCGAGGAGTTCGCCGAGCCCGTGATGGCGGAGTTCGCCGAGATCTGGCGTCCGCTCGAGAAGATCGTGTTCTCGACCACGCTGACGAGCGTCGAGGGCAGCAACCGCCTGGCCGCCGGAACGCTGGAGGAGGAGATCGCCGCGCTCGGGGACCGGAGGATCGCGGTCGGCGGCGCCGGCCTTGCGGCGGAATGCATGCGGCGCGGGCTGGTCGACGAGTTCGAGCTGTTCGTCCTCCCGATCGTGGTGGGTGGCGGCACGCCGTACTTCCCGCCGGACGTGCAGATCGACCTCGAGTTGGTCGAGACCCGCACGTTCGGCGCGACCGTGTACTTGCACTACCGCCGGCGCGGTTAGGGGGTCGACTGCCCGGTGTAGCCGGGGGGCCACACCTGGAGTTCAGCTGAGCTGCTGGGCCAGTCCGATGACGATGCCCTCAGGACCCCGCAGGAAACAGAGCCGGTAGACGTCTTCGTATTGCGCTATCTCGTCGACGAGTTCGGCGCCGTGGTTGCGCAGGCGGGCGACGACATCGTCGATGTCGTCGACGGCGAACATGATGCGGCGTATGCCGAGCGCGTTCGCCGGCGCATTTTCCGGCTCGGCTCTGACCGCCGGCGGCGTGTGGAACTTCGTCAGCTCCACCCGGCCGTGGCCGTCCGGAGTCCGCATCATGGCGATGTCGGCACGGACGTCGTCGAGCCCGATGACGCGGCCCACCCAGGCCCCCTCTACCTGCGTCTCCCCCTCCAGCTCCATGCCGAGCTCGACGAAGAACGCCTTGGCGGCCTCGAGGTCGTCGACAACGATGAGAACGTTGTCCATCCGCTCAATCGTCATATGCCCGCAGCATAGGTCCGCTTGAAGCGGAGGCTTGTGCCGGGCGGTCCCGGGGTAGAGGGGGGTGCGGGCCGCCGGCCCGGAACCCAGCGGCTTTCACCGGCATCTCAGCTGGTTCCCGCTCGGATGTAGAGACCAACCGCCCTTCTGGCGGCGAGGCGTTCGGGTCGGCGGAACTCCCGCTCAATTCGACTTAGGGGGCATCAAATGTCAGGCCAGCTTCAGGGAAAGAAGATCGCGATCGTCGTCGCCAACGAGGGCGTTGAGCAGGTCGAGCTGACCAGCCCGCTCGCGGCCCTGCGCGAGGCCGGCGCCGAGGTCGAGCTGCTCGCCCCCGAGGAGGGCGAGATCCAGGCTTTCAACCACCTCGACAAGGGGGAGACGTTCACGCCCGACAGGGCTCTGGCCGGGGCGAGCCCGGGCGACTACGACGGCCTCGTGCTGCCGGGTGGCGTCGCCAACCCCGATCAGCTGCGCACCGACACCGACGCGGTCCAGTTCGTCCGCGCTTTCTTCGAGGCGGGCAAGCCGGTCGGGGTGATCTGCCACGGACCGTGGACTCTGATCAACGCAGGCGTCGTCGACGGTCGCACCCTCACCTCGTGGCCGAGCTTGCAGACGGATCTCCGCAACGCCGGGGCCGAGTGGGTCGACGAGGAGGTTCACGTCGACCAGGGGCTGGTCAGCAGTCGCAGGCCCGACGATCTCGATGCCTTCAACGCGAAGATCGTCGAGGAGTTCGCCGAGGGCGTGCACGAGGGCCAGCGCGAGACGACCTCGGCCGGCGCGTGAGTTCGGAGGAGCCGCCCATCGTCGTTCTCGACATCGATGGCACCCTCGTCGACACCAACTACCAGCACGCGATCGCCTGGCACCGCGCCCTGCGGACCCACGGCTACGTCGTGCAGCTTTGGGAAATCCACCGCCACATCGGCATGGGCGGCGATCAGTTCGTTGCGGCGTTGGTGGGCGCTGACGCCGAGCGCAGCGACGGCGACGCGATCCGCGCGGCGGAGGGAGAGGCCTACGCTGAGCTGATCGGCGAAGTGCAGGCGATGCACGGTGCCACCGAGCTCCTGCGCGAGCTGCGCGAGGAAGGCGCCAGGGCGATCCTCGCCAGCTCGGCGAAGGCCGAGGAGGTCGAGCACTACGTCGACCTGCTTGACGCCCGCGAGCTGGTCGAGGGCTGGACGACTGCCGCCGACGTCGCCCGCACGAAGCCTCACCCCGACCTCATCCAAGCCGCCCTGCAGAAGGTCGGATGTGAGGGGCCGGCGGTGATGGTCGGCGACTCGACCTGGGACGTCAAGGCCGCCGGTGCCGCCGGCATCCCGACCTTGGCCGTGCTGACCGGGGGCTTTTCGGAGTCCGAGCTGCGCGACGCCGGTGCGGCTGAAATCTACGAGTCGATCGGTGAGCTGCGCAAGGACCGCGCCACCCTGGCAAGACTTGCGACCCCGCTTGCCGCGACCTCCGGCTAGGGGGCGCCGGCGCCACCCTCGACTATCTCCAGCAGCGGGGAGGTGTCGAGCACGAAGACGAAGGAAAGATCTGGCCACAGGCCGCCGGATTGCGGGCCTCCATCGCAAGCGGTTCGATCCGGAGGTTCACCTTGTCATCGAAAGCACCCGGGTACCACTGCCGGAGTTCAACACGCGTGAAACGTGGGTAGGGAGTCAGCGCCCATCCACAACCGAAGGAGGAAGAAAGTGGCGGAGCTGACGACGCTGGAGGAGAAGCTTGCGGAGGTCTTGGGCCTGGCCCAGGCCGCGCAGGGCGCCACCGAAAAGGTCGAGGGCATGGTGGGGGACGAGGAAATCGTCGCCGGCCTGCAGAAAATGCGCGAGGAGGCCGCGGAGACCGAGCGCCGTTGCACGGACGCGGCCGACTCTCGCGATGGCAAGAAGACCGCGATCCTCGAAAAGGCCCAGGAAACGAAAACCGAGGCGACGGAGATGATGTCGACCTACCTCGGTGGCGATTCGGACGGGCTCGACGGTTTCGAGTTCCTGACGATGGCGGAGGCCGGTGAGGTCGGCCACTGGGCGGTCCTCGGCAAGCTCAACGAGACGGCCGGGGAGAGCCAGATCTCCGAGCTGGTCGAGTGGGCGCTGCCGATTCAGGAGCGCCACTTTGCCGACGTCAAGGACGGCTCGCTGGAGCTGGCCGGGGATAAAGACCCCTACGAAGAGTCCTAGCGGCGGGGACGCCATGTGCCCAAGGGGGCGTCGCCCAGGGGTCACCGCAGGAGCGGTGGCACTCGGCGCCTCATTGGATTGCTCCGTGGGGCCGGGTCTGGTTTGTCGAAGGCGAGAAGGTCCCGAAGAGCGAAGCGTTTCGAAGCGTTTGAGTGGGCGTTCCGCCTGGGTAGATCATCGCCATGCCGCGGTTACTGGCTATCTATCTCAACGACCACCTGGCGGGAGCGACGGCGGGGCTCGAGATGGCGCGGCGACTGCGGGCGAGCAACGAAGACGAACCGGAGTTCGGCTCGACGCTGCGCGAGATCTGCGCCGAGATCGAGGCAGATCGCGAGACGCTGAAGGCAGTGATGGGTCGGCTTGGGATCGGCCAGGGCAAGGTCAAGCCGGTAGCCGCGGTGCTCGGCGAGCGGCTGGGCCGATTGAAGCTGAATGGGCGCCTGTGGAGTTACTCGCCGCTCAGCCGCCTCGACGAGCTGGAGCTGCTGCAGATCGGGGTGGTCGGCAAGCGCCGGCTGTGGCGCGCGCTCGAGCACACCCACGCGGACGATCTCGCGGAGTTCGAGCTGGGGGCGCTGGCCGAGCGGGCCACGGGCCAGCTGCGCCGGCTGGAAGCCCTCCATCTGAAGGCCGCCTCCCTGGCTCTCTAGGGCTGGGCGGTTTCCTCGGCAGCGGCCTGGGTACAGGGGCGAAGAGGCCCACGGGAGCGGCTGCATCGTTCACTCCTCGCCGTCCCCACAAGTCTCTCTACCGGAAGGCGAACATGAAGATAGTTGTCATCGCGAGGGGGAGCCGACGATGAAGGCGCTCACCTTTCACGGCAAGCGCGACGTCCGCGTCGACGAGGTGCCCGACCCGAAGATCGAGCAACAGACCGATGCGATTGTCCGCGTCACCTCGACCGCGATCTGCGGCTCGGACCTGCATCTCTACGAGGTGCTGGGGATGTTCATCGAAGAGGGCGACGTCCTCGGTCATGAGCCGATGGGAATCGTCGAGGAGGTCGGCTCCGAGGTCACCCACATAAAGGAGGGCGACCGGGTCGTAATCCCCTTCAACATCTCCTGCGGCGAGTGCTGGATGTGCAAGGAGAAGCTCTTTGCCCAGTGCGAGACCACCCAGGTCCGCGAGCAGGACAAGGGCGCCTCGCTGTTCGGCTACACCAAGCTCTACGGCGAGGTGCCGGGCGGCCAGGCCGAGTACCTGCGGGTGCCGCAGGCGCACTTTGGGCCGATCAAGGTGCCCGGAAACGGCGCCCCCGACGAGCGCTACCTGTTCCTCTCCGACGTGCTGCCGACGGCCTGGCAGGCAGTCGAGTACGCGGCGATCCCGAAAGGCGGCAGCGTCGCCGTCTTCGGGCTCGGCCCGATCGGTCAGATGTGCGCGCGGATCGCCCGCCACCAAGGCGCGGAGACCGTGATCGGCGTCGACTCGGTTCCCGAGCGCCTGGAGATGGCGCTGCGCAACGGGGTCGAGGCGATCGACTCCTCCGAGCACGAAGAGGTGTCGGAGGTGATTCGGGGCTTGACCGACGGCCGCGGCCCCGACGGCGTCATCGACGCGGTCGGCATGGAGGCCCACGGCGGCCACGTCGCCGAGCTGGCCCAGAAGGCGACCGGCCTGCTGCCGGACTCACTGGCGGCGAAGGCGACCGAAAAGGCAGCCGTCGACCGCCTCTCGGCGCTACTCGGCTGCATCGACACGGTACGGCGCGGTGGCACGATCTCGATCTCCGGCGTCTATGGCGGCCAGCTCGACCCGCTGCCGATGATGCAGCTCTTCGACAAGGGCGTGCAGATCCGCATGGGGCAGGCCCACGTGCGGCGCTGGACCGACAAGATCCTGCCGCTGCTCGAAGGCGACGAGGACCCGCTCGGCGTCGACGACCTCACCACCCACCAGCTGCCGCTAGCCGAAGCCCCGAGCGCCTACTCGATGTTCCAGAAAAAGGAAGACGGGGCGATCAAGGTCGTCCTCAAGCCCTGAGGAGGAGAGCGCGATGGCGAAAGACCACGGGCCGAGCATCAAGAACGACAAGCAGTACGAAGGGCTGCGCAAGAAAGGGATGAGCAAGCAGCGCGCCGCCTCGATCGCCAACTCCCCGGAATCGTCGAAGAAGGGTGGGGAAAAGAGCGGCAAGGGGAAGGGGGGCTCGAAATCCCAGAAGCGCGCCGCCGGCCGCGAGGGCGGCAAGAAGTCGGGGAAGTCGAGCTAGCGTGAAGGCGCTGCTCGTCAACTGCACCCTGAAAGCAAGTCCGGAGAAGTCGAACGCGGAGGCGCTCGCCGAGGTCGTCGCCGAGGCGATGCGCGGGCGCCCCTCGAGCATCGCCCAGCGGGTGCTGGGGGCCCGGCGAGGACTACTCGGAAACCGAGGAGGGTCACGAGTGGTCGCACTCGACCGGCAGGGCTGCGGCGGCGAACCTGCTGGCGGTGGCCCGGGCGCTCGGGGCCAAGCCGATCCCGGCGCCGCCTTCTGAATGAGCGGATCCGGGCCCCGTCCTGGCGGGCGGCTCAGACGCTCCGACTGCTCGGGGCCGGGGATCAGTCGCAGGAAGCGCGGCGGCGGCTTTAGCTACCTCGATCCCGAAGGTGGGCGCATCGCCGACGAGGACACCTTGGAGCGGATCCGGGGGCTGGCGGTCCCGCCGGCTTGGCGGGACGTCTGGATCTGCAGCGATCCCTACGGTCACATCCAGGCGACCGGCCTCGACGAAGCCGGGCGCAAGCAGTACCTCTACCACGAGCGCTGGCACCTGCGGGCAGCCCAGCGCAAGTTCGAGTCGATGCGCGAGTTCGCGGCGACCCTGCCCAAGCTGCGGCGCGCGGTGAAAAAGGATCTTGCCCGGGAGGGGGTGCCGCGGGAGCGAGCGCTGGCCTGCGCGGTGCGCCTGCTCGACCTCGGCTTCTTCCGTATCGGCGGCGAGGAGTACGCCGAGACCAACGAGAGCTACGGAGTGGCGACGGTGCTGCGTGACCATGTCTCGATCGAAGGCGAGGAGATCGTCTTCGACTTTCCCGCCAAGAGCAACCAGCGGCGCGTCCAGTCGATTCGCGACCCCGAAGTGAAGGCGGCGATCGAGGCGATGCGCCGGCGACGCAGCGGTCCCGAGGACCTGCTCGTCTTCCGTGAGAACGGCGGCTGGCGCGACGTCCGCTCGGAGGAGGTCAACGACTATCTGCGGGCCAGGGCCGGCGAGGAGTTCTCGGCCAAGGACTTCCGCACCTGGCACGGCACCGTGCTCGCCGCGGTCGAGCTGGCGAGGGAGGGAGCGCCAAGCTCGAAGGGCGGGGGGGAGCGCGCGATCCGGGCCGCGATCAAACGAGTGGCCGAGCGACTCGGGAACACCCCCGCCGTCTGCCGCAGCTCCTATGTCGACCCGCTAGTGCTCGACCGCTTCCGGGACGGCAAGACGATCGAGCTACCGAGCCGTGCACCCGAGGGCACCGTCACTCCCCGCCGGCAGGGCCTGATCGAGCGGCGGGTCCGCGAGCTGATCGCCCCCTCCGGCCGCGCCGAGCCGAAGCGACGAAAGGACACGTGAGACCCGATCTGCCCGGGGTGACGCCGGTGCTGCTCGACCTCACCGACCGCGCGCCTTGATCCCGATGGGCATCTTCGACCGGCTGACCCGGCGCATCGTGAGTTAGAGGGGTGGCGATTACTTCGTTTCCCACCACCTTCACCGGGTAGCCCGAGACGAATCAACCATCGAAGGAGAGACATGGCGGATCTGAACGAGCGCGACACGAAGCTGGTCCAGTATCTGAGCGAGGCTTTCGGGAAGGAGCGCGAACTGGAGGCGGCCCTCGAGGCGCACATCGCGATGACCACCAGGATGCCGTACAAAAAACGGCTCAAACAGCACCTGAAAGAGACCAAAGGCCACGCCAAACAGTTGCAACGGCGGATCAAGCAGCTCGGCGGCGGTACCCAGACGGCCCAGTCGGTGGTCGGCAAAGTGACCGCGGCAGCCAAGGGTCCCCTGCATGCCATCCGCGGCAGCGGCGAGCAGGAGAAGATGCTGAAGAACGCCAAGACCGAGTACTTCAACGAGCACGAGGAGATCGGGACCTACCTGGCGATCGAGACCCTGGCGGAGAAAGTGGGCGATCGCGAGACGGCGAAACTGGCAAAAGGGATCCGCCGCGAGGAGGAACGGATGGCGAAGTTCCTCGAGGGGCAGATCAAGTCGCTGACGGGGGCCGTCGTCACCGAGGAGGTGCCGAGAGCGCAGCGCCAACGCCCGGCTAAAGCCAAACGTGCTCGAAAACCAGCCCGGCCCGCACGCAGTTGAGCAACCCCATCGAAGGCCGGGGGCGCGTCGGCGCTCGGTCGGGCTGCCGGGGTTGAAGATCTGCGACCGGGAACCGAATCGCGGTGCGGGGGCATATAGAGGCGATGGCAGACGATTCGCAGCTCTGGGAGCGCACCCGCTCCGGCGATGCCGAGGCCTTCGGCGACCTCTACGAGTGCCACGCCCGGGCGGTCCAGTCCTACTGCCTCTGGCGCACGGCCGACCTCCAGGCCGCCGAGGACGCGACGGCGACGGTCTTCCTCGAAGCCTGGCGCGAGCGCGGGCGCCTCGTCCTGAGCGCGGACTCCGCGGCGCCGCTGTTGCTGGGGATCGCCACCAACGTCCTGCGCCGTCAGTGGCGGAGCCAGCGACGCCACCGGGACACCCTGGAGCGGGTGCGAAACGTCGGCCAGCCGCCGGAGGACCTCGAGACGGAGGCGATCGCCCGCCTCGACGCGATCCGTCAGCTGCGCCAGGGCGGCGAGGCGATCCGCGGGCTGCCCCGGCGTGAGCGCGAGGTGCTCGCCCTGCTTGCCTGGGGCGAGCTCTCATACGGAGAGATCGCCGTCGCGCTCGGGTTGCCGGTCGGCACGGTGCGCTCCCGCCTCGCCCGCGCCCGCGCCCGGCTCGGCGACGCCTTTCCCGATGCGACCGCAACCAGACCCGCGGAGGAGCTCCTGTGACCGAGTCCAAGCCAGACCTCTCGCCCCTGCTTCCCGACGACGCCACCCTGAAGGAGCGCCGATCGGCGCTGCTCGACTCCATCGGTCGCGGTGGGCAGGGCCCGCAGCCCCCGAGCGACTGGCGCCGGCGCGCCCCGCGCCTGGCCCTCGGCGCCGCCACGGCCCTCCTCGCCATCGCGGCGCTGCTGATCGTCAACGCCGGCGGCGACAGCTCCTCGCAGGCCTTCGCGGTCGAACCGCGGGAGGGCGGGGGGGTCACGATCAAGATCTACAGCCTCGAAGACGCCGCCGGCCTGGAAGCTGCCCTGGAGGACGCCGGGATCGAGGCGCAGGTGAACTGGCTGCCGGCCGGGAGGGTCTGCCGCGAACCCCACTACACGCCCTCGACCGCGCACGTTCCCGGCGGCGGGACGATCGGGGGCATGAGCATGGGAGGCCCTGAGCCGCCGACCATCGGTGTGGGCAGCACCAAGAGCTGGCGCGAAAGCTTCGGGCAATACAGGCGCGGAGAGATCTCGCTGGAGGAGATGCGGAAGTCGGTTCCCAACTTCAACCTGGACCCCCGGGCATTCCGCTCCGACCAAAGCGTGATCCTCACCGGAACGCCGGTCCCCTACGGCGGCGATCCCGAGGGGGGGAGCGTGACGAAGGTCGGAATCGCCGGGGGCCCGGTCGAGCCCTGCGAGCCGGTGCCGGCGCCGCCGAGCGGCGAAGGCCCCTTCGGGCTGAGCCCCGGCGGCGGGCCCGGCTACACCCCGATCGGGGAAGACGCCCTGAGCCAGGCCGCGATTGCCGCCGAGCTCCGTCAGACCGCCGTCGTCGCCGCAGGGTCTGACGCGGGGGTCGAGGCCCCGCCCGGCTCCGGACAGTCCCTCTACACGGAGACCAAGGAGGTCCACCTCGAAGCCTGGGACCCGGATGGCCCACCCTCTGGGTCGAGGACGAAGCCGAGGTATTTCACGGATAGGCAGCTGGGCTCCGACGGCAACGGGATGCCCGCTCTGGTGCCGACGCTGAAGCAGGTCTGGACGGTCCCGGATGGGACTACGCGCGTGCGCGAAGCCCTCGGCCGGGTCAGGTTCCTCGCGGCGGCGGACCAGCTCCGCTGGGAAGAGGCGGGCTCGCCGCCGCCGTTCGCCTACGACCCCGCCGAACACGACGTGGGCCGCGACGGCTCCGGGCGCCCGCTGAAGGCCTTCGCGGCCAAGGCCTTCCGGGGCCGCCGCGAATTCACCTACACGTCGAGGCTCTCCGGCCTCCCGACCGATCCCGAAGCCCTGCGCTTGAAAGTCGAAAACCGGAGTGCGGGGAGTGCGGCGGTCGAGCCCTCGCCGGCAGACTCGCCGCGGGGCGGCGCGACGGTCGAGAGGCTGCTGAACATCCTCAGCGAACCGATCGCGAGCCCGGCGCTGCGCGCGGCCGCCTTCGACGCCCTTGCCGAAGTCCCGGGCATCGGACTCAGGCGGGGGGTGGTCGATGCCGCCGGACGCCGGGGCGACGCGATCGGCTGGACCAGGGGACGCGGATTCGGCCGTCGCTACATCTTCGATCCCCGCACCGCGAAGATCCTCGCCGAGGCCGAAATGATCATTGGCTCGCCCTCGACCCGGGAGTACGGGGTTCCGGCGGAAACCGTCTTCCAGGAAACCGCCTACCTGCGGTCGCGGATCGTCGACTAACCGACCCGGACGCGGGCGGCCTGGCGGACCAGGTGGTCGCGCTCGGCGACGTTGGTGGCGCGGCGGGCGGCCTCGGCGTAGGCCGTGGCGGCGGCGGGGAGGTCGGCGTCCAGCTCGTGCAGGTGACCGCGGACGGCGTGCCAGCGGTGGCGGTCACCGAGCACCTCGCGCAGCTGCTCGGTCTCGCGCAGCCCGGCATCGGCGCCGCGGACGTGGCCGACCGCCACCGCGCGCCCAAGCACGGCGGCTGGGTCCTGGCACGCGGGGTCGTCGGTGAGGGCGAGGAGGTCGTCGTACCAGGCGAGGATCTGCGGCCAGTCGGTCTCCTCGGCGCTGGGCGCATCGTCGTGCAGGGCGGCGATCGCCGCCTCGAGCTGGTAGCGGCCGGGGGGCCGTTCCTGCGTCTGCATCGCCAGCGCCGACTGCAGGACGCGCACGCCCTCGGCGATCTCGCGGGTGTCCCAGAGGCCGCGGTCCTGGCGGTCGAGCGTGACGATGCGACCCTCCGGATCGAGTCGCGCCGGCAGGCGGGCGTGGCTGAGCAGCATCAGCGCCAGCAGCCCGCGCGCCTCCGGCTCGGCGCTGGCGAGGTTGAGCTGGCGGGTGAGCCGGATCGCCTCGCCGGCCAGGTCGACCCGGCCCGCGTGCCCGGCCGTGTAGACGAGGTAGAGCACGCGCAGGACCAAGGCAAGGTCGCCGGGACGGTCCAGACGGCGCCCTCGCAGCGAGCGCTTGGCCCGGCTGATCCGCTGCGCCATCGTCGCCTCTGGCACGTAGAAGGCGGCGGCGATCTCCCGGGTGGTGAGGCCGCCGACGGCACGCAGGGTCAGCGCCACCTGGGAGGCGGGCGCAAGGTCGGGGTGGCAGCAGCAGAAGAGCAGGAAGAGGGTGTCGTCGCCCTCTTCGCCGGCGGCGGGCGGCGGTTCGGCGTAGGTCGCCTCCTCGCGGCGGTGGCGGGCGGCTTCGCTGCGGCGGGCGTCGACGAGCCGGCGGGTCGCGACCGTCGCCAGCCAGGCGCGGGGATCGCGCGGTGGGTGCTCGGGCCAGACCCGGAGCGCCTCCAGCAGTGCCTCCTGCAGCGCGTCCTCGGCGGCATCGAAGTCCTCTCCTCGCCGAACCAGGCCCGCGAGCACCCGCGGGACGAGGGCGCGCAGCGCGCCCTCGTCCAGCCGTCGGGTCGGCTCGTCGATCACGTTCCGGTCAGCCGTCGGAGGGCACCTCGGACATGATCTCCCGGACGTCGATCCACTCGTACAGCGGCTCCCCGCGCGGACCGGGCTCGGAGGAAACGTAGGCCGCGAGCTCGAGCGCGCGCTCGTGGGACTCGACGTCGATCATGTACCAGCCCGCCACGAGATCGCTGGTCTCGGGCAGCGGGCCGTCGGTGATGACCGGCGCGGCGTCCGGGCCGCCGTAGCGAACCCAGGTGCGCGTCGGCGTCAGCGCCTGGGCGTCGACGTACTCGCCCTTCTCGCGGAGGACGTCGACGACGTGGCGCTGGAAGGCGATGTGCGCCTCCACGTCCTCGGGCGCCCACTGGTCCATCGGGGGGAACGGGTGGTGTGGCTCCGGACCGCCGCTGTAGTGCTTGAGGAGCAGGTACTTCGGCATCGTTGTCTCCTTCTGTCGTGGGCCGCCTGTCGTGGCCCTTCGCCTAAGAGCGGAGCCGTCCGGCGCTTCTTGACATGGAATCAGCAACCGAAGATCGCGGGTTCGAATCCGCCCTACCGAGCCAGGTAGCCGCCGTCCACGGGAAGGATCGCGCCGGTGATGAAGGACGCGGCGTCGGAGGCCAAGAAGCAGATCGCCTCTGCCACCTCGCTGGGCTCGCCCAGCCTTTCCATCGGGTGCGCAGCCCGCATCGGCTCGACGTAGTCCTCGGGCAGCGTCGCGACGGCCTCGGTCCGGATCGTCCCCGGGGCGACCGCGTTGACCCGGATCCCGCGCGGCGCCAGTTCAACCGCGAGGTGCTTGGTCAGGCCGGAGGCGACGAACTTGGCGGGGCCGTAGGCGGCCTGGTTGGACTGGCCGGCGAGGCCGGAGATCGAGGAGAGGCAGACGATCGAGCCGCCCTCCGGACCCATCGCCTCGACCGCGAACTTGCAGGTGAGGAACATCCCGCGGCCGTCGATCGCCATTACCTCGTCCCATTCCTCGGCGGTGGCATCCTCGATGCCGCTGAGCGGGATGATCCCGGCGTTGGCGACGAGCGTGTCGACGCGGCCGAAGCTCTCGGTCGCGTTGGCGACGATTCTGCGCGCGTCCTCCTCGACGGAGACGTCGCCGCGCACGGTCACGACCTCGACTCCATCGCCCAGGCTCGCGGCGGCCTGCTGGAGGCCGGGCTCGTCGACGTCGTTGAGAACCAGGCGCGCCCCCTCGCGGGCGAAGACCTCGGCGGTCGCCCGGCCGATGCCCTTGGCGGCGCCGGTCACGATCACCGACTTCCCGTCCACTCGTCTCGACCTCATCGTGCTCACGCCACTCGTTCCCTTCTGGCCTAGTCAGTCCACCAGTCGCGCCGACCCTCGACGTCCTCGCGCGGAGTCGCGCCGAGGTTGGGCGCGCCGATGACGAGGATCTCGAGGCCCTCCGGCCCGGCCTCGTAGCCTCGCCACGTGCCGGGCGCTACGCGCACCGCGTCCCATTTCCGGAGCTCGACGATCTTGTCATCGAGCTTAATCCGCCCGCTCCCGCCCAGGACCACGTACACCTCCTCCTGCTCCCTGTGCGTGTGGCCGTACGGAAAGCGGTAGCCGGGCGGGATGCGCTGGTAGCCCAGGCCCGAGCTCTCGAGCTCGAGCGCCCGGGTCGCCAAGCGGAACTCCAGGCCCGGTGAGCCGTCGAAGTTGGACCCGACGTCCTCCAGGTCCTCCTTGAGGTTCCTGAGGGTGAACGGCACGGGGCAATCCTAAGGCACCTCTGTTTGGGGGCCGCCGATTCGACAGGTCAGCACCCTAAGCCGATCGGATTGCGGCGATCGCCCTCTCGATCGAGGGATAGAAGTGATCCTTGTCGAGGGTGTCCATCAGCCCGTAGCGCAGGGTCAGCTCTTGGAGCCGATCGCGCAGCTCCACGAAGGCGAGGTGTATCCCCGCCGCGTTCAGCTCGCGATCGAGCTGCTCGAGCATCTCCGCCGCGGTCACGTCGACGTCGGTGACGGCCTCGCACTGGAGGACGATCCAGTCGGGTTCGCGCTCGCGCGCGAGCCGCCTGATCTCGTCGCGGAACCTGCCCGAGTTGGCGAAGAACAGCGGCGCCTCCCAGCGGTAGACGACGACTCCTTCGACCTCGCTGGCCTCGGGGTAGGCGGTCACGTCGTGCCATCCCTCCACTCCCTCCGGACGTCCCAGAACCGCGCCGTGCGGCCACCAGTTGCGGCGGAAGAAGAGGATGATCGCCAGCAGGACCGCGACCACGATTCCCTGCAGGACGCCGAGCAGCACGACCCCGGCGGTGGCCACCAGGGAGACGCCGAGCGCGCTTCTGCGCATCTCGTAGTAGCGGCGCAGCAGGGGCAGGTTCATCAGCGAGATCGCGGCGGCGATCACCACCGCCGCCAGCGCCGCCTGCGGCAGGTCGGCGAGCAGCGAGTTGAGGAAGAGGAGGAGGGCCGCGACGAGCCCGGCCCCGACCAGGCCGGCGAGCTGGGTCTTCGCCCCCGACTGCTCGGCGACCGCGGTCCTCGAGCCGCTGGTCGAGACCGCGAACCCCTGGAAGAAGCCGGCCGCCACGTTCGCGGCCCCGACGCCGATCATCTCCTGATCTGGCTTGACCTCATCTCCGCGCCGGGCCGCGAAGCTGGTCGCGGTCGCGATCGTGTCGGTCAGCGAGACCAGGGTGATGCCGAGCGCCGCCAGCAGCAGAGCCGGAACGTCGCCGGCGTCGGTCCAGGGAAGCCCGGGGGTCGGCACTCCCTGGGGCAGCGAGCCGACCGTCGCGACCCCGTGGTCGGCCAGGCCGAAGGCGGCCGAGGCGACGGTGGCCGCGACGACTCCCACCAGGATCGCCGGCAGGCGCTTGGTGAGGAGCGGGAGCACCAGCAGGACGGCGAGGACCGCGAGCCCGAGCACGAGCGTGGCGGCGTGCGTCTGGCCGAGGCCCTCCACGAAGGCCCTGACGTCGCCGAGGAACGAGTCGGCGTCGGTCGAGAAGCCGAACAGCTTCGGCAGCTGCCCGACGACGATCGTGATCCCGAGGCCGTTCATGTAGCCGACCTGCACCTCTTTGGAGAGCAGGTCGGCGACGAACCCGAGCTTGCCGAGGCCGAGGCCGATCTCGATCAGGCCGACGAAGATCGCGAGCATCCCCGCGAGCACGATCGCCGACCCCGGATCTCCCACGACCAGCAGAGGAGTGATCGAGGCGAGGATCAGGGGGGAGATCGAGGAGTCGGGCCCGAGCACGAGGACCCGCGAAGGCCCGAAGAGGGCGTAGCCGACCAGGCAGGCGATCGTCGTGTAGAGGCCCGTCACCGCCGGCAGGCCGGCAAGCTCCGCATAGGCCATCCCCTGCGGCACTAGGATCGCCGCCAGCACGACTCCCGCCACCAGGTCCGGTCGAGCCGATCGGCTGGGGTACTGCCGGATCAGGTTGATTCCGGGAACCCAGCGGTGAAGCCCGCCGGCGCGGTGAAGCTCTCCTCCCGAATCCCCCGTCCCGCTTCCCTGCATGGCCGCCCCGTTCGCTCGCTCGTGTCCCCTGCGCGGAGACAATCATGCCGGTCAGCGAACGATCGTGAACTCGATCGAGACGCCGGGGGAGGTCATGCCGTCGGCGTGGGCGCTCACCGTCAACCGGTAGCGCCCCGGCGCGAGCGTGCGCCCGCGGACCTTGCCATCGAAGCCAAAGCTGTTCGTCCCGGCGGCCCCGGCCATCCGCAACGCGCCGCGGGGCTCGGCCGCCCCGCCGGGGACGATCCGCGCGAAGGGGAGCTTCACCTCTGCCGCCCGGTTGAGCCGGAAGCGGAAGACCGTGCCGACCGGCAGTCGCGGCCGCCGGCCGAGGGCGCGAGCGCGCCAGCGCGAGCTGGACTGCCGTAGGCCGGCGACGATCGGCGCGATCGAGTCGGGGTCGTTCCCCGGGCCGGGACCGGTATCGGTGCGGGGCCCCGGATCTGGATTGGGGTCCGGGCCGGGGTCGGTGGCCGCACAGGGATCGGAACCGGCGCCTGGATCGGCCTCGATCTCGATCGTCCGGGTGGCGCTCGCCGTGTTCGCCGCGAGGTCGGTGCCGGCGATCGTCACCGTGTGCTCCCCCGGCGCGTCGTAGCAGTGGCTGACCGTTGCGCCCGAGCCCGAGCCGCCGTCGCCGAAGTCCCACCCCGTCGTCACCGGCGACCAGACGTCGAACGGGTTGACTGACATCGCGACCGGCTCGCCCACCACCCCCGCCGCAGGCACCGCGACGCTCTGCAGCAGCGGCGAGACCGGGTCGAACACCCGCGACCTCACAGTGGAGGTTCCGACCCACAACGCGGTCACGTACCCCTGGGGGTCGGCAGCGATCTCCGCCGCCCACAGATCGTCGGGACTCGCCAGCGCGACCGGGCTGCCCCAAGCGCCCCCAGCGGGGCGATGGACGGCCTGCAGCCGCCGGTTTTCGGTGACGCCGATACCGGGGCTCGGCCCCACCGCCGCCGACCAGGTCGCGGTCAGGCCGCCCTGCGGGTCGGCAACGATCCGGGGATTGATCGCCGCGCCGATGTTGTCGCCGCCATCGGGACTCGCCAGCGCGATCGCACTGCTCCACGTCCCCCCGCCCGTGCGGGTGGCGGAGCGCATTTCGTGGCCGCCGGGACCGAACGAGCTCCAGATCGCGGTGACGTCGCCCTGTGGGTCGCTCGCCATCGCCACCTCTGGGAAGCCCTGATCCGTGGGGTCGTCCCACAGCTCGGTCGGCTGGCTCCATGCGCCCCCGCTGCGATGCGCCGCCTGCACGACCCTGTCGCCGTTCTCGGCGTACGACCAGGCCGCGGTCGCGTCGCCCTGCGAGTCGACCGTCACCTGGGGGCCGGAGGCACTGCCCACGTCGTCGGAGAGGTCGGTCGCCGTGGCGCTCCAGGACCCGCCGGCGGGACGGCTCTTGGACCGCACGACCGTGTTCTGGGTGTCGGGGTCGATCCCGATCCACACTGCCGTCACGTCGCCGTTCGGGTTGACCGCCACCTGGGGATTGGCGCCGTTCGTGCCGGAGAGCTCGACGGGCGCGCTCCACGCGCCGCCCAAGGGACGGCTGGCGGTGCGCACGAAGCTGCCGGGCTCATCGTCTTCTCCCTCGTTGAACGAGTGCCAGACCGCCGTGGCGTTGCCGCTTGCGTCGATGACGACGTCAAAGACCTCGGTGCCGCTGGCGGTTGCGATTTCGAGAGGCGGACTCCAGACGCCGCTCGGCGATCGGCTCGCGGCCCAGAGCCGCCTGCTCGTCGCCTCGTTTCCCGATCCCGCGGGGGGTCTTGCGAGCCAGACGGCGACCGCGTTGCCGTTCGGGTCGACCGCCACCTTCGGCCGGAACTGGATCGACCGCTGGTTGCCCGAGAGGCTGACGGGGGCGCTCCATTTACCGCCCAACGGCCGCGACGCCGCGACGATCTCCCAGTCGAGGAGGGAGACATGGCGCGCCCAAACACCGACCGCGCTGCCCTGCGCGTCGACTCCGATCTCAGTCGCAAAGGCAGCGTCGTCGCTCGTTTCCGCGTTGACGGGAGGCTGCCAGCCGGCCGCCGAGGCGTTGCCGGTCGCGGCCGCCAGCACCAGGACGACCGAAGCGAACAGGGCGCTCACCTGCCTCGACACCGCTACACCGTATCAGGTAGAAGATACGGCGAAGCGGCCTTTTGGGGCGTCGCGCGGTCCGTCGCGGGTCGGACTACGGTTCAAGCGTGGCGAAGTCCAAGCCCTCGGAGGGACAGGCGAAGAAGCGACGGCTGACGCCCGCGGCGATCACCGGGACGGCGGTCCGCCTTGCTGACGCCGAGGGTCTGGATGCGGTCTCGATCCGGCGCGTCGCCGCCGAGCTGGATGCGCGGGCGATGAGCCTCTACGACCATTTCGCCAGCAAGGACGAGCTGCTCGCCTCGATGACCGATGAGGTGGTGGGGGAGATGCTGGTCTCCCAGCCGCTGCCGGAGGCCTGGCGCGAGGCGGTCGCGGTCTCCGCACGAAAGATGTTCGCCGCGTCCGCCGCTCACCCCTGGCTGATCTCGGTCTTCGCCAAGCGGCCCAGCCCCGGTCCCAACTCGGTCAAGCTCGCGAAGCAGATGGCACGGGCTCTCGCGACCCTCCCGCTCGAGCCGAGCGGCATCTGGAACGTGCAGGGAATCGTCAACGACTACGTAATCGGCTACTCGTTTCGCATCGTCGCCACCCCGGAGCCGGAGGACATGGAGGCGGCGATCGGCGCCTCCGACATGGTCGAGTTCCCCGAGCTCACGGCTCTGCCCGACAACCTCCGCACCCGCTCCTCGATCGAGCGCTTCGAGCTCGGCCTGCAGACCGTGCTCGACGGCATCGAAAGACGCTTTCTCGGTTCCTAGCGATATCGTCAGCCGCCGGCGGGCTGGCGGGAATCCGGCGCCCCGGTCGTGGAATGCGTCGGATCAGCATCGAGAGAGCCGTCATGTTTGCCCTGCTCGCGGGGGCGGGCCTCGCCTGCCTCCTGGGGTTGGCCAAGCCGGCGACCGAAGCCACCCACGCGACGCGGGGACAGGAAACGCTCGACCTCGTTCGGGTCGCCCTCACCACCTGCCTCGCGGTGACGCTGGTGATCGGCCCAGGGATCGCCGTCCGGGAGTTCCTCGGTCGCCCGATCCGGCTTGCCTTCCTGCCGCTCTTCGGGCTCGGCACGATGGTCTTCGCCGGCTGCCTGGCCTGGTTCCTGCACGGCGTCATCGCCGCCGAGCTGGCCTGCTTCGTGGTCGTGGGCCCGGTGCTCGGGCTCATGTTCGGGGTCCTCCTCGCCGCCGGCCCGGAGGACTTCCTTGCCCCGGAGGAGCAGCGCGCGCTGCTGCTCGTGTCGCTCCCGGTCGGGCTGGCGATCGCCCGCTCGCTCTGGTCGCTGGGACCGATCGGGGAGCTCGAGGAAGGTCAGATCGGGCACAACCTGGTGACCGAGGGGCGGCCGGACAGCCACATCTCCTTCGTCGTCACCCAGATGGTCGCCCACGGCACCAAGCCCTACGGGCCGGAGGGCCAGGGCCTCTTCCTGCCCTACATGTTCTCCTCGCGCGGAGCGGGGGCGGGGATCGCCAGCGCCCCGGTCGTCCTCGTCACCGGCGGCCGTCCGGTGCTCGGGGTTCCAAATCAGCACTGGGAGCCGTTCGACGCTCAGGGCTTCATGGCCTACCGGATCGCGATGATCACGATGAGCGCGACCGCGCTGCTGACGCTGTGGGAGCTGGTTCGCAAGCTGGCCGGCTCGCGGGCGGCGCGCCTGGCCCTCGTCCTCGGGATCGGCACCCCGTTCCTCTTTGCCGAGCTGATCTTCACCTGGCCGAAGCTCCTCGCCGCCTCCTTCATCCTCCTCGCCGCCCTCTGGCTGTTCGAGCGCAGGCCGCTGCGGGCCGGGTTCTCGGTCGGTGTCGGCTTTCTCTTCCACCCGGGGGCAGTGCTCGGCTACTTCGCGCTCGGGCCGCTCGCGCTCTGGCCGTTGCGGGGGGCGAGGCTGAAGCGGCCGCAGGTTCGGACCCTGCTGGCGATGGCGGTCGGCACGGCAGCGGTCGTTGTTGCCTGGATGATCGCCAACCACGGTCACAACACCCAGACCGGCTTTCTCGACTACATCCAGGAGGCAGGGCCCAACTACCACCCCTCGATCTCGGAATGGATCTCCTTCCGCCTTACCTCGCTGGCGGATACGACCATGCCGCTCTACCTGCCGATCTTCCAGGACCACAACGTCTCGATCAACACCCTCATGGGCACCTCGCCCGGCGTCGCCCACTTCTTCTTCCAGCCCTGGACGGGGGTCCCGTTCGGCTTCGCGATCCTTTTCTTCCCGCTCCTGCTGGTCAGCCTCTGGCGCTTCGCCAAGCGCTGGACCTGGCCTTTCTTCGCGGTGGTCGTCATCCCCTTCGTCCTCTTCTGGATCTACTGGGGGAACGGCAGCTCCGGCTTCCTGCGTGAGGGGATGCAGGCCTGGGTCCTCGCGGTCCTGGCCGTCGTCGCCGTCGAGCAGGCGGCCTCGCGCTTCTCCTGGAGGCGCTCGAACGCGGTCCGCGCGATCCTCGTCCTCCGTGCCCTAGAGGTCTTCGCGCTTGCCGTCGGCGCCACCCTCGGCACCCGCGGGCCGAACCCGATCAGTCAAGGCGAGGGCTACGGCTACCCGCTCAACGACGCCGTCGCTTTCGCTGCCATCGTCTTCTTCACGGCGCTGACGATGTTCGCCATCTGGCGCGAAACGGCGCCCGGGTCAACGAACCGCTGAGTGAGGTTCGCATCCCCGTTGGGATCCTGAATCACTTCCTCGCCGATCGTCACCCCGATGAGCTTCGCGTTGCGCGGTGGCCGGGGGAGGCAGAGATCGTGCATGTTGTCGGCGTTGAACGAGGATTCGTGGTCGTGGAGATCGGCGACTTCGAGCGGGGCGATCGCGATGGTCTTGTGGTTCGGGAGCCTGTAGAGAGCGCGGTATGAGGCGGCCGCCGGAGCGCCGACCTCTTCTCCGCTGGGGTAGGCCGTGAGCCCGTTGGACCACATCACGCGTACGAAGGTCGTGCCGATCGTGCAGCGGTTGGCGTCGCCGCGGTAGATCGCCGGCGTCAGCGTCCAGGCGTCGACGATGTTCGGGCCGCCGGACAGCGCCTCCACCTTTGCCTTCTGCCCGGGCGAGATCGGCCTCCACCGAGGCGCTCCGGGGGGTCGGCCCTGCAGCGACCCGGCAACGCGGATCGCGACCGGCGTCGGGCCGTTCGCCGAGTCCCCGAAGTCGCCGATCAGGTTCACCGTCTGGCCCTCGTCCGACTCGTTCGGCGGGAACTGCAGGGCGCAGATCGGGGTTGCGAGACTTCCGTCGCTTCGCACGATCTGGAAGTCGGCGATCTGAATCGATCGGCGACGGATGAACCAGTTGAAGGTGACGGGGATGTTGTCGAGGCCCTGCTCGCCGGCCGGACAGCCGACCGCGTTGTCGGTGCCCCACGATGCGCTCAGGATTCTCGGCTCGGGACGCGCGGCGGAGCCGGCCCCGGTGGCCGTCGTGGCCAGTACGCAGATGAGGAGAGCCGCCCCGAGGGCCGCGCCGGCATAGCCGGGCAGGTGGCGCATCGGGAGCCTCCCAGGCGCGAGCATCGGGGGAGCGTAGTTGCCGGCGAGGTCGGCGCTGACGTTCGTCCCTACACTCGCATCGTGACGCCGGAGCAGCTCGCCGACCTCGCGCATCTGCGCCGCGCCCGCGATCTGATCGACCGCGAGTACGCGCGGCCGCTCGAGGTCTCCGCCCTCGCCCGCGCGGCGTTGATGTCGCCCGCGCACTTCTCGCGGAAGTTCCGCGCCGCCTACGGCGAGACCCCCTACTCGTACCTGATGACCCGGCGAATCGAGCGGGCGAAGGCGCTGCTGCGCCGCGGCGATCTCTCCGTCACCGAGGTCTGCCTGGCGGTCGGCTGCACCTCGCTTGGCTCGTTCAGCGCTCGCTTCACCGAGCTGGTGGCGGAGACGCCGACGGCCTACCGGTCCCGTGACCACAGCGGGCTCGCGCGCGTGCCGGGCTGCGTCGCCAGGGACATCACTCGGCCAAGCCGCAAGCCGAGCAGGATTGGAGAAACGCACACGGCCGTGGCTCCCTAGCCTTGCGGTATGAACCTCACGCTCTCCACCTGCTTCGTAATCGTCCATGACCCCGACCTCGCGCTGGCCTTCTACCGCGACCAGCTCGGCCTCGAGCTGCGCAACGACGTCGCCAAAGGGGAATACCGCTGGCTCACCGTCGGCGCCGCCTCCCAGCCCGCTGTCTCGATCGTCCTCACCAACTACCTCAACGGCAGCCCCGCCGACAGCGAGGCGGTCGCCGCGCTCGTCGCCAAAGGCGCTCTCAACGGCGTCCACTTCCACAGCGACGACCTCGACGCCAGCTTCGCGAAGCTGAGCGGCGCGGGGGCCGAGATCGTGCAGGAGCCGACCGACCAGCCCTGGGGCACGCGGGACATGGCGGTGCGCGACCCGTCCGGCAACATGGTGCGGATCGACCAGCCGCCCGCCGGGTAAGACTCGGGGAGCATGGCGACGAAGAAGAAGGCGCAGCCGCCCGCGCCGCACGCTGCCGACAGCCACGAGCTGATTCGCGTGCAGGGCGCGCGCGTGAACAACCTCAAGGACGTCAGCGTCGAGATCCCGAAGCGGCGGCTGACGGTCTTCACCGGCGTCTCCGGCTCCGGCAAGAGCTCGCTGGTCTTCGGCACGATCGCGGCCGAGTCGCAGCGGCTGATCAACGAGACCTACAGCGCCTTCGTGCAGGGCTTCATGCCGGCCCTGGCGCGGCCGGAAGTCGACGTGCTCGACGGGCTGACGACCGCGATCACCGTCGACCAGGAGCGGATGGGGTCCGACCCCCGCTCCACTGTCGGCACCGTCACCGACGCCCAGGCGATGCTGCGCATCCTCTTCAGCCGCCTAGGCAAGCCGCAGATCGGCTCGCCGCAGGCGTTCTCCTTCAACGTCGCCTCGGTCCAGGCGTCGGGGATGATCAAGAAGGGCGACGGGAAGTCCGAGCGGGTGAATTTCAGCCGCACCGGCGGCATGTGCCCCAACTGCGAGGGCCGGGGCGAGGTCACCGACTTCGACCTCTCCGCCCTCTACGACGACGGCAAGTCGCTCAACGAGGGCGCGCTGACGATCCCCGGCTACAGCATGAACGGCTGGCAGGGGCGCATCCTCAGGGGCTGCGGCTTCTTCGATCCGGACAAGCCGATCAGGAAGTTCACCAAGAGGGAACTGGGCGACCTGCTCCACAAAGAGCCGACCAAAATCAAGGTCGAGGGCATCAACCTGACCTATGCCGGCCTGATCCCGACGATCCAGAAGTCGTTCCTCGCCAAGGACCGGGAGGCGATGCAGCCGCACATCCGGGCCTTCGTCGACCAGGCGGTCATCTTCACCACCTGCCCCGAGTGCGACGGCACCCGACTCAGCGCGGCGGCCCGGTCCTCGAAGATCGCGAAGAAGAGCATCGCCGACCTCTGCGCGATGCAGATCAGCGACCTCGCCGAGTGGGTCCGCGACCTCCAGCAGCCCTCGGTGGCGCCGCTGCTGGAGGTGCTGGGGGAGACGCTCGACTCGTTCGTGGAGATCGGGCTTGGCTACCTCTCGCTGGAGCGGCCCTCGGGCACGCTCTCGGGCGGGGAGGCGCAGCGGGTGAAGATGATTCGTCAGCTCGGGTCCTCGCTGACCGACGTCACCTACGTCTTTGACGAGCCGACGATCGGGCTGCACCCGCACGACATCCAGCGGATGAACGAGCTGCTGCTGCAGCTGCGCGACAAGGGCAACACCGTGCTCGTCGTCGAGCACAAGCCGGAGGCGATCGCGATCGCCGACCACGTCGTCGACCTCGGC
>Ga0164241_10001417_pt1 | contig 29695 bp, 31 predicted proteins | sample OricomyardsoilBY_FD_108780 | JGI IMG/M metagenome (GOLD analysis project Ga0164241, IMG submission 108780) | Backyard soil microbial communities from Emeryville, California, USA - Original compost - Back yard soil (BY) | ecosystem: Environmental > Terrestrial > Soil > Unclassified | place: USA... | reverse complement strand
GCTCCGCGCGCTCGCCGCCGCGGCCACCGGGCTCGAGACGTCGTGGGACGCGTTGCTCGACGCCTCGGTCGCGGCCGAGCGCGACGCCTAGCGCCGCGGACCCACGGCGACCGCCGGCCCTAGTGGGTCTGCTGCGCCCGCCAGGCGATGAGCCGGCGGCCCAGCGCCGGCGACACGCTCGACGCGAGGTTCGCGGCCTCGACGTCGGCCTGCTCGTCGTCGAGCCCGAGGACGTCGTGGGCGAGCAGGCGCGCGGCCTGCCGGCGCGACGCAAGGACGAGCGCGGCGCTCGTCCCCTGCTGCGTCAGCTTCAGCTCCTTGGGCGCGATCAGCTCGAGCTTGCGGAGCTTGCGGATCATCTCCAGCGTCGTCGGCTGCGACACGTGCAGCTCGCGCGCGACCGCCGCCTGCGACGGCACCGCGCCCTCGCGCGACAGGTCGCGCAGGGCCAGCAGGTACCGCGCCTCGCCGGGCGTCAGCTCCATGCACGGGAGCATGTCGGTGCCCATGATGTCGTCGGCGCGGCGGGACACGGCTTACTCGAACTCGCGCAGGAAGCGTTCGAACTTGCGCATGTGGCCCTCTTCGTCGCGCAGGATCTCGATGACCATGTCCTGGGTCGCCCAGTCGACGCCGTCGCAGACCTCGATCACGCGGTTGTAGTGGGCGATCGCACCGGCCTCGGCCTCGATGACGCCCTTGATCACGGTCACGACGTCGGCCGCGTCCGCGGGCGGCTGCAGGTAGGTCTGCTCGGCCACGAAGTCGAGCGAGCCGGGCGGCGTGCCGTAGAGCTCCTTGATGCGGTCGGCGAAGCGCTTGGCGTGGCCGAGCTCCTCGTTGACGTCCTCGGCGAGCACCTCGGCGACCTCGTCGGCGCGGATGCCGTCCATGTTCGAGGAGTTGGCGAGATAGCTCATCACCGTCTCGATCTCCATCCAGTACGACCGCGTCAGGAGCTCGACGATCTCCTCCCGCTTCGCGGCGTTCGCGTCGGACAGGATGCCTGTGGCGGCGTGGTGCGTGGTCGGCATGAGGCGAGTCTCCCGGGTCTGCGTGGTGTACCTGGGGCCACTATAACAAGTCATTCAAGACGGCAACAGGCACCAAAGAGCGAACATTTGGTGCTAGCCTGGGCACATGTCCGAGACGGCCGAAGCGGTGCTCTCCCGCGCGCTCCGCGAGCGCGGACAGCGCGTGACGCCGCAGCGCCTCGGCATCGCCCGCGTCCTCCACGAGCTTCCCGGCCACGCGACCGCCGAGGTCGTGCACGCCGAGCTCACCGAGCGGATCCCGGGCGTCTCGCTGCCCACCGTCTACGCGACGCTCGAGCTGCTCGACGAGCTCGGCCTCGTGAAGCGGCTCGCGACCGAGGGCGGCACGGTCGTCTACGACCCGCGCACGCACGACCACCATCACCTCGTCTGCCGCCGGTGCGGCTCGATCCGCGACGTCGACGCCCAGGTCGATCGCCAGGCCGTCCTCGACGCGGCCGCCGCGTCGGGCTTCATCCCGGACGATGCCCAGGTCGTCGTCCGCGGGCTCTGCGCGGACTGCCGGAACGCCTGAGCTCCCCGCTCAGCTGGGCGGAGCCGGCGCCTCGCCGGCGATCCGCTGCTGTGCCGCCCACGTCGCGAACTGCCCGTCGGGCGTCGCGAGCCAGGCGCGGAGATCCCGCTCGAAGCGCTTCAGCGCCCGCGCGCGGGCACCGACGGCGGGGAACTCCCCGTGGTCGTTGCCGAGCTGTGCGGGCTCCAGAGGCGACATCTTCTCTTAGGTTAGCCTAAGAGGCGTTCGGGTGCCCTAAGGAACGTCCCAGCGCAGCGGCAGCGACGTCATCCCGTAGATCCCGTGCACGCCCTCGAGCTCCGGCTCGCCGTCGAGCCGGAGGCCCGGCATCCGCGGCGCGAGGAACGTCAGCGCCTCCTGCAGCTCGGCCCGCGCGAGGTTGACCCCGAGGCAGAAGTGGATGCCCGCGCCGAACGTCAGCACGCGGCGGGCGTCGCCCTCGCGCGCGATGTCGAAGCGGTCGCCGTCCTCGATCCCGTCGCGGTTCGCCGTCACCGCCGCGACCATCACGATCGTCCCGGCCGGGAACGTGACGTCGCGGACCTCGAGCTCCTCGCGAAGGATCCGGGCCGTGAACGGGGTGATCGGCTCGAAGCGCAGGATCTCCTGGACCGCCTGCTCGGTCAGCTCCGGGCGGGAGCGCAGCAGCTCCCACTGCTCCGGGTGCTGCGCGAAGAGCCGCAGGCCGTGGGCGAGCTGGCTCTGCGTCGTGTCGACCCCGCCGACGAGCACGTTGAGCACGAGGTTCATGCACTCGACGTCGGACAGCCGGTCGCCCTCGCTCTCGGCCGCGATCAGCGCGGAGATCAGATCGTCGCCGGGCGAACCGCGGCGGTCCTCGATGAACGGCGCGACCCACTCGTAGAACTCGGCGACCGCCTGCTCGATCCGCTCGCGCTGGGTCATCAGCGTCGGCGCGTCGAACTGGCGCTGGATCCAGTTGGACCACTCGTGCAGCTTCGGAGCGTCGGTCAGCGGCGCGCCCATCACGGTCGCGATCGTCAGCGACGGGTACGGCTTGCAGAGATCCTCGATCGCCTCGCAGCTCCCGCGGTCGGCCAGCGGCTCCCAGAGCTCCGCGAGGAAGCCCCGCATCGCCGGCCGCCAGCGATCGGCCGCGCGCGGCGTGAAGAACGGGTTGACGAGGTTGCGCAGGCGCCGGTGCTGCTCGCCGTCGAGGTGCAGGATGTTGCGGCGCATCTCCTCGGCGAGCGGACCGTCGGTGATCCCGAAGATCTCCGCCAGCTCGTGGCCCGGGAAACCCGCCGACTTGGTGCGCAGGAACTGCTCGCCGGCGTCGCGATCGAGGACGAAGTAGGCGATGTCCGAATGCACGACCCAGGACTCCGCGGCCAGCCCGTGGACGATCTCGTGATAGCGGCTACCGGACAGGTTCGCGTCCAGGAAGTCGAATTCCGGGAGGTCAAGCTCCGTGACGAGGGCCATACGCGCGACGATACAGAGCGAATGAACGCTCAACCTGCTGTCTCCGCCCGTGACCCGCGCGTCCTGCGCGCCGCCGAGCTGCTGCGTCGCGACTCGCCGGAACCGGCCGTCGCGCTCGACGGCCCGGAGCTGATCGACGCCGCGCTCGCCGAGGGGCTCGTCCTCGAGTTCGTCCTCGCCGCCGAGCCCGAGGAGTGGCTGATCCGCACCGAGGCCCCGGTCGCCGCGGCGTCGCCCGACGCCTTGCGTGCCCTCGGCGCGCTCGGCCAGCCCGCCGACGTCGTCGCGGTCGCCGCGCTCCCCGCCCCTCCGCCGCCCGGGCTGCCGGCCGACGCGATCGTGCTCGCCGACGTCGGCGACGCCGGCAACGTCGGCTCGATCCTGCGCTCGGCGGCCGCGTTCGGAGCGCCGCGCGCGATCCTCTCCGGCGCGTGCGCGGACCCGTGGTCGCGGCGGGCGCTGCGCGCGGCGGTCGGCGCCTCGCTGCGCCCCGGCCTCGTCGCGCGCGCGGCGTCGCTGGCCGAGATCGCCGCGTGGGACGGCCGCGCGCCGCTCGCCGCCGCGCTGCCCCGCGGCGGAGTCGAGCCGCACCTGCTTCCCGAGGGCACCGCGATCGTCGTCGGCGGCGAGCGCCACGGCCTCTCCCCCGCCGACCGCGCGCTCTGCGATCTCGCCGTGACGATCCCGGCGACCGGGTTCGAGTCGCTCAACGTGGCCGCGGCCGCCGCGGTGCTCCTCGCGCCGCGGCCCCTCGGCACGCGGGCGCGCCGACCCTAAGGGTTCATGAGAGCCTCCTGACAGAACGGCCGGCCCCGCGTCTCGGACGGGCATGACCCCCATGACGAGACGGTCCCTCCTCGGCGGCGCCGCGAGCATCACCGCCGGCGGCGTGCTCGCCGGCCCGGCCGCCGCGGTCGCCGCGCCCCGCCGCGCGCACGACCGCGTCGAGTTCCACGGCCGCCATCAGGCCGGGATCCTCACGCCGGTGCAGCGGCACATGGCGTTCGCGGCGTTCGACGTCACGCTCGGCGACGCCAACTCGCTGCGCGAGCTGCTGCGCGCGTGGAGCTCCGCCGCGGCGCTGATGACCGCGGGGCAACCCGCGGGCGACGCCGGGACGCGGCCCGAGGAGGCGCCGCGCGACACCGGCGAGGCGGTCGGGCTGACGCCCGCGCGACTGACCGTCACGTTCGGGGTCGCGCCCGAGCTGTTCGACGGGCGCTTCGGGCTCGCCGCGCGGCGACCCGCGGCGCTGCGGCCGCTCGAGGCGCTCCCGGGCGAGGCGCTCGAGCCCGCGCGGACCGGCGGCGACCTGTGCGTGCAGGCGTGCGCCGACGACCGGCAGGTCGCGTTCCACACGCTGCGCGAGCTCGCCCACATCGCGACCGGCGCCGCGCGGATGCGCTGGATGCAGACCGGGTTCGCGTCGCCGCGCAACCTCATGGGCTTCAAGGACGGCACGAACAACCTCGACGTCCGTGACCGGGACGCGATGCGCCGGCACGTCTGGGTCGGCCGCGAGGAGACGCAGCCGTGGATGCGCGGCGGCACCTACCTCGTCGCGCGGCGCGTGCGGATCCTCGTCGAGGAGTGGGACCGCTCGCACCTCGACGAGCAGCAGGAGGTCATCGGGCGCGCCAAGCTCAGCGGCGACGTGCTCGCCGAGGCGCCGACGAGCGCCCACATCCGCCTCGCGGCGCCGAGCGCGAACGACGGGATCGCGCTCCTGCGGCGCGGCTACTCGTTCGGCGACGGGACGGTCGGAGGTGGCGACGCGATGCTCGACGCCGGCCTGTTCTTCGTCGCCTTCACGCGCGCCCCGTCGCGGTTCGCCGCGATCCAGCGGCGGCTCGGCGCGAGCGACGCGCTCAACGAGTACATCCGCCACGAGGGCGGCGGGCTCTTCGCGGTCCCGGGCGGCGCACGGCCGGGCGGCTTCGTGTTCGACGGGCTGATCTAGCGGGAACACCTGGAGGCATGCCACCTCGCGGAGTCAAGAAGGGAACCAAGCGCGCGCGCCAGTACGAGCACGTCAAGGACAGCGTCCAGGAGCAGGGCAAGTCCGAGGCGGTCGCGGAGGAGATCGCGGCGCGCACCGTGAACAAGGAGAAGGCGCGCCACGGCGAGTCGCGCACGCGCTCGAAGAGCTCGGTCGAGGACATCTCGTCCGGCCGGCGCGGCGGCCTGCGGTCCGGCACGGGCCGGCCGAAGGGCCGGACCCGCGACCAGCTCTACAACGAGGCCAAGGACCTCGGGATCGACGGGCGCTCCAAGATGTCCAAGGCGCAGCTGCAGCGCGCCGTGGACGCCAAGAAGCGCTAGCCGCTAGTAGGTGACCTTCCCGGTCTGGTTGAAGGTCGTCTGCGTGAGCTTCACGTCGGCCTTGCTCCTGAAGGTGCCGGTGCCCTTGATCTTCTTGTAGGCCCCGGTGCCACCCGTGAACTTGTAGGTGCCGGTGACGTTCACGGTGCCGTCGGGCGAGCCCTTGGCGTGTGCGCGCACGGTGCCCCTGACCGTGCCCCGCTTGTACTTGATCGAGAACGTGCCGACGAGGCCGACGGCCCCGATCTTCTGGATGACGTAGCCCTTGCCGAAGGCCGTCGAGGTGAGGTGCCCCTCGTAGACCAGCTTCGTGCCCTCGGTGCCCGTCTTCTTGACGGTGCCCGTGACGTGGTCGGTCTTCGTGACAGCGAGCGCGACGCCCGGCATCGCAGCCAGAGCGAGGATCAGGATGAGAGGAAGAGCGAATCGGCGCATGGGAACGACCCTAGCGGTCGTCCCAGTCCTCCGAGCCGTCGAGTTCGTCCAGATCCTCCCATTGGGGGAGGTCCTCTCCGAAGAGCTCCTCGAACCGGTGAAGCGCCCGCCTACCAAACGCCGTGAGGCCGTAGGCGGACCCGGTACGCGGCACCTTGTACGAGGTGTGGCGCAGGAGCGGGCGGAGGAACAGGTCCTCCCCCGAGCTGGACTGATGGGGACAGGGGACGCGGCGCGTTCGATTCACGCGCGTCAGGTAGCCCTGACGCGCGTTTCGTGACGCGCCGCGACCGATTTATTTCTTTGCGACCTTCTTGGGCTTTGAAGACGCCTTGCCGACGGCCCGCGAAGCGGGCTTCGCGGGGGCCTTCGAAGCGGCCTTGCCGAAGACCAGGCCCACGACCATCTCGGGGGACTCGTCGGCGGCACGGCCCGCGCGCTTCCCGGACGCTTCCTCGATCTTGTCGAGCTTCGTCCAGAACGCTTCGAGCGCTTCGACGGCCGCGGCCTCGCCCTTCGCGTCGAGCCGCAGCTCGCGCGCCTGGACGAGGGTGTCCGGAGCCGTGTCCGCGATCGTCCGCCACGCCGCGCGGGCGAGGCTGCTCTTGGCCGACGACGGCAGCGAAGCCGCCGCGCGGGGGGTGAGTGCGGGCCGAGGCCGCACCATGTAGTGATGCTCCACTGCGCCACGCCGAGGCGTCGTGCGCTGGAGCTCGATCAAACCGAGCTCCCGGAGGATCTTCACGTGATAGCTCACGTTCGGCAGCGGAAGGCCGACGCGGGCCGCGATCTCCTTGGGAGATGCGATGCCCTCGTCGAAGATCCGCAGGATTTCGCGACGCGCGGGGTGTCCCAGCGCCTTGACGATCTGGTCGTCCGACAGGTCTTCAGCCACAAGGGAACCTTACAGTGCTCACCGGTCGGGGAGTCCCCTCTTCCGGGGGGCAGACCCCCCGAAGGTCGGGGGGACAAGAGTGGTCACGGGATGCCGCTCGCCACGACGGTCGTCGCCGAACCCGCGGCGCGGCGTGCCGTGCGCGTACGATTGCCGCGGCAGCCGATGCCTCGGAGCGGTGGCAGAGTCCGGTTGATTGCAGCTGCCTTGAAAGCAGCCGACCCGCAAGGGTCCGGGGGTTCGAATCCCTCCCGCTCCGTCGTCGCCTCTCGGACGCCCCCGCCGCGGTCCACCGCGGCTCGCGACGAGCCGGCCGCCGACCACCCCGCCCGCCGTCTACACTGGCGTGCTCTTCCGGGAGAGGTGGCCGAGTGGCTGAAGGCACTCGCCTGCTAAGCGAGTAAGGGGCTGAATGCTCTTTCGCGGGTTCGAATCCCGCCCTCTCCGTTCAACCAGGCCGCCATCACTACACTGGCCTGCCGCACTGCGCCCGTAGCTCAGTTGGATAGAGCGTCGGTCTACGGAACCGAAGGTCAGAGGTTCGAGTCCTCTCGGGCGCGTCATGGAAAGCCCCGCGAATGCGGGGCTTTTCTGTTTCTCGCGCCTCTCGTGAGCGGGCAACCGCGGAGCGTTCCGACGCGCCTCGCCGCGGCGGCCGTCTCGTCGGTGGGTCGCGTGCTGTCTCGTGTCACTCGATGCCGTCGATGAGCGAGCGCAGCGCGGTGGCGTGGTCGCTGAGCGCTTCGCGCCCGCGGGGAGTGAGGGCCAGCCAGGTCGTTCGGCGTCCGCGGTGCCTGCCCTTGCGTCGCCGGACGTAGCCGGCCGTCTCGAGCGCGGTGACGTGCTTGGAGAGCACGGAGTCGCTGACCTTCAGCGTGTCGCGCATCGTGGCGAACTCGGCTTCGGAGACGGCGGTCAGGGCGGTGGCGAGCTTCAGGCGCGCCGGCGCGACGAGGCGCGGGTCGAGCTCGGCCATCAGTGGTTGAGCACGAGCGCGACAAGCCCGCCGGCCGCCAGCGCGACGAGCGCCAGCAGCTCGATCGCGGACTCGGCGGTCACGTGGTCCTGCGGGTCGGCGCGGTAGCGCGCCAGCCACCGCCGGCCCGCACCCGCGTAGGCCAGGCCCCCGGCCACCGAGCAGACGGCGACCAGCCACCACGCGGATGCGAAGCCGGCCCAGATCGCGGCGCCCAGCGCGACCGTGTAGGCCGCGGAGACCCGCAGGTCGGTGCCGAGCACGACGCGGCTGGCCACTCCCGCCACCCAGACGCCGCTCGCACGGCGCAGCCCGACGAGCGATGCGCCCGCCACCGCCGCGAACACGACGAGCCCGCCGGCCAGGACCCAGGGACGACCGGCGCCGAGCCCGACCGCGGTCGTCGCGATCTGCACGGTGATCGCGAACGCCAGCGACCACAGCAGCGAGCGTCGCGGAACGATCGCGTTCGCGAGCGCGGTGCGCGCGGCTTCGGCATCGTGAAGCGCGGCGGCGGCGTCGGTGGGATGAGGGCGACGCGAACTTTCCATCTTGGAAAGAAGCCTACAGGCTCGCGTCGGCGCAAAGCGAGAAGCCCCCGCTCACGCGGGGGCTTCTCCGTCTCCGTGGGTGCAGCGGTGCCGCTACGGGACGAGCGACATGTTCGGCTCGCCGTTGCCGTTCAGGCCCGTCCCGTGGGTGCACGTACCGCTCTGCGGGGCGCCGCCGTTGTAGACCTGGCGGACGCAGTTCCGCAGGCCCTTCTGGCCCCAGTAGGACGGGTGGAGGTCCTCCTGGAGCTGATACGGGCCGACGAACGTCGTCGTGGTGCGGATCTGCGAGACCCACTCGGTCTGGTCGACCGCACCCGCGGCCGTCCAGTTCGCCATGCCGCGGTTCTCGATCAGGTCGACGCCGGTCTCGCACAGCCGGCGGCCGTTGAACGCCGTCGCCGCCTCGAGGACCTTCGCCCCCGTGATGCCGCTCGCGGTCAGGGCGTTCTTGATCGTGCTGCCGAGCGTCGGCACCACGTAGTCGTACGCCCAGTTCGCGTCGTTGTTCCACATGCCGCAGCCACCCGTGGTCTGCCGCGAGTACCCGGACTCCGGGTAGCGGTTGCCCGAGCCGCGGGGCAGCGGTGACGTGTACGTCTGGGCGACGAGCGTCCAGGCGTTGTCGGCGTAGCCCGCGTTGCGCATCGCCGTCCGCAGGTTCAGGAACGCGTTCTTGACGGCCGTGGTCTGGTTGGCGATCGCCGTCGGCGTGAACCGCGACGTGACCGAGCTGTCGTCGTTGCAGTAGTCCTTCCACCAGGTCGGCGAGGAGGCCCAGTCGAGCAGGCACTGCGTGACGATGTCCGCGAAGCCGTAGTTGTTCGCGCCGATCAGCGCGACGACCATCTTCACGTTGTGCGTCGTCGCGTACTGCTGGAGCGCCTTCGCCTGGCCGATGTGGCCCGCGCCGTCGTCGTAGAAGTCGAGGCCCGGCTTGAAGTCCTCGCTCGGGTCGTACGCCGTGGTCGACGTCTGCGCACCGGAGCGCGCGAGGTTCGCCGAGCCCACGACACCGCCGCTGTGGATCTCGGCCGACTTCGACCGATGACAGCCGGGGATCGTCTCCGCCGTGTTCGACGCGTTGTCGTAGTACGCCGTCGGGCCGAGGGCGTCGACGCGCGTGTACGAGTCGTTGCTGTTGCCCGCCCAGCGGCCGGCCTCACCCGAGATCGCCGAGTCGCCGACGCTGACGACCGTCGGCGTACCGACACCGGGGCCATCGGCGAACGCCGCCGGCGCAGCGACCATCAGAGCCGACGCGACGCACGCGGCGGCCAGCACCTGCTTGTGGAACTGCATGTGGGACTCCCCTCCGTAACGACGTCCGTGCCGTGGGTGTGCGCGGACCGTGCAGTGCCTTTGTATCGAGTTACGCTCGAAAAATCTAGAGTGAAATCGAGAATTTGGCTGCCGTGCGTCGATTACCCTGCCGCCATGGTCCGCCGCCCGTTCGTCGCCGCGCTGCTGCTCGCTCTCGCGGCGCCCGGCGGGGCATCGGCGGCGTCGTACTCCGTCCGGTACGGAGAGCTGCGGGAGCACGCGACGTTCCGCGTCGCCTACGTCGGCTCCGGCACGTGGAAGACGACGTTCCACGCGACCCCGCCGAATCCCGGGGGCAAGCCCGACGCCAACGACGCGCGCGACTCCAGCACCCAGCGCTGGGACCTGACCTTCCGCAAGCCGCTCGCCGTCCCCGCGTGCACACCCGATCCGGCGGTGTGCGCCGCCGTCACGGGGCCGGTCGGCGCGTCGGGGAACGCGGACGTCGTCGGCCGGATCGACCACCGGCACGTGGACGGCCTGTACCGCGACCTCGATCGCGCGGTTCGCTGCACCGTGCGCACCGGATCTCCGCGCGTCCGGCTGCCGCGGCCCGCCGTCGGAGTGCGCTACGACGCCGGCGCGGCTCGCTTCGCCGTCTGGGCGACCGACCCGGTCGGTGGTGCGCTGGGCAGCACGCCGGCGGCATGTCCCGGTCAGGGCGATCCGATCGACCGCATCCTCGACGACTACTTCATCCCGGGGTTCAGCTTCGCCGCGGGCTGGGGCCCGGAACGCTGGTTCACCCCCGCGCCCGTCTCGATCCCCGCCGCGACCTTCCTGCGCGCCGAGCGGATCGTCGTCCGGCTGGGCGACGCACGCGAGAACACCCCGCCGCGCGCCTGCGCCCGCGCGAACCCGAGCTACGAGCGCTGCTCCACCGGTGGCGGCTGGGCGGGCCGGCTCGTGCTGACGCGCACGGGCTAGCCGCGCCTACGTCGTCGGCGTGGTGCTGGTCGGCGTCCCGTTGACGCCGTTGCCGTTGATGTTGTTGTTGCCGCTCGAGATGATCTGGGCGCTGTTGCCGATGAACAGCCCGAGCTGGCTGTCGAGCACGTCGGTCGCGCTGAGGCGCACCAGCGCGTTGGCGCCGTTGGCGAACACCCCGGCGACCGAGTCGCTGATCGTGCTCCGCGTGATGTTGATCACCGCCTCCTGGGCCATGCCCGAGGCCGCGACCCCGAAGTCGTTGTGGTGCATCTCCGTGTCGCTCACGGTCGCCCGCCCGCTGCCCGATCCGCTCGGCTGCACCACGAGCGCGCTGCCCGTCGTCGCGCCGCTGCTGCGGTTGTCGTAGATCGTGCTCCGCGACACCGAGAGCCGCGCCCCCGCGTTGCTCGGCTCGAAGTCCACGCCCGCGAAGGTGAACCCGAAGATCTGCACGTCGTCGACGGTCACCTTGCCGGCCTGCAGGACGCGGATCCCGTTCGTGCCGGTGGTCAGCCCGTTGATGTCCAGCCCGCTGATCGCCACCCGGTCGCTCGCCCCGGCGTTGATCGTCACCGCGCTGCCCGCGTTGACGATCACGCCGGCGACCGTCCCGCGACCCCGGAGCTTCATCGAGCGCGTGATGGTGATCGGCCCGTACGAGCCCGTGTCGATGACGTTGATCTCGCCGTTGGTCGCCGTCCGGTCGAACGCGGTCGCGAACGTCCGGCACGGCGCGGTCCGGCTGCACGGCTGGGCGTCGTCGCCGTAGGACGCGACGAACGTCCTGGTCGACTGGGCCTGAGCGGCCGCGGGCGCCAGGAGGATGCCACCAAGCAGAGCGACGAGGCTTGTCACCGAAAAGCGGAGCATGGCGGGCATCCGCGAGAGCCTACCCGTGCCGCCGACCGCCGGCGGCACCACGGCTCAGCCCACAGGGAGCAGGAGGAGGCGTACGTGGTCGGGCTCGGGAGCGGGTACGGGGCGGCCGCTGCCACGGGCTCCGAGTCGTCGTCGACTCGGAGCCCGTGCGCGGTCGCGTCGCGGCTAGCGCGTCGCGGTGACCGTCTTGCTCGAAGAGGTCGCCTTGCCCTTCTTGGGCGTGAACGTGACCGTGACCTTGAGCTTCGCCTTCTTGACCTTCTTCAGCGCCTTCTTGCCGGCCGCGGTCGGCTTGACCCGGACCGTCTTGCGCCCAGCGGTGGTGAACGTGACCGTGCCCGAGGCGAGGACGACGGGCTTGGCCTTCTTCTTCTTCGCCGCGGCGCGGGCGCCGGCGGCGGGCTTCGTGATCCGGATCGTCAGCGTCCCGGCGCCCGGAGCGGTGTAGGTGACCGGAAGGCCCTTGCTGCCGACCAGCGCGCCGAGGCCCTTCTTGAGGTCGCTCACGAAGCTCGTGAGCGTCAGCGCCGGCGTCGACGGCTTCGGCTTGGCCACCACCGGCACCGGAACCGGCGCGGGCGGGACGGGCGCCGCGGGGGCCGGGGTCGGCGTCGCCGCGGCCGGAGCGACCGCGATCGGGCCGGCGGCGGCGGGGTACGCGAAGTCGTCGTACGCCCCGAAGGCGCCGCCGAGCGTGCGGACCCGGACCTGCGGAATGGCGTACCGGCCGACGTCCGCCGCGGTCGGCACGTAGGTCGCCTGATCGACCGGATCGCCGCACCCGGTGAACGCGGCGGGGTCGGTGCAGAGCAGCCACGTCACGACGACCTCGTCGGGCGAGTCGCCACGCGTCTCCCCGCCGGCGATCGAGAGCGTCTGGCCGACCTGGAGGGTGCCGGTGACGGTCGGCGTGCCGCTGAAGACCGCCGCGTCGACCTCGCAATCGACGGGGAGGGCGTCCTCCGGACCGCGCGCCACGAGGTCGTTCGCGCCGGCGCCGCAGCTGGCGACGTCGGTGCCGTCCTGCACATCGAAGGACCGAAGGTCGAGGGTGTCGTCGTCGGCACCGCCGTCGAGCGAGTCGCTGCCGGTGCCGCCGGTGAGGTAGTCGGCCCCGTCGTTGCCGACCAGGTGGTCGTCGCCCGGCCCGGAGTCCAGGCTGTCGTCGCCCGGGCCTCCGATGATGTCGTCGTCGCTCGAGCCGCCGGTGAGGCTGTCGTCGCCCGAGCCGCCGTCCAGGACCATCGGGAGCGGGGTCTCGTACGCGTAGAAGCTGTCGGCGCCACCGTTCAGGGTCGCGGAGATCCCGTCGAGCCCGGCGGTGTCGCAGCTGACGCGGTCCGGGTCGGTCAGGATGCAGCCCGGACCGGAGGCCGTGAGGTCGTCGCTCTGGCTCAGGAACACGACGGCGGTGTCCTGCCAGGACACGCTGATCGCGCTGGAGTCCTCGTCGCCGGTGACGACGGCGGTCGTCGAGCCGCCCACGGTGGAGAGCTGAACGCTGGTGCTGGAGAAGGCCGCGGCGGGCGCGATGAGCGCAAGCGCGACGATCCCGGCCGGCAGGGCCGACCGAAGGAAGCGGGGCACGTCTGGACCTCCGTGCAGTAGGGAAGGGACGCGGACATCCGAGTCCGCGGCACGCGAGTCTACACACAGAGTTCTGGGATAACGACGTTCGGGTCCGCGTCGAGACGGGAGCCGGCGCCGAGGAGCGTCGCCGGCCGCGCGCGGAGAGAGCAGATGCGCGGCCGGCGAGCTCCGGGTCCCGCACGGGTCCGCGCCCCCCTGCTGTCGCGGGACGCCTCGTGCGGGTCGTGTTGCCTTTCCGGGGCAAGATCGACGTAGGAAGACCGTAGATCCGGAGCCTCCGGAGGACTGTCAAGTCCGCGACAGTTCTTCGGTCATCCTCGCGTCAGGGCCCTCGCCACCGCGCGCGCCGTCGGGCGGCCGCCGCGACGTGACGTCAGCGCGTGAGCACCGCGTGGCTGCTGACCGCCCGCGCGATCACCTTGCCGCCCTGCGTGATCTCGCCTTCGGCGGACGCGATGCGCCGGCCGGCGCTCACCGCCCGCGCCGTGCAGACGAGCGTCGTGCCCGCGACCGCCGCCCGCACGAACTGGACGCTGAAGTGCACGTGGGGCGAGGCGACGCCGGGCTCGAGCGCCGCGTGCACCGCCCAGCCGGTCGCGCTGTCGAGCAGCGTGCTCAGGTAGCCGCCGTGCACGATCCCGCCGCCGTTGAGGTGCTCGGGCGCCGGATCGGCCTCGACGACCGCGCCGTCGGCGTCGGCGCGCAGGACGCGGAAGCCGAGCATCGCTGCGAACGGGCCGGGGCCGATGCGGAGCTCGTCGTCGGTCATGAGCGAGCCGCACGGTAGCGGCGCCCGACGCGACCCGCACCGATGAGCTCCGCGGCTCGTGGCAGTCTGTAGCCGCCATGACCGCGACCACCTGCCACATGTCCATCTCGCTCGACGGCTTCGCCGCCGGGCCCGACCAGAGCCCCGAGAACCCGCTTGGCGTCGGCGGCATGCAGGTCCACACCTGGCATCTCGGCGAGGTGACCGACGAGGCGGACCTCGTCGCCCAGAGCTGGTTGATGCGCCCTCGCGGCGCCTACGTCATGGGCCGCAACATGTTCGGCCCGATCCGCGGCCCATGGGACGAGGACTGGCGCGGCTGGTGGGGCGACGAGCCGCCCTACCACGCCCCCGTCTTCGTGCTCACCCACCACGCCCACGACCCGATCGAGATGCAGGGCGGCACGACCTTCCACTTCGTCACCGACGGCTTCGAGTCGGCCTTCGCGCAGGCCACGGCGGTGGCCGGCGACCGCGGCGTCGACATCGCGGGCGGCGCCTCGACCGTGCGTCAGGCGCTCGCGGCCGGGGTCGTGGACGAGCTGACGCTCGACATCGCCCCGGTGCTCCTCGGGAAGGGCGAGCGGCTGTTCGACGGGGTCGCCGAGCTCCGGTTGGCGCCGGTGGAGACCCTGCACTCACCGCACGCGACGCACGTGCGCTACCGCGTGGAGCGCTAGCGGCCGCCGGCCTCCAGCTTCGCCTTCATCGCGTCGGCGAGCGCGTGGGCGGCGCTGAGCGGGCGGACCATCACGGTGAGCTCGTCGATCGCGCCGCTCGCGTCGGTGTGGAGGAAGTCGGCGCCGTTGATCTGCTTGTCGCCGACGCGGGCCTCGAAGACCAGCGCATGGTCGGCGGCGCCGTCGGCGCCGATCTCGCGGACGTAGCGGAAGTCCTCGAAGACCTGCGCGACGGCGTGCAGGATCACCGCGACGACCTCGCGTCCCCGGTACGGCGCGAACACGATCGGGCTCTGGAAGACGACGTCGTCGGCGAGCAGCGCGACGGCCGCGTCCATGTCACCGGCGAGGACGGCTTCTCCGAATGGGTGCACGACGCGACCCTAACTCGATCGGCACCCACGACGCGCGACGGGCCGCCGGTTGGCGGCCCGTCGGCGTCCGGGGGTACGTCGGTGGGCTAGTAGGTGCAGCCCGTCAGCGCGTAGGGGTGGGTCGAGCTCCAGTCCGCGCAGTGGTAGCCGACCCAGTAGGCGTAGAGGCGCTCGGTCAGGTTCCCGGTCTGGACGGTGCCCTTGAAGAACTCGCGGTAGTAGAAGTGGCCCTTGACGTTGGTGCCGTTCTCCGAGGACGAGAGGTCGGGGCCGCCGCCGAAGTCGTGGCTGCCGATCTTGTAGTGCTTCTGCCGCCCGTAGCGGAAGTCCTTGAGGAACTTGGTCTGGATGAGGAAGCTGACGGGCTGGCGGACGCCGAACGGGATGTACGACGTGAAGTTGAAGTCCTGGAAGGTCAGGCACTGGTTGAGGTGCACGACGTTGGTGCCGCCGATGATCTTGTGGTCGATGTCGTAGTGCGAGCTCATCGGGACGGCGAAGCCGCACCAGTGCCCGCTCTCGGGGTTGGCCGAGTCGGTGTGGACGCTGTTGGCGGCGGCGGTGCCGGCGAAGCCGGCGGCGAGCAGGCCCGTCAGGCAGAGGGAGACGGCGAGCCGCCGTGGAGAGAAGGAGGGGAACATGCGGCAAGAATACGGTCGGGTTTCTGTGGCGACGCTAAGAACTGGTGCACGCTCGGGCGCGCCTCCCCGTTTTCCGGGAGCATGGTCCCGTGACCACCGAAGACGTCCGCGCTCGCCGCGAGAAGCTCGTGCTCGACCACTTCCACGACGAGGTCGAGCAGCACTGGGACGAGGTCCTGTCGACGTTCCCTCACCCGCGCTACGAGATCGTCCCCACGCAGATCGTCCACGACGGCGCCGCGGCGGTGCGGGCCTACTACGAGGAGACGCGCACGGCGTTCCCGGACCAGCACCACGAGATGATCGCGCTGCGCCACGCCGACGACGCCGTCATCGTCGAGTTCTACCTGCTCGGCACCCACCGCGGCCCGCTCGGCCCCATGCCCGCGACCGGCGCGACGTTCAAGGTCCGGATGACCGCGTACTTCGTCTTCCGCGGCGACGACGAGCTGGTCTGCGAGCGGATCTACTTCGACCAGCTCGGCTTCCTGCGGCAGCTGCTCGGCGGCATCGACCTCAGGTCGCCGCGCGGCGTGCTCCTGCTGCTGAAGGTGCTGCGCGGCTTCGCGAAGCTCGCGCGCACCCCGAAGCAGACGATCCCCGACGGGCTCGAGCACACGGTCGCGTCGCCGGAGACGACGCGGGGCTGAGCGGGGTCACGGCACGACGCCGGGACCCCGCGGCCGTGCGCTAGTCCGTCCAGAACTCGTGGTCGAGCTCGCCGTCCTTCTCGTGATGCGGGCCGAAGACGAGGTACTCGAGCCCGTCGGGGCCGGCCTCGAACTGGCGCGTGACCGACGGCGCGACGCGGAGGGCCTGCATCGTCGAGACCTCGACGATCTCCTCGTCGAGCTTCACGCGGCCGCTGCCGGAGAGGATGACGTGGACCTCCTCGGCGTTCGTGTGGCGATGGCCGAACGACTGGCGCTTGCCGGGGCGCAGCACGTGGTAGGTGACGCCCGTGCTCTCGGCCTCCAGCTCGGTCCGGGCGAAGTGGGCCTCGCCCATCTCCGCGAAGCCGAACTTGGGTGCCGAGTCCTCGACGTCGTGGAGGTTCTTGATCGTGTAGCTCATGCCTCGACGTTAGACGACGGCCGCCTCAGCGCGCCTTCTTCTTCTTCTTCGGCGCCAGCAGCGTGAACCGGCGCGTCACGTGGTCCATCCCGAGCGCGCCGGGACCGTAGATGCGCAGCGACGCGGTCGCGCGGAGCCTGCGGTGGCGGCTCAGGGTGCGGCGGCCGTAGGTCGACAGGCGGATCGTCAGGGCGGACGTCCTCCCTCCGGCGACCGTCAGCCACGCCGTGCCGAGCGTCACCTTGCGGCCGCGGATCGTCGCGTCGATCGCCCCGAACATGACGCACGGGCCGGTGCCGCACGCGGCGGTCACGCCGGGCACGGTGAGCCGGCCGGTGCTCGACGCGCGAGCGGTCTTCGCGTCGGGCGGCGTGGCCGCGGCGTCGGGCGGCAGCAGCGCGGGCGGCGGCGTCAGGGCCGGTGGCGTGACCGCGGCCGGCGTGGTGTCGTTGTCGGTGGGAGCGGCGGCGGCCCGAACCTGGAGCGCACCCGAGAGCCTCGGCGCCTCGGTGTTGCCGACCTCGTCGACGCTGAGGTAGGCGATCCGCTCGCCGGCGGCGAGCGACGGCTTGGCCGCGGGGTCGTAGACCGGGCTCGCCGGCGTCGGGACCGCGGGCGCGGCGCCGACCTCGTAGTACGTCCTGGAGACGCCGGACCCCGAGCCGTCGTCGGCGGTCAGCGTCACCGCGGTCGGGCCGTCGACCTCGCCGGCCGGCACGTCGTCGGTCGTCGCCGGCGGCGTCGCGTCGACCCTCAGGGCGCTCGACGTCCGCGGCGCCTCCTCGTGGCCCGTCCCGCTGACGCTGAAGTAGACGATCCGCTCGCCGTCGCCGAGCACCGGCTTGGCGGCGGGGTCGTACTCCGGGGAAGCGGCCGTCGGCGTCGCCGGGGTCTCCCCCACCTCGTAGTAGGTGTGCGCGACGCCGGAGCCGCCGCTCGTCGTCGCCGCGAGCGTGACCTCGACCGGGCCGGGCTGCCAGTCCGCCGGCACGTCGTCGGTCGTCACGGGCAGCTCGAGGTCGACCCGCAGCGCGTCCGACGTCCTGGGCGCCTCGGGGTTGCCGACCGCGTCGACGCTGAAGTACGCGATCTTCTGACCGTCACCGAGCACCGGCTTGGCGGCGGGGTCGTACTCCGGCGAAGCGGCCGTCGGCGTCGCCGGCGACGCGCCCACCTCGTAGTACGTGTGCGCGACCCCCGAGCCGCCGCCGTCGCTCGCGGAGAGCGTCACGTCGACCGGCCCGCCGACGATCGCGCTCGGCACGTCGTCGCCCGTCGTCGGGGCCGCGGTGTCGACCTGCGCGGCGACGCTCGTCTTGACGCCGCTGTCGTTGCCCGCGAAGTCGGTCGTCAGGTAGCTGATCTTCTGCCCGTCGGCCAGCACCGGCTTCGCCGCCGCGTTGTAGACGGCGCTCGACGTCGTGGGGGTCGCCGGCGTGGCGCCGATCTCGTAGTAGGTCTTGTCGACGAGCGAGCCGCCGGTGTCGGCGGGCGTCAGCGTCACGGTGACGTTCGCGTTGCGCCAGACGGCCGGCACGTTGTCGGTCACGGTCGGCGCGGCCGTGTCGACCTTCGCCGCGACCGAGGTGTGCGCCGTCTCGCTGTTGCCGGCGACGTCGCGCGTCAGGTAGCGGATCCGCTCCCCGTTCTGCAGGACGGGCTTGGTGCCGGAGTCGTAGACGTGCCCCTGCGGCCCCGTCGGGGTCGGCGGCGTCGCCGCGGTGCTGATCGAGTAGTAGGTCGTGTCGACACCGGACCCACCGGTGTCGGCCGGCGTGAGCGTCACGGTGATCGCCGTCTTCCGCCAGGTCGACGGGACGTCGTCGGTCGTGGTCGGCCGGGTCGCGTCGATCTTCACCGCCGCCGAGGTCTTGACGGCCTCGGCGTTGCCCGCCGTGTCGACGGAGAAGTAGCTGATCTGCTGCCCGGTCGTCATCGACGGCCGGCTGGAGGGGTTGTAGACCGAGCTCGACGTGGTGGGCGTCGCCGGCGGGTTGCCGACCTCGTAGTACGTCCTGGAGACGGTCCCTCCACCCGTGTCGCTCGCGGTCAGCGTCGGCCGGAACGGCGACGCGGTGGCCCACCCCGACGGGACGTTGTCGGAGGTCGTCGGCGCGATCGTGTCGACGCCGCCCATCAGGAGGTACAGCTTCTGCCCGGTGTAGCTGGGCGCGACGATGTCGGGGACGCCGTCGCGGTTGAGGTCGCCGATCGCCGCCGCGTAGGTGCTGTCGCCGACCGTGTAGGTCTTCTCGGTCCCAAGCGTCCCGTCGCCGTTGCCCGGGAGCACGCCGACGGACGTGCCGGTCTGGGCCGTCCCGACGACGTCGAGCTTGCCGTCGCCGTCGAGATCGCCGACGTCGAGCCCGCGCGGGGCGCTGGCCATGGCCTTGTCGACGTGGGTGGCGAACGTCCCGTTGCCGTTGCCGCGCAGGACGCTGACGGAGCCGTCGGCGAGGTTCGAGGTGACGAGGTCGAGGATGCCGTCGCGATCCATGTCGGCGGCACGGACGTACCAGGTGCCGCCCCCCGCGGAGTAGCTGACGGCGGCGCCGAACGTCCCGTCCCCGTTGCCGAGCAGGACGCGCAAGCGGCCGTTGTTGTACGACGTCGCGGCGAGGTCGAGGTCGCCGTCGCGATCGAAGTCGGCGGCGACGAGGTCCGGCAGGTTCCCGCCCACCGAGTACGACACCGGCGCGCCGAGCGTGCCGTCGCCGACGCCGAGGAAGACCGCGACCTTCCCGCTGTCCTGGTCGCCCGAGATCGCGACGTCCGGGATCCCGTTGCCGTCGAAGTCGCCGACCTGCACGCCCTGCGGCCGCACGAAGGTGCCGGCGTTCGCGATCTTCGCGTCGGCGCCCGCGTCGAACGTCCCGTCGCCGTGCCCGAGCATCACGCTGACCGAGGCCGAGCCGTAGTTGCCGACGACGATGTCGGGCTTGCCGTCGCGGTTCATGTCGGCCACGACCGGGTGGTTCGGGTTGGCGCCGCCCGGCCAGTACTCGACGCGGTCCGCGTACGTGCCGTCGCCGTTGCCGAGGTACACGGCGACGCGGTACTCGGTCTGCTCGGCGACGACGAGGTCGGGGATGCCGTCGCGGTCGACGTCGGCGATCGCGGTGTCGACTGGGCCGCGGCCGGTCACCGGCGGCGGCGTGACCGTGCTGCGGACGTTCGGCGCCACGATCGCCGTGGCGTTGCGCGACGACCGCAGGTCGGTGCCGTCGGCGCCGAGGACCGCGGCGTCGGCGCGCCCGTCGGCGTCGAAGTCGCCGAGCGCGAGCCCGGTGCTCAACGCGGGCGACTGCGTCACCGGCGCCTGGAACGTGCCGTCGCCGTTGCCGGCGAGCGTGCCGATCCCCTCCACCCCGCCGATGGCGACGTCGAGCTTGCCGTCGTGGTCGAGGTCGGCCACGCCGAGGTCCGCCTGGCGCCCGGTCGCCAGCGCGATCGACGAGCCGGCACCGAACGTGCCGTCGCCGCCGCCGGGCCGGAACGCCACGGATCCGGCGCCGCCGCCGGTGAGCCCGAGGAGGTCCGGGCTGCCGTCGCGGTCGACGTCCGCGACGGCGATCGCCTGGCTCGCCGCGAAGCCGCTCACCGTCGTCGCCAGCCCGAAGCTGCCGTCGCCGATGCCGGGCACGACGTAGGCGTTGCCGCCGACCCCCGTGTCGTTGGCGACGAGGTCGAGGATCCCGTCGCGGGTGACGTCCGCCAGCACGATGCGCGACGGCGCGGCGCCGACCGGGAGGCCGAAGCCGGTCTGGGTCGCGAAGCTCCCGGCCCCGTCGTTGCGGTTGACGACCACGCTCCCGTTCGGGCACGACGCGAGCACGTCGACGTCCCCGTCGCGGTCGACGTCACCGAGGGCGAGCGCGGTCGCGCAGTCGCCGAGCCCGCTCCCGTGCATGTACCCCAGGGTGAACGTGCCGTCGCCGGCGCCCTCGTGCACGGTCAGGTCGTGGGAGCCGTTGGTGACGACGTCGGGGATCGCGTCCCCGGTCACGTCGCCGACCGCGATCGCGGTCGTGTGGTGGCTATCCGTGAACGCCGTGCTCGCGGCGCCGAGCCCGCCGGAGCCGCCGAGCGCGACGCTGACCGTGTCCACGCCGTCGGTCGCCACCGCGTCGTCGCGGCCGTCGCGGTTCAGGTCGGCGATCGCCACGAGCTGCTGCGGCGGTGGCGCCGGGGTGACCGGGTCGGCGACGTCGTACGCGGCGGGCGGCGCCAGGGTGATCGCCGCCGAGGCGGGAGCGGCGGCCGCGAGCGCGGCGACGAAGAGAGCCGGCGCGAGCAGCGCGCGGCGAGCGGACCGGGTCATATGAGCGTGTTCCGGGGGGACGGAGTTGGCGGGAAGGGCCGCCGCGGGCGGCGGTCCGGCGAGTATGTGGGACAGCCCGCGCGGGGAGAAGCGCCCGCGCCGAAGTGCAGTAGTCGCTACTGCACGTCGCCCCGCACGGCCGCGGCGAGCTCGGTCCGCGAGCGGACGCCCAGCCGCGCCGTCGCGCGGTACACGTGCGACTCGACCGTCCGCACGGAGAGCGAGAGCCGCTCCGCGATCTCGGCGTTCGACAGCCGCAGCGCCACGAGCCGCGCCACGTCCCGCTCGCGCGGACGCAGGGCGGCGAGCATCCGGACGGCGCGCTCGCCCGCGTCGGTCGTGCCCCGCAGCGCGGACAGCCGGCGCGACCGCGCCGCGGCCCGATCGGCGGCCGGGCCGTCGCCGCGAGCGGCGTGCGCGGCGACGGCCTGCGCCGCGGCCTCGCCCGCCCACCGCCGCGCGCCGACCTCCTCCAGCTGGGCCGCCACCGCCTCCAGCGCCCGGCCGTCGCCGGCCGCGCGGACGTGCCGCGCCCACAGGCCGACGAGCGTGCCCGGCGCCTGCTCCGCCAGCGCGCCGAGGCGCGCGCGCACGCTCGCCGGCCGGCCGCCGAGCCGGACGTGCTCGTACAGCGCCTCCGCCTCCCACAGCAGCCCTTCGCCGGCGGCGTCCGCGGCCTCGATCGCGCGCCGCTGAGCCGCCACCGGATCGCCCTCCGCCCCCAGCACCGCCGCCTCCGCGAGCGCCGCGCGGTGCCGGCTCGGCAGGCTCGACGGCCACACGCGGCGCAGCTCGTCGCAGCGGTCGAGCGCGACGCGGGCCCCCGCGACGTCGCCCTCGCCGACGGCGGCGATCGCCACCTCCGCCTGGCACGTGGCGGCGTGCTCCCGGGGGTCCATCAGCGTGAACCGCTCGACGGCGTCGGCCGCGAGCCGGCGGGCACGGGCGCTGTCGCCGCGCAGGTTGGCGAGCCGGATGAGGCTCATCTCCGCGAAGGTCCCGCGCTCGTACCGGCCCTCCGCGAGCGCCGCCTCGTGCACGGCGGCGAGGCGTTCCTCGACCTCGTCCCAGCCCGCGGCGGACGCGATCGCGACCTGCGCGAACGCGGTCTCGACCGGCCACTCGAGGTCCTCCCCCGGGCCGGCGAGCGCGATCGCGCGGTCGATCGCGTCGCGGGCCTCGGCGGCCCGCCCGGCGACGGGCAGCGCGTGGGCGGCGACGAGCGCGGCGCGCAGCCGGGTGACGTCCGCGACGTCCGGCAGGCCGATGATCTGCTCGGCGAGCGCGGCGCCCTCCGCGAGCCGCCCGCTCGTGACGAGCAGCGTCGCGGCGATCTGGCGGACGATGGCCCGCCACTCGTTGGCCGGCGACCACGCGAGCGCCCGCTGCAGCAGCGCCAACGCGTCGTCCTGGCGGCGCAACCCCCACTGCAGGCCCATCGCCCGGTTGAAGACGTAGGCCGCGGCGTGCTCCGTGTCGCGCACGGCGTTCTCGTAGCCGGCGAGCAGCGCCTCGGCCTCCGCGAACGCGCCCGTCGCGCGGAGCGCGGTCGCCAGCGGCGTCGCCGCCTCGACCCCGGCGCCGGCCTCCATCGCGGCGCGGCCGAAGGCCACGGCTCGCTCGGGGTCGAGCCGGGCGAGGGCGTCGACGGCGCCGTCGGTCAGCAGCGCGGGATCGTCGCGCCGGTCGTCCTCGAGCGCCCAGCCGGCGAGCAGGCGCCGCGTCGCCGGCCGGGAGCGCGGGAGCACCGCGGCCAGCGCGGCGCGCAGGTCGTGCGCCTCGACCACCCCGAGCCGTGAGCGCGCGACCTCCCCGTACAGGGGATGGGCGACGCGCACGCCTCCGCCGTCGCCCGGCGCGAGCAGGCCGCGCTCCTCGAGCGCGCGCGCCGCGGCCAGCGCGTCGAGCTCCTCGAGGACGCCGAGCGCCAGCGGCTCCGCGAGCGCGACCAGCGCGAGCGCCCGCTGCTCGGCCGCGCCCAGGCCCGCGAGGCGGCCGTCGACGATCTCGCGCAGCCGGGGGCTCGGGCCGACGGGGCCGGTCCGGTGCCAGAGGCCGTCCTCGCGGGCCAGCGCGCCGCCGTCGAGCGCCGCGCGGACGAGCTCGTCGAGGTGGAGCGGGTTCCCGCGCGCGGCGCCGAGCAGCCACTCGCGGGTCCGCCGCTCGGCCGGGCCGTCGAGGCGGTGCTCGAGCAGTGCCCGCATCGCCCGCTCGTCGAGCGGCCGCAGGTCGATGCGCGCCGTCCCGCCGTCCTTCCACAGCCCGGTGAGCGCGTCCGGCACCGGCTCCCCGGTCCGCACGACCGCGACGACCGGCGCCGTCCCGTGCAGCGCCAGGTGCAGCACGAGCGCGGCGCTGGCCCGGTCGAGCCGATGCGCGTCGTCGACGACCAGCGCCGCGAGCCGCTCGCCGGCGCGCTCGCGGAGCGCCGTCTCGACCGCGGCGAGCGCGCCGGGCAGGGTCGCGTCGGCGCTCGCGGGCACGAGCCCGGCCAGCGCGCCGAACGGGATCGCGGCCGCGGACTCCGTCGCGAGCACGGTCACGACCGCCACGCCGTCCTGCGCGGCCCGCGTCGCGAGCTCGCGCATCAGGCGCGTCTTGCCCGCGCCGGCGGCACCCGCGAGGACGGCGCCGCGGCCGTCCCGCACCGCCTCCCGGAGCAGGGTCAGCTCGCGGTCGCGGCCGACGAGCGGCGGCCCGGCGACCGCGGCGTCGGGCACGTGCGGAGCCGGGCGCGGCATCCACCCCATGATGGCGGACGATCGGATCGCCCGCGCGCAGGGACCCGACGGCGCCGCTTCGCGCGGATCGCCCGTCGGGCCGGCGGCGGGTCCGACGGCGCCGCTTCGCGCGGCCTCCCGCCGGCGGCGCAGCGACGCGGTGGCGGCCGACGCCTCCGACGGTCTATGATTTCCTCAATCGACCGTTTGATAGAAAGCTCGGAGGTCTTGGAGATGGCTTCGAAGTCGGACGACCACGCCAGCCGGTACTCGGTTGACCTGCTGGTCCTGGGAAGCGGGATGGCCGGGATGACCGCGGCCGCGCAGGCCGCCCAGTCGGGCCTCTCGGTGCTCGTCGTCGAGAAGGCGCGGGCCACCGGCGGCTCCGCCGGCATCTCGCGCGGCTACGTGTGGACGACGCCGAGCCTCGAGGCCCTCCAGGAGGAGGACCCGCACGTCGATCCCGACCTCGTGCGCGTGCTCGCCGACGAGTTCCTGCCCTCCGTCGAGTGGGTGAAGGAGGAGCTCGGCGTCGAGGTCAGCGACCGCATCACCGGCATCTACCACTTCGGGCACGGCTTCCTCCTCGACATCTGGACCTACCTCGACGCCTGCCGCGCCGCGCTCGAGCGGGCCGGCGGGCAGGTCCTCACGGGCCTGTCGACGCGCGAGCTGACGCTCGACGGCGGCCGCGTCACCGGCGCTGAGCTCGCCGACGCCGGCGGCGCGACCGTCGTGGTCGAGGCGAGGGAGACCGTCCTCGCCACCGGCGGCTTCCAGGGCTCGCCCGAGCTGCGTGCCGAGCACGTCGCGCCGCAGGCCCGCGACATGCTCCTGCGCGCGAACCCGGACAGCGTCGGCGACGGCCTGCGCCTCGCGCTCGCGGCGGGCGCCGAGTTCGTCGACGGCCGCGGCGGCTTCTACGGCCACCTGGTGCCGGCGCCGCTGACCGACTTCGAGGAGCCCGACTACATCGCCACCGCGATGCTGCACAGCGGCCACTGCCTGCTCTTCGACGCCGCCGGCGAGCGCTTCACCGACGAGTCGCTCGGCGATCACGACAACTGCCAGCAGGTCCTCCGGACCTCGACGGGCCGGGCGCTGCTCGTCGCCGACGACCACGTCCGCCGCGAGCACCTCGAGCAGGCGTACATCCCCGGGATGGACCACTACGACAAGTTCGCGCTCGCGCGCGAGAAGCGCGCGCACGTCTTCACCGGCGCGAGCACGCTCGACGAGCTGGTCGCCGGCGTCGCCGGCTGGGGCTACGACCCCGCCGGTGTGAAGCGCTCGATCGAGGCGTACGACCGCGGCGTCCGCGAGGCGCCCGACGCGCTGTCGCCGCCGAGCTCGCGCCACCCGCGGCCGCTGGACGAGGCGCCCTTCTTCGCGATGGAGGTGCAGCCGGCGATCACGTTCACCTACGGGGGGATCCGCGCCGACGCGACCAGCCGCGTCCTCGGCGCGGACGGACCCGTCGAGGGACTCCTGACCGCGGGCGCCGACATGGGCGGGGTCTACACGCGCGCGTACGCCGGAGGGCTCTCGCGCGGATTGGTGTTCGGACGACGCGCCGCGCTCACCGCGGCGGGACAGGAGCGATAGGTCATGGGAATCCAGATCCTCGACACCGAGCGCGACGGCGCGGAGATGCCCAACGGGCCCGCGCTCCCGGAGGGCTCGAAGGTCAAGATGATGGTGTGGCCCGGCAACGGCGCCACGAAGGGGAGCCTGCACTTCGTCAAGTGCGACGCGGGCTTCGAGGGCACGCCGCACGTGCACGAGGACGGCGACGACATCGGCTACGTGATCGAGGGCGAGGGCTTCATGCTCGAGTGGCAGGACGGCGTCGAGGTCGCGCGCCACCCGTTCAAGGCGGGCGACGTGCTCTACGTCGAGCCGGGGACGTGGCACTCGCACATCACGACGACGCCGTGCGTCATCGTCGGCGGCCCGTGCCCGCCGGACCCCGAGACCTACCGCTCGTTCGGGATGACCTGGTAGCTACTGCGCGCTGTTGCGCAGGCCGTTGAGCGCGAGGTCGGCCGCGAGCTTGCCGAGCTTGTCGGGAGAGACGGGACCCTCGGGGCGATACCAGGTGTACGCCCAGTTCATCGCTCCGAGGATGAGGTACGCGGCCATCTTGGCGTCCACCGACTTCGACACCTCGCCGGCCTTCTGGGCCTGCACGATGAGGTCGGTGATGTAGCGCTCGAACTGCTCGCGCTGCCCGATGAGGACCTTCCGGCGCTCCTCGCCGACCAGCTCGAAGTCGCTGTAGTAGATCGCCATCTTCGTCGTGTGCTCGGCGATGAAGCCGACGTGGGCCTCGATGTAGACGGCGAGCCGCTCGAGCGGCTTGAGGCCCTCCATCGCCTCGACGCGATCGATCTGCGCGCGCGCGAGGTCGTAGGTCTCGCTGAGGACCGTGAAGAGGAGGTCCTCCTTCGAGTCGATGTAGTAGTAGAGGCTCCCCTTGAGGAGCCCGACCTCGTCGGCGATCTCCTGGATCGAGGCGGCCGAGTACCCCCGGCGATGGAAGACCTCGATCGCGGCCTCGACGATCTCCTGGCGCCGCGCGCCGAACTTCTTCCCCTTGCGTCGGGTGGCTGCGCCCCGGGGCTCGCCGTGCTCGTCCTGCGCCCTCGTCACGATCGTTGCCCTCGATTCGGAAACAGCAAAAACGCGATGGTACACTGTCTATCAAACGTTTGGTAAACAGGCCTGGGAGAAGCTCTTCCGTTGACCGGAAACGGCGACATCGACAACCTTACGCCGACCCCGGGACGGAGCGCTATCGGAGATCCGAGCGCACTCTTCCGCCTCGACGGGAAGGTCGCGATCGTGACCGGCGCGAGCGCCGGGCTCGGCGCACGCTTCGCCGAAGTGCTCAGCGGCGCCGGAGCGCGGACCGTGCTCGTGGCGCGCCGGGCCGACCGCATCGAGGCGCTCGCCGAGCGCCTCGGCGAGTCGATCGCGGTGCCCGCCGACCTCGCCGATCCGGCCAGCGCGCAGCGGGTCGTCGACGCGGCCGTCGCGGCGTTCGGCGGCGTGGACATCCTCGTCAACAACGCCGGCATGACGAACATCGTCAAGGCCGTCGACGAGGAGCTCGAGGACTTCGAGCGGCTCCTCACCGTCAACCTCACCTCCGCCTTCTCGCTCGCGCGGACCGCGGCCCGGGTCATGATCGACGCCGGCGGCGGATGCGTCGTCAACGTCGCGTCGATCGTCGGGATGGTCGGCATCGGCCAGATGCCGCAGGCGAGCTACGCCGCGTCCAAGGGCGGCCTCGTCAACCTCACCCGCGAGCTCGGCGCGCAGTGGGCCCGCAAGGGCGTGCGCGTCAACGCGATCGCGCCCGGGTTCTTCGAGAGCGAGATGACCGAGGAGCTGTTCGCCAGCGAGCGCGGCGTCGACTGGGTCGCCCAGCGGACGCCGATGGGCCGCGGCGGCGTGAACGGCGAGCTCGACGGCGCGCTCCTGTTCCTCTGCAGCGACGCCGCCTCGAGCTACGTGACGGGCCACGTCCTGGCCGTCGACGGCGGCTGGACCGCGGTCTGACGCCTACCTGACGTTGATGTACACCGACTTGGTCTCGGTGTACTCGTCGAGGGCGTCGATCCCGAGCTCGCGGCCGATCCCGCTCTGCTTGAAGCCGCCGAACGGGCGCCGGTACTCGAGCGCGCGGTAGGTGTTGACCCAGAGCGTGCCGGCGGTGATCCGCGGGATCAGCCGGTGCGCCCGGCGGATGCTCTCGGTCCAGATCGCCCCGCCGAGGCCGAAGTCCGTGTCGTTGGCGATCCGGACCGCGTCGTCCTCGGTCTTGAACGTGATGATCGCCCCGACCGGGCCGAAGACCTCCTCGCGCGCGATGCGGTCCTCGTTGACCACGCCGGTGAGGATCGTGGGCTCGACGAAGAACCCGCGGCTCAGCTCGTCCGCCGCCGGCCGGCCTCCGCCGACCAGCGCGGTGGCGCCGTCGGCCGCGGCGACGTCGAGGTAGCCGAGCACCTTCGCGAGCTGCTCGCGCGACGCGACCGGCGGCACCTGCGTGCCCGCGTCGAGCGGGTCGCCGAGGCGCAGGGCGGCCGTCCGCTTCGCCAGCTCGGCGAGGAACTCCTCGCCGACGGACTCCTGGACGAGGATCCGCGAGCCGGCGGTGCAGCTCTGGCCGCTCGCGCTGAAGATCCCGGTCATCACGCCGTCGAGCGCGAGCTCGAGGTCGGCGTCGTCGAAGACGATGTTGGGCGACTTGCCGCCGAGCTCGAGCGAGACGCGCGCGCTCCGCGCGGCGGCGGCCTGGGCGATCGCCTGCCCGGTCTGCGTCGAGCCGGTGAAGCCGATGCGGGCGACCAGCGGATGGTCAACGAGCGCGCGCCCGGTCGGGTCGCCGAAGCCGGTGACGACGTTCACGACGCCCGGCGGGAAGCCCGCCTCGACGCACAGCTCGCCGAGCCGCAGAGTCGAGTTCGGGGTGATCTCCGACGGCTTGACGACGATCGTGTTCCCGGCGGCCAGCGCCGGCATCATCTTGTACGCGAGCAGCAGCAGCGGGCTGTTCCACGGCGTGATCGCCGCGACGACGCCGACCGGCTCGCGCAGCGTGTAGCTGACGATGTCGTCGAGGTTCGACTGCGACGTGTAGCCGTGGACCGTCTCCGCGAGCCCGGCCATGAACTGCGTGAGCTCCGCGATGTAGGGGACGACGGTCCCCATCTCGGTCAGCAGCTTGCCGTTCTCGTGGACCTGGAGCAGCGCCAGGATCTCGCTGTCGCGGGCGATCAGCTCGGCCAGGCGCCGAAGGAGCGCGGCGCGCTCCTTCGGCTTGGCCTGAGACCAACCGCCGTCGAACGCGCGGCGAGCCGCGCGAACGGCGCGATCGACGTCGCCCACGGTGGCGACGGGGACGGTGCCCCACCGCTCCCCCGTGAACGGGTACTCGCAGCGGAACGTCTCGCCGGCCTCACCGTCGACGAGCTCGCCGTCGATGAGCATCCGGTACGTCCGGCTCGGCGAGAGCTCGCCGTGCCACGGATCCGCCGCGACCACCGTCATCGCCCTCGGCTACTTGTCCTCGTAGTAGATGTCGAACGGGCCGTTCGCGATCTCCATCGTGACGCAGCCGTGCTCGGTGTACGCCGGGCCGTGGAACACGCCCGCCGGGATCATCCGGTACGAGCCCTTGGTGAGCGAGAGCGGCTCGGTCTCCAGGTCGGTGGTGATCTCACCGTCGAGGATGATGTTCTGCTGGTCGAACGAATGCGCCTCGCGGCCGCTCGTCCGGAACCCGGGCGGGAGCTTGGCCACGTAGGTCATCGCGCCGGACTCCTTGTCGTGCGCCAGCAGGACCGCGACCACGCCGCTGGCGTGCTCGGTCACGTCGTCGTCGCCGCCCAGGAGCTTCTCGATCGGCTGCCAGTCGAAGCTGTCCAGGTCCAGCCGGAAGTGCAGGTTGGTCTCGTACGCCACGTCTCTCCTCCTGTTGTTCGTATTGCGGAGCGCGGCAGGACCGTATCGCATCTGACAAACAACCGTACGTTTGATAACGTCGCGTCACCTGCACTCGAGGAGGAGAACCGTGGCTACAGCGACACCTGAGACCCCGCCGATGAGACGCCTCGAAGGACGGGTCGCGATCGTGGTCGGAAGCGCCAGCGGCATCGGCGCCGCCACCTCGGCGAGGCTCGCGCAGGAGGGCGCCTCGGTCGTCCTGGCCGACCTGAACCTCGAGGCGGCCGAGCGCACGGCCGCGGGGATCGCCGAGGCCGGCGGCGTCGCGGTCGCGATGCACGCCGACGTCGGCGACGACGCCACCGTCGCGGCGATGGTCGCGGCCACGATGGAGCGCTTCGGGCGCATCGACGCGGTGCACTCCAACGCCGCCGACACCTCGCCCGCCACCGCCGAGCGCGACCTCGACGTGGTCGCGATCGATCTCGAGGTGTGGGACCACATCATGCGCGTCAACCTCCGCGGGCACGTGCTGGTGATGCGCCACGTGATCCCCCACATCCTGGCGGGAGGCGGCGGCGCGATCGTCTGCACCTCCTCCGACGGCGCGATGCTCGGGTTCCCGGGCTGGTCGGCCTACTGCGCCTCGAAGGCCGGCGTCAACGCGCTCGTCCACCACGTCGCCGCCCGCTGGGGCAAGGAGGGCCTCCGCTGCAACGCGGTCTCCCCCGGCGTGATCCTCAGCG
>Ga0164241_10001416_pt1 | contig 29696 bp, 25 predicted proteins | sample OricomyardsoilBY_FD_108780 | JGI IMG/M metagenome (GOLD analysis project Ga0164241, IMG submission 108780) | Backyard soil microbial communities from Emeryville, California, USA - Original compost - Back yard soil (BY) | ecosystem: Environmental > Terrestrial > Soil > Unclassified | place: USA... | reverse complement strand
CAAGCTGCAACCGCTCGAAGCGCTACCGGCAAGCAGAGCCAGGAAGGCGCACGCGCTCCATACCCAAGCCGAAGAGTAGAGGCCCGCTACGAGGACGCACAGCGAAAGGCACATATTGAAAGTGAGTGACCAGACCATGAGTCGCCGTTTGGTGTTCGAAAGCACCAATAGGAGGGAACCGGCGAGCCCACCCGCGGCGCCGCACGAACCGACCATGCCGAGCACGGCAGCGGAATGCGTGGAGAGGATCAACGGTGTGAGCATCGTCGAGGCGAGTACCAACAAGCCGTCGTGCACGACCGCATACAGAAACAGCCGCATCATCAGCGGCTCGCGTCGAAAAAAGGCCCAGCCGGGCGATAGCCCGCCGATTGCGCCGCGCAGAAACGTCAACGGCGGCCGCTGGCGCGCAGGCACGAACGCATTCTTCGCGCTCGAAAACGCGAGAAAGACGGCTACCGCGCCGAATAGCATCGTGCCCAGTTGAATGATCAAGATGTGGCGCAGGCCAGAAGACGCCAACAGGGCCCCTGCCACCAAAGGAACGAGCAGCTGCAACACCCCGTGACTCAGCCCCGAGATGCCGGTAGCGCGAGTCAAGCTATGCTGGGGCAAGACAACGCTAACCGCCGCCTGGTACGACGGACCGCGAATGGTACCGAGGATGGCGCCCGCTGCCGCAAAGGCATAGAGATATTCGGTGTGTAGGGAGTTGTTGACCAGCGCGACGGCCAGCGCGATCGCGAGCGCTGCACCCAGCAGATCGGTGCCAACAATCACCCAACGCCGGTCGAAGCGGTCAGCTAGGGTCGCGGACCAGGGGATGAACAATAGCGCCGGCAGCGTGCCGGCAAGAAACGCCAACGCAAACTGTTGCGCAGAACCCGACGCCCGGTACACCCAAACGCCGACTGCGAATTGCATCAAACCCGCGCCAAAAGCCGCAGTCGTTTCGCCTACCCAAAGCAGCGCAAAGGCGCGTCCGAGCTGGCGAAAGTCTGAATAGAAACGAATCACGCACCCCCAGCAGAACCGTTCGTTCGAAAGCGCGACGGCGGCGCACCAGGTACCGATTGCGGCAGACCGAGCAGGCTCGCCGGAAGTTCCGCTGCAGCACGCTGCAAGGCGTCGTACTCACTCACCCATTGCGCGAGCGCGCTGACGTTGGCCTGCTTGAGCAACGTCACGTGATTGCCACTGCCCCTTCGAACCTGCAGCTTCGGAGCGAGCCCACGCCAACCGGCCGCGACCCTGTCGAAGCGCTGCTCGGCAGCAGCGGCGGACTCACCCACCTCGGGCACCAGGACCAGGGTCACGTTGCCAGCGAAGCTGCCTTGTGGCCGATATTGGGTGCGTAGTGCGGCCTCGAAGCTGCTCACAGCCCCAGTCAAGGCAGCGGGGGTGGAGCGTACTGGCAGCAGCCCCGTGCGCACGAGACGTGCATGCAGGAAGGCGAGCTGCGCGACCGGGTCGCGCTGTTCGAAATCAGCCAGACAAATGTCGAGCGATCGCTCGGCGGCCTGCTCGTACAATGAGACCAGGCTCAGCAGCGCCTCTGGGCGGGTATATTCCTTACCCACCCGACCCAAACCTCCGGGGTAATCCGAGTCGAGCAAAGTCAGCGATGCCACGACGCGGCCTGCCGCTTGCAGCCGCAAGGCCATCTCGAATGCAACCCATCCGCCAAAGGAATGACCAACGAGAGAGAGCGGGCCTCGCGGGCAATGGTTCGCGACACCCTTTAGATACACGCGAGCGGCAGCCTCGACGCTCGTGTGAGGCAAGCAGGTGCCGTCCATGCCCCGCGCTTGAAAGCCATGTACGGTTCGCGTCGCGCCCAGAGCGCCAGCAAGCGCCACGAAATCAGTCGCGCTCGCACCAGCACCCGGAACGCAGAAAACCGGCGCAACGTGGCGCGTGCCGCTTTGGATGGTGAGGTAAGCAGCCTCATGCAATGGCGCGGCGCTCGGCCGCGGATTCGTTGGGGCCTGCGCCAACAGCGAGCCGATTGCGGCAAGCTCGGCGGCGCCCCAAAGCGCTGAATCGAACACGGCGCTCGAAGCTGCGATGGGCACTCGGACGACTCGGGAGGGCTGCACTACGGCGTCCCAGCCGGTGCTCGCGTCACTCTGATCGCTAGCGAACAGATGCATGGTCAGAGGAGACTTCGGCACGTCGTATTCGAGCACTGCGCGCTGCAGAACGGCGGACTGCGGGTCCGCAGCTTGGCCCGGCGCTACCGAGCGGGCGCGGAAGCGGGTGGGCCAATCGAGGCAGCTCGCACCGATCATACCCAAGAGAGAGACGGACTCGTCGACCCCGAGCAACTGCACGGCCAACTCGTAAGCGAGCACGCCCTCCAGCCCGCGGCCGACAAGGCGGTAGGGCCCGTCCTTCTGGACGGAGCGGACCTGCGCCCGCAAGTACGCCGCAATACCTTGCACCGTGCGCAACCCGGAAGCCGCTGCGACGCGCGCGGAGAGCTGATAGACGGCCAGCGCAGAATCAATCTGTGCCAGACTCGATGTCTCCAAGGCGCCATCGCCGATCAGAAAAATAGCCTGATTGGTGCTACCGGACCGGAGCAGAAGGGGCTCAGTGCTCATATTTTTCTCCTTGCTTCACGACTGCGGCGACCGCGCTGCCGACGCGATCCACGATGGCGTTGATCTCGGTCGCACTCACCACGAGCGGGGGCATGAAGCGCAGCACCGCGCCATACCGGCCTCCGCTCTCCAGCAAAAGGCCATTAGCCAAGGCAGCGGCCTTGATGCGCTGTGCGAGCTGGCCATCGGCGGGGCTGCGCTTGTCGCTCTGACCCGGGCGTGAGACCTCGACCCCAATCATCAAGCCGCGGCCGCGTACATCCGCGAGCATGGGATATTGCTGCGCCAATTGCCGGAGCCCCGAGACGAGCAGCTCGCCCATCTCATGAGCGTGGCGATCCAGACCGTCGCGACGAACGACGTTCATGGTGGTGCGGCCCGCGACCATGGCGATCTGATTGCCGCGAAAGGTTCCGGCATGCATGCCGCGCGGCCAGCGGTCGAGCTCTTTCCGGTACATGACGACGGCCATTGGGTACCCACCGCCGACGGCCTTCGACAGGACCAGCACATCAGGGACGATGCCCGCGTGCTCGAACGCGAAGAGCCGGCCGGTGCGGCCCAGGCCGGTTTGCACCTCATCAAGAATCAGCGGAATATCCTGATCCGCGGTCAGCTCGCGCAGCCCACGCAGCCAAGCACTGGATACTGGAATGCAGCCGCCCTCGCCCTGCACGACCTCTACTATCACTGCGGCAGGCTTGGGCACCCCACTCTCCGGATCAGTCAAGATGGTGCGCAGGTAGTTGAGTGAGAGGCGATCGGTCTCCTTGCCATCCGAGCCGAATGGGCAGTGTCGCCGGTCTGGATATGGGGCGAAATGAACGCCGTTGGCTCCCAAACCAATGCCAACCTTCGGGGTCAGATTCCCCATGGCGCTCAAGGCGCCCGCAGTCATGCCGTGGTACGCGCCGTGAAAAGCGATGACGCTTTGCCGACCGGTCGCGAAGCGGGTCAATTTCAACGCCGCCTCAACGGCGTCCGAGCCGCTGGGGCTACAAAACTGGATCCTTGCCGTGTCCGAGAAAGCCGCCGGCACTGTGGAGAACAACTCCTGAACGAACGCAAACTTCGCAGGGGTCGCTAGATCGAGTGCTTGTTGCAGTTGACCGGACGAGATGAACTGCAGCACCGCATCGCGAACTTCAGGATGGTTGTGACCGAGCGGCAGTGCACCCGCGCACGCAAGGCAATCGATATAGTCGCGGCCCTCGCTGTCCCAGACGCGCACGCCTTGCCCAGTCTCGAACACCATTTCGAACGTCGCCGCATAGGTGCGCGCGCTCGACTCAACTTGCTTTAGGAGCTCGTATCTATTCATCAGTGCCCCATAACGCTGAAAAAGCAGCCATAACGCCGCACCCCAGTGCCGGCTTCAGCAACTACCCAACCTGATCAGGGCACACCACCTCGCTAACGCTTCCCATGTGAGCGAACGGTGCCGCCCCTAAATTAAACGCACTTAAGCTGCTCCTTACGTCACGTCCCAACCCGTCCCCTGCGAGGACCTCCCGCTTCTATCACGAGCACCTTGTGTGTGCAAGACGCAGACTGACCTGCAACGCTTCGACACGATGTTCCGAACGCGCATCCGGTGGCGCACAGCGCGCAGTCAGCGACTGCTCATTCATTCTTCGACGCTCGAGCAATCGGTCCGCCGGTGCGAAATGGGTCGGTGGTTCGAGTAGCGAATTTCGCCATGAGCAATCTGCCAATGGGCGCTCGCATCACGGCGCGCGCTCATTAAAGAAGCGCGAGCTTCGTCCACAACAACGCGTGCACAGGGTCGCGCTTGCGCCGGCCAATGCGGTCGCAAGCGCATACGACGCTTGGCACGCAGCAAAGTTGAGCGCGCACCGCTGATTTATGTTCGCGCCGCACGCGCGTCTTTGCTAGGGTCCGCGCAGCGGGGAAATGCACCCATGGGCGAGAACGCGGGTTTGGAAAAAGCGCAGCGCAAAAGCGCCAAATTCAGCGCCAATATCGCGGGGAATGTAGACACTCTCAACGCTCCCAGCAGCGCGGAGTTTGCACGCTATTGCACGCGTGAACACGGCCGTCCGCTCGTGATCAAGGGCGCGTTCGCGCGCCCCGAGCTATGCGAACAGTGGACGCCGGCATATCTCGGTGCCGCGGCCGGCGACAAACAAGTGCTCGCTTACGTATCTGCGGACGGTCGCTTTCCAGGCGGCCGCGGCCCTTACGACGACAAGGTTCACCGCGCTGTCGAGATGTCCATGCGTGAATGCATCGAGCGCATGTCGAGCGAGCAACACCCGCCCATCTTGGCTGAAGGTGAGCGTTGCTACCTCTATCAAGCGAATGCGAGCCTCTTCGGTGACCTGCTTCAGGCGCTCCCCGACCCCGCGCAGGTTCCAACTCGCTGGTCAGCAACGGGCAAGGTGATCAAAAATTTGTGGATCAGCTCCGCCGGCAATATCACGCCCCTGCATCATGACTACGTCGAAAACATCTTGCTTCAAGTAAACGGCGTCAAGCGCGTTCTGCTTTGGGGCCCGGAGCAATACGATCTTCTCTACGTCACCCCCTTCGGTGAACCTCACGATAGGCAAAGCCCGATTGACGTGAACGACGCAGACTTGGAGAAGTATCCGAGGTTTGCCGAGGCATCCGCGCTCGAAGCGGTACTTGGCCCGGGGGATATGTTGTACCTGCCTCTCGGTTGGTTCCACCACATCGAGACGGAGGAGATGGCCGTATCCATCAACTACTGGTGGCCACTACAAGCACCCGAAGGTGGCTTCGACATCACCCAGCTTTGGAAAACGCTGTTGTTCCAATTGCTGGTGCCGTTCTACGGAATTCGGCGTGAGTTGAAAGTCATGCTCCACAGCATGCTCCGTGAACAGTGGCGGCTTTTTCGTGCGCGCTCCAAAGCTAAGCAGCTGACTAGCGAGCCGATGCGCACGGGTGCTTGAGCCTCGAACGCACGCAGCCAGAACCGTCACCTGACATCAAAACACCTATTGTCGCCGCAGTGCCGCGACAAACCGCGGTGAAGGCACGCTCGCATGTTTGCTGCGAGCCCGCGCCCTCGCGAAGTCTCGGAGCTAGCAGAGGTCGCCGTCGTTTTCGAGTCCACTCAGTGATCGCTCGAACTCCCTCACGATGATCCTGAACTGACCCGCGACGGGCGGTGCCCGTCGTCCAGAGGGCGACGCGCCTGACGGTGGTCGCTCGGGTTTGGTGGCCACCTTGAAAAGGGCGCGCTTGCCGCAGGGTTCGCCGGGGTGGCCTGCTTGGCTGGGAGATCTTTCAGCGCTGCGGCCGCGCCGGCCCGCCGCTGGAGCGAATTCGAGCCTTCGCTTTGGACCACTTCGGCCTGGATTCGGATTCAGACTTGGACTCGACAGGAATCAACGACAATGACCAGTTGACAGACACCGAATCAGACAGACAATCTCGACCCGAGAGATACTCAAAAACCAAAGAACACGGAGACGCATGATGAAAACGTCCGCCATCGTCTTTCTAGCTACGTGTGGGGTCATTGCATGTGGAACCAGCGATCAGCCGCCGGCAGCAACACCTGCCACGCTGGAGCTCGGCAACTGGTTTTCCACGAACGAGGATCTGAGCGCGCTTCAGAAGGTGATCGACGCTTACACCGTTCATCACCCGAACGTCAGCGTCGTTCTGAAACCGTTGTCCACCAGTGGCAAGACGCGAGCGAGCCAGCTCAATCCCAGCGATCCCGCGTCGATTGGATCGTGGGATGTCGGGTTGCAAACCTTGGTTTGGATGAGCTCAACGGGAGGGCTCAATCTCGACGATCGGTCAGAGCTCGTCCCACTCAAGCACACGATCTCACCGCTGCTCACTTCGACAATGATTCAGAACGATCACTGGATCGGCGTCCCCTTGGACGTCTTTCACCTCAATTCGGCCTTCTTCGGCGTGGCCGCTCTTGAAAAGCTCGGCTTCAATAGCGGCCTGCCGGGCTCGTTGGCAGACTACAGGCAGCTCTGCAAAGCTTACGCAGACGGCGGCGGGAATGAAGCGGGGTTGCCCTATCCGCTGGCCGTGCCGCTTTCCCCGAACGCAAACGAGAACACCGCTGTTTTCACCGCCATCTTGTTCGACCTATTGGATTCGAACGTCGCGCTGGCCACCTCGACGGACCCAGCGTCGGACATGCACCCTGCTCTGGAACTGCTTCAGTACTATTCCGAGCACGGCTGCCTCACCCAAGTCCCGGACAGCAACGGGAACAACGTCGCAACGGATGACGTTCTAGACAGCCTCATCGGCGGCTCTGCCGCCGTCGTTCTGGGGTTCGAGTGGTACGCGGGATATCTCAGCGCTCGAGGCAAAGCGCCAGGCAAAGACATCATCTTGGGCAAGCCGCTGACTACGAGTGCCGCGCTGTTGAACGGCGACTACTTGGTTCTCAATTCGGAGACCAAGCAACCGGCACTGGCCGCGCAGTTCGCCGCGCAGGCGCTAGCGCCCGAGACTCAGCTGACATTCGCAGCGGCCCACGGCGTCTTGCCCGCGCTCCAATTCGAGCATCCAGAAACTGAACTCTCCGATCCCTCCCTACGCACGAACTACCTCGCGCTGGTCGACGACTACGCCGCCGGTCGTGCCCTGCCCCCTCCCGCCTGGGTCAGCTTTGCCAAGGGCACCTCAATCCAGGCATTCGTTGATTCACAAGGAACTGCAACCGACGCGACCGTCGACGATGTGGTGAAAAGCATTCTCTGCACCGCGCCCGCATACCCCGCCTTTGCCAACCCCGACGGCAGCCCCAAAGAAGCCTGTCCGAACCCGTGAGGCTCGCGAAAGCGGCCCACGCAGCGTCATCGGAAGCGTCGACGTCCGCAAGCAATAGGTCCTTCATGTCGAGAACTTGGAACGCCAACAGGCTATTTGAGGTGGCGTTGGCGATTCAGTGAACCCCGGGCCGAATCAAGTTCCGTGGTCACGCACTCACTTGCACGCTAAAGTCATGGGCTTCATGGCTTTCTTTTCGAATCGGGTGGGCGTCCTTGCGTGTGGTGTTGCGGTGCTCTGCGCTCAGAGCTGCGGCTCGTCGGGTAGCTCGAACGACTACGGAGGTGGCTCTGGCGGCGCGCGCGCGGGTGAATCCGGCGCTGCCGGCGATACCGAAGTCACGGCAGGGGCGTCTGCAACAGGCGGAGTCGCGGGTACGAACGGCGGCGAGAGCGGTGCTGGCCAGGCGGGTGCTGGCGCCGGTGAGGGACCGGGCGGCAGTGGTCAGTGCGAACCCGGGGAGCGGAGTTGTGAGGGGCGTGTACCGACGCTCTGCTCGGCCAACGGCGTCTGGGAAAACGCTGGCTCCGCGTGCCTGTTCGTATGTACTGAAGGTTCGTGCGGCGGCGGCTGTATGCCAGGCGCGACGCAATGTGTGGACGAAACCACACGCCAAACCTGCGACCAAAGCGGCGAATGGGGCGCTTCTCATAGCTGTTCCGCCGCGTGCGTCGGTGATGACTGCGGCGGCGTGTGCGTGCCCGGCGCTCGGCGCTGCGACGAGCTCACACGCCAGCAATGCGGCAGCGACGGACAGTGGCTGAACGACGGCGCGGCGTGTCCCATCGCGTGCTCCGCGGGCGCGTGCACCGGCGCGTGCACGCCGAGCCAAACTCAATGTTCGTCGAACACCGAGCTCCAAACGTGCTCGTCCAATCACGAGTGGGGCGCGCCCGTCGCGTGCGACTACGTGTGTGTGGCGGGCGCGTGCGGCGGCGTGTGCGAGCCGGGAACGGTCGAATGCGTTCCCGGCACACCCAGCACCCAGCGCCGCACCTGCACCAGCTCCGGACAGTGGGACACGCCGTCCGCCTGCACCTACGTCTGCACGGGTGCTGGCGTGTGCGGCGGAGCGTGCACTCCCGGCGCGACACGCTGCACGGGTCAGCAGCCCGAACACTGTGTCGACGGAGCGTGGGTCGCGAGCGGTGCGGTGTGCGGTAACGGACAGGAATGCCAGCCCGGCACGGCGACGTGCGAGTCGTGTGAGCCGTTCCTTTGCGGTGACGGCAAAAACTGGGTGGATTGGCAGACCCTCGGGCCACCCGGGGATCTGACCGACATCGAGATCGACGCCAGCGGTTCCATCTACGCCGCAGGCTACGTGGACCCCCCGAGCGGCAACCAGCAGGACTATTTTGCGAAGCTCGACGCCAACGGGAAACCGCTGTGGGCGAAAACGGGTGTGCTGTCCGACCAACAACACTGGATGCGTATGGCGATCGACGCCGCCGGCGAGATCTGGCTCGTCTCGAACGCTGGGCAGGTCGCGCGCTACTCAGCGGACGGCACGCAGCAAGATTTCGACGTGATCCACGGCGGCGACCAGCTCTGGGACATCAAGTTCGACGCATCGGGCAACGTTTACGTCGCTGGCAGCAGCGGAACCGGATCCAACCGCTTTCCGTTCGTCGCCAAATACTCTTCATCACTCGTGCTCGCTTGGTCAGCGACGCACTCCGCCAAAGGCACCGGGCTAGGGGTTGCCGTGGACGGCGCCGGCAACGTGTATCTCACGGGCAATGTCACCGTGTTTTCGGGCAGCGACGTGGTTGGGAGCCGACTGCTCGTGAATCGCTACACGGCGAGCGGCGGCCTTTCGTACACGCAGACGGCCGCCGCTTGCCCCTCCAATGGCATGTACGTCGTGGCACCCGGCGTCGTCACGGACGCAGCGGGGGCTGCATACGTCACCGGTTCGTACTGCGGGGTAACGACGGTACTGATGGAGAAGTGGTCGACGTCGGGAACGCGGCTGTGGAAGCAGGATGTACCCCTGCTGACCGGTTCGGCGCCCTGGGCCTACGAGCTCCAGATTAAAGCCGATGGCAATCTGATCGGCATCACGGGAAGCGCCCAGGTCTACAGCCACTCACCCAGCGGGCAGCTCCTCTACACTCGCAACTACATGACGGGCCGCTTCTCCACGAGCAGCGGCTTCGACATGGCGGACGCCGATCACCTCGTTGCTGGCGGGAAGTGGTCGTTCGGTACTGGAACGGACCACGCGACGGTCGTATTCAAGTTGCGACTCCCGCCGAATCCGTAGCGCGTCGGTGAAGGGAGCGCTGGGCGGCTTGTGGCTACCGTATGCGCTCTCAACCTGCTGGGCGCGGCGGGGCGAGCTTGTTTGAAGCGAGCTTTAGCCGCCGCAGCCCCGCTGCTCCGCGCTCCAGCGAACGCGAGCGACGAGTCGTACTCGTGCTCGACGGACGCGCACTCGGTAAAGGCTCTGACGGCGATGCCAGCGCCAGCAATCGCGACGCCAACGTCGACGCCATGGGCGCATGATCGCGCGGGAGCTCAGTTTCATGTGCACGAGCGTTGCGTAGCGTGCTGTCCGTTCACACGAACGGGCAAGGCGACTTCGTTGCTTGCGGTCCGAAGATTCGATGAACGCGGCCATCTGGATCTCCTCCGAGTGGTTGAGGAAGCGCGCATTCTTCGACCGATACCCGGTCTATCGCGCCCTTTGCTGTTTTAATGACTACGAACGACGCCCCCTCGATGGCCGGCCAAATCGGCACAGAAAGGTGCTAGTGCCTACATGCAATCGCCGTCCGGTAGCGCACGCCCTCCGACGCTGAACCTCTGTTCAAAAAAAGAGCGCCCCCGTTCTCAGCAATATCCACCACTTGCCGCTAGGGGCAGAAAAAAGCGACCGTACAACCAGCCACTAGGCCAACCCTCTTCTCTAGTAGTTTGCAGCATGGTGTTGCCGTGACCGCTTCGCTCGATACGTCCTGGTCCGCAGTGTGGACGCTCTATCGAGAAAACCAACAAGTGTTCATGGCGGTCTTCTCTCACCTCCGTCGCGGCGGTCTGGCGATAGACGAAGAAGCAACGCAGGATTTCATTCACGAGTTCTTGATTGAGCGCGCCCCGAGCGCGCTCAAAACATTTCGGCCCGAGCGCGGCGAGCTCAAAGGCTGGCTCTATGTCGTATTCAAGCGCTTCGTTTTGGGCAGCATGCGAGACCGTGCCCGACGCGAACGATTGTTGCTCAAGTTCAGCGGCGAGTTCGCCGTTCACAGTGCTGATCGCAACGATTTCGCGCTCGAAGAGCTACGAACGGCTGTGAGTACACTGACTGCCGATGAGCGTCGAGCGATCGATGCATTCCTCCAGTCTCCCCATCAAAGCATTCGCGATGTAGCGCGGGCGTTGGACGTGTCACGCTGGCGTGCCAGCGCGCTGATGACCTCGGCTATCACGCAACTCACGACGAAACTGAGCACTAGCGAGGCCGATCTACCTTCAACCGCGGCAGCAAAGCCGCACGGAATTCGAAACCAATGACGAGACGAAAGGAACAGTCCCATGGCGCATCTCGACCAATTCTTGACTTACGGCGATCCAACGACTTTGACCGAGCCCGATGCGAAGCAATACGCGGAGCACCTTCGCACCTGCGATGAATGCGCGTCCAAATTGCTACAGGCAGACCAGCACCGTGAAGCGTTGTTGAACGCTTTGAATCCAGCCGAGCCGCTTTCATTGGAAGAGCTCGACGGCATCGCTAGCGAACAGACGGAATTTAGAGTCTTTGCAGAGAGCGTCATCGGAATGATGCCGCCAGAGACCAGACGAACACTCAGCCAACTGGGCAAAGTCTCGGACGAGCAGCGCTACGAGCTGCAAACTTTGACCAACGTCGATCCTGCAACCTTTCGTGTCGCCTTGGCAGTCGCCGAAGTCTCCCTCGCTCTCGAGTCACTCGCACTCCGAAGCGAAACTGGGGAGGTAGCCATTTTCGAAGACGGAAGAGTCGCGGTTCCCCACCGCGACCGGATTCCCGAGAGCTATTTCCCGACTCGCATTGCCGCGCGATCGGAGATACCCGTAGACGCTGCCGAAAAGGTGTGGCTCGCGACCGCGGCGGTCACCGTCCGCGGTGACTTGGGGATGCCGGGCTTCAGCCTTGCGGGGAGGCTCAACGATCGACTCGCGGGAGTGAGGCTCAGTGTGGTAACGGACATTTAAGCCACGAGTTGGCGACGGTTCCGCTTGAAGCGGGCACCGCTGAAGTCATAGCGCGTCGCGTGCCATGCAACGCTCCCGTGCGGAGTTTCCGTGAATTCATGAACGTAAAACGACCGGGGCCGACTAGTGAGCATCAGGGGTGACGGCGCTTGCAGAGTAGTTCCGCAGCGCACCTCGGCGGGAAGTCCGAGACTAGACGCGGTAGGCTGAAAACGTGGCTCGATTAGCCAGCTATGTCGGTGCCCGCTCAGGATGCCTTGAATCTGGTGACGGGCGTTCCCGCTCGCGTGGCACAAATTCTGGAGCTCGGTGCGAGCCTTTGCGGTGAGGCTATGCGACAGCATGGAGCGGTCGGCGGGCGAGTGATGAAGCACGAGGACATGAAATGGCGCGCCGAGATTCAGCGCCGACGCGTCTCGCACTGAGCGGGTAGCGTCATTGAGGTCTGCAGCTGCAAACGCGCCAAACGCCAGCACTTGTTGAAATGCCGTGCACCCGCTGGAGGAGCAGAGGCCGTGGAACACCACCCGTCGCTGACCAAACAAAAGTTCGGCACGCCAAGGTGTATCGGCAAAGTGATCCTTGCGCACCGGATTCAACTTAGGATTCGGTAGCGGGCTACCATTCCAGAAGTCGTGGTTGCCAGGGATTTGTAGAACAGCCCCGAAGCCGTCGATCAACGGTTCGAACGAAAGTTGAGGATTCACCATGAAGCCGCGGTTCATCAACGTGTGATAGAGCGCGAGCTCTGCGTCGCCGCCGTTGGCGCTCACGTCTCCACTGACGATCAGAGCACGAGGCTCGCCGTCGTGTTTGTCATGGAATTTCCACAAGAAATTGCTCAGCGCCTCGAGCGCCTTCGGATCATGAGCCGTTGCTTTCGGCACTACGCCGCCCCCCTTGATCGTTCCGCCCAAATGCAGATCGGAGATATGGACTGCCCATGCCGTTGTCATGCGTTTGCTGCTCCTAAGTAGTGCATTGCAAAAACGAACCCGCTGCACTTCGCCGAGCGAAACCAACGCGAGGGCGTTCTTACGGACTTTGAAGATGAAGGTTGTGTTCGAAAAAAGGGAGCGTCAAGACCCGCTTCTCGCGTGCTAAGCACGCTTCCATGAGCCAAAAACCGAGCCAACTCTCGACGCACGGAACTAATGACTATTCGAAACAGACTCGAAATGTTCAATCTGCGGGATCGCCCGTAAATCCATCCAAGCCAATCCATCCGGCTTTTTTTGAGCTCCGGTTTCGTCCAGGGAGTTCGCAAAAGCCCCTGACGGTGAAGGCTTCCCGTCCGTGGTTGGGATTTCCAAATCAAGAGGGCACAAAGCGAACGAAAGAAATGACTAGGGCATTTGCGCAACACCGCTGCAAGCTGCAAGCGCCCAGCAAACCGTGAGCCCAGATATCATTTCGCCGCACAACGCAGTTTGATAGGATGATGCTCGCCATGTCCTTATTGGACCTGATCTCGGCGCTTCCAAAGCCGTTGCTCTACGTTGCTGTCGTGGGTTGCCTCACGATCATGTCTGGCCTGATGCTGTTCGTGGGCGTTGGTGTGCGGCGCGGAACGATTCAAGCCATTGATACCTGGCCGCCGCGCATTCGCTTCAACCGAACGCACGGCGCTGTCGCGCTCGCAGGCGCCGGCAATACGCACGAAGGTGGCAGCGAGCCCGGAACGGTTCAGAAGTCAGCAGCGCCACCGGCAGAACCCAAGCCGGGGCAGTCAGCGGGAAGGTTGACGCCCATCTACCCGCGACCGCAACCTCCACAGCGCGTCAACGTCCCGCCTGATGGCTTCGCGAGCCTCATCTTTCATTCCGGCGCCGAACGCGGAGCCATGTACGTTCTGTGCCCGCGGCATACTTCGATTTCCGTGGGTCGCTCTAGTCACTGCGACATTGTCATCCGTGACGAGGGAGCGTCCCGCTGTCACTTTCGCTTGGTCATATCGCAAACAGGGACGCACGAGCAGGGCCCGGCAAACTCGGTGCGGTTGGTCGACGCCGGGACCGTCAATGGGACTCACGTAAATGGCCAGAAGGTGCAATCCACCGAGCTCAATGATGGCGACATCATCGAGGTCGGTGACACGCGGATGCGATATAAAGCCCTTCGCAAATAGCTGAGCCAGCGTGCCTCTTTCAGGCTCACCATGAGAAGCACCCCGCAGCGCATCGTCACCTCTGCGGTTCAGCTGTTCAAGTCCGGGTTCGTTACTGTCCCCAAGGGGCGGGCCACGGATCACAGGCCATGCGAGAGCGTGACCGCCGGGCAGCTTTTCGCCGTTGGCGACCGCCACTCTGACCATAGCGGTGAAGAAAACCTAATCGGTCAGACCGTCGACGAGCGGTACCAGGTGATCGACATCATAGGGCGAGGTGGACAGGGGGTCGTCTATCGAGTTCGGCATTCCAAGCTCTCGAGAGTCTTCGCCATGAAGGTTCTCCGCTACCGCGAAGCTCGAACACCGGAAATGTCGGAGCGCATGCTTCGCGAGGCGCGCGCGCTCGCGTCCGTGCGCAGTTCTCACGTCATTGACGTGCACGGCTTTGGCGTACTGCCGGATGGCTCGACCTACTTGCTGATGGAACTCCTCGACGGCATCTCGCTGCGCCACGCGCTGGACACGCGCGCAATCGGATCGCTCGCGGACGTATTGCAGGTGGCGACGGAGATCGCCCTCGGGTTGGACGCAGCACACCGCATGGGCGTAATCCACCGGGATTTGAAGCCTGAGAATGTCTACTTGTGTCGGGAGGGATTGCGGCGCCGTGTCAAGATTATCGACTTCGGCTTGGCCAAGGTCGCGAGCGAACAATCTTATGTGACGGTGATGGGGGCAACCTTCGGTACGCCGCACTACATGTCCCCGGAGCAAGCTCTAGGGGACGCAGTGGGCACCAGCACTGACGTGTATTCCTTCGGAGTGTTGCTATTCGAACTTGTCACGAACCGATTGCCATTTCGCGCTCCCAGTATGAAAGCGCTGTTGGGAAAGCTCCTCAACGAGGCGCCCCCGCGCCTCGAGCCCGCGAGCCCCCTTTCCAAGCCGGTAATCCGTGAGCTCGAACACTTGGTTCATCGGTGTTTGGAAAAGGCCCCCGGCGGTCGACCTCGGAACTTCGAGGTCATTCTCCAAGAACTGAATCACGTCGCGCTTCTTGCTAGGACTGAAGCTACGGGATCCGCACCCGGCCCGAAGGTATATCGAATCGTCCGGGTGGGTGCCCTCGCGTGCCTGCTGCTGCTTGCGTTGCTGGTCGTTGGAGGGCAAGCGTCATCGCGGAAGCCTGCGGCTCCGGCCTTGGCCGCGGCTCGAAGCGTTGAGCTTCAGGCGGCGCGTCCGGCGGAAATACAGATCACGCCGGGCGAGCCAGCGCCCCCACTGCCGACTGCGTCCGCGGGCGAAGCGCCCACCGTGACGGGAGCCGGAAGCGCCAGCGCAGCCAAGGTTGTTTCGACCGCGCGACCACCGCTCGCGAATCCGGTTCGAGCGACGCCAACGGCTTCGAGACATCCGGCCATTGGCGGCAGGGAAATCGTCAATGTGTGGGCGGCGGCGATTCCACCTTCTCCAGCGGAATGCCTCGCGGCCGATGAATGCAAAAAGGAAGGCCGCTGCACGCTGCGCGCTCAGAAGTGTGTTGCGACCACAGACGACCAGTGTCGCGTGTCGAATGCTTGTGTCATCCGCGGCAGATGCACGGCAGTCGGTGGTCGATGTGTCGCGCGAAGCGAGGCGGATTGCGAGGCCTCACGAGCATGCTTGCAAGAAGGGCGCTGCGGGCTGGTCAACGACCTCTGCCAGGTCAGCAGCAACACGCACTGTCGGAATTCCGCCAATTGCCGAGCGTTTGGCACATGCACCTGGCAAGGAGACGGATGTCTGAGCTCGCTGGACGCGGATTGCCGTAATTCCGCGCTCTGCTCGAATGGGGGGCTGTGCTTCTCCCGCGACGGCGCGTGCCGGGCCGCGGTCGACCAAGACTGTCGAAAGTCCTTCGCCTGCTCCCAACGTGGGGCTTGCTATGAAAACGCGGGAACCTGTGGTGCCTTCGCTGACGAGGATTGCGCAAGCAGCGACGAGTGTTCGCAACTAGGTCGCTGCGTTGCGCGACATGGCGTTTGTGTGGTGCCCCTATAGCCCATCCGAGCTCGAGGCCGAGACCAACCCCCTCCCGTGCCGAAGCAGCCTACTGCCAGATGCTGGGCGGATTACCGGCGGCAGTTTCTTGCAGGATGCCGTAGGTGGCGTCATCGATGACGCTTCGAGGAACGTGGGCGAGCGCGGCTGCGGCGAATTCGGGCAAGCCGAGCAGCACCGCGGAGATGCGCACTCGGGTGCCGGAATGCAAATCGAGCACGAACCATTTCATGCCCGCGTTGTAACGCATGCGGGTAATTTGGGACCAGGCGAAGCGGCCACGCTTGCCGAACATACTGCCGTGGAGCATGCCGTCTTCGAGAACCTCATGGCGCGCGCAGTAGTATTCGCTGACGACCGGTACCCCGAGCGCCGCGAACGCGATGAAGCCGAGCGTCGTCCAAATCGTGGTGCTGTCGTTCTTTCCGACCGTGTTCGAGATCACCGCAATGCCGAGGAAAAAGACGATCGGGAATAGACCGATCACCAGCAAGCTTTTGGGAGGGACGAGCTTGCGCGCCTCCGTCGCGGGCCGTTTGCGCATTCGCGCTTTCGCGACGCCGCCCATCACCAGACCTGTCACGATCACGACCAGCACACCCTGTATGTCACTCCACCAAGCGTCTTTCACCGATCTAGCCTCCGGCGGAAGGCGTAGCCGAAAGCGGCGCTGGTGTCTCGGCGCGAGCGGAGCTGAACCAGGATCGGCGGCGGCGCCGCTGAAAGCCAGCATCACGATCGAAACGTGCGCGTGTCCGACGCGATTCCGTCGGCATACGGGGTCAGCGAGCGGCCAAAGCTCAGCCGTGGCAGCCGCCCCAGTTCGCGCTCTGCGCTCCGTCCGGGCCTGCGAAGCAGTCTTGAATCAAACTCGCGCCGCCACTGCTACCTCCGCCGCTGGGGCAGTATTTGACTGACTCCGGGATACACATGCACGAACCCGTCAAATGTAAATCTCGTCTTCGACGGCGCAAAATCCGCGACTCTGGCAGAGAACGGTCCCTTGGTGCTTCAGCCAGCGCGGCCCGTCCCAATCCAGCGCGGACGCTCACAGCGTGGCCGATTCGCGTAAGACCCGCTCGGTCAACCCGGACGCTTCACAAGCTGATGCATGCGCTGCTCGCACTTCGTGTAGAGCGGCTCGATTTGAAAGTCGGCTGCCAAACCCTTCGTCGACCTGCGTGAGCCAGTCACCCGCAAGGAAGAATGCGACGACGGCGGCGTATTGTCTTTGAGACGATCGGCCGCTTGCTGATAGAAGGTCGGCTCTTTTTAGGAGGATCGAGAGTGATGGTGCGTAGGCAAGCAGCGTTCGGCGTCGGTGTGATGGTCTTGATGGGCATCGCCGCGTGTCAATCGACTGCTCGCCACTTCGGTGATCCCAAAGCGACCGGGGGGCTCGGGGGTACCGCGGGTACTAGCGAGCCTGGAAAATCGGGCGCGGCAGGCAGTGGCGGCGGCACAGCAGGCAAGCCCGAGGCAGGCAGCGCCCAGGGCGGGGACGCAGGCGCCGACGATAGTGGCGGCGAGGCGGGGTCGGCTGGGTCGGCTGGCGAAAGCAACGGCGAGCTGACGATCGCTCCCCCCCAGCTTGCGAATGGCCAGACGAATGTGCCGTACACCGGCACGCTCAGCGCGAGCGGCGGGGCCAAGTACACATGGAGCGTGACGAGCGGCGAATTACCCCGAGGGTTGACGCTCAAGGGCACGAGCTCACCCACGCTCGAGATCAGCGGTACTCCGGGTGAAGTGGGGCAGTTCCCCGTCACCCTCAGCGTGAGCGACGGCTCGCTCTCGGCCAGCGTCGACGTCACGCTGACGATCACGCACACCGTTCTGTACTTGTCCGACCCGGGGATCCCGGGGTTGGATGAGCTGTTCGTGTCGTCGGTCGGTGGTGAAGTTGCTCCCACGCCATATCGACTCAACGGTCCGCTCAATTCCGGCACCATCTCGAGCTTTGCGTGGTCGCCCGACGGAAACAAAGTGCTCTACCGCGTGCCGTACTCGGACGACGACGCTACCGGACTTTGGCTCGCGTCGCTCGATTCGCCCGGTACCGCCCAACGAGTGAGCGCCCCCGGCGTCGCGGTGAGCGAGATGGCTTGGCTGAACAGCGGCAACATCGCCGCCTATTCGACCGCTTCAGGCGATGTGTACCTGGTTGACCTATCGGCAGCCAAGCCCGGGACGAGCAAGTTCGCCTACACTTCTCCCACCGGCATCGTGTACGGGCTCACTCCGTCCCCGGTGGGGAGCGCGCTCATCGCAGGCAACATTCAATATCACTATGCGGTCGTCGGCTACACCTACGTGACTTGGAATAACGGAAATCCTGCAACCGTGACGCTCGACTCGGAAGAACCAGCGACCGGCTCCGGAATACCGAACTTCAGCCCCGACGGACGCTTTGCGAGCGCGGGGACCGCAAGCGGCACCGAGTGGTGGGATCTCTCGTTGGCAAAGCCGATCAAAACCCTGCTCGGACGGTCCACGGACGGTACCTGGAGCCCGAGCGCAAGCAAGCTGCTCTACAGCAACAACGAGGTGAACACTGCCGGGCTGCTGACGATCTCTCGCGACGATTTCAGTGCCGGAGCAGCGCCAACCGAGGCCTATGTCTACGGCGGAAGCTGCTCACGCGTTTCCAGCACTTGGTCGCCCGACGGCAAGCATGCGCTCATCACCTGTGGCAGCGACGTGCGCGGAGTGAGCAACGTCGAGACGACGCAATCGAACAAAGACTTTACCTTGCTGCCGAGCGACTTCTTGAGCAACTCGTCCACGGAGACGTACAACGCAGGCTGGTCACCCGACTCGAAATGGGTCGCACTGCTGGCCGATCACGATACGAACAGCCACTTTGATTTGTACTTGGTTCGTTGGGCCGCCCCCGGCATCGCTTATCGCACCCACGGCAACAGCATCGCCCCCGGCGTGACCAATTGGACCTTTGCTCCAAACTCACGAGCCTTGGCCTTCGTCGGCTCGATCAGCCCGCAAAGTAACGAGGGCCTCTACTTCAGTGCGCTGCCCACGAGCGGCGCACCGCCGCTCGCCACACTGGTCTCGTCGCCCTCCGCCACCGTGCAGCCTGATACCAGTTGGCTGCCCGGCTCGCATGTACTCACGTATCGCGCGGCCATCAATGACGTGCCGTCGCTGTACGCGGTACTCGTGGCTTCAGACGGTAGCCTCGGCAAGGTCGTGCCGCTCAGCGGCGCGACGGGCAACGGCAACGGCGTGCGATCGTATCAGTTGGCTCCCCTCCACTAACGCATCGCTTACTTGTTTTGCCGCCACGCGGTTGGCGGGTTTCGACACACTCGGCGGCGCGTCTTTGTATGCTCTTGCGGCGTTACATCGAATCGTCCCGCGTCGTTGCGACTCGGACGCACAAACGTGCAAGACCCTTCGCGCTCGACTTCGTATGATGCCTGCACGTGGCGCACGGCTGAATCCATACGAGCGCAAGATGCAAAACGAACGTGCCTACAGCGAGCGCCAGTGACGAGTCGCTATGGGGATTTGTTGGGGGCCTCGCCGGCCATGCAAGCGCTCTTCGCCAAGCTCGTGCGCTTGGAGGGGTCGGGTGTCAATCTGCTCATCTCGGGAGAGTCGGGCAGCGGCAAGGAATTGATCGCTCGCGCGATTCACGAGCACTCCGCAGTTCGCAATGGTGTCTTCATCGCGGTCAATTGCGGTGCGCTCGATCGCCAACTCGCGCGCAGTGAGTTGTTTGGACACCAGCGCGGCGCATTCACGGGAGCGCTGCGCACGCAGCCAGGCGCATTCGAAGCCGCCGAAGGTGGCACGCTCTTTCTCGACGAGATCGCCGAGTTGCCCGCGGAGGTGCAACCGATCTTGCTGCGGGCGCTCGAGCTCAAAAAGATTGCGCCGATTGGCTGCAGCCTCGAGCGACCGGTCAACGTGCGTTTGGTCACAGCAACCAACCGCGACCTCGCCGCAGAAGTGCGGGCGGGCAAGTTTCGCGAAGATTTGTATTATCGGATCCACGTAGTCGAAATCGCCGTGCCACCTCTGCGAGAGCGGCTCGAAGACATCGCCTTGCTCGCGCGGGATTTTGCGGGGCAGCTGGGCATGCCCGCGCCGCCAGCGGAAGTGCTGGAGGCATTGAGTCTCCGTGACTGGCCCGGCAATGTCCGTGAGCTTCGCAACGCCGTCGAGGCGTATGCGGCCCTCGGTGTCATGCCGCCGTCTTCTCCCCACCAACGAGGCGCGGCTCGCGTTGGCTTCGACGGGTTCGACGAGATCGTCGACGCAACGAAGACGTTCGCGGATCAGAAGAATGAGGTGGTGCAGCGTTTTACGCGCGTGTATCTGGAGCGGCTCCTTCGGCAAACTCGTGGCAACCAGTCCGAGGCAGCACGCGTTTCGGGTCTCGAACGGAGCTACCTAGGCAAGCTGATCGACCGGCTTGGCCTGCGCACGGGCGCGCACGAACGCCCGCCGAAGGCGTTGCCCTCACATCACATGAAGCTCATTCCGCGAAGCTGAGCTGAGTCGACCCGCGAATCAATCGCTGTCTGCGCTCGCGAGCGCAGGGTCATCCACTTCTCGCGTCGTCGACGTCAAAGCGAATTTTCCGTAGGCGGGGACCTTGCCGGAATGGCCGAACACCTCGATTTCGCGCGAGTGTCCTGGCTCGGTCGGACGAAGCGCCCCAAGATCGCGCGTCGTAGCGCTACCCCCCGGAGCGATGCTGACCAGACCGAGCAGCACGCCTCCAGCGTATTCTTCGCTCGCGACCTGCTCGCTCTGTCCGCGGGTCAACTCCTTGGTTCGAACGCGGTCAATGGTCACTGGATGAGCGTAGCCGTGATAGAGACGAACTTTTTCTGGTTTTGTGATGTCGCCCTCGTCGAGGCCGCCCGAAGACATCAGCAGAATTCGCTGGTCGTCGACCATGGCGCCAAAGCCAAAATTCGGAAAACCGTACGAACGCGAGCCAGAAGCAACTCGGCCGTCTCGGGCGGACACCTTCACACTGATCAAGAAGTATGAAAAACGTGTGCTTTGCGCCGCTCCTTCGTAGCTGTGGTTCACGCTCGGCTCCTGCGTCGTGACGCGAGCGCCGTCGCCGAAATCCCAGCTGTACCTCACCGGGTCGAAGCTTCCCGCGTGATTAGCCAGCGGGGCTGCATCGACGCGCGCGGTGAAGACGAAGGAGTGCACGCTCCGTGGCGCCAGCGCGACGCCGATGGACGCCCGCGACGCCTCGTCACAATCCTTCACTCGTATCCGCGGCAGCGCCATGCTGACAGGGGGACCGCCTGGCCCACTCACCATCACCCGCAGTTCGCGCGCCTCTGCACCGCGTTCGATCCGGAACGGCAAGCGAAAGCCCATCTCTCGCGAGCGCGCCAACGTCACGATGAGGCGATCGCTGCTGCCGCTCTGGTCGTGAGCGCGCACGTTGGCGAAATTCTCCTCTCCAAAGCACACCTCGCTCTTGTCGAGCTCGATAGATTCGATGTGAGGCCCTGGTTGCAGGTCGAGTGGAGACCGGGGGCGACTCACGTCAGCGCTGGCCCGCTTCTCGAAGCGCTCGACGACAGCTGCTGTCGATGGCGCTTCGTTCGAGACGCGCTGGCTGGAAACCGGCGTAGCCCCCCCGAAAGAGCGCCAAGCCAGCGCGAGCAAAACCATGACACCCAACCCGACGCTGGCCGCGCGGCGGCCCCCCTGACTCGTTACGAACGACCATCGCATGTTGCACGAACTCCAAGCTCAGACCGACAAACGCTCGCGTGACGTTGCGCCGCATGCCCGGAAGGCCCTCGCCCTCCGAGCACGCATTCGCACACTTCGACCCGAGGGCCCTTAGGGAAGCACCGGCCAAGCCCACGGGTTATTGTCGCCACAGGCCGGTTCCGGCACCCACGGGTCGAACAACTCGTGCGCGTTGATGTCGCCCGGCGCGCCTTGCTCATCCCCACCGCTCGCCCGAAGCAAGCTCTTCATCACGGCGCTCATGTGCTTGACGCCCGTATCTTTATAAAACTCGGCCTCAGCGAGCGAATTGGCCCTCGCCAGTCCATCATTGATCCAGCTCAGGTCGCCTTCGGCATAAAACCTGCCATTGACTTCGTAGTTGAACGCGTCGCCGCCGATACCGCAGCTCGCGCCGGGCATCGAATTTCTCACGGGGTTGAAGCTCAAGTTGAATCGCCCACTGGGAGCGGCGTCATCGTCCCGACGCGGGATGCACCCGTAAGTACCGACGACGAAGTTCTTGTTCTCGCGCTTCTTGTACAGCACGGTGTTGCGGAACGTCTTGGTTTGATTGGCTCGCAGCGCGTTGTACCCGGGATAGTGCCCCGTGTGGCACATCGCACTTTTGGCGCCAATCAGGTGATAGTTGGCGCGTAGCGCCCGGCCAAAGCGATCGTCGTACGATTCCCAACTGTAGGCTTGCTCTCCCGCCGGCGCATACCTTGGATAAAGCGCCATCGCGTCCGCCATCATCGAGTGAAGTTGATTGAATGCGACCGCCATTTGATAGCCGCGCTCCGGGTCCCTGTCGTCCAAGATCAGCCGTTCGAGCTCGATGAAAACATCCATCGCATCGTTGGAGTCACTGGCTCCCGTGAGGTACTTGACCCGTTCCCAATTCCCCGCGGGTTGACCGGGGTTGACCATGAGGTCGTGGTACTTCGAGAACGCCGCTTTGGCCTGATCTTGTACGTGATTGATTTCCCAATCGTTGATGACACCAATGATCTTGTCTTGCACTTGCTGCATCTTCGTAGCCAAGTCAGGCCCCGAGCCGATGACGCCGGCCTTTTGCAGCAAGTTCGTCACCACGTCTTGGACGCCGTGCGCCGCCTGGAATGGGCGCAAGACGTCTTGCACGAAGTTGGTGATCGATTCGATCTCCGGCGGCAAAAAGGTCTTCTTTGGCGCGGCCTGCGCCTGACTCGTGCTCAGCGCGCTCGCCAAACAGATCACCCCAAACAAAGTGCCAGATGCTCGTAGTCCAAATTTGCGCACGTTGATCCTCTCCCACGCGTAACTGGAACGCGTTGCCCTCGATTAGCAAGGCTCGTGCCCCCTCGACCACAAGCACTGAGAGTCCGAACCCGCCCGACAAAAGCGCTCGAAAAGGCCTATCTGTCAGCCTCGGCAAACAGGCGTCGTGGGGCGTCACCTGCGTGGTCGAAAGCGCAGGTGCGCACTTCAACGCGCAGTCACGAAGGAGGCGGCGCGGGTTTCCGGTTCCAGGTCGCGCGACGGAGCGACCGTAGAGATCTGATTTGCGCCGCTACCAGCAGCGCCGGTCGAGCGTGAGGTCGGCAGTGTAGTCGGTCGCGTTCTTGAGCGGAAACTCGGCGGAGGCCTGCGCGCCGGGGTCGCATTTTTCCTCTTCCATATCGTTCGGCAGCCCGACGGACACGAAGATGCGCAGCGTGCCGCGCGTGGTGACGCGCGCTTCGTAGCTGCCGTCGGGCTGTACCTTGGCGACGGTGTCACCGACCAGTACTTCGGATCCCGCGGGCGAGGTGGTGCCGTAGGCTGCCTGCTCGAACGACGAAACGTGACCGCGCACCGTCGCCGTTTCCGGTGGCAAAGGGCTTGGCAAGAACTCGACGACGCTATCGTCGCCGCTCGACGGGTCGGCCATGTCGCGCGTACGTGCGACGTAGATGCGCGGACCCGGTGCGACGGTGAAGCTCCCGCACGGCAAGAGATCGAGTCCGTACGACCAGAGCTCAGCGCCGGTCTTCTGGTCGAGTGCATGTAGCGTGCCGCGCTCGCACAGCACGACCGCGCCTTCGACGCTCTGCAGGGAGTGCACGCTCGGAGCGGGTGCGTGCGAAAAGTCGAACGGGAAAGGATGATCCCACAAGACTTCGTGCGAGCGGAGGCGCCGCGCCGTCAAGCTTGCGGCATGGATGTAGAGCACCCCCGCCTCGAGCAAAGCTTCGTTACGAAAATCCCCGGGAACGTGGCTTTCAGCCACGACGGCTCCCGTGCGCTCCGCGCGCGTTTGCACGTTTAGGCCCGTCATCGCGGCGCTGATCACGACGACGTGGTCGGCGTCCGACAGCAGCCGTTGCACGAAGCGCACGGGCGTCTGCCAGAGGACATTCCCGGTCGTCGCGTCGAGCCCTTGGACCAGGGGCTCTCCAGCGACCTCGCGGGTGACCGCAAACGTATCGGTCGTCGCGACAACCTGCGCGTAGGCGTCGTGCGGATTCGGCGAGACGATGCGCCACAGCACCTTGGCGCTCTTCGGCTCGATGCCGAGCAGCTCCGAACTCATCTTCGAGTGATCTTCGTTCCAGCGGTTGCGCGACGAAACCAGCGCCACGTCGCGCGTGCGAGCCACCAAAACGCTCCCGGCATCTGCTCCTAGCGGCAAGCGCCAGGCCGGCGCTGCGGTCGCGGCGTCCCACGCCAGCAGCGTTCCTTCGCGCATGGCCAGCAGCCAGCCCGCGCTGAGCGGCTCGCTCACGCCCCAGAACATGCCTCCGTCCAGCACCGCAGGCGTGATGCGGGTGCCTCGTTCTCGCAGCCAGACGGCTCCCGTGGCGCGGCCCCGAGCCAAAACATCGCCCTGAAAGGCAGCGACCGACACGTTCTCGAGCTTGAGCTCGAGCTTGTTCCGCGGTTCGAGCCACCAGGGGTGGTCGTGTGGGCCAGCGATCCCGTGCGTCTCCGCGGTGCTGGCCGCGCCTTCCGCCATCGGACGAGGCGCGCGAGCGGCGCAGCCAAGGAGCACCGCGCAGAGCAGCAGCGTGGACACCCAAGTCGAGCTCGGACGCACGGCTAACCTGCCAGCGGGCTTAAGAACACGTTTGCTACCGAAGGTCGACATCCGATCGATCGCATTTCGACGGCTCAGGTGCGCGCCTCACGTAACGTCCAGCTGCCCATCGGTGGCGGCACCGTAGCATGGACATACGGCGATTTTCGATCGGTCGACAGCACTCCGGATCTGTAACTACCACCCGCAAGTCTCGAGTTCAAATCTCGAAGTCGGCTCCAAAGCCCAAGCGGGCTCAGCTTGGGGGCGGCGCGTTCTCGGCCCGACGTTGACCGGCGCCGCCGCGAGCGAAGCCTTCACCACCGTAGTCGCGCCCGACCTACGGAACGGTGTATCGCGGCGTCGTGTTCATGAACTGACAGGCACTCAGGCTGTCCGCGAGCTGCGCTGCTGGCTCGCGGGCGCCCCTCTGGCTCGGGCAGCATCGGCGCGAAAACCAAAGATCCAAGCTGGATATCCCCGTACGCTGCGCAACGCGTGAGACCGTGAGTCTGGCTCGCAGATGACGCGCTCGAACTCACTACGTCGTCCCAAATCGCGTCGCGAGGCGCGGGGCAAAACGGGTGCGTCGCGCGGACGCTCAGCTTGATTTAGCGCCGATCGCGGCTGGCACGTGCGTTGCTCGTCCCGCGGGCATGAAGTGGGGTATATGGTGTCTGTTGTTGGTCGCGTCGTGCGCGCATGATTACGCAACCGGCGCGCGCGTGCAGGTGGCGTCGGATTTGAATTGTCCCGTCGAGCAAACGTGGGCGTATGAAGAAGCCGATCGCTCGATGGTCGCCGGCGGTTGCGGCGATTGGCATGAATATCGATGCCGCCTGGAGCGCGTGAATAATACCCGCCACGAGACCGTCTGCGTGCGTCTCTCGTCACAACACCGGAAAGGCGCGAGGCCTCCAGGCCCTGCGCCTGAGCAGGAGCCCGAAACGGATCCGTATCATCCGCGCGATTCGCCGCCCGGCTGGCAGCAAGTGGAGCATTGAGAGCGAGCTCGTGATTATCTCACCCTTAGGGTTGATGGTCACATAAAACGGGCGAGCCGCGGCCAAGCCTTCGGCGTCGCGGACGCCCCTCGCGACGCGACGCCGAAGGTTTTGACGGCTTGAGACGCGCCGCGTGACCATCAATCCCAACCCTGTATCATCGGCCGCGTGAGAGTCGCCGCACCGCGTGCTCGGCCGTTGCGTGCTCGGCCCTTGACCGATCTCGCGCGGGCGCCATGAATGATCGACCGTGCCTCGTTCGAGATTCGCGCAATATCTCTCACATTAACAAGCGGTTAGAGCGATTGTGACAGCCTGAGAGGGTCTCATGCCCCTGTCGGTGGGCAAGTCGATGAATCGGCTGCACAGGCAGCGCCGCTTTGCTCTTCCTAGCCCCCCTCGCGCCGGGGACGACGAAGCGCTAGCGTGCGTCAGACTCAGTGCCGGTGGCTTCATTCGTCAACGCGCGAGCGCGCTGCGCCTCGCTGGGGCTCTGCGCGTTCGGGCTCTGGCAGCTCGCGGCGTGTGGGGGGATCTCCCGACGCGAAGTCGAAGTTCTGAGCGCCGGCGCGGGCAACACTAGCGGCAAGACCGGCAGGGCCGGATCCGGAGGCGCTGGCGGCGCTGCGGGTGCGGCCATCACAGCGGGCAACGGCGATGATTGCCCGCTGTCCGTTGAATTCGACGTGACGTTCGACCCCGCGGGTGTCGATGGCCCACCCAATCTGTGCGCTCCGTGCGCCCAGGTGGATTTTGAACTCTTGTTCAGCAACTCGCTTGCGATCGACCAGGTGATGCCGAACTGCACTCCAAGCTGCGACACCTGCGAAGAGTCGACGTGTCACTCGCTCCTCATGTGCCCGAACCAGCTCGCCTCGGCGCCCTTCCGAACCGCGTGGTCCGGCGCTTATTACGAAACTGGGACCTGCGGTCCGGGCAACGCGACCACGTGCAAAGCCGCAAAGTGTGCAGCTCCCGGCGACTACTGGGCAGAGTTCTGCTCACCGTTCGGAGTTGCCGCTCCGAACGACGTTTCCCCGAACGCGTGCACGATCGACACGTCGCGCGGACCCTTCTGCACGATACGCGGCTTCACGCTGCCCGCGAACGGCCCGGTTTCAGTCGTGCTCCCGCTCCACGCCCTCTAAAAAGACAACCTGCGGTTTACGAAAGCGCCACCGCCTCAGACGACGCACCCGGCACCCCAAATCGCTCGGGAAAAACCGCGTACTCAGCGGCCGACAAAACGCCTGTCCCAGCCCTGTCCCACCCGATCGCCGATCCATTGGCGCTGCGAGCTAAGCTAACGCTTGCAGTCGAAGCGGAGGACTGGCTGCGCGTTGCAGCAATTGCGCAGGCGCTCGCGAGGCTCAAGTGAAAGCGTGCGCATCCTTGCGCATCGGTGCGGGGCAGCTAGGCTCCTCACTGTGGAGACTCAGCCCCACAAGCCCGCAACGCTTCAAAGCGCGGGCGCTGCTTTGCCCAGATCTCGGAGCTGGACTTCGAGCGGTGGCCCAATGGTGGGACCCGGAAATTCCGACCGACGCGCGGAACCGTCGGACGAGAGCGAGGGCCGAAGACCCTCGCACACCCTTACCGGACATGGTGAGAAACCGGGACGTATTTGCCCTGAGCTGACAGGGATCGTAAGGCACGGCGCAGCACGGACTTCCCATTTTGCGAGGCCGCCGTGCGCCTATCCGAAATCCAAGATCGACCCACCGCTTCCAAGCTAGCCTCCGCTGTCCCGTGCGACATCCGGACCGCCGCTAAGTATCTAGAGACTCGAAAACCCATCGCTCTGGCCGTGTCGGGGGCCATTCGCCGGGCTCTCGCCGAGCTCGGCATGCGCGACCCCCGCGCTCCGAAAGGCGGTGCGCGATGAAAGCCAGCGCCGAGACCCGACCAGCCGACGCTGCCATGCAAGCGCTTGCTACAGCGCTGGCCCCGCTCGTCGCTGAGATTTTGCTCGCGCGCTCGAGCGCGAACGACGGAGACGAAGCGCTGCGCGAGCTGCTCGAGCGTGCCGGCTACGAAGTCGACGAAATCGGGGTGAGCCCGTGACCGCCGACGAAATCAAGGCGCTCGCGATCCAGCTCTATTGCAGGCGGTTGCGCACGAGCGAAAAGCGATGCCCAAGGGTGTGATCGTAACGGACTCCGAAGCGAATGATCTCGCGGACATCGCGATCGAATACGCTGAGGAATTCGCCGCGTCGTGGGCCGAGCACAAGAAGCCTAAGCGAACTCGCCGATCGAAAGCGGGTGCGCTGTGAGCACCGGAGCCGAAAGCGAGTGGCGCGCCTCAAGGAAAGGGCTGCTAGCCGGCGATTCCTATTCCGAGTCCGCTCGAAGCGTTCTGTTTCTCGACAATCGACGCGGCCGACGTGCACGCGCGAAAGCCCTCAAAGCACAAGCCCGGGCTCGCGCGCCGCGCTGAGCTCAAACACTAAACGCGAAAGCCCGGTGGGCGCCGGGCTTCGCAGTCCCAATTTCTGGAGTGACAGACAATGACACAGCAATCTAGCCACGCTTCCGACGCTCAAGCAAATCGAATTTCTGCCGCCGACTACGCCGCCATGGGCTTCTCGCCGATCATGCTGTACGGCTTGAACGCAGACGGCACGTGCATGTGTAACGACCCGCAGGGCTGCGCGCAAAAGCGGAGCCAAGGCAAGCATCCCGTAGGAAACAGGTGGCAGACAGCGCGGATCGACGCTGAAAGAGTAGATCGATATCTTGCGCAGGGCGGCAACGTCGGTCTACGCATGGGTGACCAGCCCGACGGCTCGCGCTACCTCGCGCTCGACGAAGACGAAGACGGCGCGCTCGCGAAGGGTGAGGCTCTTTGGGGGCCATTGCCCGAAACCCTTACGAGTCGCACGGGCAGTGGTGGTCGACACTGCATCTACGCTTGGCCCTCAGACAAGCCCTACCCCCGGAACAAGGTTCGTGCCGGCGGGTTCAAATATGACATTCGCGCCCAAGACTCTCAGATCGTTGTCGAGCCGTCGCGCAACGTGAACGGCGCTTACACGTGGATCGATTTCCGAGAGCCGGCGCCGCTCCCCGACGCTTGGGTGACCGCGTTGCTGGCCGATGCACCGCGCGACAAGAGAGGTAAAACAGCACCGAAGCGCGAGCACGTGGCGACCGCGGACGCAGATGAGCGCACCGCGCGCTTGCTGGAAGCGATAGTGCCGTTCTGGGAACCGCCGGATGCAAACGCCGGCCGGCGCATGCGCTTCAGGGCCTTCGGGGGGTATCTAGCGCGGTGCGGTTGGGATGACGAACAGATCGCCGCATTCGCGCGAGCACTACCCACGGCAAGGCCCGAAGAGACGCGCGTCGCTCTTGCTCTTGAAGGCGCGAAAGACGCGCGCAACCTCGACAAGTGGGGCCACAGCGACGCTGCCGGGTGGAATCAAATCTGTGACTGGAGCACCGACGCGGCCGCGGTGATCGAAAGCATCGCCAAAGACCCGAGGCAAACAGCGGAATGGCGCGGTATCTGGAATCCTCGGCTATACGATTTCCATGCGCGAGTGGAAGCGACGTGGGCGAAGCGCGCCGCGCGCAAGCAGGCCGAAGCGGAAGCCGAGCAGAGGGCGGCCACTGATACCACTGAAGATAGTGGCCCACCCGGCGACGTGTATATCCTGCAAGATCGAAACGACGCGGAGCACATTCTGCTTTGGGAGAGGGAGCGGGGTTATCAGCCGGTTGCAGTCCGCTCGCTTCGGCTTTGCATCAAACAGCAAGGGCTGGACGACAAGATCCAGCTGAGCTTTGAAACGTCACCCGAACGCGGCGAAAAGAGAACGGTGCAGCTCACACCGCAAAAAATCATCGAGCAGAACGCTAGGCAGTTCAGCAAGTCGATATACGACTTCGGCGCGCAGGTTTCATTGTATGACGACGATGCGGATGCGGTGGTCGTTGGTTATCCAGCGAAGCTGATCGAGCCGCGCTTCGACGCCGACGTGGATGCTTGGTTGCGGGCAATTGGCGGCCCCGAATACCCGAAGTTAGAAGCGTGGATCGTCCCCCAGTCTCAGCGTAGTTGCCGCCTCTCCTGATCCGAATTTCAGGGGAGATATTTTGATCCACACGGGGGCGCGTCGGATCGGCAATGAAGTACTCAGAGGCATTCAAAGCGAAGATGGT
>Ga0164241_10001415_pt1 | contig 29700 bp, 24 predicted proteins | sample OricomyardsoilBY_FD_108780 | JGI IMG/M metagenome (GOLD analysis project Ga0164241, IMG submission 108780) | Backyard soil microbial communities from Emeryville, California, USA - Original compost - Back yard soil (BY) | ecosystem: Environmental > Terrestrial > Soil > Unclassified | place: USA... | reverse complement strand
TCATGGCGCTTGTATTATTTCGACCTCCCCCCGCGCCCCCTCCTCAACTGAGGAGGGGGTTTCCGACTTTGGAGGACGGGGGTGGTGGAAAAAGCCATATATTTATTAGTAAATGAAACACGAGCAATACAACAATAAACGTAGCTTGATAAATGAAAGGAGGCAGCTTAGAAATAATGCTACCACCGAAGAAAAATTGTTGTGGGAGTTTTTAAGAAAAAAGCAAAACGGTTATAAGTTTAGAAGACAACACAGCATTGAAAATTATATCCTCGATTTTTACTGTCCCGAAAAACGTTTAGCCGTTGAAGTTGATGGCGCGCATCATTACACAGAAGAAGGAAAGGAATACGATAAAGCAAGAACAGAAGTATTAAACATGCATCAAATAAGTGTAATGCGGTTTAGCAATAACGAGGTGATGAATAATACCGCCGGAGTTATAAAACAAATTATTGATTTTATAGAGCATGATGAGTTATAACCTCCCCCAAGCCCCTGCATATTTAGAGATGGGGAATACAAAAATATATACCAAAATATAGAGGAGTTTCGACCTCCCCCCATCCCCCTCCTTAAATGTAAGGAGGGGGTGTCCGACTTTGGAGGACGGGGGTGGTGGAAATTATATTTATTGTAAAATGAAATGGTGCTTATGGCATTGAGGCTTTGCGTTAATTTAAAACCTCCCCCATCCCCCTCCTTAAATGTAAGGAGGGGTGTCCGACTTTGGAGGACGGGGGTGGTGGAAAAAGCGCCCTATTCGTTAATATTGACTAACATCATTTTTTTATGCAACTAATGCTTTGTACACTTGCTCTGTATTCAGCATACCGGCGGGTGCCTGCCCCGTTGAAATATTTGCGGCAGGTGTACGTCTAATAAATTGTAAATAATCTTTTAACAGCGGTTGGGAATTTATTTTAAAGAAATAGCAAACAAAGTCTTGATTTCGCCCGTTAAATAGATTATATTGTTGGTGATGTGACCATTACTAAATGCCCTGAAGAGCAGCTTATTATTGAAAACAATGGGATTTAACCGTTTATATTACGCTTATCCCCGATTTAGAGAAGAATCGTTTCATAATAAATCTTACCTTCGCGCGTTCGGTACCGTCCTATCATTAACCGACGAAACATTTTTTTAACAAACAGGAGATATTAATGAGACAGCTAAAGATTTCAAAATCAATTACTAACCGCGAAAGCCAGTCAATCGAGAAATATCTGCAGGAGATAGGTAAAGAAGACCTATTGACCCCTGAAGAAGAGGTGCATTTGGCCCGCCGCATCCGCGCCGGAGACCAAGCAGCCCTTGAAAAACTGACCCGCGCCAACTTACGTTTCGTGGTTTCGGTGGCCAAGCAGTACCAAAACAACTCGCTGTCGCTGAACGACTTAATAAATGAGGGTAACCTTGGTTTAGTAAAAGCTGCACAAAAATTTGACGAAACGCGTGGTTTCAAATTTATATCGTACGCCGTGTGGTGGATTCGCCAAAGTATTATACAGGCATTAGCCGAACACAGCCGTATGGTGCGCCTTCCGCTAAATAAAGTGGGCTCGCTTACTAAAATCAACAAAATATTCAGCGAACTTGAACAGAAATACCAACGCGAACCTACCCCTGAAGAGGTGGCTATGGTGATGGGTATTACGGTAGAAGAAGTAGAAGCTACCTTAGGTATATCGGCACGCCACGTAAGTATGGATGCACCGTTTACCGATGGCGAAAGCAACGCGTTAATTGATGTACTTGAAAACGTAAACGCCGAGCAAACCGATAAGCACTTAGATTACAAAGATTCGTTACGTATTGAAACCGAACGCACATTGGCTTCGCTTACCGACAGGGAGCGCGAAGTAATTAAATTGTTTTTCGGTATTGGTGTTGAACACCCTATGACCCTTGAGGATATAGGCGACCAACTGGGTATTACCCGCGAACGTATCCGCCAAATTAAAGACAAGGCAATTACCAAACTACGCTCGCAAAGCCGCAGCAAATCGTTAAAAGCATACTTAGGCCAATAACCTTAGTACACTATACAAAAACTACAAACGCCGCTCGTATGAGTGGCGTTTGTAGTTTTTTTTGGTAGTGACAACTCATGAGTTGTCACTACAAGGCCTATTATTTCAATCTATTACTGGCATAAGTTTTTAGCATAAAGGGCACACCACTGTAATGCATCATTATGCCCCGTTTATACCATACACTATTACTATTAACGCTTATAGCCTGCACCTTATTTGCAAGCGCCCAAAGCAATTACTGGACCCACCAATACGGTGCACGCGCCACACTTACCGGTGGGGTGTGTATGAGTTGCGCTAATGATAACAGCGTATTTTATTACAACCCAGGCGCCATAGGCTTTATTGATAGCGGCAGTATAAATATTACTTCGCAACTGTACGGGCTCGATTTTATAAACCTTAAAAACGGTGCCGGCCCGGGCGTTGATATGGGCAACAATAAAGTAAACGTTACTGCACAGGTGCTGGTGGGCAGCATAAGTTTTAAAAAGGCACCGCGTATAAAATTGGTATACGGCTACATTATGCGCAACTCGCAGCGCTGGGATTTTAATACACAGGTTGATAAAATGTATGATGTAATACCACAAGCCCCCGGCCTTGAACACTACCGCGCTAAGTTTGATTACACTTATACTTTTTTTGAATATTGGGGCGGTATAGCTGCGGGTTATCGTATTAACGAACATATATCGGTGGGCTTAGGGCACTACGGCGGTTATGTAGGCATACGCAGTAATATATACAACTCGGTATCGGCCGATGCAATAGATGCTAATGGACAGGCATACACAGCCGCAGTAAATAAGCGTAACGAATACCGGGTAGACCACATGTATATACTTTGGAAACCCGGTATTGACATACATTATGGTAATTGGAAAATAGCCCTTGCAGGCATGGTGCCATCAACCCGCTTATGGGGGCGTGGCAGTATTGAAAAAACCATTGAAACCTATAACATGGACCGCTATAACCAAGACCCTGAAAATGTGCTGGCGCTTTACCCCAGTTTTGCGGTATCAACCGACCAACGGGGGCTTAAAACCCATTTTAAATTAGCGCCCAGCATAGCAGTGGGCGCCGAATATGAGAATAAGAAATTCCGTTTGGCATTTGCCTTTGAATACTATTTTGCCGTTAAGGAATATGAAATAATACATGGCGATGTAAGCAATGCATACGTAAGGCCTGCCAACTCATTAGGCAATTTATCTATCGATAATTACCTAACCCTGCACAACGGTAGCTACGGTGTATTAAATACAGGTGTAGGAGCCGAAATAAAAGTAAGCAGGCGCATAACTATACTTACAGGTATGCATACCGATTTTAATAATAAAATACCCCTGTTTAAAAAAGATGTTTCAGCTTATGTTACCGAAACCACGCCAGCCAGTTGGCACTATGTTGATTTTGCACTGGGCATGAGCATAAATAAGGCCAATGGTAAAACATATATAGGTACTACTTACAATTATGGCTTTAGCAGCTATCACCAAAGCTTTGTAAATTTTGCCGAGCCCAGTTATGAAAATAATTTGGCAGGGCCCATAAGCAATACTATGCAGAGTAACGTACACCAGTTTTCGATTGTGCTTGGGCACACGCATTACCTAAACGGTTTGCTAATAGAAAAAATTAAAAAAATGGACCGCGAACGTAAACTGCGTAAGCGCCTGCGCGAGAGAAGGGCGAAGTAGTGCTGTTATGAATGCCACAGATTAGTTGATTGAATACAAAAGGGAAGACAACAATTTTCTTATCCTCTTTATGCATCGCTCTTGATAAAAGGCAGTATTAAGCCACAGATTCACTGATTGAATACAAGTAATTTACTATAAAATATAGCGCTTAAATTTTAGAGATGGTTGTGCAAAGTTAACTACCAGCCCCACTTTACATTTAGATACAGCCAAGTAATTTAAAATCTGCGCCTCGTATGTTTCGTGTATGGCTGTTTGCGATTTTACTTCCAATATAATATTGGCATCAATTACAAAGTCAGCATAAAATTTATGAGCAAGTGTTATCTCTTTATACTTAACGGCATATTCAACTTCTCTTTTAAATGGAATATTGTTTTGCTTTAGTTCATACTCTATCGCATCCTTATAAACAATCTCTAAAAACCCTTTTCCAAGAGTCCTGTGCACTTCCATACAAATACCTATTATCTTGAAAGTTTCTTTTTCGAGTGGAAATATTTGAGATTCATTTTGCATCTTTTAATTGCATTTTTAATCAGTGAATCTGTGGCTTAAATAATACTTACAATATCCTCATTAGCTCTTTCAATTCGTTAATTACAAAAGTGGCGGGTTCGCGCACGCGTTCGTTTTTGGGGTTGAAATATATTTGGTCTATGCCCGCATTTTTAGCGCCGGTTATATCGGTATTAAAATTATCGCCAATCATTATGCAGGCATCGGGTGTGGTATTGGCGCGCTGCATAGCTATTTCAAATATCTGCTTATCGGGTTTTTGCGTGCCCACCTCCTCCGATATTATTATATGCTCGAAAAATGGTTTCAGCCCACTAAGCTCCAGTTTTATCCATTGCACCTCGGCAAAGCCGTTGGTTATTAAGTGCAGTTTATACTTGCCTTGCAGGTAACTAAGCACTTGTATCGTATCGGGAAAAAGCGTTGTTTGCATAGGGCTGAGGTCCAGGTAGCTTTGCGCCATGCGCTCGGCCATTGCGGCATCCTTAATACCAAACTCGGTAAGGGTATCTAAAAAGCGGCCTACACGCAGTTGTTCCTTAGTAGCATAACCATTGTGGTAACGCGCCCAAAAGCGGTCGTTTATTTTTTTGTAGCGGTTGTAAAAATTTTCGAAAATAGGTACACCTTGCTGCTGTAGTTTTTCATCGGCAAATATTTGTTTTAATGCATTTACCGAGTTGGTTTCAAAATCCCACAAAGTATGGTCGAGGTCGAAAAATATATGTTTGTATTTCAAGGGGCAAAGGTGTGTTGAAGTGTTAATGTATGAATGTGTTAAGGTGTAGGTGTGCTAAGCGGGTATTTCCTGGCACAGTTCAACCAACACGCCGTTGGTACTTTTAGGGTGGAAGAAAAATACCAGCTTGTTATCGGCACCGCGTTTGGGTTTATCTGATATGGGTTGAAAGCCCTCCGCCTTCAGGCGTTCCACTTCCTTTTCAATATCGTGCACGGCAAAAGCAATATGGTGTATGCCCTCGCCGCGTTTATCAATGTATTTGGCAATGGCGCTATCGGGATGGGTGGCGTTTAGCAATTCAATTTTGCTATCGCCTACTTCGAAAAACGAGGTGTTTACATGCTCGCTTTCCACAGTTTCAACTTTATAGTGGGGCTTGCCCAGTAATTTAGCATACAGGCTATTGGCAGCTTCTAAATCCTTAACGGCAATACCTATGTGTTCAATTTTTAGCATTTAACAAGGTTTTACAGCCAAAAATGCCGCTTTTAGGCAAGCTTGGCGTTTTATAAATCATTTAACGGCAAAATAAGCAAACAGGTATTATTTTTGATGATTAATAGAAGTAATTAACCAAAACGTGCAGCCATGTTGTTTGTATCAGATAATGCTAAAAGTAAAATAGACGCTATTAAGCAAGAGCAGAATTATAATGCCGATTACTTTATCCGCGTATCGGTAGCGGGTGGCGGTTGCTCGGGGCTATCGTACAAAATGGATTTTGATAATAAACTAAACCCCGACGACCAAGAGTTTGAAGATAAGGGCGTGAAATTGGTTACCGATTTGCGTTCGTTCCTATACATCTGCAACACCACATTAGATTACAGCGATGGGTTAAACGGCAAGGGTTTTAATTTTATAAACCCCAATGCAGCACGCACCTGTGCCTGCGGCGAAAGTTTTGCGGTATAATTTTAATGGTAGAAACATTCCATTGTTGCTGTAAGTAGTATAGATATTAAGCTGCCCACCATCCATAAAAACCAAGTGCGGTTTATATTGTATTTGCCTATTTGTACTACGCTTTGGTTAGCCATGCGTACATACGTAATAGATAATAACATAATAATAAAAGCAGTAATAGCCAACATAATAATAGGGTACTGTATAGCAATACGTTGTTGTGTAGGGTTGGTTACAAACTACGCCTATTAATTTGCAAATTTATTAATGTGAATTAAAGATGCCGATGTAGGGTATTGCCTTATAATTACTCTATAGTACTAAATAATTCTTTAGTATAGTTTTTCCGTAAAAAGGAATATCATATAGAATTTAATATTGGTTTGCGATTTGGACACATAGCCTTCTCAAGTCCGTCAGTTCTTTAAGAGCCGAGGGATTTTTTGCAATGTTGATTAACGGTCGGTATTTGGTTATTAACTCCGCTTCCAAATTTTCAAAATCACCATTAAAACAAATCCAATTTACCTGCAAATGTTCGTTTATCCACTTAATAATTTTCTGCTCGTCGTTAGGAGGAAATTTATAGTTGCGTTTGTTTATTTTAGACGTAAGCGAACCCTTTGATGGTCGATGTCCAAGTAGCGCGCCGAGACTTCGAAAAAATGTTCCGTGTCCATTAGCGCGAAGTTCTTGATTTAAAAACCGCCTGTTCAAACTCTTAGTTGCAACACCTATATAAATAATATTGTGTTGCCTGTTTGCCAAAAAAGTGTTGAACGGATTGGGAAGCTTATTAACGTCATAGATACGAATGCAATAAAGTCCAGAATCAGGAGGAACTAAATTGTCGATGCTGCTTGCACTTTTGAAGTTCTTTTCGTCCATTAGCATTTCTTCAATCTGTGATGTGTCAGCAGCTAAATTTTTTGTAGGCTTGCTTGTTCGTGGTAGAGTTTTAATCTTGATTGCTATGTTAGTTTCTTTATCAATTTTAAAAGCCTGTTTATTTGTATGAGGAATTGTCCATGATGATCCTTTGCCACCAGATTGAAAAGCATGTGGCAATTTTCCGTCACGCAATAAGTTTCTAAGTGGCTTACCCGGTCTGTCTTTACTATCAGTGAGTAGCCCTGCCTTTGAGAGAATTGCATTTGCTGAAACAGCGTCAATACTTATTTGGCCTGTCTGTGTTAGATAGTTGTCTAAATAGGAAATTATCGTTTTAATATCTTTGCTCATTCTGCTATCGGTACTTGTGTCAGCACTAAACTATTTTATTAATTTGAATTAAGGATGCCGATGTAGTGTATTAGCTGTACTAAATACTTACCCGCGCTTAGCAGAAAAGATGCTGCTAAGCAGTGCAATTATTATAAAGAAGATAACGGCAATGGCAATCATGTAATACCAGTTTTCGCTTACATATACGATGGCTTTACATATTTTGATTCGTTTATTTACATCTTTATAACCGGGGCTATGTTTTTCGAGTATTTTATACCCTTGTAAAGCATTATGGTAATTACCCAATTGTTGTTCTATAAGGCATAGCATGTAAGTAGCATCCAGGCAATGGGGGTAGGGGGCATCTAACACTATACTATAATCAAAATCACGTTTAGCGCTATCGTAGTTTTGGGTGTAGTAATAAGCCAAGCCACGGTTAAAATACAGTTCGCGGGTTTCGGGGTTTTGGTTTATCAATTCAGTAAATGATACAATGGCCGAATCGTATTCTTCGCCTTCAATTTGTTTTAGCGCATCGGCTTGTGTGGCTTGCGCAGCAAGTGGAGGCCACAAACATAAAATGAGAAAACCAAGCAGCAGGCTTATACCTATGTTACCGGGTTTTCTCATTTGTATAATGTTTCTGTTTATTTATTTGGATGTAAAATTCAACGTATTTACCTTGGCTTAAGTTTTGTTTTTCCCTCATCCCCAACCCTTCTCCCCAAGGGAGAAGGGAGTAGCTATGTTACCGGGTTTTCTCATTTGTATAATGTTTCTGTTTATTTATATACCCGGGAATCAATTCCCAGGCTATTGAGTTTAGCTATCTTCTCTATAGCAGAGGAATTAATTCCTCTGCATTTATTACAAAACAACTATGCATAAAGCGGAAAGCCAGCCATAAACTCGTTCACTTCGGCTTTTACTTTGTTTACTACGGTTTCGTTTTCTATATCCACAATAATGCGGTCAATCCACTCGGCTACCTGTTGCATGTTGTTTTCCTTTAAACCGCGTGTGGTTATAGCAGGTGTACCTAAGCGTATACCACTGGTAACAAACGGCGATTTATCATCGAACGGAACCATGTTTTTGTTGCATGTAATATCGGCTTTAACCAAAGCATTTTCGGCTTGCTTACCACTTACGTTTTTGTTGCGCAGATCAATTAGCATTAAGTGGTTATCGGTACCACCGCTTATAATGCCGTAGCCTTTAGCTACCATTGCCGCCGCCAATGCCTGTGCATTGTTTTTAACCTGTGTTTGGTAGGTTTTAAAATCAGGGCTTAGTGCCTCGCCGAATGCTATTGCTTTAGCTGCAATTACATGCTCCAGCGGGCCGCCTTGCGTACCGGGAAAAACAGCGCCATCTAACACGGCGCTCATCATCTTCAATTCGCCTTTAAGGGTTTTATCGCCAAATGGGTTTTCAAAATCTTGTCCAATCATAATAATACCCCCGCGCGGGCCGCGTAGTGTTTTGTGTGTGGTGCTGGTTACTACATGGCAATGCGGCAGCGGGTTATTTAGTAAGCCTGTGGCTATCATACCCGCAGGGTGTGCAATATCGGCCATTAGTATAGCGCCTACTTCATCAGCAATAGCGCGGAAGGTTTTATAATCCCAATCGCGGCTATAAGCGGATGCGCCGCATATAATCAGCTTAGGGCGTTCTTTATGGGCGGTTTCGCGCACCTTGTTCATATCAATAATGCCGGTTTCTTTTTCAACACCATAAAAGTGGGGCACATACAATTTGCCGCTAAAGTTTACGGGGCTGCCGTGCGTTAAGTGCCCGCCGTGGCTAAGGTTAAAGCCCAGTATTGCATCGCCGGGTTTTATGCAACCTAACATTACGGCAGCATTAGCTTGTGCACCGCTATGGGGCTGTACGTTGGCCCATACGGCACCAAACAGTTGCTTTAGGCGCTCAATGGCTAATGTTTCTATTTCATCAACAAACTGGCAGCCGCCATAGTAGCGTTTGCCGGGTAAGCCTTCGGCGTATTTGTTGGTAAGGCAGCTACCCATTGCTTTCATTACCTCGGCCGAGGTGAAGTTTTCGGAGGCTATCATTTCGATACCCTCGCGCTGGCGGTGTAGTTCTTTATCTATTAAATCAAAAACAGCTTTATCGCTCATAAAATGTATCAATTTTAAAGCGAAGATAACAGCAACCGCCAATGGCAGGGGTTATAGAGGGGGCGAATTATTAACACCCCGTTTTAAGACCACACTTAATGGAAATGTGGTGCGGGGTTCTTCAATGATTGATTTATAGTTCGAAACTTAGTGAGGGATTTAAATCCCTCACTATTTATTAAAGCATATTTTTAATAGCCCGAGAATTAATTCTCGGGCCAATAGCAAATTGATGCACTTGCCATGCCTCAAGTACCTTATATTCGCACTTCAACCAAAAAACACTATGCAGGCTATTATACCGGTTGCGGGCGCAGGTACCAGGCTTAGGCCGCTTACTTACACCCAGCCTAAGGTGCTTATTTCGGTGGCAGGTAAACCCATCCTGTCGTTTATTGTTGACGAGCTGATTGAAAACGGTATTACCGATTTTATTTTCGTGATAGGCTACCTAGGCGAAAAAATTAAGGAGTTTGTTGAAACCAAATACCCCGAAATAAACGCAAAATTTGTAACGCAGGAAGACCGCCAAGGTTTAGGCCATGCTATATGGTGCGCCAAAGATGTACTTGACCTGAATAAGGAGTTGGTAATACACTTGGGCGATACCATAGTTGATATTGATATTAAAAAAATATTAGCCGAACCGTACTCAACGCTATGCATAAAAAAGGTGGATGACCCACGCGCTTTTGGTGTAGCCGAAGTAGATAGCGAGGGCTTTATTAAAGCAGTGGTTGAAAAACCGGCCATACCACGCAGCAATATGGCTTTGGTGGGTTTTTATTTTATACGCGAAACCCGCATGCTTATTGATGCACTTGAAACAATTATTACCCATGAGGTACGGTGCAACCAAGAGTTTTACCTGACGGAAGGCATTACTATAATGTTAAACAAAGGGGTAAAATTTAAAGGCTATAAAGTAGATAACTGGTACGATGTAGGCAAAAAAGATATACTGCTTGAAACTAATGCCATATTGCTAAAACGCATGGGCGAAAAGAAAGCAGATGACAAATGCGATTGTATTAACTCGATTATAATACCGCCGGTAAAAATTGCTGCAGGGGCAAAAATCCGTAACTCGATAGTAGGGCCTAATGTATCAATTGGCGAGAACACGGAAATTAACTACTCAATTATTAAAAACTCCATTATAGGTTCGTTTAGTAAGTTGGAAAACGTAGTGCTGCATAGCTCGTTGATAGGTAGCGATTCGTGCATTACGGGCCTAAGCCAAAGCCTTAACATAGGCGATAATACCGAGATAGATTTACGGGGAGAGAAACATTGAGAAATACAATGGAACGCTGATTATCATGATTAGATATGATAAATTATGATGAATACAATGTGATTTACAATAGCTAAATCAGATTTTGCAGATTTAAGAAAAAAGAAAAGAGCTAAGAAGCAAGAGACAAGAAGATAGAACCAAGAACATAGAGTTAAGAATGAAGATTAACGATTGCAGATATTAGATTTAAATAGTTCGGCAGTAAGTAATATGAAAAACAGGATTACAGAATTATTTGGCATACAATACCCCATAGTGCAGGCAGGCATGATATGGTGCAGTGGTTGGGAGCTTGCAGCAGCAGTTAGCAATGCAGGCGGCTTAGGTATAATAGGCAGCGGCAGTATGTACCCCGATATTTTGCGCCAACACATACAAAAAGCAAAAGCCGCAACTAATAAGCCTTTTGGTGTTAATGTACCGTTGCTGTACCCCGATATTGATAAGCATATTGCCATTATAATTGAAGAGGGAGTGAAAATAGTTTTCTCATCGGCAGGTAACCCCAAAACATGGACACAACATTTACAGCAACATGGTATTAAAGTAGTGCATGTGGTAGCATCGTCGGTGTTTGCGAAAAAGGCCGAGGCAGCAGGTGTTGACGCTGTAGTGTGCGAGGGCTTTGAGGCCGGCGGGCATAATGGCCGCGATGAAACTACTACCCTTGTACTTATACCGCAAGTATGCGCTGCTACTACCCTACCGGTAATTGCCGCAGGCGGCATTGCTAACGGCCGGGCCATGCTGGCCGCTATGGCATTAGGTGCCGAAGGCGTACAAATGGGTACGCGCTTTGTAGCCAGTACGGAATCGTCGGCGCACGAAAACTTTAAAAGCACCATTACCAATTTGCAAGAAGGCAGCACTATGTTAAGTATGAAAAAAGTGGTACCTGTACGATTGATAAAAAACGAGTTTCAGAAGCGTGTGCAGGATGCTGAAGATAAAGGCGCAAGCATGGAAGAATTAGTGCAAATATTAGGCCGCGCACGTGCTAAAAAAGGCATGTTTGAAGGCGATATGCAGGAAGGAGAATTAGAGATTGGGCAAATAGCATCGTTTATAAAGGATATAAAACCTGCGGGCGATATAGTGCGCGAAGTATGGGGCGAGTTTTTACTGGCCAAACAAGAAATTTGCAGTTGGGAATAGTTAAATAATTGAAGTATAAATAGTATTAATGAGTAAGAAAGAAACCACCAGTTACCCTAAAGACAAAATAAAAATACTGTTGCTTGAAAACATAAGCGATGCGGCGGTTGAAGAGTTTAAGGAAGCAGGTTATACGAATATTAAGCGCCTTAGCGGAGCATTAGATGAAAAGGAACTAATGCGCGAAATAAAAGACGTGCACCTGTTAGGCATACGCAGCAAAACACACATTACCGAAAAGGTATTGGCAAAAGCAAATAAGTTATTGGCAATAGGTTGTTATTGCATAGGCACCAACCAGGTAAATATGCAAGCTGCTACCGAACATGGTGTAGCAGTATTTAATGCACCATACGCTAATACCCGTAGTGTTGCCGAGTTAGTAATAGGCTTATCGGTAATGTTGATACGCCGAATAATTGATAAAAGCAATGCCGCCCATAATGGCACTTGGATGAAAGAGGCGAAAGGCAGTTTTGAGCTACGCGGCAAAACCTTAGGTATAATTGGCTATGGCAACATAGGCAGCCAGGTAAGTGTAATGGCCGAGGCTATGGGCATGGATGTGATATATTACGATGTAGAGCCCAAACTGCCACACGGCAATGCCAAGCAAGTACGCAGCCTGCGCGAACTGATGAAACGCAGTAACATAGTATCGTTGCATGTGCCCAGCGAGGTAAGTACCCGCTACATGATAAACGCTACCACACTTTCGTACATGAAAAAGGGCAGCATATTCATTAACTACTCGCGCGGCGATGTAGTGGAGTTAGATGCATTAAAAGATGCCTTGAAATCGGGGCAGTTATCGGGTGCGGCTATTGATGTTTTTCCGGAGGAGCCGGAAAAAAACGGGGCTAAGTTTAGTACTGTATTACAAAACCTGCCCAATGTAATACTAACCCCGCACATTGGTGGCAGCACCGAAGAGGCACAACTAAATATTGGTTTAGATGTAACCAGCAAACTGCTTAATTATTTAGAGAAAGGAAGCAGTAATGGTTCGCACTCGGTGCCATCGCTTAACTTGCCTATGCAGGCCAAAACACACCGTATATTGCACATACACCGCAACGTACCGGGTGTGTTGGGCGAAATAAACTCGCAGCTTTCATCGCATAATATCAATATATTAGGGCAGTACCTTAAAACTAATGATACGATAGGCTATGTGGTGTTAGACTTAGATTCGCACCTTTCAACTGAGGCATTTAAGCTGTTAAAAGCCGTAAAAAGCACCATAAAGGCACGTATGCTTTACTAAAATTTTATCACAGAATGAAGGATTTTTCACTCGGGGAATAAAAAATGAATTTTATATTTAAGTCTAATTTTAAAGCTATGAAAAATTTCGCCCTATTCCTTATTGCATGTATAGCTGCTATAGGCGTTAATGCACAAAGCCTTGCCCCTTCGGTAATTGCCAGTTCAGGCGGTTATTCAAGCAATGGCACCAACAGCCTTTCGTACACTATTGGCGAAATGAGTATGATACAAACATTTAGCAATAGTAATAATATACTTACGCAGGGGTTTCAGCAGCCTAACGATAATGTTACGGGCCTGTTAGATATTACACAAGGCGAATTCGGTTCGTTTGTGGTATACCCTAACCCGGCAGTTGATAATGTATGGTATGGTTTTTCGTTTCCCGAAAGTGGCAAAGTTAGCGTTGCATTATACGATGCCTTGGGCCAACGTGTAGCCGACCTTTACGAGTCGAACTACGATAATGGCAAAACTATACAACAGTTAAACGTATCGAACTACGCAGCAGGTACTTATTTTATATCGGTAAACTTTGTAAGTGCCGATGGTAAAGTGCACCAAAGCAGCGAGAAATTCCAGATAATGAATTAATAGGCGTAACGCAAAAAAATATACAGAAAGCCCTACGCCAGAAGGGCTTTTTTATTTTAACGCGCTGATAATGAATACGATTAGTACCACATGATATAATTTAGTACTTATGACGAAACAAGTATGGTTAGTAATCCGTAAAGGTATTTAGCACGTAACTATCACTTGTAACTTATAACTATGTATAAAATCTACTTCACTTCACTTATGTTCCTGCTAACCTTGGCGGCAGGTGCGCAAACAATGAGCCCCTCGGTTATATCGTGTGCGGGCGCTTTTATTGATAAAGGCAATTTAAGTTTTTCATCAACCGTTGGCGAAATGAGCATGGTACAAACCTTTACCGATGGAAGAAAAGTAATACTAACACAAGGCTTTCAGCAACCAACGGATAAAAGGTTTATTAAACCTACTTCATCCAATGATTTAGAAACTGAATTTGGCTCGGTTACTTTATACCCCGTACCGGCTGTTGATAATATAACCTACGGATTTACATTTCCGGAAAATGGCAAGGTAAGCGTTTCGTTATACAATGGCTTAGGCCAAAAAATGAACGATGTATTTAGCAGCAATTACGAGGGCGGCAAAGTGGTTAACAGCATTAACATCAGCGATTATGCGGCGGGTATTTATTACCTATCAATTAACTTTGTAGATAGCAATGGAAAAGCGCACGTGATGAGCAAAAAATTCCAGGTAACTGTTTAACTTTAAAATATACATTATCAGTATTAAAAAGCCCGCCATTGAGTGGGCTTTTTTGGTTTTATACCCCCGATTTTTCTTTCAATAATTTTTGCATCGACTGCATTTCGTCGCGGTACTTGGCGGCGCTTAAAAAGTCGGTATCCTTACTTGCTTCCAACATTTTGCGGCGGGTATCTTCAATAGCTTTATGTAGTTGTTCGGTGGTCATGTACTGCATTACAGGTTCAGCCGCCAGGTTTACATCTTCTTCCATTTCTATATAGGCATCGGGCGATGTTTTACGTATATCCAACACGGCAGCCTGTTTCATAATTTCATCGCGTGTTTTAAATACGGTTATAGGTGTAATGCCGTGCTCGGCGTTGTACTTAATTTGTTTTTCGCGGCGGCGGGTAGTTTCGTCAATAGTTAAGCGCATGCTTTCGGTAATTTTATCGGCATACATTACTACCTTACCATTACTGTTACGCGCTGCACGGCCTGCCACCTGTATTAAGCTACGGCGGTTGCGCAAAAAGCCTTCCTTATCGGCATCTAATATGGCAACAAACGATACCTCGGGTAAGTCCAAACCTTCGCGTAATAGGTTTACACCTATCAGTACGTCGAATTTACCTAAACGTAAATCGCGTATAATTTCAATACGGTCAAGGGTATCAACTTCGCTGTGTATATAGCGGCACTTAACCCCTACGCGGCCCAAATATTTATTTAGTTCTTCGGCCATACGCTTGGTTAATGTGGTAATTAAACAGCGTTCGCCCAGTTTAACCCGCTCATCAATTTCCTCCATCAGGTCATCAATCTGGTTAATACTTGGGCGCACCTCAATTGGCGGATCTAACAAGCCCGTAGGCCTTACTACCTGCTCAACAAACAAACCATCGGTTTTACCCATTTCGTAATCGCCGGGTGTGGCGCTTACATATATGGCTTGATTAACTATGCTTTCAAACTCAGGAAAATTTAAGGGCCTGTTATCCATAGCCGAGGGCAAACGGAAACCATACTCCACCAAGTTCATTTTACGGCTGCGGTCGCCACCATACATACCCCCAATTTGCGGTACCGATACATGGCTTTCATCTAACACCATTAAAAAATCGTCGGGGAAATAATCTAACAAACAATAAGGGCGGGTGCCTTTGGCGCGGCCATCTAAAAACCGCGAGTAGTTTTCGACGCCCGAGCAGTAACCCAACTCGCGCATCATTTCAATATCAAATTCAACACGCTCTTTTATCCGCGCAGCTTCAATGTGTTTACCTATGCTTTTAAAATAGGCCACCTGGTCGTCCATTTCCAAGCGTATTTCATCCAATACGCGCATCATGGTATCCTTACTGGTTACATACAAATTGGCCGGAAAAATGGCTACGTTTTGCAACTTACCCAACCTGCGGCCCGATGAAGGCTCAAAGCTTTCGATCTCTTCAATTTCATCGCCGAAAAAAGTAACGCGGTAGGCATAGTCCACATAAGGCAGGGCAATTTCAACCACATCGCCTTTTACCCTAAAAGTACCTCGGTTAAGGTCGGCATCGCTGCGGCTGTAAAGGCTATCAACTAATTTATGCAAAAACGAATTACGGGCTATTACCTGCCCTGTTTGTATGCGTATAATCCCATTCTCGTAATCGAGCGGGTTACCCATACCATATATGCACGAAACCGATGATACGACTATAATATCCCTGCGGCCCGATAACAATGAGGCTGTGGTGCTTAAACGCAGTTTCTCAATTTCTTCGTTTATCGAAAGGTCCTTTTCAATATAAGTACCGCTGCTAACAATGTAGGCTTCGGGTTGGTAGTAATCGTAATACGACACAAAGTATTCCACCGCATTATCGGGAAAAAACTGCTTAAACTCGCCGTAAAGCTGCGAAACCAGCGTTTTATTATGGGTTAATATTAAGGTAGGCTTTTGCACCTGCTGGATAAGATTAGCCACGGTAAACGTTTTACCGCTACCCGTTACGCCCAGCAGCACTTGATGCTTTTCGCCTGCATTTACTGCCTCTACCAATTGGCGGATGGCCTCGGGTTGGTCGCCCGAAGGCTTATATTTTGTAGTTAAGTTAAAATCCATGTAAGGGGCAAATTTCAGTTAGCGGAGGGCAAATTCCAAATATTTTAGCTTTTTGTAGCTAAAACCGTACCACACAAAATAGGTATTCTGCGGTCAAATGTTTCAACTTGACAGATATTACTATATTTACAGCCCTTAAAAAATCATTATTACATGGACTTATCAGAAATTGCAGCAATTACAGGAATGCCGGGTTTATTTAAAATTGCAGCCCGCCGGAACGATGGTTTAATTGTAACCTCGTTGCTTGATGACAAAACACAATTTGTATCGGGCCGTAACCACCTATTTACTACACTTGACAATATTACCATTTATACCACCGGCGAACCCGTTGCTTTAAAAGAAGTTTTAGCTTCGATAATTAGCAAAGGCGCTAAAGCACCTGATGCTAAAGATGATGCCAAAGTAAAAGCATGGATGGAAACCGTATTGCCAGAGTACGACAAGGAAAAGGTATATGTAAGCGATATGAAAAAGCTTATTAAATGGTACACCATATTAGCCGATAAAAACTTAGTTGAAGAGCTAACCAGCGATAAAGCTGCTACTGAAGAAGTAAGCAGCGAAAATGAAGAAGGTACCGACAAAAAAGAAACCAAGGCTAAAAAAGATACCAAAGCTAAAGACACTAAGGCTAAGGAAACTAAGCCTAAATCGACAGCTAAAAAAGACGCATCGGGCGGTAAAGCAAGCACTAAGCCTGCCCCCGGTGCTAAAAAAATAACTGCGCCGCGTAAAGCATCGTAGTTATACTAACCAACAGCAGCTACCCCTGAAAACCTTACTGTATTATTATACATAACCATACCCTATCTGCTACACAAATAGCAGATAGGGATTTTTAAAAAAATAAGGAGGGAAAATGAACCCAATAAACGCCATACCACAGCGTAACAGCAGAAGTTTTGTAGCTGAAGATTTAAATACCAATAACTGGAGCGAACTTGAGCCGTATTATGTACAGCTAAGGGACAGGGCTATTACCTCGTTAGAGGAATTACACCAATGGTTAAAAGACTGGAACGAGCTGGAAGTAGCCATAAGCGAAAGCAGCCGATGGATATATGTACGCACTACTGTTGATACTACCGATGAAAAAGCAAAGGCTGAACAGCTTAACCTATATACCAACATTTACCCTTACCTAAGCGCTTACCAAAATACACTGGCTAAAAAATTTATTGCCACACCGTATATTGACCAGTTAGACCAAAACCTTTTCTTCCCAACCATACGGAAATTTAAAAAGCAAATTGAGTTGTTCCGCGAAGAGAACATAGCCTTGTTTAGCGAGCTAAACATTAAGCAAAGTAAATACGACGAAATAACCGGTGCGCACAGCATTAACTATAACGGTACCGAGTTAACTATACAGCAGGCGGCAGTGTACTTAAAAAGTACCGACCGTAAGCAACGCCAAGAAGTGTACGACCTAATAAACCAACGCAGGTTACAAGATGCTGATACGCTTGACCAATTGCTGAGCGAGTTGATTGAACTGCGCCATAAAATTGCTTTAAACGCGGGCTACAAAAATTACATGGAGTACCGCTTTGATGAGTTAGGACGCTTTGATTATACTGCTGATGATTGTTTGCAGTTTCACCAATCGGTACGCGAAGCAGTAGTGCCGCTTACCAACAAGCTGGCCGAAGAAAGGAAAGAACTTTTAGGCGTTGATGAATTAAAGCCTTGGGACCTTGAAGTAGATGCTACGGGCAAGCCGGCATTAAAACCAGTAAACTCAACCGAAGAATTGGTTGAAAAAACGATTGCTTGCTTTAATAAACTGGACCCTTACTTTGGCGAGCGCATTGCCATAATGAAGGAGATGAAATACTTAGACCTTGAAAGCCGTATGCACAAAGGCCCGGGCGGATATAATATGACCATGCCCGAAATTGGCGTGCCATTTATATTTATGAACTCGGCAAATAGCGAACACGATTTAATAACTATGGTACACGAAGGTGGCCATGCTATACATACTTTCCTTTCGCACCAATTGGAGTTGAATGAGTTTAAAGAGGTAACATCGGAGATAGCCGAAGTAGCCAGCATGGGCATGGAGTTGATGAGCATGGAACATTGGGATATTTTTTATACCAATGCCGATGATTTGAAACGCGCACGTAAAAACCACTTACAATATACATTAAGCATATTGGCGCGTACCAGCTTAGGCGATGCTTTTCAGCATTGGTTATACACTAACCCTACGCATACAGTGGCAGAGCGCCGCGCAAAGTGGGTTGAACTACATAACCAGTTTACCCCATCGGCGGTTAACTGGAGCGGCTACGAATTAGCCTTAGAAACAGGCTACCATAAGATATTGCACTTTTTTGTAGTTCCTTTTTACTACATAGAATATGCATTTGCGCAATTGGGTGCGTTAGCATTATGGCGCAACTTTAAACAGGATAGCGCCGCAACTATTAAAAATTATAAAAATGCGTTAAGTTTAGGCTATACAAAACCTATACCTGCATTTTATGAAACGGCAGGCACTAAATTTGACTTTAGTAAACAGCATATAGCAGGGCTTATTGAATTTAGCGAAAACGAGATAAGCAAACTGTAATCAATTTTTCAGTCAGCATTTCTATTTAAACTGTAACCCCCGACCACGCAGCGGGGGTTCTGTTTTTTTAGCACTTAGGCAAAACATTATTTGTACCTTGTGGTTACTTAGCATGGCCAATACAATAAATACTACGTGTTGTATTGCAGGCGGCGGCCCTGCCGGTATTATGGCGGGCTACTTACTGGCACGCGCCGGTGTAGATGTAGTAGTGCTTGAAAAGCATAACGATTTTTTTCGCGATTTTAGGGGCGATACTATTCATCCATCAACCATGGAGGTGATGTACCAAGCGGGCGTACTTGAAGAGTTTTTACAAATACCACATCAACGAATAGGCAACCTGCAATTACATGCCAATGATGATATTGTAGAATTGGCCGATTTTACCCACTTGCCCGTACATGCATCGTACATTGCTATTATGCCCCAGTGGGATTTTTTGAATTTTATTGCCGGGAAGGCAAAGCAGTATAAAAACTTTAAACTGCTAATGGGCACTACTGCCACAGGCTTGCTGATACAACAAAATAAAGTTACAGGCGTTACTGCCCATTCGCCCGAAGGGCCGATTGAAATTAATGCTACCCTTACCATTGCTGCCGATGGGCGCGGCAGTACCTTAAAGCAAGCAGCAGGCATGCCAACTATTGAAACGGGTGTGCCTATTGATGTATTATGGTTTAGGTTACCGAAAGACAACGCTGAAACCGGACATGTACTTGCATACATCCGTAATAACAAAATTATGATTGTTATTGACCGTGGCGATTATTACCAATGCGGCTTTATAATTCCTAAAGGGAAATTTGCCGATATACAACAGGAGGGCTTGGCTTTGTTTCAAAAAAATATAGAATCGGTTGCACCTGTATTAACAGATAAAGCAAGCACATTACAAAACTGGGATAGTATAAAACTATTAAGTGTACAAATAAACCATTTGCCAAAATGGTATAAAGATGGTTTGCTTTTTATTGGTGATGCGGCACATGCTATGTCGCCTGCATTTGGTGTAGGGGTAAATATAGCTGTGCAAGATGCCGTTGCTACGGCGAACATACTTACACAACCATTATTAAATAATAAATTAGCCGTAAGCCATTTGCAACAAGTACAAAAGCGCCGGATGTTCCCGGCACGGTTTACGCAAAAAGTTCAATCGGTATTGCATAACCGCGTAGTACGCACCGATAAACCAGTTGGTAACATAGAAACCATACTTTGGTTTTTTAAACACTTTCCGATATTAAGACGCCTGCCCGGCAGGTTTGTAGGCATGGGCATAAGGCCCGAAAGTATTAGCCGCAATTTGCTGCAATAAAAAATCCCGGATGCTGCCGTCGCAACATACCGGGAATTTTTTGGACATGAGGAAATCTTTGGTTTATATTTTATAGCAATGTTACACTGCCTTTAAATGTACGGTTGGTTGTGCCATCGTAGTGTACCACTTTCATTACATATAAGTAAACACCTGAGTCGAGCTTCTTACCTTTAAATACACCATCCCACTGAAAATTTACATCGTTGGTTTCGTATATTTTTTCGCCCCAACGGTCGAACACTAATAGTTGCAGGTATTTAATACTGTTTAAGTTGCCGTATATCTGCAACACATCGTTGTTACCATCGCCGTTAGGTGTAAAGGCATTGGGTATATAAATGTTATTCTCGTTATCAATTTGTACAGTTACCGTATCATGTGCAGCACAGCCGTTAGTATCGGTAGCTACCACTGTGTAGGTAGTAGTTTCAGTTGGGCGAACCACCACGTGGTCGCAAGCAGTACAAGGTAAGCTGGCAACGGGTGTCCAATTATAAGTTACTAATTCGCTACCGTTAGTAGTGGCGCTAAGTTCGGCGCTTTGGCCTGCTACAGTTACACCACCACCTGTTGCTTTTACTTCAAACTCATTGGTATTAGCTATAGTCAATACGGTATCGAAAGTACAATTGGCTGCATCTTTGATAGTTACGTTGTAAGTACCGGGCAATACATTAGTAAGGTCTTTAGTTGTTTCGCCATTGCTCCATTCAAAGCTATAGGGTGCCATACCATTTGATACTGACAGATTGATAAAGCCTTTGGCAATTTCGCAAGGCAGTTGGTTAGCAACTGCAGCTACCTTTATGCTGCTTGATGCAAGCACTGTTTGGTTGCTTACCTTAATACAGCCTTTGGCATCGGTTACAGTTAACATGTAGTTGCCACCGCTTAGGGCATTTATATCTTCGGTGGTTGAACTGTTGCTCCAGTTATATTGGTAAGGGCCATTGCCACCGCTAACGGCAACATCGATAGCGCCGCCGTTAGTAACACCACAAGCGGCATTAGTAATATCAGCATCAATTACCAATACGGCGGGTTGTTCAATTATAATAGGGTTAAGCACATTAGTACAGCCACTTGCATCGGTTACGCTTACTGCGTACTGCCCTGCATTTAAGTTAGTGGCGGTGCCTCCGGTTTGCTGGTTGCTCCAGTTATAAGTAAAATTGCCTGCACCACCCGTTGCCGTTACAGCAATGCTGCCGTTGGCATAGCCATTACAAGTTGCATTAAGGTGTGTTTCGGAAATAACTATTGCATCGGGTTCGGTAACAGTAGCAGTTTGTGTAGCTGTACAGCCGTAGGCATCGTTAACCATTACTGCGTAAGCACCTGCACCTAAGTTAGTACGGTTTTGTGCGTTTGAACCGTTAGTCCACCTGTATATCATTGGCGGGGTACCACCTGTAACACTTACATTGATAGTACCATTATTAGTACCTGCACAAGTAGGGTTTACTACGCTTAAGGCTGCCTGTAATTTTGCAGGTTCAATTATATTAACTGTAATTGATGATGAGCAGTTGTTAGCATCGGTGGCAGTTACCATGTAAGATCCCGCAGCAATCATGTTTAGGTTTTGAGCCATTGAACCGTTATTCCACTGATAAAAATACGGAGCTGCGCCACCCGATACGCTTACCTGTATGTTACCGTTATTAGCAGCATTGCAGGTAATATCATTATGTGTTTCGGTAAGTGTTACTGCCGATGCACGGGTTAATGTAGTGCTATAATTAGCTACACAGCCATTGCTGCCTGTTACAGTAACTGCATAAGTGCCATCGGCTATTGCATTCCTGTTTTCAGTAGTTGCGCCATCGGCCCATGCATAAGTATATGGCGAAGCACCACCTGTAGTATTTAATGTAATGCTACCGGTGTTGCCACCGTTGCAACCTACGTTAGTAACGGTAGGATTAAGTACCGGCTTAGCTTGTATGGTTATGGTTTTGTAAACAGTATCAACACAGCCACCGCTTTGTACTGCATGCATTACGTTGTAAGTACCTGCAGTAGTATAAGCAAATGATGGTGATGCTGCATTTGAGGTAACATTGTTGCTACCAAAATTCCAGCTATGTGTAGCAACACCTGCCGAACCTGTATGTGTAAAGTTGACAACCGCTACCGGCTCGCAGTAAGTACCGCTAAAGGTAAAATCGGCGTTAGTGCCGTTAGCTGATTGAATGGTTGCAGAGGCAATAGCTACACAGCCGTTAGCATCGGTAACGGTAGCATCGATATTACCAATTGGTAAGCCGCTTATAGTTGCAGTATGTACACTATTATTAGCCGACCAGTTAAAAGTATAAGGTGAAGTACCGTTAGTAACCGAAGCAGTGGCAGCGCCATTGGCAGTACCGCATCCGCTTGGGGTGGTAGCTATACTTAATGCTGCGGCAGGCGCCTGGGCTACGTTAGCCGTTTTAGTTAATGAGCAACCATTAGCATCGGTAATAGTTACGGTGTACGCACCGGCCTGTAAGCCACTAATATTACGTGTATGGCTGCCGTTACTCCATACAAAATTATATGCCGAAGCACCGCCCGATACGCTTACTGTAGCGGTACCATTTGCAGTACAACCAGCACTGGTAGTAGAAGTACCTGCACTTAAAGCTGTAGGCTGGGTAACTGTGGCTGTTTTTACTAACGAGCAACCACCGCCATCGGTAACCGTTGCTGTATAAGTGCCTGCTGCCAGGCCGGTAATAGCAGCGCCTGTTGCATTGTTATTCCACACAAAACTATAAGGTGCAACACCATTGCTAACACTTAAAGTTATAGCGCCGTTATTGCCTGCATTACAGCTTGCATTGGTAATTGCCGCAGCAGCCTGCATATTGCTGTTAGTTTGCAAAATATTAAATGACTGCGATGCAGTACAGCCTGCAACGTTGGTTACAGTAACCGTGTAAGTGCCACCTGTAAGGTTGCTTAAATCATCAGTAGTTTCGTTATTGCTCCAGTTATATGTAAAAGGTGTACCGTTACCTGCCACGGTTAAATCGATGCTGCCTGTATTAGCGCCACCGCAACCTGTATTGGTTGTAGTGCCACTAAGGCTGATGCTTGATGCCGATATAGTAGTAGTAGCAACTGAGTTACATCCGCCGTTATCGGAAATAGTTACATCATAATTACCTGCGCTTGATACGCTGATAGATGATGCATGCGAACCGTTGCTCCAGTTATATGTATAGTTACCGCTGTTAGTAGTAGCATAAATTTGTACGGTGCCGCCACTGCATATAACCGAGGCGGGCGATGTAGAAAGTGATACCGAGGGGCCACCCGAAGTGATAGTGGTGGTTAATTCTTTATTACATGAGCCCCAGCTAATGTGCGCGGTATAGGTAGTGGTAGTATTAGGCGAAGCAATAGGATTGGCTATGGTAGCATCGTTAAGGCCTGCAATGGGGGTCCAGGTATAAGCTACACCACCTGTTACATTTAACTGCGATGTTTGGCCCGAACATAATACAGGCGCAGACGATGAAATGCTTGGATCAACATCTTCCTCTATCATCATGGTAGCGCTTGAAAGCGTACCATTGCTGCATGGGTCGGTAGTAGATATAATAATTGATTCAGCCGATTCAGCAATATTATCCTGTGTAGGAAGTATTACTAAGTCGGTACTTACCTGGCCTGCAGGTATAGTTATAAAGTTAGGTATAGTGGGGTAATCGACACCGTTAATAGCAGTACCGCCAACATTAATAGCTGCAGTAATAGCAGCAGGTTGCGGTGTGGGAATTGAGAAAGTAAACTTACCGCTTACGCAACCTTCGTAAGCCGAAGTATAACCTTGGCCGTTTAATTGCGATTGCGAAGTAATGGTGATAGGAGTTGATGTAATTGAGTTAGCCTGTAACATTACACCCGAATCGAAAATACGGTCGCCCACATCGGCAACTGCTAATTTAAGGTGGTAAGTTTGGCAAGGCACTACCGAAACTACGGCAGTTAATATTTGGGTCATACCATCGTAAACTATATCGGGGTTTACGGTTGGTGTTAAGTTGTTACGAAATAAAGATGAGTAAGAAAGTGATTGGCAATTAGCAGCTGTACCATACTGGCCCGATACACCCGGGTTGATGCTATTAATAGCTACTGGTAAATTTGAGTTAGGAACCTTAGCAATATTTATGCTGCTGTAGTTAGCGCCGCCATTTGGATTGGGGCCTGAAATAAAAAACCCGAATACATCGTTAAACTGCGAACAAACCCATTCAGGATATTCTTCGGAAGAAAAAATATAATTAAAGCTAAGTATGTTGCCTTGTGGTATAACATCAAATTCAAGAACCGACTTATCGTATATATAACCGCCTGTAAGGGTTTGCAGCTGAGGATCGCCGTTGCCCGAAAACGAATTTGACGCAAAGCCGTTAGCAGCTTGCTGTACATTTATTACTTTACCTGTTGAAAGGATAACACCGGCCGATAACCCGAGATTAGTATTTGAGTTGGTAAACGTGCCCGACATATTTATATCGCCGCTACGTGTTGGGTTGGTAATGGTAACACCCGAACCTGCAAGTGATGTTGCCAGCGCCTGTGCATTGGAACTTGGTGTTACAACAAATTGCGCCTGCGTACATGCTATTAATAGCACACCTGCAATTGCCAGTAATGATTTTTTGATATTAAAACCCTTGGCAGCATGCTGTCCAGGCATGGTAGCGGTTAGGCTTTTTTTATCGTCCAGTTTCCTCATGTCCGATTTGGTTTTCCTTTGTTTACGGAAACGGGACGAAAAGGTTTGGTTTTGTGTTAAAAGAACAGTATTGGTGGTATAATAATAAGAATACAGTTATTTGTTAATCAGCTATTTAAATTGATTTTTAAGTTAAATATTGGTTGGTGTACCCACCTCCTGCTTAAGCACTAATTGTAACCCGTTGCGGGGGCGTAAAGTTACCAGTGCATCTAACTCTAACTTAAAATCAGGTGGTAATGAAAAACTGAATTGCCTGCATATTAATGCCATTATTATCTGCATCTCCATCATGGCAAAGTTGTTACCTATACATAAGCGCGCACCACCCCCAAAAGGGAAATAGGCATAACGATGTACGCCTTTCATGCGTTCGGCAGAAAAACGTTCGGGGTCGAATTTTTCAGGTTCAGGCCAATAGCGTTCGCTGCGCTGCACCGCATAGGGTGGCAATACAATGCTGTCGCCTTTCTTTATTAAGTGGCCGTTCAATACATCATCTTTGGCTGCCTCGCGCAGTATGCCCCATGCAGGCGGGTACAGGCGCATGGCTTCTTTTATTACCATAGTGGTGTACTCCAGTTTATTCAGCTGCTCGTAAGTCATGGCATCGCCGGTTGTTACACGGTTTACTTCTTCATTAATTTTTCCGCGTACTTCGGGGTGTTGTGCCAACAGGTAAAATGCAAACGACATGGCATTAGCGGTAGTTTCATGGCCTGCTAAAAAAATGGTAATTACCTCATCCTTCAATTGTGTATCGGTCATGCGTTCGCGGGTGTCGGCATCTTCTACTTCCATTAGCATGGTAAGCAGGTCGTCGTATGTTTTACTATCCTTCCTTCTGTTATTAATAATTGAAAGTATGGTCGCGTCCAGCGTTTTTCGGTTCAGTTTCATACGCATATTGCGGCCTGTAGGCAACCAATAAGGTAAGCGCACAAAACTGCGGGTGCGGTCAATCATGCCTTCCATAACTACGGTAAGTGCATCGCTTACTTTTCTAAACTCGCCACCTACGTTTGTACTCATTAAAGTACTGCTAACTATTGCCAGTGTTAGCTTCATCATTTCGTTATGTATATCTACCGTTTTGTGGGGCATGGCTTTCCACTCGGTCATTATATCGTTGGTGCATTCTTCAATTTTTTGTACAAAGCCCTGCAAGCGTTGCTTATGAAACAACGGCTGCATTAACCTGCGCTGTTTCATCCAAAAGTCGCCTTGGTTGGTAAGCAAGCCGTTACCCAATAAAAATTTAAGGTTGTCATTATCACGGCCCTTAACATATACTTCGCGGTTCATAAATACCTGCTCAATCATTTCAGGGTCGGATATGATTACATAATGAAAAGGGCCCAGTTTAATACGTGATATGCCGGGGTACTCGCGCACATTTTTTTCTAAGTATTGTAATATGTTGCTGCGCAAATCAATTTCGCGGTTAAGCAGTACATTTCCTTTAGGGCCGGGGGGCAGGGTTGCGGGTTGCATGTTACACAGGTTTGTGCCGTAAGTTATATAATTACCGTAGCTTGTTTTAACATAAATATCACCGAATCGGTGATTGACATTTGTGTTTATTAATTGTTGCTTTGCCTAATGACAAAATTAGAACAGGAAGCATTAATTGCCCGGTTAAACGAGGCTTGGAACTCGTTGAGCATTGAAGAGCAAGACCGCATAAGGCCCATGCTGGCACAGGTAAAGGCGCAAAAGTTAATGTCGCTTACTACGGGGCAGGTTGAGAAGGATCCTAACATTCCGCACCACATGCTTTTAATTGAAAGCTTTTTGAATGAGGACCATGACCGTTTAGTTAAAACCCTGCACGCACCAATAATGGCGCCTGCTATACAACGCGTAGGCCCAGAGGGCGAAATATGGGGTTTTGGCAAATACCAGGAAATGGATTTGGGGTGGTTGGAAGCAGGTGTAATATGGTTAGAAAACTTACGGTATAAATACCCGTTCCCGAACCAAAACCCACCTGTAATAAATATACCCGATGATGTTACCATAGCTATGATGGGCGACTGGGGCACGGGCAACTGGCGCGGAGATGCCAACCCATCGCCAAGCGCCAAAGTAGCTGAGGCTATAAGTAATATAGCGCCTGATGTTATTATACATTTGGGTGATGTATATTATTCGGGAACTAACAAGCAAGAAAGCGAAAACCTGTTAGCCGATTGGCCATCAACTAAAGCGGGGGGCATGTCGTTCACCCTTAATTCAAACCATGAAATGTACCCAGGTGCCGCACCTTTATTTCAGGTAACATTAGCGCATGAAATTTTTGCAGCGCAACAAAAGCATTCGTTTTTTGCACTTGAAAATTCCGATTGGGTAATTATATGCCTCGACTCGGCATACTATAGTAATGTATGGAAAATGTATATGAGCGGGGCATTGGGTACTGCGGGCAATGCACAGTTTAGTTTTATAAAAACGCAAGCGGCCAAAGGCAAAAAAACAATGGTAGTTACCCACCACAACGGTATTAGCGATAACCCTAACGGCATACCTACCACCAATGCATTTTGGAATGAAATGATGAGCGCCTTTCCTGTTGCATCGCCGCCGGCTTATTGGTATTGGGGGCATGTGCATACGGGTGTAGTGTACAAAGATGCTGCTAACGGAACAAAACCACGCTGCTTAGGCCACGGGGCTATACCATGGGGTTTTTCGAGCGAATTGGACAAGGCAAAGCAAAAGGGAAATATACTTTGGTTTGAAAACCGAAATGCCAACGACCCCGATATACCTGTGCGGGTTTATAACGGCTTTACTATACTTGAACTAAGCGGCAGCAGCATAAAAGAAACGTTTTATGACGAAACGGGTAATGTGGCCTGGGCTGCGCCCGATGCTTAATAGGCCTATCATATCTTTTAGTTTAGTATACAATTAAAGTTTTTAATTGCATTTGCACTTTCTATTGCAAATGCGCCCCCCTATTTGCCCATAACGGGGCATACTGTTAGTATGTCCATCTGCTAACTACATACTTCTAAAAAAATAAAAGATAAAATAACTACTAATGATCCGAACATTAGCAGGTTCCGTATGTTTTAAAAAATGACAGTTCTGTGACAATTCACCAAATTCTTAAAAACTGATACTATGAAAAAGAAAATTGCATGGTCGATATTGGGAGTAACGCTGCTGATAGTTGCTGTACTTGGTATAGACATATATAGAACGATGCCTAAAGCCGACGAAACAACTGTGGCCCTTGCCCGCATTGACATAAAACAAGACATAAGCGGCGAAGATGCTGTGAAGATTTCGGATTGGCTGGGCCAACAAATGGGTGTAGACCATGTGTACTGCAACCCCGAAAGCGATATTGTAGTTTTTAGCTTCTACCCGGTTAAAGTAAATGCCAATGATATAGTGGCCAACTTTAAATCAACTTTCAATTTAAAAGCTGAACGCTTTTTACCAACTGCCGAACAAATGAAAGGCGGCTGCCCTGTTGCAACAACATCCATTACCTATAAAGCAGCACATTTTTTCACCCAAATTTTTAACCATTAAAAACCTTAAATCATGAAAAAGATATCATTCATTGCAGCCATGGCGCTGCTTGTATTGGGCTTATCATTAACCCAATCGTGTAAAAAAGATGACAACGACGGCATGGCCGAAAAAACATTGTATGATACCCTTGGCGGTACTACTATGGTAGCCGACCCATCGCACTCAGGCGCTATGATTGAGCAGGGCCGCTTAGGCATACGTTCGGTTGTGGATAGTACCATATTTGTAATTGCAGCCGACCCGCAATTAAACGGCTTTTTTACCGTGTTATTAAGTGAAGTTACCAGTGGTAACACAAGCGGATTACAAGAGTTAAGCACTAACTTAACCGATTTCTTTTGTGTAGCAACGGGTTCAAAAAACTATACTTATAGTGGCCTATCAATGGTAGCAGCACACGACCCCGCACAAAATTCGCGGATGAACGGTAAAGCTAACAATGCCAATTTTGACAGATTTGTTGCCGACTTAGTAACCGGTGCGCAACAAGTAGGTGTATCTACGCCTGTTATAGGTCAAGTAGGCGCAGTAGTTGAAACAGTACGTACACAAGTAGTACAACAATAATATAGCACTCTTTTTCTCCTAAAGGCATCTCAACAAATGTTGGGGTGCTTTTTTATTTATATCCCTGTAACTATTTTACCAATGTTCTGTGCCCAGCCACCAATGTTAGGTTATTGCGGAATATTGGTAAACATTATTTGTACTTGGGTACATGCCTGTTGTATATTTAAACTAAACTGCCAAATATCCTGTATAGCTTGGTATTTAATAATGAGTAAAGCACTAATAAAAATTTGGTGTAAACCCATTTAAAATTAAATAATAATACAATGTATTTGAGTTTACACTTTTAGCATAATAGCGTTTGATTTAGAAGAAATTAAACGCTTACACCTTTATACTTTTTTATAGTGTAAAGCCCATACAAAAGCAAAAAAAATCTGCTACGCACTGCGTAGCAGATACTTGATAGTATTCATTAAAAATTAAAGGCGGCTTAAGCTACTTTACCAAAATAATTTGATGGGCTAATAAGTTTTGCGGTGTGCATATTGCGGCGCATTTCCCATTGGTTTAATTTTA
>Ga0164241_10001414_pt1 | contig 29702 bp, 19 predicted proteins | sample OricomyardsoilBY_FD_108780 | JGI IMG/M metagenome (GOLD analysis project Ga0164241, IMG submission 108780) | Backyard soil microbial communities from Emeryville, California, USA - Original compost - Back yard soil (BY) | ecosystem: Environmental > Terrestrial > Soil > Unclassified | place: USA... | reverse complement strand
TCGGAAAGGAGGCCGCGATGAAAGAATCTCATCGCATTCCACACCTTGGTCTTCTTTGACTAGTAGACGCGGTCCCGAACAGAACGAGAGAGCGGCGATCGTCTCGAGTAACGTGGCGTGGCAAAGCGACTTGTAGCCCAACTGGATCGCCTCTGCAAATCCGCAATTAAGGGGTCGTTCCGCACCGTCGGGCCGGCCAGGCGCGGAGGCCTTCCGGCGGGACTCGTCCGCCGCCGCGGCATCCGCCTCGGCTGCACTTCGGCCGTATCCGCCGCGCCCGCCTCGGCGGCTCGCCTAGTCGACGGGGGATGGTCGGTCTCGTACCTTTGGCTACCTTTTGGCGCGGGGTGCCGGCTCGCCGGCGGCGAAGGGCAGCTCGATCTGGGCCGATTGACCCCGCCGCTCGGGGGCGATCCGGGTCGCCAGGAGCGCGTCTTCTTTGGCGAGGTCGGCGTCGACGACCTCTTGGTTATCGAGCGCGAAGGCCAGAGCGTCGAAAACCTTGGCCGGACCGAGCTGCGGGTAGCGCTTCAAAATGCGCTCCACGCTCGTGCCGTTCCGGTAAAATGCCCAAAGTCGGCGTACCGGCACCCGCGAGCCGACCACGTAGGGGCTGCCACCGAGCACGTTCTTGTCGACGCGCACGTGGGGATGCGGAGTCAGAATGACGGGAAGCGTCACGGGTGAAGCCTTACTGCTGCTCGGAGCTGGCGGGAAGAGGTGCTGGGAGCTGCCGTCGCAGAACGCCTCACGGCGATTGTTCGATGGCCCCACGATGCTCGGAGAAAGTGCGGCTGAAGCGGTGCCGTCCCCCGCCCTGCGCCACGAAGTACAGGTAGTCGGTCTTGGCCGGCGACAGGACCGCGCGGATCGCCGCCTCGCCGGGACTGGAGATGGGGCCCGGAGGCAAGCCGGCGTGGCGGTACGTGTTGAACGGGTTGGTGGCGTCGCGAAGCATGGCCGGCGTCGGACGGCCGGGGCGGCAGCTTTCGGGCATCGGTTCTTGCACCAAGCAGCCGTAGCTGGCGGTCGGGTCCGACTGCAGCATGTGCAGAGGGCGGAAGGTCGGATCGAGCAATCGGTTTAGAAAGACGGACGCGATCAGCGGCTTCTCGTCGGCGCGCGCGGCTTCTTTTTCGATGATCGAAGCCATGACCACCACGTCGTGCGCGGACATGCCGTGCTCGCGCTGGCGCGTCGCAAATTCGCCGGACAGCTCGCTCTGCAAGCGCGCGAGGTGCTTCTGCGCTTTGCCGACCAACACCGAAACCACCGCGCTCGGCGTGCTGTCGGCCAAGAGCTCGTAGGTCGCGGGAAACAGATAGCCCTCGGCGGTATCGGCTGGAATACCGAGCTTTCGGATTTGGGCCGTGTCGCGCACCGCACGACGAAAATCTTCGGCGTCGCATACCCCCAGCTGCTGGAGGCGCTCGGCCAGCTGCACGTGGTTGAAGCCTTCGGGGACAATGACGCGCGCGGTGCCACGCCCGGGCGCACGCGCCAGGCGCCGCAACAGCTCGCGCGCCGAAAGATCACCGCGCACGACGTGCGGGCCGGGCACCAGCTCGAGCGACGAATTGAGCACGCGCAAATAAACGCTGAACAAACGCGGGCTCGCGATCAGCTGCGCTTCGGCCAGGCGCGCGGACAGTGAGCCCACGTCTTCGTTGGCCAAGACCTCGAAGTGCTCGCTCTTCCCCGCCCCGGGGCCATGAACGAAGCTCCACCCGAACAGCAGCAGCGCCAGCGTGGCGAGCGAGCTCGCGATGCCGAGCCCGAGCGCCGCGACGCGCAGCCGCCCCTGCGTCTTCTTCACGCTGGTAGCGGGCGGACGCTTGGCGGGCGCGGCCGGCAGGCTGGAACGTCGCTTACGCTTCGCCACTCGATCCTAGAGCCTCAATCGTCACGGCTCACCCCCCGATCCAGCCAGCTCTGGAGCAGGATTGCGGCCGCGGCGCTGTCGATGCGCCCGCGCTGTTCTTTGGCGTTCAAGCCTTGCGCGCGCAGGCGCCCGGCGGCCTCGCGCGTGGACAGCCATTCGTCGTACAGCTCGACCTTGGCCGGCGTGGCTTGCTCGAGCTTGGCCGCGAAGGCGCGCGCCCGCCTGGCCGCCGGGCCCTCCCGACCGTTGAGCTCGCGCGGCAGGCCGAGCACGAAGACCTCCAACTTTTCCTCGGTCTGCAGCGCCTGCAGCTTGCGCAGTAAAGCCGCCTGATTCTTGCCGTCCAGGAACGGACGCGGATGGGCCAGCAGGCCGAGATCGTCGGCGACCGCCAGCCCAACTCGAACAGCTCCCAGGTCGATAGCGGCCGCGCGCACGAGCCGCGGTTTAGCACCTTTGCGGCCGAGCTTGACCCAATCGCTGGCCCCGAGCATAAGCCCGGGGCCGTTTCCGCCAGGAAGCCAGAACCGGCTAAGCCACCTCTTCGAAAACTCATGGAATTTCGCGCCATCAAGGGGATGAACGACATCCTCCCCGACGAAGCCCGGCGCTTCGCACTGGTCGAGGCTGTCTTCCGTCGCGTGGTGGAGCTGCACGGTTTCTCCGAGGTACGCACGCCCGTGCTCGAGCCGACCGAGCTGTTCGTTCGCTCGACGGGCCAGACGAGCGAGATCGTCGAGAAGCAAATGTTCACGCTCGCGCGTGAAACCGAATCCTTCACGCTGCGCCCGGAAGGAACGCCGGGAGTGGCGCGCGCCTTCCTCAACGGCTCGGTGCACGCGAAAGAGCCGGTCACGCGTTGGTACTACATCGGGGCCATGTTCCGCGCCGAGCGGCCTCAGCGCGGGCGCCTGCGGCAGTTTCATCAAATGGGCTGCGAGGTCTACGGCGACGCCGGACCCGTCGTCGACGCCGAGATGATCGACATGTTGGTCGGCTTGCTCGCCGAGCTGGGCATCGCCGACGTCGAGGTGCGCGTGAACTCGATCGGTGGCCCCGCGACGCGCCAAAAGTACCGCGACGCCCTGCTCGCCCACCTGACCCCGAAAAAAGAAGGCTTGAGCGAGCACGCTCAGAAGCGCCTGCTCGACAACCCGCTCCGCATCTTGGACTCGAAGGATCCGCGCGATCGCGACGCTGTCGCCGACGCGCCGTCAATCTTGGATTGTTTGGAGCCCGACGATCGCGCGCACTGGGACGGCTTTCGCGCCGCGCTCGACGCCCTGGGCACGAAATACGTCGTCACGCCGGGGCTGGTGCGCGGCCTCGACTACTACACGCGCACGCTGTTCGAGCTCGTTTCGAACCAGGGCGAGCTCGGCTCCCAGAACACGCTGCTGGGCGGAGGTCGCTACGACGGCATGGTGCACGAGCTGGGCGGTCCCAAGCTGCCCGCCGTCGGTTTTGCGATCGGCCTCGAGCGGCTGTTGCTCGCGTCGCCGGTAGAGGCAAAGGCGAAGGCGCCGCGCTGCTTCATCGCGCCGCTCGGCGCCGCGGGCCTGGCCGAAGCCCTGACTTTGGCGCGCGAGCTACGCGTCGCCGGTATCGGTACCGATCTCGACGGTCGCGGCGGCTCGATGAAGAGCATGCTGCGCCGCGCTGATTCGCTGGGCGCCCGCGTATGCCTGGTGATCGGCGATTCCGAAGCTCAAACTCAGCAGGTTCAGGTCAAAGATCTCGCCTCGCACAGCCAAGAGCTGTGCGCGCGCGCCGACGTGCTCAGCACGGTGACGCGCATTTTGGCGAGCGCCCCGAAAGTGAACGAGGCCGCGCGTTGAAGATGGTGAAAGGCCTGATTGGGGGCGCCGCGCTCGGCGTTTCCTTGCTGTTGGCCGGCAGCGCGCTGGCGCAAGACCCGTACGGTCCTGGCCTCTCGCCAGGCTTTGGGCCGTCGCCAGGCGGCGGCGCCGGTGCCGGCAAGGGTAAGAAAGCTCCGCCCAAGTTGCCGCCCGGCACGCCCGAGACGCACGCCGCCTCGGGCGGTGACGACTCGCTGAACGCGCCTGGTAACGAGCCGACGCTGCCGGAGGATCCGCTGGCGATCAAGAAGTCGGCGTACCAGCGCATCGGCACCGATCTCAGCCCCGAGCTGGAAGAGCGCGGCCAGAATCCGCGTTTCGATCGCAAGTTCTACGGCCCCTACTATTCCGAGAAGAGCGGGGACTACAGCTTCAAGCTCGCTTTCCCGGTCTGGGCCGAGCGAAAGCAGCCGTCGCGCACCGACAAGCTCAAGCTCGATCGCGCGTCCCTGTTCGGCGGCGTTTACTACAACCGCCGCAGCGCCGAGCGCGCCGACGACGTGTTGTTTCCGCTGTTCTGGAACCTACGCGATCTCGAGCACAAGACGCGCACGACGATCGTGGGACCGCTGGTCAATCGCGTCACACCCGACGGCCACGACAACTGGTTGGCGCCGCTTTACTTCACCGGCAAGCACGGCGACGGCGGCTACACGCTGATCCCGCCGTTGCTCACGTACATGCACACGGATGGGCGAAGCGGGCTGAACCTGGTGGGCCCGATGTTCTGTTCGTGGAAGGGCTCGTCCTCGTGCGACGCGCGCACGGCCGAGGACATCGACCTAGGCCTCGCGCCCCTGTATTTTTTCGGGCAAAACTCCGAACGAAAGTACGAGATCGTCCCGCCGCTGTTGCACTACTACCGCTACAACGACCGCGACCTGTCGTGGTTCAACGTGTGGGGCCCGTACTACCGGGAGCACACGCAAGAGCGGGAGATCTTCCACCTCTTGCCGCTTTATTACAGCCTGTGGGGCAAGAACGAGCGCCACACGACGGTGCTGCCGTTCTTTCACTACGGCTACAAGAAGAACGAGTGGCTGTTCGTCAACCCGCTGTTCATGGCCAGCCGCGGCGAAAACGGCGAATCGACCTTCGCCACGTGGGGCTACGCGCGCTACCGCGGCCGCACCGAGCTCGACATGGTCACGCCGCTGTACTGGGCGTTCCGCGACCCCGACATCGGTCTGGACCAAAAGCTGCTGTTCCCGTTCTTCTACAAGCGCACCAGCCCGCGCGAGTCGAGCTGGGCGTTCTTCCCCCTCTACGCAAAGTTCGAACGCTTCGGCATCAGCAAGTCGACGTGGATCACGCCGCTCTTCAACTACAGCCACGATTTGCGCGGCTTTCAGACGAACATTCACCCGCTCGTCTACATCGGGCGTGACGGACAGGCGACGCACACGGTCGTCGCGCCGTTCTTCTGGGACTTCGCCGATCCGGGGTCGCGCGCGACGGTGGCGTTCCCGTTCTACTGGCGCTTCAGCGACCGGCAGGGCGTTTCGCAGCTCGTCGGCAACGTCTATTATCGCGAGGAAACCAAGAGCACGGGCAACGAGTGGGAAGTGCACATCTTCCCCGCCTTCTCGTACGGCGAGACGCCCAACGGCCACTGGTGGAACCTGCTGTACGGCCTCGCCGGCTACAGCCGCAAAGGCTCCAGCACCAAAATGCGCGCGATGTGGATCCCGATTCAGCTCTCGGGTCACGAGTAGCTTACAGCTCGACGGCTTCGCTGAGCGTGCCCGCGTTGCCGGCTTGGCCGTCCGCGCCGTCGCGCTCGGCCACGGGGGCGTTCGGCGCCGATGCACCGCCCGCGCCGCCGGGGCCCGCCGCGCCGCCGGTCGCGCTCAGCGTGCCGTTCAGCATGCCGCCGCTCAGCGCCACGCCGACGGAAATGCCGCCGTTGCCGCCGGCGCCGCCGCCACCGTGACCGCCATGAGCGCCGTTGCCGCCCACACCTGGCGTCGCGGTGCCGGGATGAAGACCACCGGCCTTGCCCACGCCACCGGTCTGGCCCTGACCGCCCGCGCCGCCTTTGCCGCCCGCGCCGCCGGACGCGCGCAGGACGGTGACGCCGTTCACGTCGATGGTCGAGCTCACGCCGAAGATGCCGAAGCTGCCGCCACCGCCGCCGCCGCCGCCGCCGCCCGCGCGCGCCGCGCAACCGCCGGCACCGCCGCCGCCGCCGCCGGCGCCGCGAGCGTCCGTCGTCCCGCCGAGGTTCGCGTCGCAACCGCCGCCGCCACCGCCACCGCCACCACCGCCGCCGTTCTCGCCGACGCCGCCCGCGCCCCCGGGCAAGGCGTACCAGAAGTCGCCCGCGAGCTTGCCGCCGCTGGCGGCTTTGCTACCGGCGCTGCCGTTCTCGAACGCGCCGGGGTTGCCGGGGCCGGTCGCGCCGCACGCCGGATTCAGCGGCGAAGCGGGCCCGCCGCCGCTGCCGGGGGCGCCGCCTTTGCCGGACTGTCCGGACACGGTGCTGGCGTTCGCGCCTGCTTGCCCGGCCTGCGCCCTGTAGTCGTACGTCCAGGCTTGACCGGTGCACGCGCTGTCGCGGGCGCCGCCGCTGCCGCCCTTGCCGCCCGTCGTGTCGACGGTCGAAGGGCTGTCCGTGCACGAGTTCGTCCCGGCCGGTCCGCCGCTGCTCACCTCCAAGCTGCAGCCGGCGGTCATGCTGACGCCCGCGCTGCCGACGCCGCCGTTCATCGTGTCGGTCGCTGCCGTCGAAACTGCGTCTTGCCCATTCGCGCCGTCGGCACCCTTGGCGCCGTTGCCCGCTTGAATGTCGACGTCTTTGAGCAGCAGCTTGGCCGAGACCGCGTGCACGCCGTAGCTGGAGCGCCCGTCGAGCGAGCCCGCTTTCTGGCCCGCGGCGTCGGGCGCCGTGATCAACAGGTTTTCGAGCGACGCCTGAGTGGCCAGGTCATGCGCCAAAACCGCCACGTACTCCTGCGAGTCGTCATCGAGCCCGCCCTCGATGACGACCTGGTGCGCAGCGTCGACGCGCGCGCCACTTTCCCAGTTGTCGTCGAAGCCGCCCAGCACGCGGATGCCGGCTTGGAGCACGACGACGCCCGCGTACCTACCGGCCTGGACGTAAACGTCGGCGCGTGATGCGGCGACGCCGCGCGCAACCCCGTGCGAGATGCTCTTGCACGGCGCTTGGGGCATGAGCCCGCAGTCTGCCGAGTCGTCGCCGCTGAGGGCGACGTAGATGACTTCCGGGCCCGGGTTGGGACCGGTGCCGCCGGTGGGCTCGCCACCCATGCTGTCGGTTCCGGCAGTGCCATTGCTGCCTCCGTCTGGCTTGCTGCCGCCATTGCCGTTGGCGCCGCTACTTCCGGCATGACTGCTCGTACCGCCACTCGTGGCCGTGCCGCCACTCGTGGCCGTGCCGCCGCCGCCGCCGCCGCCGCCATTGGTCGTCGCTCCGCTGGCCGAACCGCCCGGGGACTGCCCCGCGATGTCTTCGAACAACGCCTCGCCGTTACCCCCACACGCCACCGACAACACCGCGAGACCAAAAAGTCCCAAGACCGATTTCATGGATCCTCCGTTCTGAACAACGCCGTCCACACTGTCAAGTCGCGTGACTGGCGCACTTCTACTGTGTCCGCAGCGACCGCCCTTGACCCCACGGATTGGGGATACTCTGCTGAAAGGTGGCGTATCGGGGCAGCAGTCCGCCAAGGTGACTGGTTTTCGGAAACTTCCTGCCTATTCGAACGTCTGAGGTCGAGCCGACATGATCACGAACTCGGGTTTGGCGGGTTGGGCGCGGCAATTCGCCCTGTTAATGGCCGTGGCCTGCGCCGCGCTTCTCGTTGCTTGTCAGAAGGCCGACGAAAGGCTGCAGCCGCGCTCACTCACCTGGGCCGAGCTGCGAACCGTTCGCAGCGCCGTCCTGGTCACTCCCCCGGGTGAAGGTGAGCGTAACACCTACCTCAAGGAGCGATTGGCCGACGGCGCCAAAATTCGCGTCGACGCGGGCGGGCTGGCGTGGCTGCGGCGCGACGGCGGGGCCACGTTGCTGGTGCGCGGCCCGGCCCGGCTCACCCTCCGCGCGCGCTCGATCGCAGTCGATGAAGGCCGCGTGTTCGTCGATACTCCGCAGGGCTCGAGCAACGAGCTGTCGACACCGGCGGGCAAGCTCACCCTCGCCGCCGTCCGCGCGAGCATCACGGTGCCGGCGCAAGGCGCGCCGAAGGCTTACGTTCTTTCCGGTGAAGTGCGCGCCGGCGCCGACCAGCGTCGCGCCCGCGCCGGCGAAGAGCTCACGCTCGAGAGCGGCGGCAAAGTGCAAGTCGCGCCGGTGCTCGGTTGGGACGATTGGACAGGCGGGCTGGCCACGACCGATCGCGCGGCGGCGCCCGCGCCGTTCGGCGTTGGCACGGTGGGCGCGCGTAGCCCCGGCGACCAAGGCGCGCCCCGCTTTCCGCTCTCGATTCAGCGCATGGACGTGCGCGTGAGCATCGACGGCGACTTTGCGCTGACCGAGGTCGACCAAGCGTTCTTCAACCCCAGCTCCGAAACCGTCGAAGGTATTTACGGCTTTCGCACCCCGGAGCGCGCCATCTTGCAGCGCTTCGGCGTGGATCGCGACGGCGTCGTGGTGTGGGGCCGCGTCAAAGAAAAAGCCGCCGCGGCCGCGCAGTACCAGGCCAACGTGTACCAAGGCAGCACCGAAGATCCGGCGCTGTTGGAGTGGGACGCGCCCGGCGTGTATCGGGCGCGCCTTTATCCGATCGGCCCCGGGGAAACGCGGCGCGTCGTCGTGCGCTACGCCGAATGGCTCGATCGGACCGGCGATGACGGAGGGCGCCGTCTTTACGTGTATCCGATGGCCGCCGACGGGCCCGAAGACAGCTTGCCGCACGTCGAAGAGCTGAAGGTGACGTTCGACCTCTCCCAGGCCCGCGCGCGCGACGTGCGAGTGGGAATGACGGGCGTGCAGAGCGGCGATTCGCTGGTGGTGCGCGCCCATGATTTCGTACCGCGCGCCGATCTTTCGCTCGAGCTTCTGGACGAGGGCGTCACCGAACAGCGCGCCTACCGCGCCAAGCACCAGGTCGATCTCGCGGCGTTGGCCCCCAGCGCCCGCAATGCGGCCGTGGCCAAAGCCGACGGTGAAGCCGACTACGTGCTCGTGCCGGTGCGGCCGGCAACGGCAAAGCTACCCACCGGTGGCCTCGACTTGGCGATCGTGATCGACGCTTCGGCCGCGACCGACCCTGCCACTCTGTCGATCGCGCGAGCCGCCACGTCGGCGTTGCTGTCGCATTTGGGCGATCGAGATCGCGCGGTCGTGCTCGCCGGTGACGACAGTCTCCGGCCGATCGTCCCCGGGTTCGAGCAGCTTTCGAAGATCGACCAGGCTACGCGCTTGAATGTGCAAGACGCGCTGTCCCACGTGGCTCGCGGTGGCGCGACCGATCTGGGCGCGATGCTGGCGGCGGCGGCACGAAAGCTCGAACCGGGTCGGCGCTCGGCCGTCATCTACATCGGCGATGCTGCGCCCACGGTCGGTGAGCTGTCGCTGGCTTCGCTGCGCGAACGCATGGGCAAATTGCCGGCACCGGTGCGCGTTTTTGGTCTGGGGGTGGGCGACAACGCCCGGCTCGATATCCTGGCGGGGCTGGCTCAGGGCGCCTTCGCGGAGCGCATTTCCGACGGCTATCAGGCCGCCCGCGCGGCCCTGCACGTGCTCGAAGAAACCGAGCGACCGGCGTGGCTCGGCACCAAGGTCGATCTAGGACCCAGCGTCGAGCGGCTGTTCCCGCGCCAAGCCAGCGCGTTGGTTTCGGGTGAAACGCTGTGGGTGGTGGGCCGCTTGGCGCCCGGCAACAAGGAACCCGAACGGCTCAAGATCTCGGGCTCCGCTGGTCAGAACGACGTGCCGCTGAAGGTCGTACGCTTCGAGGACAACGGCGATTTGGGCCGACGCTGGGCCGAAGCGCGCCTGGCCCAAATGCTCGAAGACGGCGAGGGTCGCGCGGCGCTAGTCGATCTGGGCATGAAAAACGGCGTGATCACGCCGGTGACGTCGTTCTACGTGCCGACGAAGAACGAGATGGCCCCCGACGAGCGCGCCGAGCTCGAAGCGCGGCGCGAGACCAACAAGCGCGACGCCGTCGGCTACCGCCCGGCCCCGAACGAGGCGAGCGAAGACAGGCCCGGTATTCTTTCGGTGTTCAGTCTCTCCAAGTCCGAAGAAGCGCCGGCGCCGGCGACGGCGGCGGTCGCCGACAACAAAGAGGGCGGCACCGGCACCCGCGCGCGGGGCGAAGAAGGCTCGATGGGCAACCCGGCCTCGAAGCAAGCTTCGCCGCAACGTTTTGCGACCCGCGGCGAGCCCGAGCCGCAAGCAGAGGCCGCCGCCGCTCCCCTCGCCACGGCTGCCGCCGGCGGCCTCACGGCTGGGGTATTGAAGGGCGGAGCGTCGCCGCTCGCGCGGCCGGACGGCAGTCTATCGCTCGGGGCCAATGATCTCTCAGCGCGTGGCAACATGGGGGGCGACGAAATCGACGACGCCTCCGGCTCCGACGGGCTCGGCCTCAGCGGCGTGGGGGAAGGTGGCGGCGGTCGCGTCGATGGCTCGCCCGGCATCGGCCTCGGCGCGGTGGGGACCATGGGTCACGGTGGCGGCGCGAGCAGCAGCCAAGGCTTCGGCGTGGGTCGGCTCGGGGGCTCCCACCGCGTGTCTGCACCCAGGGTGCGCATGGGCGCGACCACGATTTCGGGCCGGCTCCCGCCCGAAGTCGTGCAGCGCATCGTTCGCCAAAATTTCGGCCGTTTTCGCATGTGTTACGAGCACGGGCTCAGCCGCAACCCGAACCTGACGGGCAGGGTCGGAGCGCGCTTCGTGATCGGGCGCGACGGCAACGTCTCGAACGTCCGCAATGGCGGCTCGGACATTCCGGATGCGGGCGTCATCAAGTGCGTGCTCAGCGCCTTCAACGGTTTGGCGTTCCCGCAACCGGAGGGCGGCATCGTCACCGTCGTCTATCCGCTCCTGTTCGAGCCCGGCGGTGACTCGAGCACCGAGCCCCCCAAGGCGACGTTCGCGCCTTCACCCAAAGCGCGCATCAACGTCAACGTGTTCATCGGCGACCTGCCCCGGCGCTTGCTCAAGTGCAGCGCAGCCGCGTCGGCTCCGTTCGAGGAACGTGTCGGCCTGTGGCGCGAGCGCTTGGCCAAGGCCGCCAACGACCCGGGCGCCATCTCTACCGTGTACCGCGGCGCGCTCGCCGCGTGCGAAGCTCCGACCTACCGCGAGCGCGCGCGCCTGCTCGGCTTGATGCTCGACGCGCTGCCGGGTGTGACCAGCAAGGTCACGCTCTACCGCGTCATGAGCGCCGATCTGGGCGCCGCCGACGTGCTTTACCGCGGTATTCTGGCGCGCATTCGCACGCCCGAACAGATGCGTGAGCTCCACGCCGCCCTCGGCTTGAAGACGGTCGACCCGGGCATCCTGGCCAAGCTCCTCGCCAGCACGCCCAATGTTGCCGAGCGCGCGCGCACGCTGAGCGCGCTCTTGCAACAATTCCCCGATGATCTCGGGCTCTCGCTCGAGCTGCTCAACACCTACGAAGACGCCAGCGACGCCGGCTCCGCCCGCGATTTGGCCCGCAAGCTGCGCGAGCGCCCGGACGCCGACGCCAGCGTGCGCACCGCCGTGGGCGAGCTGTACCTGCGCTTGGCCGAGCGGGCTTCGGCCGCGGGCGACAAAGCCGAGCTGCTCGCCGAAGGCCGGCGCGCCTTCGGTGAAATCGTCGAGTTTGCGCCCGAAGATCCCGTGGCGCGGCGCCGCCTCGGTGATCTGCTGCTCGCGCACGGCTTCTTCGCCGACGCCGCGCGCCAGTACGAAACGCTCGCCCGCCTCACCCCTGACGACGCCAAGGTGCTGCTCTTGCAGGCCAGCGCCGCCGAAGGCCAAGGCTTGCTCGAAGAAGCCCTGAAATGGGCTGAAAAGGGCGGAGCCAGCGGCGCCCCCGACGCCGACTCGGGCGCGGCGGTTACGGCTCGGGCTCTGGCTGCGACTCACCTCGCCTGGGCTCGCTTGGCGGCGCTCGACGGTAAGCGCGCTGAGGAGCTCGAAGCGTTGTCGACGCGCGCCGCCCGCGTTCTGTCCGGCGCCCGCATCGATCCCGACAAGCCGGTCGGCGTCCGCGTGAGCTTGACCTGGACGCACCCGGAGCTGCACCCCAGCCTTTGGACCAACGCGCTCGGCACGGCCATGCCCGCTCCCGACGGCGACATCACGCTCGGCGTCGCCCAGGCCATCGTGCCCGAGCGCCCCGATAGCTTCGTCGAAGTCAGGCTCGAGCCGGCCGACGTCGCCCACGCCGCGCGCCTGGGCGCGACCGCAGAGCTGACCATCGTCTTCGACGAGCTTGGTAAAGCAGAGAAAATCGTGCGTAAACGCGTCAAATTCCAGCCCGGTGGCCCACCCACGCAACGCTTTCTGCTCGCCGGAAAAGAGGTGCGCGGTGGCTGAGCAAAGGTTCGAGCGCTTCCTGCGTAACGCCGGACCATTGCCGATCGTGGCCTTGCTGTTCGCGATCTCGGGCGGCTTGGTGTTGATGGGGCGGGCTTTTCACCAAACGTCCAGCGCCTTGTCGGCGACCCTTGCCGATCTGAAGCCCGTGCACGCCGGGGTCAGCGTAGGCGGGCAAAGCGTGCAGTGGCTGCGCCGCGTCGCGCTCGGCGACAAGCTGGTCACCGACGCGGACGGTCGCGCTCGCCTCCGCCTGGACGACGGCACCAGCGCCGTTCTCGATCGCAATACGTCGCTCGTCATCACCGCCAAAGGTTTTCGGCTCGAGCAAGGACGCGCCCACCTCACGAGCCCGAACGGCTCGCATCCGGTCATCGAGCTGGGCGGTCTGAGCGTGCTGGCCAGCGGTGGCAGCGCCGGGCTCGAGCTTCGTGGCGAGCGCACCAGCGTGTTCTCGGCCGACAGCGAGCTCACGGTGCGCGGTCCCGACGGCAAAGAAGCGCACCTGAACGCCGGTGAGACCGCGCGCTTGACGCAAGGCTCGGTGAAGGTCGCCCCCGAGCGGGCGTACGACGATTGGACGCATGGCCTGGCGCGTCCGTGGGCGGCGCGCGGCACGCCCCGTCGCGCCATCGGCGAGCTTTGGGGCAGCCTCGAGGGCGGCAGCGAGCCTGCGGGCAGCGCGGGCTCGCCGCTCACGATCCGCTCGCACACCGTGAACGCGCGCATCGATCGCGAGGTTTCGCACACCACCTGCGAGACCGTGTTCTTCAATGCCGGTAGCAGCAGCGTGAGCGGCGATTTTCGCGTCGCGTTGCCGCCGGGCGCCCTGGTCTCGGGCTTTGCCGTCGAGCGCGCGGGTTCGCGTCAGACCGCACAAATCGCGCTGGCCGCGCGCGCGCGGCAGGAGCTGACCTCGGCCGGCGGCATCTTGGAATGGGCCGGCGATGGCTGGCTGCGGGGTACCTTGCCCAGCATCGCCTCCGGCGAAGAGCTGAAGGTCGAAATTCAGTACGTGGAGTGGCTGTCGCCGCGCAAACACGGCGAAGGCGAGCTCGTCCAATACCGCTACCCGCTCGTTGGCGAAGGCGAAGCTCCGTTGATTGGTGATTTCGTCGCGCGCATCGACGCCAGCGCTTCCTCGCCCACGGCCGTGGCGGCCGGCTATGGCGCCAGCAGCGAGGGCGGCATCGTCACCGTGCATCGCTCGGATTTTCGTCCGTCCGCGGATCTGGTGGTCGATGTCGAGACGCATCGCAACCAAGATCGCGCGCGGCTGTACGTCGCGCCGCCGAGCTGGGACGACCCCGAAGCCGGCTCCGCCGTCATGTTGCGCGCCGAGCTGCCGCCCGCCGGCGTGAAGGACGGCGTGACGTTGGCGATCGTCATCGACACCTCGGGCAGCATCGAGCCCGCCTTGCTCGACGCCGAGCGCGCCTTGGTCGAAGCCTTGTTGGGCGGACTCGGGGCCCGCGATCGCGCCGTCGTTTTGGCGGCCGATCAAAGCTCGCGCGCGGTCGGACCGGCCGACCTCGGACCCGTCGACGCGACCCGGCGCGCGCAAATCTCGGCCGCGCTCGGCAAGCTTTCGCCGGGCGGGGCTACCGATCTGGGCCGGGCCTTGGAAGCCGCGGCCGATCTTCTGCCCGCCGATGCGCCCGCCGCCATGGTCGTTTACGTCGGCGACGGCTGGGCAACCCTGGGCGATTCGCGCCCCGACGCCATCGCCGCTCGGCTGTCGCGCCGCGAGCAGGGCGCGCCACGGCTGGGGGCGATCGCGACGGGGCCATTGGCCAACCGGCGACTGCTCTCGGCCCTCACGCGCGGCTCCGGACCGCTCTACGAGATCGCCGATAGCGAGGACGCGGCGCGCATTGCCGTCGACTTGATGTCGGACGCGTTGCGCCCCGCCTTGGCCTCGGTCGAGATCGACATGGGGCCTGAGGTAGATCAGGTTTACCCGCGGACGCCGCGCGCGATCGCCGCTGGCGAGACGTTGACCGCCGTCGGGCGCGTGCGCGGCGCAGCGCCCAAATTCGTCACCATTCGCTACCGCGACGCGCGGGGAGCTCACGAAGAACGGCGCACCGTCGACGTGCTGCGCGCCGAAGATCCCCAAGAGCTGCGCCGCCGTTGGGCCACCGAGCGCGTCGAAGAGATCGTGCTGTCCGGCAAAGGCCGCGAGGCCGCCACCGACGTGGCGCTCAAGGCCGGCCTCGTCACGCCCTGGACGGCGCTGCGCATCGGCGGCTCCGGTGAGTACATCGCGCGCGCCTTCGAGACGCGCGTGCTGGATCTGGCTTCGGACGGCGCCAGCTTGGTCGGCCCGGTGCTGGCCACGGCCGGCGATTTGAGCGGTACTTTGACGGCGTTCGACGAAGAAAGCGCCAGCGCGCAGTCGATGGCCGAAGCCTTGGAGCAGGCGGCGGGCCGGCTGCTGGACGGCGCCGCGGCGTCGGTCCGCGCTTGCCGCGACTCGCGCGCGGCCTTGCGTCCCGAGCTTTCGGGGGCCCTGGACGTCGCCTTCACGATCGACAGCGATGGTTTGCCGCACGACGTCGCGGTCAAAGGGGCCACGTCATCGGCCGATGACGAAGCGCTCAATCGCTGCGTGAAGCTGGTCATCGAAGGCCTGCGCTTTCCGAGCGGCGCCACCGGACGGGTCAAAGTGGCGCGGCTCATCCAGTTGCCGCCACCACCGGCTTCGCTCGGCGCGCGGCGTTGTTCCGACGTTTCACGGCTGCCGATGCCGCTCCGGCGCGGCGCGTGGTGGACTCGCCTCACCCAGAACGAGCCGTCCAGCGTCTACGTGCAGACCAAACGCCAATGTGAGCTCGCCACCTGGACCGATCGGCGGGCCCTGCTCGAGCTGATGCTCGTCTATCAGGCCGACGGCGTTGCCCGCGTCGACTTGGCCAATCGCCTCGCGTTCCTGGGCGAGCCCGACGCGGCGACGTTGCTCCGCCGTGAGGCCGTGCGCCGCGTCAAGAGCCCGGAGGAGCTCGCGAATGTGCGACGCGCCTTGCTGGGCAGCGAGCGCTACCCCGGCAACTTGTTCGAAGAACGCTACAAGGGCGCCGCCAACGACCAGGAACGGCTCAACGTAGTGCGGCGCTTCTTGGAGCTTGCGCCCCACGATTCACGGCTTCGTCGCCAGCTGTTGGCCCTGCTCGAGGCGCTGAATCGCCCCGCCGAAGTGGTCGAGCTGTCGCGGCAACTGCGCAGCGATCCGTTCGCGGATGCGCTGCTGCTGGCGGACGCCGCCTCGGCGTTGCATCGCGTGGGCGCGGATCTGGAAGCGCACCGCACCTTTGGCGAGCTGTCGGAGCGGGCTCCAAAAGATCCTTGGGTGCGCGGTTTGCTGGGTGACCGGCTGCGCGCCGAGGGCTGGTTCGACGAGGCGAGCGAAGCGTACGCCACGCTCGAAGAGCTGGTCCCCGACGATGCGCGCGCCACCCTCCGGGCGGCGCTGGCGCACGCGGGCGCCGGTCGCCTCGACATTGCCGAGCGTCTGTTGACCCGGGTTGCGCGCACCGGGGGACGCGGCGGCAACGGCGAGTTGGGCGAGCTGGCGCGCCAGTTGGGCCGCATTTTGGCGCAGTCCGCGCTCGTCAGCACCGCGCGCCGCCCGTCCGATGAAGAAAGCGTGCGGCTCCGGCGGCTGGCGAGCGACCTGGCTCAAGCCGAAGCCAGCACCACCTTGTTGGTACGAGCTCAGGCCGGAGCGCCCGAGCTCAAAGTGCGGCTCGCCGGCGACGGTGCCGACAAGACCCTGCACGAGCCCGACATCGCCGCGCCCAGCCTCGGCTTGTATCTGTTCCGCAGCAGCTCGCTGCCGCCGGACAAGCTGGTCGAGCGGCTCAGCGTCTCCGGCCCAAGCGCGCTTTCGCCGTCACGCCCGCTCGAGCTGCGCGTCGATGCGCTCGCCGCGAGCGGTGACGCAACGTCCCTGATCACGCGCGAGCTCACGCTGCCCAACGACGGCAAAGTGCTGGCGCTCTTGCCCTAAAAAATCACGGAAACGGGCCGAAGTCGCCCAACGACGTGGTCTCGTCCACGCCCAGCATCAGGTTGAGGTTCTGCACGGCTTGCCCGGCGCCGCCTTTGATCAAGTTATCGAGCGCGGAAAACACGGTCAAAACTCGGGTGTCGCCTGCACTTTCGCCGAGCGTGAAACCGACCTCGGCGAATGGAGACCCGCTGACGGCCACTACCTCGGGCAAACGCTGCTGCGGCAGGCGCACGAACGGCTCGTTCGCGTAGCGCCGCTGGTACAGCGCTTTGAGCTCGGCTTCGCTCAGGCTTGCCGGCACCCGCACGAACGACGTCGCGAAGATGCCGCGGGCCAACGGCGCCGAAACCGGCACGAAGTGCAGCCCCGTCAACCTGCCGCCCGCCGCGGCGAGCGCGGCCACGATTTCGGGCGTGTGCGGATGCTCGAGGGGTTTGTAGGTCCGTAAGTTGTTGGCGCGCACCGGGTGGTGCGTCGTGGCGGTCGCGACCGCCCCCGCCCCGCTCGAGCCCGTGATGCCCACGACCTCGACCGTGCCGTCGAGCAACCCCGCGTGCGCCAGTGGCAGCAACCCAAGCTCGATGGTCGTCGCAAAGCAGCCCGGCGAAGCCACCCAGGCCGCCGTGCGGATCTGCTCGCGATTCAGCTCCGGTAGCCCGTAAACGAAGCGCCCCAGCAGCTCTGGCCGCGGATGCACGCTGCCGTAGTAGCGCTCGAACGCCGCCGCATCCGGCACCCGGAACGCCCCCGACATGTCGATGATGCGCGCGCCCGTCCGCTCCGCGGCCGCCACCACCTCCAAGCTTGCCGCCACTGGCAAACCCATCATCACCACGTCGGCTCCCGCGATTGCCTCCGCCGCCGGCAAGTCCTGAAACACCAACGGTGTCGCTCCCTCCAAATTCGGATGCGCCGCCGCCACGTTTTGCCCCACGTGATCCTTAGCCACCACCCTGATCACTTCAGCCGCCGGATGCCGCAACAACCTCCGCAACAGCTCCGCCCCCGCAAACCCCGAGGCCCCTAGCAGCGCAACCTTAGCCCTAGGCATCACCCGAAGCTTGGCGCCCCCGGCCCCCCACGACAACCCTCCCCGTCACCCCACCCCAAAACTGCCAACTGCCAACTCGCCCCCTCTCCCCCTCCTACCTCTCGCCCCAATCCGTCGGCATGATCACCCGCTGGATGCCGGCGATGGTCAGCCCGCGCGCGCGGCGGCGCTGCACCAACTCCACCTCGACGGTGTCGAAGCGGCTCCACATCGACGATCGGCGGATGGCGGCGATCAGATGCTCGGTGGCGCGCGGCCCCAGATCGCGAATGTGACCGGACAGCACCACGCGTTTCAGCCCGCACACATTCAAGATACCGGCGATGCACGCGGCGGCGGCGTCCAGCGCGTCCATCAAAAATTGCGGCAGATCAGGTCCCACCGCGGCACGGCAGACGTGCGCAAAGGTCACGTCCGGATCCCCCGTCGCCTCCGCCAAGCTGCGGGCCAGCCACGGCTCCGAGATCAACGTCTCCAAGCAGCCGCGGTTACCGCAACCGCATTGGCGCGTGTTGCCGGCGATCGGCGTGTGCCCGATTTCACCGGTGGCGGGCACGCTGCCCTCGTACGGGCGTTGGCCCATCACGATCGTGCCGCCGACGCCGTCGCCAAAGTCGACGAGCAAAAAATCACTGGCGCTGGCGCGCGTGCCCACCTCGGCCAGGGCCAAGGCCCGGCTCTCCTGGATCAACCGCACCGGCGCGCGGAACACCTCGTGAATCGCGGCCGCCAAGTCCGCCCGCTCGCACCAGTGCAGGTTCGGGCACAGCAAGATCTTGCCGCTCGTTTCATCGACCAAGCCCGGCACGCTCACCATGACCCCCCACGGCCGGCGAATGGACAGCGCGGCGGCGTGCTGGCGCAGCCGCTGCCGCCAACTGGCTTCGCTGCCCGGGGTCTTGAACTCGGCGTCCCAGCGCTCGTCGTCGGGCAGCGCGGCCGGCACCGCCGACATGCGCGTGCGCTCTACGCCCAGCTCGATGATGACCAGCCGCGCAGGGCTCTGCGCCAGCCGCAGCTGCTTGCCAGGGCGGCCGACGGAAGGACGGCCCCGCGTCACCTCGTTGCCCCCGGTCAGCTCCTCGACCACGCCCGCCGACGACAGCTCGTCGATGATTTTGCCGGCCGTCGGCTGGCTCATCCCGCCCGCCTTGGCCAGCTCGGCGCGGGTCGCGATACCCCGTTTCAGCAGCTGCTCGACGAGACGAACCTGGTTCGTCATTCGCAGCGACTTGGGGACGGCACGCATTTACGTAATATAGTTACGTATTATCCCCCAGACTACTCAACTTTCGCACAATTTACGGATTGCCAGCGTCGCTGCAGCACCGAAAGCCCGTTTCTGTCCCGTTGTAGTAACGGTCGTGCGCGGTCTGGGCGGCGCGGCAAAAGTTGCGGCTCGGTTGCCAGTAGGCGCCCTTCATGGCGGGAACCGCGGGCCCTTTCACGTCCATGGCCACGAACTCTTCGAGATTGCCGGCCATGTCCATGACCCCGAACGGGCTCTTGCAGCGCGCGAACGAGCCGCCCGGCGCTCGCAGGTCGCGCAGCTTGCCCTCGGGGCTCACCACGTCCAGGCGGTCGGCGTTGCAGGCGCTGGCGTCGCGCGCAAACCCGTAAGGGTACGGGCGCATCTCTTCACCCTCGCACGCGAAGTTCCACTCGCTCTCGCGGCACATGCGCTTACCCTCGGCGGCGCACGCTTTCTCGCCGTGGGTGAAGCTCTTGTGATTCGCAGGCAGCGTCTCGCCCGGCTCCGCGAACTCGGTGCGGTCGATACAGAACCGCAGGTGCTTTCTCTCCTTCGATAAGCACTCGCTCGGGCCGTACTCCGCGCAGCGAAACTGCTCGTAGCGCCCCTTGGGGTCCAAGTACCGCTTACAGTTGAGCTGGACCTTGGGACAGTACTCGCCCTCGACCAGCACCATGTTCTCACCACACGCCGACTCGGCGGCGGGCTCCGGCAACGGCGCGTCGCGCAACGACGCCAGCGCCATGTCCGAATCGGGTCTCTCCGCGGCGTGCGCCAGCCCCGCCGGGCGCTCGGCCTTGGTGCTGGCCGACGGCGCGCCCTCGGCCCGCTGACAACTGCTCAGCGCCAGGAAACCACCCGCCAAAAGCAGACAGCCCCGCGCCCAAAGCGCCTGCCGCGACAACGCGGCCGAAATCCGGACGGCAAACGGCAAGCCCCGGACTCTTTAGAAATCCCGCCCCCCCGTCAACCCCTTTCCGCACCGGCTAGCCGACTCACCTGTCGCCAGACTACATAAAAATCATCATTGTATTCAATGGTTAGGCCGTAACCTTTAACGCTAAACCTCTTCCCCTTGCCAGCCTCCGCCGACCAGGGCGTGTCCCTAAATTGCCTGGCCGTGAACGTGCCCATACCCCTTCCTTCATCACGGCCCCGCGCCGCCACAACACCGCACCCCGATCTGCAAATCCTTGAAGTAATCATCGTGAGCGGTCGTCGCGGGCCGACACCGATTGCGCGCCGGCATCCACCAGCCGCCCTTGAGCGCGTTACGAAACGGCGCGTTCTTCTCGAAGCCTTCGCGCGCTACCGGCTCGTCCATGTTGCCGGTCATGTTCTCGACCCCGAACGGGCTCGTGCACTCCGGTCGGCCGTCCGCGGGCTCGCGATGATCGGCGAGCACTTGCATATGCGGGTTCTTCTCGAACAGATCCGTGCGGTCTTGATTGCAGACCGCCTTTCTTTCGTAACCGTACGGGTACGGCAACATGTCCTCGCCCTCGCAGGCAAAGTTCCACTCGTTGTCGGTGCAGATGCGCTTACCTAAGCCTTCGCAGGTTTTGGTCGCGATGTCGTAGCTGGCCTGGTTTTGCGGCAGCTTTTCGCCCGGGCGCGTGTACTCACGCCGGTCGATGCAGAAGCGCATGGGCACGCGCTTACCGACGCAGCGAGAATGGTGCGAGTACTCGCCGCACCGCGCGAATGGCAATGAAGCGTCGTCCAGCCAGCGATTGCAGTCCTGACGAACGTCGGTGCAATAGCTGCCCTCCACCAGCACCATGTCGGTTGGACAAGCGGGAGGCGCTAACACGGCCGCCGAGGCGGCGGTCGTCTCTACCGGCAGCGGCAGCGGCAGCGGCGCTGCCGTCACGACCGTGGGACGAACGCCGGCGCCGTCGCTGGAGCGCGCCCTGGACACGGCCGCGACCAGCCCCAGCACCAACAGCGCCCCAATGACCGTCATCGGCCCGCGGTTTCCGTCTTTCGGCGGTTCGCGCCGTGGAGGCGCACCGCCGCCCTCGACGGGAGTGATGGATCGGGACGGAGCGCCCACGATCGCAATTTAAGCATTCCGAAGACAGATGCGCACTTATTCGCGGATCTCTACCGCGGTGCCCTCACCCATGTCGTTACCTACATTGATGCCATGCCAGCCTGCGGGCACGGGCGGATCGGTCCACAGGAACACATAGCGCGCGTCGATTGGCGCCAAGTTCACGCAACCGTGGCTGCGGGCGGTGCCGAACACGTCGTGCCAGTAGGCGCCGTGCAGCGCGTAGCCGGCGGCAAAGTATTGAATCCAGGGCACGTCGCGCAGCTCGAAGTCGGAGGCACCGCGCCGCATGGTGATGCCGTACTCGGGGTCGCGCCCCTTCTTCACGTTGGCCAACCGTCGCGCGTCGTCTTCCGAGAGCCGCTCGCCTTTGGCTTCGGCCGCCTTCAGGCGCTCGACGGTGGCGGCGCTCGTGCCCGAGCCACCCGACGAATGAGCCCGAGTGCCGCCAGAGACGCTCGAGTTCTCTTCCGAATCCATGGCCGCTGCGATGTGCTTGCTGGTCAGCCGAAACGAGCCGCGTGGAGTCGACAGCGTCGTCTTCGGATCACCCAGCTTGTCGCGACCGCTCGAGATCAGCGTCGCGAAGACCGGTTTCTTTCCCTCGTACAGCACCAGCGCTTGTTGGGTGATCGAGATATCGATCCATTTTTCGCCCTTTTCGGCGGGCGCGGGCAAGGCGCTGGGCGCCTCTGCGACCGCCAAGTCGCGGCCACGGATCCAGACCGTTTTGTCCTTCAGGGTCTGGTAGTAGCGCTCGCCGGCCTTGATGCGCGCTTTGCCCGAGAGCGGCACCACGCCCCGGAACGGCAACGCTTCGTCGGGGCGCGCTTCGTCTTTGCCCTTGATCAGCTTGAAGGTGCGCGCATCTTGCGTGTTCACCCAGCCGATCGGCAGCGTGAGCTTGTCGCTGAGGGTGATGCCATGAAAGGGCGAGCCGGAGTCGGGCTTGAGCTTGCTCGTCGGAATCAGCCGCATGTCGACCGTCACGGCGAAACGCCGCGACAGGCCGTCGCTGTCGGTGTTGAACGCGCCCACGAGCGACAAGCCCGTCTTTCGCCGCACGCGGTCGGCGAACACTGCGTATTCGGGCACCTTGTAGCCGGACACGTTCGGGATTTTGCGTCCGCCTTCCAGCCACCACGGCAGCGGATCATCGGCAGTCTGGCCGCCAAAAAGCTCATTTTCGCTGAGCTCGGTCGAGAGCTTGAAGCCGGCGGGCGGTTTGCCCCCCGGCAACGCGGCTCCGCGCGCGTCGAGCGGGATGTCGTTGGCGCCCAGCACCACCTTCTGCACCTCGGCCCGGTTTTGCTGGAACCACTCCAGGTGCTCGGCCAGCTTGAACTCGCTCTTCTCTTGCTCGCTGCGCGACGGCGCGCGCAGGTACTGCGGCGACGTCGCGCGCACGAAGCCGTATTTGTACGGCATGGGACGGCTCAGATCCGGCCGGTGCGAAGCAGCGCGCAAAAGCGGCGTGCTCATGTCGATGGTGGCTTCGTCGGTGCAGACGTGACCCATCGGGTAAACGCGGTACCATTTGCCCTTGCAGCCGCGGCCAGGCACCGGCTCCGGGTCGCGCGCCACGGTGCCGCCCAAGCGGATGTAGCCGAGCTTGCGTGAGCCCAGGTCGGGCAACTTGTAGACGGTGGCCGCGATCACCAACGAGCCGATCTGGGGCGAGTCTTTGGGCGCCTGTTGATCGAGCTCGCCGTGATCGACGGCGGGAACGGTGCCGCCCGCGGTACGGGCCGACGCCGCCGACGACGCCGTCGGACCCGCGCCCGCGCCCGCGCTCGCGCGCTTGCACGCCGGCAGCGACGCGAGCGCGAACAGCACGGCTACGGAGAGGAAGACACGGCGCGACAAGGCGGCCGTGTCTTACCCAAGCCTCGGCCTTGCCTCAACCCCTCAACCGCGACGCGCGCCTTCGAGCTTGCCTTCGATCAGCGAGTACAGGATGGCGATCGCCGAATGCAGGCGATTCTCGGCCTGGTCGAAGATCACCGAGCGCGGCCCGTCGGCCACTTCGGCCGTGACTTCTTCGCCGCGGTGCGCCGGAAGGCAGTGCAGGAAGATGGCGTCAGACTTGGCACGGCCGAGCAGGGCGGCGTTGATTTGGTACGGCCCAAGCGCCGCGTGGCGGGCGGCTTTGGTGTCGTCGGAGTCGCCCATCGACAGCCAGACGTCGGCGTACAATGCGTCGGCGTCGCGCACGGCTTCGTCGGGGTCGATGGTTTGCAGCACCTCGGAGCCGGACTTTTTGGCGACCGCGCGCGCTTCTTCGACCAGCTCTTCGGCGATTTGGTAGCCGGGCGGAGCCGCGATCGCAAAATCGGTGCCGGCCAGCGCTGCGGCTTGCATCAAGCTGATGGCGACGTTGTTGCCGTCGCCCACGTACGCCACCTTGCAGCGGTCGAGCGGGCCGCGCTGCTCGGCCAACGTGAGCAGATCTGCCACGCTTTGACACGGGTGGTGCCCGTCGGTGAGCGCGTTGATCACGGGAATGCTGGCCGCCGCCGCCAAGCGCTCGACGTCGTCGTCCTTGAACGTGCGGATCACGAAGGCGCGCGAATAGCGGCTGGCCACGCGCGCGGTGTCTTCGATCGTCTCGCCGCGACCCAACTGCACGTCGTTCGGCCCGAGCGTGACGGGCGTGCCGCCCAACCTCGCCACCGCCGTCTCGAACGAAATGCGGGTGCGCGTCGAGGGTTTGTTGAAATAGAGGCAGACGGTTTCGCCAGCCAGGGCGCTGCGACGCGCGTGCGGCTTGGCCTTGAACTTGGCGGCACGCGCCAGCAAGTATTTCAAATCCGCTCGACTCAAATCGCTAGTCTTGAGAAAGTCCTTCATCGCAGCCTCAGAGCGGCGGAACCTTGCCCATGGCCCTGATCGATTGCAAGTTCTTCTCCGAAACGCTCGGAATGTGCAGCTCGCTGCGCGTCATCTTGCCGGAAACGACGGAAAAACGCATCGGTGACCTCGGCGTGAGCCGCGCCGGCCAGCCCGCTTTTCGTGGCCATCCGACGCTGTTCTTGCTGCACGGCATGTCCGACGACGAATCGATCTGGACGCGCGCCACGTCGCTCGAGCGTTACGTGGCCCCGCTCGGCTTGGCCGTGGTCATGCCCAACGTGCACCGCAGCTTCTACACCAACATGCGCCACGGCTATCGCTATTGGGATTTCGTGAGCCAAGAGCTGCTCGAAAAGGCGCGCAGCTTTTTTCCGTTGTCCAGCGCGCGCGAAGACAACTTCGTCGCGGGCCTGTCCATGGGCGGACACGGCGCGTTCAAGCTCGCGCTCCGCATGCCGCAAACGTTCGCCGCCGCCGCCAGCCTGTCGGGCGTGGCCGACGTGGGCGACTTCCGCCAATCGCGCGCCGTCGACTACGAGCTCGTCTTTGGCAGCACGGGGCCGGAGCGCGGCTCCGAGCATGACCTGTTTCACTTGGCCACGACCGTCGCCAACGCCCCCGCCGCCGCGCCGCGACCGCGCCTGTACCAGTGCTGCGGCACTGAAGATTTCCTGCTCGCCCAAAACCACGCCTTGCGCGACCACCTGCAGCCCCTCGGTTTCGACTACCTTTATGAAGAGGGTCCCGGGCTTCACGACTGGGCTTATTGGGACAAGATGATTGCCCGAACGCTGAGCTGGCTCGAGCTCGGTCCTCAAAATCCGTCCGGACCTGGTACCGGTTCCGGATTGTGATGCTACGCTAATCCGGCTGCGAGCGTGTGCTCACGCTTCGCCTTTGGAGACAGACTCGATGCGCAACGTTTGGACGCTGGCTGGTGCGGGTTCTCTGCTGTTCACGGCCTGTATGGTCGACGGCACGGCTCAACCGGGTAACCAAGACCCATCTGGAACCGGTTACAGCGGCAACACCAACGGCCAAGCCGGCAGCGGCGTGAGCAACGGCATGGCCGGCTCCGCCAACGTCGGCACGGCCGGCGCCACCAACGTCGGCACGGCCGGCGCCAGCAGCGCGGCGGGGTCGAACGGCGCTGGCGCCGGAACCTTGGGTGGCGCCAGCTCGGGCGGCAGCAGCACCGGCACCGGCGGCACCAACGTCCCCGTCGAAGGCGGCTCGGGCAACACCGAGACCAACCCCGGCAAGGGCAACGGCTTCTTCCCGACCAGCATCCTGCCCAGCCACGCCAAGACCGCGTACACCACGTGGAAGACCAAGTACCTCAAGAGCTGCAGCGGCAATCGCTTCCGCGTCGCCTTCAACGCCGACGAGACCGTCTCCGAAGGCATTGGCTACGGCATGATCCTCACCGTCGCGCACGGTGACCGCGCCGAGTTCGACGGGCTGTGGGCCTATTACAAGTCGCGCTCCAGCGGCGGCCTGATGGGTTGGAAGGCCAGCGGCTGTGACAACACCACCGATCCCAATTCGGCCTCCGACGCCGATCTCGACGCCGCCATGGGGCTGATCCAAGCCGCCTGCAAATGGGGCGGCACCTACCTGACCGAAGCCACCACGTTGATCGCCGCCATCAAGTCCAAAGAGACGATCGAGGGCGGCACGAACTACTTGAAGCCGGCGTCCAGCGGCCTCGACAGCTGTCAAAACGTCTCTTACTTCTCGCCCGGTTACTACCGCGCGTTCGCCAAGAAGAAGCCGGACCAAGCCGCGTTCTGGAACAAGCTCGCAACCGACAGCTACACCACGCTCAATGCCACCGCCAACGGCTCGACCGGGCTCGTGCCCAATTGGTCGAACATGTCGGGCGGCGCCGGCTGTGGCGGCAACGCGGACAGCGACAAGTACGGCTACGACGCGGCGCGCACGCCCTGGCGCATCGCCGTCGACTACGTTTGGAACGGCACCCCCGCCGCCAAAACCTACCTCGCCAAGTTGGTCACCTGGGTCGACGGCCCCGCCGGCGGCATCACCGCCATTGGCGACAAGTACTCGCTCAGCGGTACTAAAGAGAGCGTGAACCACAACTCCACGTTCACGGGCGCCTTCGCGCTGGCGGCTATGTCCGTAAGCCAAGAAAAAGCCAACCTTTACGGCAGCGCTTTCCGCGCCGTCTCCGACTCCGTCTACTACGAAGAGTCGCTCCGAGCCGTCTACATGCTGCTCGCGTCCGGCCTGTTCCTGAACGCCTGCGACTAAGGGCCCGCGAACGGCTGAGTCGATCGATCTCGCGGCCGATGCCTCCCGCCTGGCTTCGTTGCTCCTCAGTTACATACTGCAGTAGGCGCCTTCGTCGCGCCTCGCCATCCGGGCGCCTCGCCCACGATCTTCGACCGCTTAGCCATTCGCGGGCCCTAAGCAGACTCCGCGCATCTCGGGCTGCCAATTCGCAGCCCGAATCGCAGAATCTTCCGTAGCGGCCTCCGGTCTCGACGCGCGAGCATCGAGAAAACAGGGAGCATCAGCACAGGGCGCATCGCTGGGAGGCGACGGCGAGCGCTTCGAAACCGAGTGGCGCCACCCAATACGTCCCGTCTGCCACCTTTGGCGTTCGAAAAGTGACTTCGGTTCCGAAGTCACTTTTTGTTCAGAAGGCACCGCGGCGGCGGTGGCTGAGATCGCGGCGCGCCGCCCGCGAAACGTAAGATCTCGCTTTCGTCGGGAGCTGCGGCGGGGCAGCCACTAGGTCGGGCGCGTTTACGGGCACGCGAGGGGCTGAGATCCCTTCGGCTTGACCGCGTCCCGCGAGGGCCTTTAGCCTCCCGGCCTCATGGCAAACCCGACTGCGACGCTGAGCACTTCCCTAGGTGACGTGGAGATCGAGCTCTTCACGGACAAGATGCCGATCACGGCTGGCAACTTCATCAAGCTTGCCAAGGCCGGCTTCTACGATGGCTTGCACTTCCATCGCGTCATCGGCAGCTTCATGATCCAATTCGGCTGCCCGCACAGCCGCGATCCGAACAGCCCGCGCGCTGGCACCGGCAACGGTCCGGACGGCACCATCAAGGACGAGCATCCGGCCGACGCCAAGATCTCGAACGAGCCCGGCACGCTGTCGATGGCCAACACCGGCCGCCCCGACAGCGGCAGCTGCCAGTTCTTCATCAACACCGTGCACAACCATTACCTCGACTGGTTCACGCCCGGCGCTTCCAAGCACCCGGTGTTCGCCAAGGTGACCAAGGGCATGGACGTCGTGAAGAAGATCGAGACCAGCAAGACCGGCGCCGGCGACCGCCCCGTCACGCCGATCCAGATGGTCAAGGTCACCGTCCACGACTAAACGACGTAGCCGGGTAGGTGAAGGTGCGCAGCCGAGCCTGACGTAAAGAGCCGCAACCAACCGGTTGCGGCGACCCGATCTGCTCAAAGGTAGGGGTTCATTGCGTGGGCGAGCTTTGAGCTGTCAGGTCTAGGCTGTAACATTAAAGGGAAGCGTGAAACCGGCTTCCCTCGCCCCGCCCGCCATGAACCAACACGAGATCGGTCCCGGTCACGTGCTCGGTCGTTACGAGCTGCTGATGCCAATCGCGGCCGGCGGCATGGCCATGGTGTGGGCGGCGCGGCTGAAGGGCACGCGAGGCTTCCAAAAGATCGTCGCCGTCAAGACGATGTTGCCGAAGCTGAGCGAAGACGATCAGTTCGAGAAGATGTTCCTCGACGAAGCGTCGCTCGCGTCGAAGGTGCGCCATCCCAACGCCGTCGAGATCCTCGACCTGGGTGAGCAAGACGGCGTGTTGTTCTTGGCGATGGAGTGGATCGACGGCGTTCCGCTCAATCAGCTGATGAAGACGGCCAAGAAGACGGGCGGGGTGCCGACCACGGTCGCGACCCGCATCGTGATGCAAGCGTGCGCGGGTCTGCACGCGGCGCACGAGCTCACGGACGGCAAAGGCAAGCTCATCGGCCTGGTCCATCGCGATATTTCACCGCAAAACATCTTGGTCACGTTCGACGGCGTGGCCAAGGTCGTCGACTTCGGGGTGGCCAAGGCCACGGCGCTCGGTGACGGCGCGACTCAAGCCGGTCAGCTCAAAGGCAAGGTCAGCTACATGGCGCCCGAGCAGGTGCGCGGTGAGCCGATCGATCGGCGGGCGGATGTGTTCGCGATGGGTATCGTGCTGTACGCGCTCACGACCGGAAAGCATCCCTTCCGCAAGGAGTCGGAGGGCGCGACCTTGTTTGCGATCACGGCGCCCGAGCCGGTGATTGCACCGCGAAAATTCGTGCCCGACTATCCGCAGGCGCTGCAAGACGTGCTGCTCAAGGCGCTCGAGAAGGATCGCGATCAGCGCTACGGCAGCGCCAGCGAGCTCTTGAGGGCGCTCGATAAAGCCTTGCCGCCCGCGGCGCGCGGCTCCGACGAAGAAGTGGGCGCGTTCGTGCTCGGCCTGTTCGCGGAGCAAAGGAAGCAATCGCAAGCGGTGCTGGCCGACGCGCTGGAGCGCGCCGACAAGCATCAGCTCTCGACCAAGAGCGGACCCAGGTTCGCCGAGGCTACGCTGAGCGGGCAGTCGGGCGTGAGCGCGCTGTCGACGGTTGGGGTCGCGGCCAGCCTGGCGCCGCCCAAGCCCTCGCACGCCGACATCGACGCAGCGTTCGCCGGCCGCGACGGCAAGCGCTTCGTCAAGCTGGCGGTGGTGGCGGGTCTCGGCATCGTGGGCGCGCTGGCTGTGGTCTTGTTCATGAGCAGCGCCAAGCCCGTCGAGCCGCCCGCGGCCGGCAAGCCCGCCGTCTCGGCGGTCGCGCCCGTCGCCGTGCCGGCCGCGCCCGCGGCGACGGAACCGGAACCGGAGCCGGCCGTCAACTTGGATGCGTTGCCGGTGGAGCGCGACGTGCGTCCTGGTTCGAGCGCCGCCGCTGACGCGAGCGCCCCCAGCGGCGCCTCACGCCGTCCCGCCGCCGTTGGCGGTCCCAAAGCCCTGCCCGCTGCGACCGCGCCCGCCAAATCGGCGGCGCCCGCGACGACCGTCAAACCGTGGAAGCACGACCCGGGCTTTTGAAACCCTAAAAGGTGCCGAGCAGCGTTGCGCCGAGCGGCGCGTGCGCAACGAGCGGCAGGCTGGGCACGACTTGCAGGTGCGCGGCCGTGTCAGCCGGTGGCTCCTTCTTCTTGCGCTGAAAAAACAAGAGCGCGCCCGCGGTGCCCACCGCGGCCACGCCGACGCCCAACGTCACCATCGAGCCGTAATGGTAGAACTTGAGATCATCGTAGCGTGACTGCTTCGAGGGCGGGCAATGCTTGCCGTCGGCACCGCACGCGTCTTCGAGCTCGGCGAGCGTGCTCTGGCGGAGACCGAACAGCACGCCCGAGCCGATCAGGGCCGCGACGCCCACGCCACCGATCACGAACGGCACGACCTTGCTCGGCGGCTTTTCCGGAGCAGGCGCGCTGGTATTGCTGAGCAATAGCTCGGGCGGCACTTCCTCGAGCTTCACTTCGAGGTGCATCGTCTGCTCTTCCACGAGCGTGACGTTGGCCTCGAACGGCTTGTGGTTGGGAGCCTTGGCGGTCACGGCGTGTGGACCAGGATCGAGCGGTACTTCTACGCCCACCGAGCTGTCGCCGACGGCCACACCATCGAGCTCGATTGAGGCCGCACTGGCACCCGCTCCGCGCTCGATCACGAGCTTGGGGATGCGCGCACGAAGCTTGGTGACGTTCCCTTCGACCTCACCTTTGAAGTCCGGATTCACCTTGTCGGCGTCGGCCAGCGCGAGCTCATAGCCGCCCAGGGCTGCGACCAAACGCCCCAAACCTTCTTCACACACCGCGATGTGGAAACGCACCTGCGGCGTCATGCGCACCTGCCCGACTTCGCGGAAGGCCTGCAGAGCCGCCGTCCAGTTTTTGGCCTGCTCGAGCTCGGTGGCCTGCTGAAACTGCGCGCGCGCCTTTTTCAGCTCAGCCGCGTCCTGAGCGACCGCTGGCGTTTGACCTGCGCAGAGCGCGCAAGCGAGGGTGAGGCTCGAAACCCAACGACGCGAGTTCAACGACTTCAGCATACCACCTCGCGGATCGTAATCGCTCTTTACCTTTGTGCTGTGGCGTTCGGCGACAGCGCACGGCGCGCGCTGCTCGACGCCGAGACGGCGCGCACACTTCATACCTTCGACTACCTTGCACGCCACCAGCGCACGACGTCGAGCGACGTCGAG
>Ga0164241_10001413_pt1 | contig 29720 bp, 26 predicted proteins | sample OricomyardsoilBY_FD_108780 | JGI IMG/M metagenome (GOLD analysis project Ga0164241, IMG submission 108780) | Backyard soil microbial communities from Emeryville, California, USA - Original compost - Back yard soil (BY) | ecosystem: Environmental > Terrestrial > Soil > Unclassified | place: USA... | reverse complement strand
TCCATGAGCCACGTGGCTATCTGGTGGCTCGTGCGCGCCTCGTTGGGGCTAGCACCCACCACCGCAATGGTCGTGGCGTCCGCAAGCGTGCGCGCGAGCGCAACGTCGTGTGGCGCCTGGCCGGTTTGCGGCATGAGGCATGCCTCCTGGTCAAAGTCGCTGATTGCTTCCATGGTGTTGGCAACACCCCCTTTGTGGCGATCATTCCACGAGCAAGGCGCGTGGAATGGGGGCAACAGCGCAGTCGTTATGTGATTGAGACCGTCACACCGGCGGTAGCGAATGGAGGCTTGATGATGGCCACGGCTACCAAGAAGAACGCAGACCCAACCCTCAATATTGGGATCAACGAGACGGACCTCAAGGCCGTCAATGACGCGCTTGCACACGTGGTCTCGGACACCTTCACGCTGTTCGTGAAGACCCAGGGCTATCACTGGAACGTGACCGGTCCGCATTTCCGCTCGCTGCACCTCATGCTCGAGGAGCAGTACATCGAGTTGCACAACGCCGCAGATTTGCTCGCTGAGCGGCTCCGGGCTCTGGGCGCGCTTGCTCCGGGCTCGTTCGCCGAGTTCACGGAACTCGCCACCATTAAGGACCACGTCCCCACCGACGATGCGATGCAGATGGTGAGCAATCTCGTTGACGACAACGAGACGATGGCACGGCTCATTCGCCCCCTCGTCGAGCTTGCCGAGGACGCGCACGACACCGCAACGGCCGACCTCTTCAATGCACGCCTCGCCGCCCACGAAAAGGCTGCGTGGATGTTGAGGTCGCTCCTCGCTTGAGTGGCCGCCCAGGGCACAATGAATCGGCCCCCCACCCGCAAGGGCGAGGGGCCGTTCCCAGTGGCGCGGCTGAGGGGGCGCGCCAGGTTTGCATGACTTGGGGCGGTTCCCCCAGTCCCTAACTTCTAGTACACCACCGCGGCCCAAACGGCGCTAGATGTAATACATCGCCGGTTCGTGGGGCACTTGCGGGTAGTCGGGGCCAGGGTGGCGATGCGAGTCACCCATGTCAACAGCCGACGCTGCGGTATAGGCCTCTTTTGGCTTGGGGTGCTCGCGGACAACGGCTGGGATGCCGATGGCGGTTGCACCGTCCGGCACGTCCTTGACCACCACGGCATTGGCGCCAATGCGCGCATCGCTGCCGATCAGTACCGCACCCAGCACCTTGGCGCCCGCACCAATGACCACCCGGTCACCCACCGTGGGATGACGCTTGCCCATGCTCATGGTGGTGCCGCCCAGGGTCACGCCGTGGAACAGCAGCACGTCGTTGCCCACCACGGCGGTCTCGCCAATGACAACCCCCATGCCGTGGTCAATGAATAGCCGCCGCCCAAGGATCGCTCCTGGGTGGATCTCAATGCCCGTGCGGCGCCTGCCATATTGCGACCACAGGCGCCCGTAGGTCTTGAACCCGTGCGTCCACAGCCAGTGGGCTGCACGGTAGTGCCAGATCGCATGAACCCCCTGGTATGACACTGCGATGACAAGCCACGAATGCGCCGCGGGGTCGCGGTGCCGAGCCGTGCGAATGTCCTCCAGCGCCAAGGCCAGGGGGTTGAGGCGATCAGACATGAGGGGCAGTGCCTAGTCCATCAAGTCCGCGTAGAGCACCGAGGACAGGTAGCGCTCGCCGAACGACGGCACAACCACCACGATGAGCTTGCCTGCGTTCTCAGGACGCTTGCCAATCTCGATCGCTGCGTGGATCGCCGCGCCCGAGGAAATGCCAACGAGCAGGCCCTCCTGGCGAGCGGCCGCGCGAGCGGTAGCTATCGCGGTCTCGCTGTCGACGTCGAACACCTCGTCGTAGATTTCGGTGTTGAGGATCTCGGGAACAAAGTTGGCACCCAAGCCCTGAATCTTGTGAGGGCCAACCGCTCCACCGTTGAGGATGGCGGACTCCTTGGGCTCAACGGCAATGATCTGCACGCCGGGCTTGCGGGCCTTGAGGACCTCGCCAACGCCCGTGATGGTGCCGCCCGTGCCGATGCCGGCAACAAAGATGTCCACCTCGCCGTCGGTGTCGTTCCAGATCTCCTCGGCGGTGGTCTTGCGGTGGATCTCCGGGTTGGCGACGTTCGCAAACTGACGCGCCAGAATGGCGCCGGGGCGCTGTGCGGCAGCCTCCTCGGCGGCGGCGATGGCACCGCTCATGCCTGCGGGGCCGGGCGTGAGGATGAGCTCCGCGCCAAACGCGCGCAGCAGGCCGCGACGCTCCTTGGACATCGTCTCCGGCATCGTCAGCACCACGTTGTAGCCGCGCGCGGCGCCAACCATGGCGAGCGCGATGCCCGTGTTGCCGGACGTGGCCTCAACGATGGTGCCACCTGGCTTGAGCGAGCCGTCCGCCTCGGCGGCGTCCACGATCGCCACGCCAAGGCGGTCCTTGACGGAGTTGGCAGGGTTGTAGAACTCGAGCTTGGCAACAACGGTGGCGTTGACACCCTCCGTGAGCTTGTTCAGTTTGACGAGTGGGGTGTTGCCGATGAGCTTTGTCGCGTCCTCATAAATGCGAGCCATTGTGTTTCCTTTGCAGTGTTAGGTTCCGGGCGCGTAAACGTCCGCAAGTGGTCACAGATTCCTTGGGCGAGCGCTGACGCGTGTTTTGCCCGTGGCCGGGCCGCGTCAGAGCTCTACAGACAGCGGCAGCACATGCTGCACGGGACGCACATGGACGGGGCATGCATGAGCGTGGGGGCGGCGGTGCGCTCGGAGCTCATGAATCCCAGACCTTTCGTGTGCGGGCTTTGACAATCTACCGCCGCGCGGCGGTTAGGGGCAAGCGTCGGCGAGCCAGCGTGAGGCATGCCCGACGCTGCGGCACCATGGGCGCATGGCCTGGTTTGATCTTGGTGAAGTGGCATGGCTTGGTGTTGTGGTGGCTACCGTTGCGGCCTTCACCTTCCATTTCGTTTGGTATCACCCCAGGGCCCTTGGTGCCACGTGGAGCCGCGCCGCTGGGATAGAGGTCACCGAAGTTGGCGGTAGGCAGGCATCGCGTGGCGTGGTTGCCGCGGCAGTGTTGGCCGCTACGGCGGCGTTCATGTGCGTACTGCAGGCCGAGTTGCTGGTGGTCTCGATCGCGGGAGGCTTGCTATTCGGTGCGGCGCTTGGAGTCTTTGTGCGGCTTGCGTGGGGAGTGCTGCACGGCGAGTACGAGCGCCGTCCGCTCACCTTGACCGTGATTGATGGCGCGCACGACGTGGTGGCGCTTGGGATCATCGGCGCAGTGCTTGGGGCGTTTTTGTAGCGCGATCAGTCGCTGACGCGCACCGAGAGGCTCTTGAGCCGCTGCACTGAAATCCAGATGGCCGCCGTAGTGGTGATCACGAGCAACACGATGCCCGCGATCAGGCCAACGTCCGAGGAAACGTTCCACACGGGGTTGCCCTTGAGCATCTCTTCGGCTGGGGCAAGGGCCCACTGCCGAATGCTGAGCGTGCGCACGCCCGGCACGTAGCCTGCAAGCACGCCCTCCCACAGCAGCGCATAGATGAGCCCAACGATGATCGAGTTGCGCGTGAGGATGGCGATCATGAAGAAGACGCTCGTGTACGCAATCGAGGCGAGCGCGGCAGAGACGCCCATGGCGGCCGCGAGCTGCCCGTCCTTATCACCCGCTATTTGCGCTGCCACCACAATGGACGCCACGGAAAAGACGAGCGCCACGGGAATGGCCACGGCAAGTTTGGAGAACACGATGGTGCGCCGCGGCAATGGCTTGGCCAGCACGTAGACGATGGAACCGTCCTCGATCTCTGGCGCGATCACCCCCGTGCCTACCAGGAGGCACATGATGGGGACCAAGATGCCAAAGCCAAAGTTGACGATGACACCCGCGGATGCGCCGAGTGAGCCGCCTGAACCCCAACGGATGAGCCCAGCCACCGCGAACAGCAGCAGTGCAAGCCCAATGAGCACCCACGAGCGCCTGCTTCCCAGCAGGGCGCGGTAAGCCAACCGCATGACGACAATGTTCATCGCGCCACCAAGTAGGAAAAGACGCTCTCGAGAGAGTCATCCGCGGGGGTGACGTCGTAGAGCGCGATGGTGGCATCGTGCGCAACGCGGGGCAGTGCGTGCACAAACCGTCCAAAGTCCGAGGCCTGCACCTCGAGCCCGGTTGCGGTGATGCTCACTGCGTCGGCCGAACCGTCGGAGATGATCGCCGCCGCCAAGGCGCGATTGTCGCTTGAGGACAGTGTGTACTGGTGTGGACGCTCCGTCATGAGCCTGCGGATGCTGCGGAAGTCGCCCGAGGCCGCTTGCCTTCCCGCCACGAGTACCTCGATGGTGCCCGCGATGTCTTCCACTTCTTCCAAAATGTGGCTGCTGAACAGCACCGTGTGGCCCTCCGCGCCCAGTCGCTGGAGGAGAGCGAGCAAGTGCATGCGCTGGCGCGGGTCCATGCCGTTGAACGGCTCGTCCAGGAGCAGCACCGTGGGCGAATGCACCAGGGCGGTCGCCATCTTGATGCGCTGCTTCATGCCCTTGGAGAACGTGCCGATGCGACGATCGCGAGCGTCCTGCATCTCGACCTGCTCCAGTGCCGCAGCCGTGGCCGCCACGGGGTCATCCAAGCCATGGAGTTGCGCGTTGGCCAGCACAAACTGCTGGGCCGTCATGGAATCGAACATGGCCTCGGCCTCGGGCACCAGGCCAATGGAGCGGTACATCTTGGGGTTGCGCCAGATGGCCATGCCGTCGAGCGTGACGGTCCCCGACGAGGGTGGCAAGAAGCCGCTCATCATGGCGAGCAGGGTGGTCTTGCCCGCGCCATTTGGCCCCAAGAGGCCCGTGACGCCCGGCCCTATCGTCATGGTGACGTCATTGACGGCTACAACGTTGCCAAACCAGCGCGAGACGCCGGCCAGCTCGATGGTGCTCATACGCCCCCCACCTTCCTGAAGCGTCGCAGCAGAATTCCCAGCATCCCGGCAACGATCACAACGAGCGCAACTGTGAAGACACCGGTGGCAAGCACGCTGTCCGTTTGGACCGTGCCGTTGAGCGGCACCACGCCGAGCCATGCCGCGCCCAGCGCGTCTACCAGCAGGTACGGATCCAGCACCGCAAACAGGGCGCCGCTGCTTTCCGAGGACTGCATGCGCACAACCGCAATGAGGATGTTGGCAAAGCCGTTGAGCAGCACAAGCGTGGCGAGAACCGCCGCCACTCCCAGTCCGCGGCGCTTGGTGAACGAGGCGAGCACGAGCGCGATCGAGGAAACGAGGCACGCCAACACGGCGGCCATGAACATTCCGCCAAGCCACGCGAGCAGCTCGTGGCCCACCGAGAACTTGGCGAGCAGTGCGCCTATGAGGAGCACCGTGATGGGAGCCGCGAGGTAGATCCACACGGCGAGGGCGAGCCCTAGGAACTTGGCGTACACGTAGTCGGTGCGCTTGATGGGGCGTGATAAGTACAGCGGCATGATGCCGTCGCGGAGGTCACGCGACACGGCATACGGTGCGCGGCCCGCGAGGAACAGCGACACGAGCAAGTACATGGCAATGGGATAGCTCGTGTAGCTGAGCGGGAGCGATTCCTGTTTGGTCAGAATCACCACGGCCACGATCACGAGTGCGGGAATCGTGATGAGGCCCACGAGCACCCACGGCATGATCTTGACCTTCGCGGGACGCCCTAGGCCATAGGCGCCGCGCAATGTCTCCAGCAAGAGGGACCGGAAGGCCCAGCCGCGCCCAAGGCGCGGGCCGTCGTAGTGGCGGAAGCCAATGTTGTGGATGACGCTGTTGGTCGTCATTCGGTCACCTCGTGTGCAGTGGGTTCGTCGGCACTGGGTTCGTCGGCACTGCGTTTGTCAACTCTGGGTTCGCCCGCGAAAATCTCCGCAAGGTGATGACGCCGGCGCTGGAGCCTCACCAATCCCACGCCCAGCTGGGCCACGATCTCTACCACCGCGTCGGACACTGATGCCTCGGTAAGGTCAACAGCGAAACTGCCTGCCGCGCCGCTTGCCACCACGGTGGCGCCGCGCTCGCGCAACCGCTCCATCACGGCGTCGGCGTTGTCGGTGACCTCTACGAGGAGCGAGCCGCTCAACTGGGTGGCCTCGGCGGTGGAAGTGGAGCGTTGCAGCACCCCGCCATCGATGACGACGATGTGGTCGCTGATGCGTTCCAGCTCGCCAAGCAAGTGGCTCGTCACCACTACGGCGATGCCAAAGTTGGCGCTCACCTTGGCGATGAGTTCCAGCATCTCGTCGCGCCCCGCAGGGTCCAGGCCGTTCGTTGGCTCGTCGAGGAAGACGAGTTTGGGGTCATGGACCAGGGCCTGGGCAAGCTTGACCCGCTGCTTCATGCCGGTGGAGTAGCCGCCGATGGATCGGTAACGCTCCTCGTAAAGGCCCACATGGCGCAAGGTGTCCGCCGTGCGCTCGCGAGCGCTGTTGGCGGGCAGCCCAGACATGCGTGCCATGTGCACCAAAAACTCGGTTGCGGAGATATCGAGCGGCAAGCACTCGCTCTCTGGCATGTAGCCAACTGCCTCGCGGATCTGGAGGCCCTCGGTGAGGCAATCGAAGCCCAGGATGCTCGCGGTGCCGGATGTTGGTGGGATGAGGCCAAGCAGAATCTTGATGAGCGTGGACTTGCCTGCACCATTCGCACCCACGAGCCCCACAACGCCAGAGGGGAGATCTACCGTGAGGTTTGACACGGCTGTCACGGGCCCAAATGTCCGGGTGAGCGCCCGTGTGCTGATCGTGTACACACGCTCACACTAGACCAGCGCTGGCACCGACAGTCCTGTAACGTCGGAGACGGGGTTGAGGAGAAGCGATGGATTGGCTGACGTTTGAGGGCGTCAATTGGCTCGCCGTGGCGATTGCCTTTGTCGTTAGTTTTGCGTTTGGCTGGTGGTACTACTCGTCTGCGGGCGTCTTCCCGTTGTGGAGGCGGCTAGGCGGCATCACCAACGAGCAGATGGAGAACGCCAAGATGGGCGTCGCGTTTGGCGGCACCATCGTTGCGAACCTGCTTGGCGTGATCCTGCTCGCCATCTTGATGGTGCAACTTGAGATCGATTCCTGGTGGGCCGGCGCGGTGTTTGGTGCGATCATCGGGCTCGTCTACCGAGCGGGTGCGCACGCACTGCACAACGGGTTCGCGCTTCGCCACCCAGGCATTACAGCTCTTGATGGGCTGCATGACCTGGTGACGCTCGCACTGGCTGGCTTGGTGATCGGCCTCTTCTAACGTGAAACTTGAAGAGGTCCGCGAGGTCGCTGAACGTGAGTTTGACCTCACAATTGCGCACTTGAGTGAGCTGGGCGGCAACGAGGACCTGAATTTCCTAGCCACCACGCCAGAGGGTGCGCGTTACGTGTTGAAGGCGAGCGCAACCTGCCGCTCGGCCTTGGAAGCCCAGACGGCGGTGCTGAGCTTTTTGAGTGGCGCGGTGGCGACGTTCGACGTTCCGTCCGCCCGGCTTGCCACTGATGGCGCCTCCGTGGTGGAAGTTGGCGGGACGCACCCCTTTGTCCGTGTGCTGTCGTTTGTACCCGGCGCGATGAGCGTTGGCTCTCGCCGTCCCGTCCCAGGAGTTGGGGCCGCGCTGGGTGCTGTCTCTGGGGAGATGGTGGCGCAATTGGCCACCTTCTCGCATCCCGGGCTCGTTGAGGGCGGGGATTGGGACCTCCGTGAGGCGCAGCGCGTGGTGGGGGACGACGCTGCCTTGAGCTACGCGCTCGCGGAGAGTGTGGAGCGCACGGCTCGGTTTACGTTGCCCGTGCAGGTGATTCACGGCGATCTCACGGAAGACAACGTTGCCCTTGGCGTTGAGAGCGGCTTTGCGGGGGTCATCGATTTTGGCGACTTGGCGCCCGGGTGGGCGGTTGCCGAACTCGCGATCACGCTCACCTCCTTGCTCGCGCATGACGGGCCGGTGATGGGTGAGGTGCTCGAGGCTGTGGCCGCCTTCCATGCGCGCCGGCCGCTGTCTCTCGACGAGGCGCGCGCCGTGTGGCCGCTCGTTGTTCGCCGCGCGCTCGTGTTGGAGGCCGGCGCCGCACGCGTACTGGGGGCGGATCCGCACAATGCGTACGCGCTCGCGCGGCGACCTTTTGAGCGGCTCGTCTTGGCGCGCGCGCTCGCCGTGCCCTATGACGAGGCTGAGTTGTTGATTCTCGATGCCGTGGGGATGCTCTCGCAGGTTGATCCGCATCTGCTTCCCATGATTTCCGGCCTCGCCGACGCGCCGGTGCTGGACCTCTCGGTGACGTCTCCCATCAATGACAACGGCGCGTGGCTGGATCCAGCACCGCGTGAGATCGCCCCGCATTGCGTGACGGAGTATGCGGCGCCCACGCTCGTGCCAGAGGCCGCGACCGGCGTGGTGCCGCGCTCGGTTCCGCTTGCCATGATGGCCGTTGTTGAGCCTGGTAGGACGGTGGTTTCTCCGGCCAACGCGCTCGTCCGGGACGTGCGTGGTGACGGCGTGGTGCTCGCTTTTGTTGACGGGGGCTGGTTGCGGGTTGCGGGCGTCTCCGCCCTTGTAGAGGCCGGCCAGACGCTCGCGGCGGGGGAGGTGATTGGCAGCGCCACGGGAAGCGTGTGGGTGCAGCTGTGTGCCAGCGCCATCCGGCCGCCGAGTCACGTGGCCCCCGGCCTCGAAGCGCATTGGGCACGAATCTGTCCCGACCCTTCGGTGCTATTAGGGCGCAAGCCAGCCACGGCGTCGGGCAGAAATACGGACGAATTGCTGGATGCTCGCGACCGCGTGTTGGCGAACGTCCAGGAGCACTACTACGTGGCGCCGCCGCGCTTTGAGCGCGGCTGGCGACACCATCTCATCGATAGCGATGGCCGTGGGTATCTGGACATGGTCAACAACGTGGCGATCCTTGGGCACGGGGAGCCGCGGATTGCCCACGCGGTGGAGCGGCAATTGCGGCTGCTCAACACCAATTCACGGTTCAACTACGAGGCGATTGTTGACTTCAGTGAGGCACTGCTGCGGCGTTGTCCTGGGCTGGATCAGGTGCTGCTGGTGAACTCGGGCTCGGAAGCCGTGGACTTGGCGATACGGATGGCACGTGCCGCAACGGGGCGGAGTGACGTGCTCGCGCTCACGGAGGCGTATCACGGGTGGACCGTGGGGGCCGATGCGATCTCGACGTCGCTTGGCGACAACCCGCGGGCGCTCGAGACGCGGCCCGAGTGGGTGCATCTGCTGGATTCGCCCAACACGTACCGCGGCGCGTGGCGCGACGCCGATGCGGGTCGATACGCCGAGCAGGCGGTGGCGCGGATCGAATCGCTGGCGGATCGCGTGGCGCTCGCGGGCCTGGTGTGTGAGCCGATCTTTGGCAACGGCGGCGGGATGCTGCTGCCCGAGGGGTATCTGGCCAGCGTGTACGCGGCCGTTCGTGCAGCCGGTGGGGTGTGTGTGAGCGACGAGGTGCAGGTTGGCTATGGCCGGCTGGGCGCGCACTTCTGGGGGTTCGAGCAGCAAAGGGTGGTGCCGGACATCATCGTGATGGCCAAGGCGATGGGGAACGGGCATCCGCTGGGAGCCGTGGTCACCACGCGTGCCATTGCGGACGCATTCGCGGCCGAGGGCTCGTTCTTCTCGTCCGCCGGCGGCTCGCCCGTGAGCTGCGTGGTGGGATCCACGGTGCTTGCCGTGCTGGACGAGGACGGGTTGCAGGAGAACGCGCTAGTGGTTGGCGAGTTGCTTGCATCTGGTTTGCGCGAACTAGCGCTGCGGCATCCACGTCTAGGCGCGGTGCACGGCATGGGGCTGTACTTGGGGGTGGAGGTGATTGTGGGGCCGGAGTCTCCGGACGCGGACGGCGCTCGCGAGATCTGCGACGCCCTGTTGGACGAGGGCGTGATTGTGCAGCCAACGGGGGACCACAAGAGCGTGCTCAAGATCAAGCCGCCGCTCACCTTGGACGAGGCCGCGGTTGGGCGGTTCCTTGCGGCGTTGGACCACGTGCTCACCATGGCCGACGCGCGGAGCCGGTTGTAGCTGGCTTTGGGCCTGGGCGCGGCCCTGCCTGCGCGCGGCCCTGCTCGGGCGCGGCCCTGCCTGCGCGTCCTATGGGGCGCTAGCGACGCGTTTTGAACCATGCGCCGCTCGTAAAGGGCGCTCATGGCGGGTTGGGGGGGGGCTTGGAGCGGGTGACGGGAATCGAACCCGCGTGATCAGTTTGGAAGACTGAGGCTCTACCATTGAGCTACACCCGCACGGCCGCTTGCACGGCGCGTACTAGAGTAGCCGAGCCTGGAAGTAGCGGGAAGCACGGGGTGTAGCGCAGCTTGGTAGCGCATCTGCTTTGGGAGCAGAGGGTCGCAGGTTCAAATCCTGTCACCCCGACGTGTGAAATACCTGGTACCTGACGGATTTGGGGGGATCCGGCGGGCGCCAGCCCTGGTTTAGAACTCCACCCGCACCACGCGCCGTCGTTTGGACGGCGTGTGCACCACCTCAAATCCCGCGGCCTCGAACGCGCCCAGGGACCCCACAAACAGCTCGCCCCACGTGATCATGATCCCGGGCACGCTGACGATGGGGTAGCCCTCCAAAACCTCGGCGCCCTGCTCGCGCGCGTATGGCACGGTCGCTGCGCACAGGTCATAAGTGAGGTGCTCTCCCTGGAACTCTTTGCGCACACGGAAGCACGTCACGGCCCAAATGTCCGGATCCTCGCGGTCCTGCTCGGGCCGCCCCTTCCACAGCGTTGCGGTGGGTTGGTTGATGAGGAAGATCCGGTAGAACGGCCGCGGCTCCACGGCCACCCAGCCCGCTGGCTCACCGTCTACGTAGGCGACGAGGCCGGAAGTCTGCTCAGCGTCGGGCACCCCGCAGTGTGTCTGCTGGCGCAAAGCTTCCGCCCGCGCCTCCCATGGCTGCGGCGCGTAGCCCGCCTGGCCCATTTTGTAGCGCTGGCACTGGCACCGGTGCGGGTACCCGCGCTCGCCAAAGATCGCCTGCAGGTCCTCCCAGGACGCCTCGTTGGCCGGTACTACCTGTGTAACCATGGAGCCACGCTACGCCTCAACATTCGGCCCGACGCTGTGGCTGGCTGGGTTAAACCACCTCGCCTGCGGTGATGGCTTGGGCTTCCTCCAACGCGCCGTCGTGCACGTGGTCCACGCGCGCGAGGAGGGAGCGCGAGGCGTACACCACGGCCGATGCCGCGAGCACGGCTACTGCGGCCACCGCGTAGGGGAGCCAATCGCCCGCGCGGCTGGCAAGCCAGGCCGCAAGCGGGGGAGCTGCCGCGCCACCAATGAAGCGCACTCCCGAGTACGCAGAGGACGCCACGGTGCGCGGTAAGTCGGTGGCGCCCATCACGGACTCCGTCAGCACCGTGTTAAGCACACCAAGCAGCAAGCCGCCAATGACGATGCACGCCACCAAAGCGGGCGGGGATTCCACGACGAGCGCCGTGACACCAAGCAACACGGCCAAGGCCACGAGCGTCCAGGTGAGCACCAGTGTGCGCGGCGCGCGTGCCGTGAGCAGCGGCGCCACCCACACGCTCGTGATCGCGAGGCCAATGCCCCACGCGCAGAACGTCAAGCCCAGCCCAATGGCGGAGAAGCCTAGCGGGAACGGCGAATAGGCCAGCAGCACAAAGAAGCCGATGTTGTACAACAGCGCCGCGATGGCGAGCCGTCGCAATGGCGCGACCTTGAGCGCCGTGAAGGATGCACCCAATGACACTCGCGAGCGAGGAACCGGGTCCTGCTTCAGCAGCACCAACAGTGCAATGAATGCGATTGCCATGAGCGCCGCCGTGCCAAAGAAGGGCGCGCGCCAGCTCACGGAACCGAGTAGACCGCCGAGGAGCGGGCCTATCGCGATGCCCAGGCCCAGTGAGGCCTCGTACATGACGATCGCGGCCTCGGAGCCGCCAACGGCGGAGCCCACAATCGTTGCCAGCGCCGTGGAGATGAAGAGCGCATTGCCCAAACCCCAGCCGGCGCGCAGACCGATGATCTCGCCCACGGAATCGGACGCCCCCGCCAAGGTGGCGAAGAGCACCACCAGCGCGAGGCCCACGAGCAGCGTCTTGCGCGCTCCGATGCGCCCGGACACCCAGCTGGTGAAGAACATCATCACGCCCGTGACGGCTAAGTAGCTCGTGAAGAGCATCTCCGCCTGCGCGGGCGAGGCGCCCAGATCATGGCTGATAGCAGGCAGGATAGGGTCCACTAGGCCGATGCCCATGAAGGCAACTACGCACGCAAAGGCCACCGCCCAGACGGTCTTTGGCTGCCCCTTGAGTGCGTTCACGCCTGCACCGCCGACGCTGTGGCAAGCAGTTGCGCTGTGTGCTCCAGCGCGCGCCAATCGTCTTGGCTCAGGTTCGAGAACAGGGGGGCGATGGCGCCGCCCAATTCCGCCTTCCAATCCGAAAGTGCCTCGCTGCCGCTGGCGGTGATGGCGAGCACGGTGGCGCGCGCATCGTGGGGGTCACTCATGCGGGTGACGAGGCCCTGGGCTTCAAGCGCGGGCACAAACTGGGTGATCGCTGGCTGCGAGATGCGCAACTCGGCGGCGACGGCGCCGATGCGCTGGGGGCCGTCGGCCTCGAGCACGGAGAGGATGCGCCATTGGCTCGCCGGCGTGGTGTTGCCGGAGGCTTTGGCGGCTATCCGCGTGAGGCGATTGGTAGAGGCAATGAGGTCTACGAGAAGCCGTCGCTGGTTGCTATCCATAAGTGAATTATATAACTGACTTATGAATGTGGCAACGCGCATCCCTCCTGCGGCGCGAGGCGGGCGGCGCCCGACGGGCAGCCGCCCCCCTCACCAAGCGCCTACGCCTTGGCTACCACCCGCTCGCGATACATCCGCGTCACAGTGAGCACCCCAAGAATCAGCACGGCGGGCACCACAATTGCCACGCGCATGCTCGAGGCATCCGCGATGACCCCCGCCGCGGCGGAACCGATCACCACACCCACGTAGTTGAAGAGGTTGAGTCGCGCAACGATCTCGTCGATCTGCTCGGGCGCCAAATCGCCAGCCGCCGCAAACGTCAGCGGCGCGATGACACCCAAGCCCAGCCCGGTGACGGCAAAGCCAACCACCGCGAGCCACGCAGCAGGAGCCACCGCGGCCAGCAGCAAGCCTGCGGTAGCAAGCAACACCGCGAAGGTGATGACCACAACGCGCCCTACGGCGGCGACGAGCCGGTCGCCAACCAAGCGCGCAACGAGTACAGCTCCTTGGTAGGCGGCGTATCCAAGCGGCACCACCACCGCCGCGGCCATGAGGGTGTCCTCGAGATATACCGAACTCCACGTGCTGACGAGCCCGTCGCCAACGTAAACCACGGCGATTACCAGCCCAAACAGCGTCAAGCCGCGCCATGGGAGGGGAGCCTTGGCAGCGTCGGGCACTCCCTGTTCTGGGTCACGAGCCAGCCCACGCCGCAAGCCCGGCAGCACGCTCAACGCAACCACGGCGCCAACCAGGAAGGCCGTTTCAAACGGCAATCCCGAACCATTGATTCCGGCAACCAGGAGCGCGCCAACTATTGCGGCGGCGGTCTGGAACGCGTAGAACATCGTGATGATGGAGCGGCCGTACGCGCGTTGGATTGTGAGCGCCTGCATGCCGTTGCCGGCGTCGCCAAGGCCAACTCCCAGGCCAAACAGCGCGTAGACGGGGAACAGCGCGGCATACGGCAGCGAGATCATCGCGAGCAGCACCGCCACGGCCTGGATCGCGAAGGCCGGGAGGAGAAGGGACGCAGAGCCGCGACGCAGCGCCAGGGATCCGCCCAAGAGCGAGCCAGCCGCCGCGAATACCAGCACGGACAGCACCACCAAGGAGACCTCGGTGTCGCCAATGTCCGTGCGGTCCTCGAGGCCAGGGAGGTTGGTGAGCACCACGGCCTGCATGAGGCCTTGCACGGCGAACGCAACCGTGGCCCACGTGCGTGCGCGTGTAAGCACGGCGTTGACCATTGCTGCCTCCTTGGGTGAAAACGTGGGCTCACTCTAGCGGCGCCATGCGGGTAGAATCGCCGGGTTCCCCGCCGCGCGCGGGCCCAACCCAGCATCAGGAGTAGCAGTGACCAGCGCCCTCGAAAAGATCGACGACACCACCGTCAAGCTGACGGTGACCCTCACCGAAGCGGACATCGCGCCCATGATGCACCACGCGTACGAGCACGTGGGCTCGCAGGTGCAGATTCCTGGCTTCCGCAAGGGCAAGGTGCCGCCAAAGATCCTCGAGCAGCGTGTTGGCAAGGGCGCCATCATCGAGCACGCCGTCAACGACGGCCTGCCCACGTGGTACTCGGAGGCCGTGCAGGAGCAGGGCTTGCGCCCCTACGGCCAGCCTGAGGTTGAGGTGCTCAGCATCCCCGGCGTTGACGACGAAGGTCTCGAGTTTGTGGCCACCGTTGAGGTGCGCCCGGAGGTCACGCTTCCCGCCGCCGACTCTCTCACCATCACCGTTGCGCCCGCGGAGGTCAGCGAAGAGGACGTGGACGCTCGCCTGACCGCGCTGCGCGAGCGCTTTGGCACCCTCACGGGCGTTGACCGCCCCGCGGCCGAGGGTGACTTTGTGACCCTGGACCTTGCCGCCACCGTTGACGGCGTAGACGTTGACGCGGTGCAAGGCACCTCCTACCAGGTGGGTCAGGGCAACATGCTCGAGGGCCTCGACGACGGCCTCATTGGCCTCAGCGCCGGTGAAGAGACCACCTACGAGGGCCCCCTCGCCGCCGGCGACCACGCTGGTGAGACGGCCACCATCACCGTCAAGGTGACGGCGGTCAAGGAACGGCAATTGCCCGACGCTGACGACGACTTTGCGCAGCTGGCCAGTGAGTTCGACACGGTTGGGGAACTGCGCGAGGACCTGCGCGAGCAGGCGGCACGCATCAAGACCAACAACCAGGCGATGGAGGCGCGCGAGAAGCTGCTCGTTGCGCTCACCGACGCCACAGACTTTGAACTGCCCAAGAAGGTCATTGAGGCGGAGGTGCACAACCACCTCGAGAGCGAGAGCCGCCTCGAAGACGACGAGCACCGTGCTGAGGTGACGGAAGAGGCAAGCAAGGCGCTGCGCGTGCAGATTCTGCTTGACCAGCTCGCTGACGATTTTGAGATTGAGGTTGAGCAGTCCGAGCTCCTGGACTATCTGCTCAACGCTTCTCGCCAGTACAACGCGGACCCTGCTGACTTCATCGAGCAGGTGGAGAAGGCCGGTCAGATCCCCGCGATGGTTGCCGAGGTGGCGCGCTCAAAGGCCACCGCCTACGCGCTGCGCCGCGCCACCGTCAAGGACGAGGCGGGCAAGGCGGTTGACCTCACGCCCGTCATCGGGACGCTTGAGTCCGAGACCGCGGTCGAAGAAGAGGTCGAGGAGGCGTAAGCCTTCCCGTCAGACGTCACGAAGGGCCGGCATCCGATGGGGTACCGGCCCTTCGTCGTCTATTGCCAGTCGCTGGGGCTTAAGATCACCGCGAAGATCACGATGTAGGCGACCACCACCGCGAGTTCCAGGTAGCCGATGATCAGGCCGGCGATACCGAGGCCTTCCGTCAGGAGTAGTCGCTGCTGCTCAGAATCACTATGAAGGCGATATAGGCGATGAAGCCCGCGAGGTAGGTATAGCCGATCGCCAGGCCGGCTATGCCAAACCCCTTCTTGTCGGCCTCGCCACGCTTGGCCGCAGCCAAGCCCAGGTGCCCAAAGACGATGGCTGGGATGAACGAAATGCACGTCACGAGCGCGCCGAGTCCACAGCCGAACGCAACCCAATTCATCCACGTCTTGGGTAGGGCTGGCGCCCCGTAATACCCCGGGGGTGGTGGCGGCGGATAGCCCGGCTGGGCGTACGCAGGCTGCGAGTAGCCTGCAGGCACCTGACCTGGTGCCTGACCCGGCACCTGACCTGGTGGGGGCGGCGGATACGCGGCGGGCGGTTGATACTGCGCAGGCATGGCCGTGGGAGCGGCTGCAGGTTGGGCCGGCGGAGGCACCGGCTGCGCGGTCGGTTGACTCGATGGCTCACTCTGCGACTTGCGCGGCGGTGCGAGAAACGGATCGTCGGTCATTGCTAGCCCCTCGAACGGTGACGGTGGTTGCGTGGCACGACTCTAGCGTCGGGCCGTTCTCCCAGTAGCGAAACCGAGCCCAAAAAGGCATAACTGGGCCCGCGCCGCGCGTTAAGGTCACACGTGACGAAAGGACGCCAAGTGAGTGACTTCACCGCCCGGGGCGAGGGGCCCAGCATGGGCCTCAACGACTCGATTTTCAACCGGTTGCTGCGCGAACGGATCATCTGGCTCGGCGATGAGGTGCGCGATGACAACGCGAACGCCATCTGCGCCCAGATGATGCTGCTTGCGGCAGAGGACCCGGACAAAGACATCTACCTGTACATCAACAGCCCCGGCGGCTCCATCACCGCGGGCATGGCGATCTACGACACGATGCAATACATCAAGCCGGACGTCGCCACAGTGGCCATGGGCATGGCGGCATCGATGGGCCAGTTCCTGCTGTCGTCGGGAGCGGCGGGCAAGCGCTACGCCACGCCGCACGCGCGAGTGATGATGCACCAGCCGTCCGGTGGCATCTTCGGTACTGCTACGGACATCCGCATCAACGCCGAGCTCATTGTGCACATGAAGAAGGTGCTCGCGGAACTGACTGCAGCGCAGACCGGCAAGTCCATTGAGCAGATCACCAAGGACGCGGACCGCGACCGCTGGTTCACCGCGCCAGAGGCGCTCGACTACGGCTTCGTTGACCAAGTGGTCAAGCACGCGGCCGACGCTGGCGACACTTCGCAGGGAGGCAACAAATGAGCGAGCTTTACCAGGCCATTCAGGCCGCAGGGCGTACGGCCGGGGGGCTCGCGGGCGGCATGCCGACCTCGCGCTACATCAACCCGCAGTTCGAAGAGCGCACTGCCTACGGCACCAAGATTCGGGACCCGTACTCCAAGCTCTTTGAAGACCGCATCGTGTTCCTCGGCGTGCAGATTGACGATGCCTCGGCAGACGACGTCATGGCGCAGCTGCTCGTGCTCGAGTCCCTTGACCCCGAGCGGGACATCACGCTGTACATCAACTCGCCCGGTGGCTCTCAGACCGCGCTGACCGCGATGTACGACACCATGCAATACGTCAAGCCGCACATCCAGACGGTCTGCCTTGGCCAGGCGGCCTCCGCAGCCGCCGTGCTGCTCGCCGCCGGCTCGCCGGGCAAGCGGCTCGCGCTGCCCAACGCGCGGGTGATGATTCACCAGCCGCGCATCTCCGAGGGCTCGCGTGCGCAGGCCTCGGACATCGAGATCTACGCGGAAGAGATTCTGCGGATGCGTGAGTGGCTTGAGAACACGCTCGCGTTCCACACGGGTCAGACTCCGGAAAAGGTGCGCGAGGACATCGAGCGGGACACGTTCCTCTCGGCCGCCCAGGCTAAGGAATACGGCCTGGTAGACGAGGTGCTCGAGTCTCGCAAGGGTGCTGCAACGGTCAAGCCTGTCGCCTGACCCGAGCGATCTCAAGGGTGAGGGGCGGCGCGTCGCCAAGCCAGCGTCGGGCCCCCTCGCTACCCTTGTTATAGACGGGAAGGAACCTCCATGGCGCGACCAGCCGACAGCGGCGATCTGCTGAAGTGCACTTTCTGCGGCAAAACGCAGAAGCAAGTGCGCAAACTGATCGCTGGCCCCGCCGTGTACATCTGCGACGAGTGCATTGGCCTGTGCAACGAGATTCTCGACGAGGAGCTCGCTGAAGCGGTTGAGCAGGAGTTCGTTGAGGTTCCCAAGCCGCGCGAGATCTTCTCGTTCCTCGAGCAGTACATCGTGGGGCAAGAATCCGCCAAGCGTGCGCTGTCCGTGGCGGTTTACAACCACTACAAGCGCGTGCGCGCGAGCGAGACCAAGCCGCGCGGCGACGAAGAGACGGTGGACATCGCCAAGTCCAATGTGCTGTTCATTGGACCAACCGGCTGTGGCAAGACCTACCTCGCGCAGACCCTCGCGCGCATGCTCAACGTGCCGTTCGCCATTGCCGACGCTACGGCGTTGACCGAGGCCGGCTATGTGGGCGAGGACGTGGAGAACATCCTGCTGAAGCTGTTGCAGGCCGCGGACTACGACGTAGACAAGGCGCAACGCGGCATCATCTACATCGACGAGATCGACAAGGTGTCACGCAAGGCGGAGAACCCGTCGATTACCAGGGATGTGAGTGGTGAGGGTGTTCAGCAGGCGCTGCTGAAGATCCTTGAGGGCACGGTCGCTTCGGTGCCGCCGCAGGGTGGTCGCAAGCACCCGCATCAGGAGTTCATCCAGATCGACACCACCAACGTGCTGTTCATCCTGGGCGGTGCGTTCGCGGGGCTCGAGGACATCATCTCCACGCGCGTTGGGCGCAAGGGCATCGGGTTTGGTGCCACCCTGCGCGAGGCGGACAACACGGACCTGTTCTCCCACGTCACGCCAGCAGACCTTCACAAGTTTGGGTTGATTCCCGAGTTCATTGGGCGCATGCCCGTGATCGCCACGGTGTCGCCGCTGGATATCTCGGCGATGGTGTCCATCCTGACCGAGCCCAAGAACGCCCTGGTAAAGCAGTACCAGCGCATGTTTGAGCTAGACGGCGTGGAGCTTGAGTTCGAGGACGACGCCATTGCGGCCGTCGCCGAGCAGGCGCTGGAGCGGGGCACGGGCGCGCGTGGATTGCGTGCCATCCTCGAAGAGGTGTTGCAAGGCGCCATGTTCGAGGTCCCCGGTCGCGACGACGTCTCGCGAGTGGTGGTGTCCCGCGAGGCCGTGCTTGAGCGGCTGGAGCCTGTGTACATCGCGCAAGAACGCGAGGCGGGCGCCGCCTAGCGCGTAGGCGGGCTGGCGCGCGGCGTGCGCGTTTGTGCCCCCAGGCGCCCGCGCTCCACCCCGTCCCGCGCGCCCCGCCCCTAAAGGGCACTCATGGTCGATATCTGACTCTGCGACAGTCCTAAGGGGCACCAATGTCGCCGCATCGCGACGTCCGCATCGCGAGGTCCGCAACTCGCAACCCGAGGTCCGCAACTCGCAACCCGAGGTCCGCAACTCGCAACTCGCGGTCCGCAACTCGCAACTCGCATCTCGCCACTCGCAACTCGCGTCCCCGGTTGTAGTCCGCGCAGCCGTTGTCCACAGCGATGGCACCCGAGGCTGGCGCGCGTCAAACCGCCACGGTTGGGTGTGGCCATGACTATCTCCGTCGCACTCAGCGCCATCGATCAATTTGCGTTGGATTCCGTCGATGCGCACACGGGAACGGACCTTCGCGAACGCTTTGGCCCAAGCGCCTTGAACACCGCGCTAGTGAGAGGATCGCTGGTGCGTGTGCTGCCGAACGTCTACGCGTCGTCGGTGCACGCGACCTCGTTCCACGTTCGTGCCAAAGCGGCATCCTTGTGGGCCACCGCGCCAATCTCGGGGCGCGCCGCGCTGTTTCTGTGGGGCCTCGTGGATGAGCCGCCGCACATCATTGAAGTTCTGGTCCCTCAGAGCCGCAAGCTTCACCCGCCGGGATGGGTGCGGGTTCGGCGTTCTGGCACCGAGGTCTCGCTGGGCCGCCGCCACGGAATCTCCGTGGTGAGCCCAGCCGCAGCAGTGGTTCTGGGCTATGGCCACGTGCACAAGGATCTACGCGCGGAAGTGGTGTACGGCGCCGTACGGCGCGGACTAGTTGGTGCGCCGCAACTCGATGCGTTGATGTGCTCCTTGCCTCGGGTCAAGGCGCGCGAGAGCCTTGCGAGACGAGTGCGAGCGGCGGCCGGCGCTCAAAGCTATCTCGAGGAACACGCACTTTATAAAGTCTTCAACACCCGCGAGTTTGCGCAGTTTGTGCGCCAGCATGAGGTGGTCATCGAGGGCAATCAGTTCTTCCTCGACATGTTTGACCGGGCAACGAAGACGGCGGTGGAGCTCGACGGTCGCAACGGGCACACCAATGAGGGCAGGCAAAAGAACATCACACGCGATTGCTGGGTCGCGACCATCGGCATTCTGACCCTGAGGTTCAGCTACGCACACCTCACAGAGCGGTCTGAGTGGTGTCGGCAGGTGGTGCGCGAGGTGCTTAACGTCAGGAGTGCCCTTTAGGAGCAGCTGAGTCGCGTATATCAGGCATGGGTGCCCCTTAGGGCGCCCGGGTGTGGGGCGGCTACTGCGTGAGGACCGCTACGGCCGTAACTTCCGTCGCGTCAACGCCCACCAAGTCCAGGGACTCAACTCGCCCAGCGGACATGAGGTCGCCCCGCGCGGACGCCACCAGATGCAGCATCGACTCCGGCACAGACAGGGTCACGGACGAGATTACGGTCTTCTGCGACACCTTCGCCTCGGACTTGACCTTGCGCAGCGCCGCGAGAGCCGCACCCGCCGCCGCGAGCGTCTCCGCACCCGCGGCGGGCACCCCAGCGGGCCACGGCGAACGGTGCACGGATCCTTCGCGATACCAGGACCACACTTCCTCGGTGGCGAAGGGCAGCACGGGCGCAAACAGCGCTAGGAACGCGTCTAGCGCGCGGACCAGCGTGGCACGGGCCGACGCTGCGCCAGGCGAGCATTCCGCGTCAGGAGATACCGCCTCACCAGGGGCGACGCCGTCGTAGGCGCGGTCCTTAACGAGCTCCACGTAGTCGTCGCAGAAGGTCCAGAAGAGGGATTCGGCTGCCTCGAGCGCGCGCGTGTGGTCGTACGCCTCAAGCGCGGCCGTTGCGGTGGCAATGAGTGAGTCCACCGCGCCAAGCATCGCCACATCGAGCGGCTCGGTTACTTCAAAGCGGCGCACCGCCTCGGCGGCGGCCACGCCGTCGGCGAGCGACACGTCAGCGGCCGTTCCAACACCGGTTGCACCCAACACGAACTTGGACGCGTTGAGCACCTTCATGGCGAGGCGCCGCCCCACCTTCATCTGGCCCTCGTCAAATGCCGCGTCCGTACCAAGCCGCGCAGACGCCGCCCAGTACCGCACCGCGTCGGAGCCGTGGGTTTCGAGCAGCCCCATGGGAGTCACCACGTTGCCCTTTGACTTGGACATCTTCTTGCGGTCCGGGTCCAGAATCCAGCCGGAGATCGCCGCATACTTCCACGGCAGCACCCCCTCTTCAAGGTGCGCGCGCACCACCGAGGAGAAGAGCCACGTGCGGATGATGTCTTGTCCCTGCGGACGCAAGTCCATGGGGAAGGTGCGCGAATACAGATCGGCATCGTCGCGCCACCCGGTCACGATCTGCGGGGTGAGCGAGGAGGTGGCCCACGTGTCCATGATGTCGGGGTCGCCAATGAAGCCACCGGCCACACCGCGCTGCGCTTCGTCAAACCCGGGCGCGGGCTCCGCAGAGGGGTCAACGGGAAGCGAGTCCTCGGAGGGCACGATGGGCGAATCCCACACCACTTCGCCATCGGCGTCGAGCGGGAACCACACCGGCACCGGCACACCAAAGAAGCGTTGCCGCGAAATGAGCCAGTCGCCCGTGAGCCCACCTACCCAGTTCTCGTAGCGCTTGCCCATGTGCGCGGGCACAAAATCCAGCGCCTCGCCGCGCGCCAGTAGCCCCTCACGCAGCGCGGCATCGCGCCCACCGTTGGAGATGTACCACTGACGTGATGTGACGATCTCGAGCGGCCGGTCGCCCTTTTCATAGAACTTCACGGGGTGCGTGACGGGCTTGGGCTCCCCAATCAACGCGCCCGCCTCGGCGAGCAGCTCCACCACTCGCTTCTGCGCGGAAAAGACCGTGTTACCAGCAATTTCGGCATAGGCGGCACTACCGGCCGACGTTGTGATCGCCTCCGGCGGCTCCGGCAAGATTCGCCCATCCCGGCCAAGCACCGCGCGGGTGGGAAGCTGCAGTTCGCGCCACCAGATGACGTCGGTGACGTCGCCAAACGTGCAGATCATTGCGATGCCGGAGCCCTTCTCAGGCGAGGCTAGCGGGTGCGCAAGGACGGGAACGGAGACCCCAAACAGCGGCGTGACCACAGACGTGCCAAAGAGACCCTGGTATCGCTCGTCGCTGGGGTGAGCCACGAGCGCCACACAAGCCGGCAACAGCTCTGGCCGCGTGGTTTCGATGAAAACTGGCTCACCGCCGTCGGCCCTTGCAAAGGCGACGCGATGGTAGGCGCCGGGACGCTCGCGGTCCTCTAACTCCGCTTGCGCAACGGCCGTCCGGAAGGTGATGTCCCACAGGGTTGGGGCCTCGGCCTGGTACGCCTCGCCGCGTGCCAAGTTGCGCAGGAACGCCTGCTGCGCCACCGCTTGGGATGACGGCGAGACGGTCTGATAGGTACGCGACCAGTCAACGGACAACCCAAGGTGGCGCCACAGGGACTCGAACTGCTTCTCGTCGTCCGCGGTGAGACGCTCGCACAGCTCCACAAAGTTGCGGCGCGAGATGGGCACCTGATTACCGGACTTGCCCTCGCCGCCCTCGAATGGGGGTTCAAAGCCTGCGTCATACGGCAACGTGGGGTCGCAGCGGACGCCAAAGTAGTTCTGCACGCGGCGCTCGGTTGGGAGGCCGTTGTCGTCCCAGCCCATGGGGTAAAACACCTCGCGCCCGCGCATGCGCTGGAACCGCGCGATGACGTCGGTGTGCGTATACGAGAAAACGTGGCCAACGTGCAGCGACCCGGAGACGGTGGGCGGGGGAGTGTCGATCGAGTAGACCTCGTCGCGGTCCTTGGTGCGGTCAAAGCTGTAGGTGCCCTCGCGGTCCCATACTTGCGCCCAGCGGTCCTCAAGTCCGTCGACGGTTGCCTTTTCTGGGATGCGGGAAGTCATGGCGGACATTCTCTCAGAAATGGCCCGACGCTCTGCTCGCCTCAGGTGCGGATTGTGCGCCTAGAGCGGAATGCCGGGGCAACCCGGTGACGTTGTCAGTGCCGTCCCCTAGTGTTTTATTCAGGCCGCCAGTGAGGGCGTGCCGCCAATCCCCATCCCCTTTACCTTCCCCGGAGGTCGGCTATGGCCGATGCAGTTCAGAGTGCGCCCACGGTGGGCGATTCCAACCGTTGGCGCATGCTTGCCGTCATCGCGGTTGCGCAGTTGATGATCATTCTCGATGGCTCCATCGTCAACGTGGCGCTGCCTCATATTCAAGAGGCGCTCAATATTTCGGATGCCGACAGGCAGTGGGTTGTCACCGCCTACATCCTCGCCTTTGGTTCGCTGCTGCTGCTCGGCGGCCGCGTCGCCGACTACTGGGGCCGCAAGCGCACATTCATTGTTGGTCTCGCGGGCTTTGCCGCGGCCTCGGCTCTTGGCGGGCTTTCGCAGTCGCAGGAGTACATGTTTGCTGCGCGCGGTCTGCAAGGCGTGTTCGCCGCGCTGCTCGCCCCCGCCGCGCTCTCGCTCGTCACCGTGGCGTTCACGGAGCCCAAGGAGCGCGCAAAGGCATTCGGTGTGTTCGGTGCGCTGTCTGGCGCGGGTGCTGCCATTGGCCTCATCCTTGGTGGTCTTCTGACCGACGGCCCCGGTTGGCGCTGGGTCATGTGGGTCAACGTGCCCATCGCCATTGTCACTGCCATCTTCGCGTTCATCATTGTGCGCGAGTCCAAGGCTGGCGGGCACCCGCACTTCGACATTCCGGGCGCTCTGCTCGCGACCCTTGGACTGCTGTCGCTCGTCTACGGACTGTCGCGAGTGTCCTCCGTTCAACACGGCTGGGCCGACCCTTGGGTCATCGCCACGCTCGTGGTGGGAGCCATTCTGCTGGTCTCGTTCGTGCTGTTTGAACGTAGGACGGACCACCCGCTACTGCCGTTGCACATCCCGTCCGACAAGGTTCGCGGCGGTTCCTACCTGACGTTCCTCATGGTGGGTGCTGGGCTCACGGCCATGTTCCTGTTCCTCAGCTACTACATGCAGGCGGTGCTCGGGTATTCGGCGCTCAAGACCGGCGTGCACTTCTTGCCGTTCTCGCTTGGCATCATCCTTACGGCAGGCATCGTGGCCCGCGTTCTCCCCAAGGTTGGCCCGCGGCCGCTCATGATCATTGGTTTGATCGTTGCCGCGTGCGGCATGCTGTTGCTGCTGCGCACCACACCGGCGGATCAGTACTGGACGCATGTGTTCCCGTCGCTCGTCATCATCCCTGTTGGTATGGCGTTTGTGTTCATCCCTACCTCCTCAACCGCACTCATAGGGGTGTCGCCGCGCGATGCTGGCGTAGCGTCGGCCCTTTTGAATACGTCACAGCAGGTAGGCGGGTCAATTGGCCTGGCGTTGCTGTCCACGCTTGCGCTCGCCGCGCAGAAGGCGTCGATTGCCGACCTGGGAACGCAGACCGATGGGCAGCCGTACCCCGACTCGCTCGTTGCGGGCTTCCATGTGGGCTACCTGTGGGGTGCCATCGTGCTATTGCTGGGTGCGCTCATCGCATTCGTGTTGGTGCGCATCAAGAAGCACGAGTACCACGCTGACTCCACGGACGAGGCGCCCGCAATGGCAATCTAGTCCGCTCGACGAGCGAGCGCGGTGTTGAGGCAGTAGCGTTCGGATCATGGTGCGTTTCTTGATAAACCTCGTGATCTACCTTGCCTCCGCCGCGCTCGCTCTGTGGGTGGCGTCGCTGGTCCTCGATGACTTCAACGTCACCTTTGAGGGCCTCATCATCGCGGCCGTGATCTTCGCTATCTTGCAGGCGATCCTCGCGCCGTTCATTTTCAACATGGCTCGCAAGTACGCCAGTTTCCTGCTGGGCGGCGTGGGCCTCGTTTCCACTTTCCTTGCCTTGTGGATCACCACGCTCGTCAGTGACGGGCTGTCAATCACGGGCGTGACTGCTTGGGTGGTTGGCACGCTCATCGTGTGGCTCATCACGGCCATCGGTGGCTGGCTGCTGGGCCTCATCTTCCTCAAGAAGCGGGCCGCGGGCCGCGACAACTGACCGGCGCTGCGCCCATACTCACTGCGGGATGAGTGGCTCCCCACCGGGGGTGACGGCATCGATCATGATGTCTGCCACCTCGTTTACGCCCAGGATGACGCGGTCTGCGCCACGTGCCATGAGGTAGGTGGCGTCGGAGTCGCGAATGCCGCGCGCCAGGATCACGATGTCCGGGTTGAGCTTCTTTGCGGTGTCGATGATCGCACCTCCATTGAGCGGCTCGGGGATGGCGATGATGAGGGCCTCCGCAGACGCCACGCCTGCCGCGCGCTGCGTTGAGGCGCGCACGGCGTTGCCCAGCACGGCGTCATGGCCGAGTTCACGGATGGCGTCGATTCGAGTCTCGTCGTCGTCGATGATCGTGATGTCTACGTCGGAGTCCCACAGGCCCTGCGCAACGCGAGCTCCCACGCGGCCGTAACCAATGACAACCACGCTCGCGACCCCATCCACGGCGTGACCGGGACCTTGCGAGTCGCGATACGCCTTGGACGCCCAGGCAAAGAGCGCGGGATTGAGGATGATGGAGATGACGGCGCCAGCGAGGATGAGGGAGGTCGCCTCGGGATCCACGATTTCCAGGTTGCCGCCAAGGGTCATGAGGATGAAAGAGAACTCGCCAATCTGGGCGAGCGACGCCGCCACCACGAGCGCCATGGAACTCGAATAGCGCAGCAAGCGCACCAGGCCGTAGGCGACCACGGACTTGCCGATCACGATGACGAGCACCGTCACCACCAGGGCGATGGGCCGCTCCAAGATCACGTGCCAATCCGCGAGCATGCCAACGGACACAAAGAACAACACGGCGAACGCGTCCCGCATGGGCAGCGAGTCGTCGGCCGCGCGGTGAGAAAGTTCCGATTCCTTGAGGATCATGCCGGCGAAGAAAGCGCCGAGCGCCATCGACACGTTGAAGAGGTAGGCGGCGCCAACTGCCACACCAATGCCCAGTGCGAGCACACCAAGCGTGAACAATTCGCGGGACCCCGTTGCGGCGACCTTGGCAAGCATCCACGGCACCACGCGCCGGCCAACGATGATCATGAGCGCCACGAACACGCTCACCTTGACGAGGGTCCACAGCAATTCGGTACTGAGTTTGCCAATGTCGCCAGAATCGGCCGCGATCACGGGGATCGCAACGAGCGCCACGACCATTGCCAAGTCCTCAACGATGAGCCAGCCAACAGCGATGTGACCGCCGCGCGTGTCCAGCAGCTGGCGATCCTCGAGCGCGCGCAACAGCACCACGGTGGAGGCGGTGGAAAGCGCCAGGCCAAACATCAGCGCGCTGCCAAGACTCCATCCAAGAATCAGACCGAGCCCCGTACCCAGCACGGTTGCGGCCAAAATCTGCACAATGGCGCCTGGCACTGCCACGCGTTTGACGGCCAACAGGTCCTTCATGGAGAAGTGCAGGCCAACGCCGAACATCAGCAAGATGACCCCGATTTCCGCGAGCTGCGAGGAGATGTTGGCGTCCGCAACGAACCCCCCAGTGAACGGGCCAATGACCACCCCGGCCGCGAGATACCCCACGATGGGCGACATTCGGATCTTCTGTGCGAGGAATCCGAGGATGAAGGCCGTTACCAGCGCCACCGCGATGGTCGTGATGAGGGGCGCATGATGCAACATCCACGCATTTTACAGGGCTTACTTTGCTGGCGGGTTTCGGCCCGACGCTGTGGCTAAGTTGCGCGGTCAGGTCGCATTTGTCCGTTTCACCTAGTACGGTCGAGTCAGGTGCGCACAACGACGTGAAATACGCGCGAGTGTGTGCCAGTGGGAGGAAATCAGCATGAATGGTCCCAACAAGACCCGCTTGCGCGTAGCTGCCGTGGTTGGCGCAGCCGCCCTCGCTGGGTTACTTGGTAGCACCGCGGCAACCGCGCTCGGCGGGTCCGGTGCCACGGTCGTCGAAGGTGCCGGTGCCCACGCTAAGGGTGTGGACGCAGCGCTGTGGAAGGCGAACTGTGACTCGTTCGTTGCACAGACGGCCAACGTAGTTGCTGCAGTCCAGGCTACGGCCAACAAGATCGCGGCGGAGAACGCTGCGGAGTTGAAGGCAGAGAAGGAAGCCGCCAAGAAGGCGAAGGCCGAGAAGCGCAAGCAGCTCAAGGCCGAGAAACTCAAGTTTGCCCAGGAGGCCAGGGAAAAGCATGGCCCATGGAATGATCGCGACAGGCGCCACCACGGGTGGGAGCACAAGGGGGAACACGAATATGACGGTGCTGGCCACGAGTGTGACGGCCACGATGGCGACACAGGCGACATGGACGGCTCGAAGGACTCGTAGCTGACCCTGTCACGGATGGCGCCCTCACCCCGGAGGGCGCCATCTTTTCGTTTAACTGGCCGCGCGGCGCGCGCCCGGGCAAGCCCGCGGGCAACTTGAACCAGTGGCAGCAGGCGGGGAGATCAGTCTTCTGCCGCTGCGATCGCCGCATCGAAGGCGTCGTGCTCCTTCTGCACGGCAACGCCAACCGCCTCACTCTGCGCGTCGGTCCAGCCGTCGATGTTGAAGACTCCCGCCCACGCGGACGTGTAGTCGCTCACTGCGTAGTTGTGACCAAAGCCGGCCGGCACGGAGCCAGCGGCCGCGAGATCCACGGCGCCTTGCCAGAAGGAAACGATTGGGTACCAAGTCATCTCGTCCGAGACGTCGGGAGCCCGTTCGCCCGCTTTTAGCCAGTCGGGAGAGCGATAGAGGAGGCTCGGCGAGAACCAAACCACGCCGTCGGTCCCGTGCTGGATGTAGACCAGGCGAGTCTGCGGGCCCCACGTGCCGTTATTGCGATCGAGCAGGTCTTCCTGCGCGGTGAAGCGCACGGTGCGCCCGTCGCTGTAAGTGGGATGCCACGCGGGCGTGCCGGGGTCGCGATCGTCGGTGATTTGGGTGTGCAAGGGGTTCAGGAAGGGCGGGCCCGCCATGAGCGCGCCGTCGAAAGGTGCGTTGATGATGTCCACGTCGCCGAGCACGGATTCCACGCCGAACGAACCCAGCGAGAGCCCAAAGAGGTACAGCTTGGGTCGCGAGTCCTTGGGAAGCGTCACCCAGTAGTCGTGGATGGTGGAGAACATCGTCTGCGCCGTCTCCTTGGTGATCGCGGCGTCCGCGAAGAGTGAGATCCAGCTGGGCAGGAACGAGTACTGCATGCCCGCGATCGCGTCATCGCCATTGAACATGTAGTCGATGGGATCCATCGCGTTGGGATCCAGCCAGCCGGTTCCCGTGGTGGAGCCAATCACTATCGCTTCGCGATCGAAGGCCCCGGTGCGCTTGAGTTCCTCGAGCATGAGATCCGCCCGGCCCTGCACGGTGTCAGCGGACTTGAGGCCCACGTAGACGCGGATGGGCTCAAGGGCTCCGCCGCCGCTCACGGCGTTGATGTCCTCCACCTCCGGGGTGCGCGAGATGAAGTCGCGGCCCTGCCGGCCCAGTTCATCCCACTTCACGAACGAACCGGGCCCGCCGGAGTGGTACTGATCAGTTGGCTGCGTGGCAAAAGGCTTGTCGCGCGTGTCTCGCGTGGAGAAGATCGCATTAGCTCCCGCAAAAAAGGCGTCGAGGATTGCGCCGGAGAGCAGACCCCAGATGACGAGCAGCGTCACGATCGATGACAGCGTCACCGCGAGGCGGCGCGGCAGCCATCGGTCCACGAGGTTTCCAGTCCAGCGGAACAGGGTGCGGAAGGCGCGGCCCATTGCCAGCAGGAGCCACGCAATGAGCGCCCCGACCACAAGAATGAGCGGCCATACCAGGGGAGATAGCGGCTCCATGCCCATCAGGGTGCGTGTCTCGTTCTGCCAGCCAACGTATTTCCACACGCTGTAACCCAGCAAAATGCCCAGTGCCACGAGCACGATGAGGAGCGTCCAGCGTCGGGCCGTGCCGTGCGGAACGGGACCCTGCAGGTAGTGCCACAGCGCCACAAACGCACACGCGAGGCCGTAGCCGATGACCGCGGTGATGCCGCTTACGAGGCCTTGCAGCACGCCCGATCGCGGCAGCAAGGAGGGCACAAGGGACAGGCTGAAGAACAGCAGCGCGCCCAGCAGTCCCCACCGGCTGTACGTGAACTGGAATGCCTTGGGTGGGCGCTTGCCGCGCGTCACTTTCGCCGTTGGCGCGACGTGCGGCTTCTCCTCAGTGACGGTCATGGTGCCTTCCTCCTGCGCTGGCTCTTATTGCGGAGACTAGCGGTTACGGCGGCGATCACGCGCGCGCGCCACGAGCGCAATAGTGACCATGGTGATCACGGCCGCGAGCACGATGACTGCCGCGCGCCAGGGGAAGGCCGGGTTGAGCCAGTTCTCCGTGGTCATGGTGGGCACGGGAGAGGAGGTGGGGCCGTTGGGGATGATGAGCTCGCCAGGGAGGGCAATCGCCACCCCCATGCTGACCGCGACCACGAGCACGGCCGCTCCCGCCACGATCCACCACACCTTCACGACACTGAGACTAGTGGCCGCGGAGGCAGGGCCCCAGGCTCGGTGGGCGGGAACTCGCGGCGGGGCGCGTGTTGGTGCGAGGCACGTGAGCACTCGCGGCGGCGCGCGTGTTGGCCGAATTGGTGCGTGGGGTCAGGATTCCCGGCGTATTCATGACGGGATGCACCAATTCGCGAGGGTAAGGGGGTGGGTCGCTGGGTGGCGCTGCGAGGCACGCGGGGACTCGCGGCGGGGCGCGTGTTGTCCGAATTGGTGCGTGGGGTCAGGATTCGCGGCGTATTCATGACGGGATGCACCAATTCGCGAGGGGGTGAGGGGGGTGCGTGGGGCGCGTGGGGCGCGTG
>Ga0164241_10001412_pt1 | contig 29760 bp, 23 predicted proteins | sample OricomyardsoilBY_FD_108780 | JGI IMG/M metagenome (GOLD analysis project Ga0164241, IMG submission 108780) | Backyard soil microbial communities from Emeryville, California, USA - Original compost - Back yard soil (BY) | ecosystem: Environmental > Terrestrial > Soil > Unclassified | place: USA... | reverse complement strand
GAGGAAGCGGGGAAGAGGATGTATACGACATTGGGGACAGTAAGAAGAATATCCGGAATCCGGTGCCGCTCCACGGGAGCGCGCCGGGTATCCGCCAATGGATTGTTCGTGTATTCTATTATGATCAGGCGCCTGAAAAGGCCGCCGACCTCGAAGTTCTGTTCCGATCCGTGCTGCGGGCTTTACGCCGCCGCTAGGGGACCGAGGCCCACCGCAGCGGCCGATGCGCATCGATCCCAGCTCCGAATATAGCCAAGCCAGTCCTATGCCAGATGCCTACGCCTCAGTTCGGTAGTGTCTCAGTGTGCCGGAATGTTGGGCCGGCGTTCAACTCCGGCCCAGCCCTCTCAGCGCTCGTCGATCAAACTGAGACACTACCCTCAGTTCGGTGCCATTGCCGCCTCTGTGGGGCCGGTCACTGGCGGGCAGGTTTGCGGAAAGAGGGAACGGCCGATCGCATGCGGATGTTGCAGTCGCCGTGGCGGCCGGGGAGCGGCTCAGGCTGACTGTCGAGTTGATCCGCCGGGCCGGAGTTGAGCCACGGCCTCGACATTCCAGCACACTGAGCCATTGCTGGCAGTTGGCCCGGCTATTGCCAGCACATATCTTTTTAGTACGTTCGCTCATACGCCGACAGGATCATCATATGAATACCTGCCGGCTTCTCGTATTGCCCCCGAACCCGCCGTACGCGACGTTCGGTGTTCTTCTCCCCCGCCGCCGCGCGGCATTCTGCACGAACTCTATGCGACGCATACTCGACAAGCTCTCGACAAGCAAGCTCTTCGCCGCTCTTCTTGAATCGACGCGGGAGGGGCGCCAGACGCGCGTGACCGGGCTTGCCGGATCGCTCCGCTCGGCGATGGCGGCGCTGCTGCATCAGCGCACCGGCGAGCCCCTGCTGCTGATCTTCGAGGATCGCGGCGATGCCGACGCGGCCTATGCCGATCTGGTGACGCTGATCGGAAGCGATCACGCGCTTCTGTACCAGGAGGAGCACCACAGCAGCGCCACCCTTCGCGATACGCTCGATGCCGAGGTGATCTCGCTGACCGATACGCTGAAGTCGATCGCCGACAATCCCGACCGCGTCATCGTCACCGACGTGGAGACGCTGGCCGAACATGTCCCGGCGGCGGCGAAGATCGCCGGCAGCGTCATCGAGCTGAAGCGGGGGGATCGCGTCGGGTTCGAGGATCTTGCCAGACGCCTTGCGCTGGGCGGGTTCGAGCGCGCCGATATCGTGCAGACCGTCGGCGAATACGCAGTGCGCGGCGGCATCCTCGATATCTTTCCGGTCGGCTCCGAGCATCCGATTCGGCTGGAGTTTTTCGGCGATGAGATCGACTCGATCCGGGAGTTCGATCCCCTCTCGCAGCGCTCGGTGCGCGACCGCGACCGTGTGAGCCTGATGGCGCGGCTGTTCTACTCGGAACAGGAGGATGAGTTCTCGGCCACGCTGCTCGACCATATCCGCGATACCACGATCATCTTTCTGGAGGAGCCCGAGCGGATCTATGGCCTGCTCGAGGACGCCAAACAGCAGAGGCTGATCGAGGGGATCGAGCGCTACCGGCGGATCAGCCATTCGGTGATCCATCCGGCGTCGGCCAGGGATGTGATCGACGCGGGAGGACGCCAGCAGCAGAGCTATTCCTCGTCGCTGAAGGAGCTCTGCAAGGGGGTCGGGGAGTTCGGCCGCGAGGGTTTCACGGTGTTCCTTCTGGCCGACGGAGACGATGCGCGCCGCCGTCTGGAGGATCTGGTCGATGGCGAGTGCGACCGGGCCAGCGAGGCCGACGAGCCGTATGGCTTCGGCCCCGATGTCTTCTACGAGCCCGAGACACTCTCCAACGGCTTCGTGGTTCCGGCAATGAAGCTTGCCGTGCTCACCGAGCACGAGGTCTTCAGCCGCCGCCGCTCCCGCGTGCGCGCCCGGCAGAAACAGTTCAAGGGGTTCACGCTCCGGGAGCTGCGGCAGCTGCGGCCGGGGGATTACGTGGTGCATGTCGACAAGGGGATCGGCCGCTTCGTCGGGCTGGAGACGATCAGCGCCGCCGGGTCGCGCGGCGAGGCGGTGAAGCTCGAGTACTCCGGCGGCGATACGCTGTTCGTCAACCTGAACTATATCAACAGGCTGCAGAAATATTCCTCGAAGGAAGGGGGGCAGCCGAAGCTGAGCCGGCTCGGCACCGAGGAGTGGGAGCGGGCGAAGGCGCGCGCCAAGAAGCGGGTGAAGGATATCGCGCGCGAGCTGATACGGCTGTACGCTCTGCGGAAATCGCAGCCGGGCTTCTCATTCCCTCTCGATACGCAGTGGCAGCGGGAGCTGGAGGCATCGTTCATCTACGAGGATACCCCCGACCAGGCCTCGGCCACCTATGCGGTGAAGCAGGATATGGAATCGTCCACGCCGATGGATCGTCTGGTCTGCGGCGATGTGGGCTTCGGCAAGACCGAGGTGGCGGTGCGCGCGGCGTTCAAGGCGGTGCAGGGGGGGAAGCAGGTCGCCGTGCTTGCGCCGACAACCATCCTGGCGCAGCAGCACTACAACACCTTCCGCGATCGCCTGGCGCGCTATGCCGTCAATGTCGAACAGCTCTCCCGGTTCCGGACGAAGGCCGAGCAGAAGGAGACGCTCGAACGGCTGAAGGTCGGGACGGTGGATGTGCTGATCGGCACCCACAGGCTTCTGTCGAAGGATGTCCGCTTCCGCGATCTCGGCCTGCTGATCATCGACGAGGAGCAGCGCTTCGGCGTGGCCGCCAAGGAGAAGCTCCGGCAGATGCGCTCCAACATCGATACGCTGACGCTCACCGCCACGCCGATCCCGCGCACGCTCAACTTCTCGCTGATGGGGGCGCGCGACCTCAGCACCATCGAGACCCCGCCGCGCAACCGCCTGCCGATCATCACCGAGCTTACGCAGTGGAGCGATGAAGTGCTCGAGGATGCCATCAAGCGGGAGCTGCGCCGGGGCGGACAGTGCTTCGTGGTGCACTGGCGGATCGGCGATATCGAGGATCTGGCCGCGAAGATCGCCTCGCTCGTCCCCGATGTCCGCGTCGCCGTGGTACATGGCGAAATGACCGCCGACCAGATCGAGAAGACGATGATGGCGTTCATCGACCGGCGCTACGATATCCTCGTCGCCACAAAGATCATCGAGTCGGGAATCGATATCCCGGCGGTGAACACGGTGTTCATCAACCGCGCCGACAAGTTCGGTCTGGCCGAGCTGTACCAGATCCGCGGTCGCGTCGGCCGCTCCAACACCCAGGCGTACTGCTATCTGATCGTTCCCCCTCCCACATCGCTCACCCGCACCGCGCTCAAGCGTCTGCAGGCGATCCAGGAGCTCTCCGATCTCGGCTCCGGGCTGAAGCTTGCGATGCGCGACCTCGAGATCCGGGGCGCGGGAAATCTTCTCGGCGCCGAACAGTCGGGCTTCATCGACGAGGTGGGATTCGATCTCTACCAGAAGATCGTCGACGAGGCTGTCGAGGAGCTCAAGCGCGACGAGTTCCGCGAGCTGTTCGCCGATCAGCTCGAACAGGAGGAGCGGCAGGCGGAGCTTCCGGCCAACGAGGATATCGTCATCGAGATCGAGGGGGACGCGCTGATTCCGAAGAGCTATATCGCCGACGATGCCGAGCGCTACGATTTCTATCTCCGGATGTACGCGGCGAAGGATGCGGCCGGCCTCGGCGCCGTCGCATCGGAGATCCGCGACAGATTCGGTCCGGTCCCGGCCGAGACCGAGCGCCTGCTGAACGCAGTGCGTCTGCGGCTTGCGGCGATGCCGACCGGCGGAACCCGCCTTGCGCTGCGCGACGGGGGGATGCGGCTGGAGCTCCCCTCCGACACCAACCGCGAGTATTACGAGCGGTGGTTCCAGTCGATCATGGAGGCGATCAGCCGCGAGCATGGGGCGCAGCTCGAAACGAAGGGGCGGAGCCTCGCCATCCGTTATGCCGGGATCGAGAGCGTCGAGGAGGCCGAGCGCGTGCTCGCCCGGTTCACCTCGAAGATGCGGGAGTCGAAGATCGCCGAGCTGGCTCCGGAGACGCCGAAACCATAAATGCGGAGCCCCCTGTACCGCAATCGTCGAGGGGGCGTACGATCGATTCCAGCCGCAAGGCCGGGGCGGATATCGCCCCGGGCGATGGCTGCTTCCCGGGCCATGGCGGGGGCGATTCTCCCGTGGTGGCACGGGCTCCGCGCCGGGGCACCGAAGCCGATATCCCAGATGGATGTGATATATCCTCCGTGAATATCGGAGGAACTCAAGCCCTTTATTTTCTCCTGATTTTTTACTGCCGATCCATCCCGATGCGCGGATATCTCCTGCGTGGCGATAATCCGTATGCCGGGCAGTGTCTCAGAGTGATTATCGTGTGCTGATACGCCGGGCCGGAGTTGAACTCCGGACCACCATTCCGGCACACCGAGACACTGCTGTATATCCGGCTAACATTTTCCTCCATTGCGCATTATATTCTTATGCTCTAGTATCTCCATATCCGTACGCGGCGGTCTTCGCATGTGAGAGAGTTTTTGTGACCCCGGATAGCCGACGATCGGTGCGTGCGACAATATCTCAAACCCAGACAAGGAATACCTTGACACAACAATGTATTCGCGCAGCTATCGCTGCGTGCCCACCCCTGCTTGTCCTTGCCATGACAAGCATCCTGCATGCTCAGAGCGAGCGTTCCGCGTGGCAGTATCAGTCACCTCTGGCTGACGCTCGTATGGTCTCCCCGGCCACTACCATCATCATCCGTCCCGGCGGTCTCCTGCAACCCTCCTCGATCACCGGAAATTCCATCGTCGCCCATGGGTCCGCCAGCGGCGAGCATCATGGAACGGTCGCCCTTGCCGATGACGGCAGGACGCTTCTCTTCGCCCCCGACAGACAATTCGCCCCAGGCGAGTCGGTGATGGTCACGTTGCGCGAAGGGCTGCGAAGCATGAGCGGATCGCCGATCGCATCGCGGAGGTTCTCATTCACCACGGGCGCGATTGTCGATGAGTCCACGCGGCGTGCGGCGCGGCTCCGTATGCTCGATGCGGAGCGGGCCGGGGTGCGTCCGGCATATTCGCTGGCGACATCCCCTGCATCCGTATCCCTCCCCGCGAGCATCGTGCCGGGGGACAGCCTCCCGGTGATGAGGGTCACCGCCCTGAACGAGCCATCGAGCGGAAATATTTTCCTCAGCAATATTTCGATCGTCGGAGATTATCCCAACACGACGAATCTTTTACGCATCGATAATTCCGCCGTGCCGATATTCTCCAGAAAAATGTCGGGGATGTGCGGCGATTTTAAAATGCAGCCGAACGGTACGATAAGCTATTGCGACTGGGATGCAGCGGCGTTTTATCTGCTCGACAGCACATATGCCGTGATCGACAGTTTCCGGTGCGGCAACGGCTATACAACCGATCCGCACGAGCTGCTGCTGCTGCCGAACGGACATGTTCTGCTGCTCGGACTCGATATCCGCACGATCGATATGAGCGGGCTTGTGGCCGGAGGCGCGACCGATGCGGAGGTGACGGGGCTGCTGATTCAGGAGCTGGATACCGCCAAGCGCGTCGTGTTCGAGTGGAACAGCTTCGATCATATCCCCGTGACCGATGCGACCTCACTGGATCTGACCGAGCCGGCGATCGATTATATCCATTCCAACGCGATCGAGGTCGATCCCGACGGCAACCTTCTGCTTTCGTCGCGACACACCGACGAGATTACCAAGATCGACCGCTCCACCGGAGCCGTTATCTGGCGCCTCGGCGGCAAAAAAAATCAGTTCGCGTTTATCGGCGACAGCACCGGCTTCGTGCGGCAGCACTCGATACGCCGTCTGCCGAACGGACATATTCTGTTGTACGATAATGGCAATACCCACACGCCGCAGCTCTCCAGGGCGGTTGAATATGCGCTCGATGAAACTGCGATGACGGCGACGCTCGTCTGGGAGTACCGCAACAATCCCGATGTCTATGGTTTCGCCATGGGCTCGGTGCAGCGTCTGGAGAACGGCAACACGGTGATAGGCTGGGGCGCCGGTGATGTGGCTGTCACCGAAGTGCGGCCGGACGGCACGAAGGCGTTCGAGCTTCTGCTGCCTGAAGGTATATGCAGCTATCGCGCGTTCCGTTTCCCCGGCCCGCAGTCGATGCGGACATCGCTCGTGGCTCCGGTCGCCGGCGCGATCGATATTCCTGACGATATGGATCTGCTCTGGAATCCGCATCAGGGCACCGTCGCCTACAGACTGCAGCTGGCGGCCGACAGCAGCTTTGCTCTGCCGCTTATCGATACGCTGGTGACCGACACGACGGTCTGTCATCTCGAACATCTGGTGCTGTCGCGGACCTATTACTGGCGGGTGATGCCGATAACGGATGTCGATATGGGGAGCTGGTCGGATATATGGTGGTTTACCACCGAATCGATCGCCTCGGCCCCGGATGCCGCACGCGCGCGGTCGCTGCCGGCGCTTCGCGCCGAGCTGTCGGGCGCCGGTGATCGCCTGCTGTTCCGTTATACGCTTCCGTCGAGCGGGAAGGCGAGGATCACGCTGACCGATATGCGGGGCCAGGAGGTTGCGGTGTTGCTGGATGGAATTGCGGATGCCGGAGAGGGCATCGTCCCGATCGATACGCGGAATCTTCCGAACGGCGTCTATCTCTGCCGGCTGATGACGGGGTCGGGATGGGCAACCGAAAAGCTCGGCGTGCGTAAGTAAACAGTCGCCGATTTCTCGGGGGAGTAGGTGCTCCCCCGAGAATGACGATGACGATTTTTTTGCGTGATATATATCATCTGTCGGGAAATGGCTCGGCAGTCATGGCGGGTGATGCTCATACGATATTCGATACCGAATATTTTTCGATGATATTTTCCCTGCCCCACGGGATTATCTCCTGCGGCCGCCCCGCCTTCCGCCGCCACCACTGCTATAGCTTCGCGAGCCTGAATATGACGACGATGAATATGTGGAGGGTGAGCTCCTTCGTGAATATCCCGACAGCGATCGCGAGGAATTTTCGGCCGACGTGCTGATCGCCGTAGACCTGGCCGCCACGGCCCGGGCCTCGCGCCGTGCTTCCCGCTGCTGCTGCGCCACTACTCGTGCGGCCTCACGGCGGCGATTGTTTTCCTTTACGCGCTGATCGGTAAGAAATCTGGCGAACTTTCTTCCCGATCGATCTATGCCGTCGGGTGATTTCTCCACCCATATTCTATACTCCGCTCTGTCGACATAGGGATATTGCGCGATGAATTCATCCTCGGCCTGCTGCCGCTCCGCTTCCGCCTGCCGGGCTATAGCCTCTTCCTCCGCGCGGATCTCCTGGAGACTGTCGGTGATCGCCTGCTCACGCTGCTCGCGCTCGCGTATCTGTTTGATCTGATGTTTCGTGTGGATGCTCGCGACGATTCCTGACGTCATAAATAATCCGAGCGCGATAAGAATCGACCTGCCTCGCGTCAGTGCGATGCCGAAGATGCTGCTGATGGCCGAGCGCACGACCGGAAGGAGAAATAATCCGAACAGAATAATAAGGATGCCGAGGACTGCATAGGAGAAAAGATATCCGATGCCCATCAATATGGACATGATGCCGCCGATCCATGCCAGGATCGTGATGATAATCCTGCCGTTGCTTCCGGTCGCGGGCGCCGAAGTCTGCTCCATGGACATATGAACCTCGTGTTGATGGATGAAGGTGGTACTTATGCTGTAATTATCGGGCGATGATCTGTCTTGTGCGCGGAAACTGTCTCGCCGGGAAATGGGCGCGCGGATGCTCCGCACATCGTTGTGCGTGATGCGAGCGATACATGATTGAAATGCGTATGTGGTTATATCGAATTCACCTGCCCTGCGGGGCCGATGCGCGCGGGCGCCACGCCCCTTCCATTACGGAGCCTGGATCGCCACCGATTATTTCATCGCCATAGGGCATCTGGCGTGCTCGATTATCCAATCTACTTACCGATGGATATTCACGCAATGCTCCGGCGCCGCGAGAAAAAATATTATAGCATCATCGCCGCCGTATGGCAGCTCCCGGGATTTACAGCATGCGCAGCAGCGCGCCCAGATAGGACCCGGTGGTCTGGGTCATCGGCCAGATACGATCCATCCGCTCGCTGGTGATATAGCCGAGCCGCATCGCCAGCATAAGCTGATTTTCCAGACGGTAGAGCTCCTTCCGCGCACGCTGCAGGTGCGCACGCATCTCCTTGGTCGTATAGCGCGATGCCCATCCCTCGGCGATGCTCGTCGTGATCTCGACGGCAGTTGCCCCGGTCGCCGTGGCGAGTGCCGAGGCGTAGTCGGGATAGACCGGCACGGCACGGTATACCTCGGCGGCAAGGCTCATCGCCTCCTGCCATGCTTTCAGCTCGTCGTACGATTGCGTCTGTTCCATGGAATGTGCTCTCCCTTTGTGCTGCGTGCTTCGGCCCAATGCGTTGCTTCCCCGGGCGATCTTGGGATTACCGGCGCGGCGAATCTAGCGAAAACATCGCGCCGTCAGGGGAGGTCCACTCCGATGCCGCACGATTATTGAGGGCGATGAGGAGAGAAAGGAGTGTCGTGTCTCAGTGTGATCGTCGAGCGCTGCTACGCTGGGCCGGCGTTCAACTCCGGCCTAACATTCTGGCACACTGAGATACGACCAAAAGGAGAGTTACCGCATGGAACGCAGAAAAGAGCTTCAGCGCTCATATGAGCGGACAACCTATAGCGTCGATCTTCCCGGCCGGCGGATTCGCTTCAGGATCGGAGTGTTCAGCCGCGAGCTCGACGAGCTGCTGGAGGAGCGGGGCGTCACCGAGTGGGCGTTCATCACCGCCCATAACCCCCGCTCGGAGCAGCAAAGCCCCGAGCGGAACGAGATATCGCATCGCATGCTGCTCGAGAAGGTCCGTGAGCTTGCGCTCGAGCCACTGCCGGGGCGGGGCGTCGATGACGACGACAGCTGGCCGACCGAGCATGGACTGTTCATACCGGGGATGCCGGCGGCGCTGGCGCATGGTCTGGGGTGCCAGTTCGAGCAGAACGCCGTGCTTCGGGGAGAATTGCGCGGGGCGCCCGAGCTGCTGCTGTGCGCGCTGTAGCCGTCGCCACGGAGCGGCATCCCGACAACATCAGGGAGTGTCGCAGGTTGCTTGAATGTTGGGCCGGAGTTCAGCTCCGGCCCAGCCAATCAGCACGTGACAATCAACGTGGCACACCATCCAAAATCATGACAACCGGTTACCGACTCCGAATTGCGTACTTTGCGAATCTCACGTAGGTTTGTCCGCTTGTTCGGGTCGTGCGAAGCCCCCTGCTTCGCGGCGCTCCTTCCTGGGATTCGATCTCATCAATTCGTTCGATTGCGACGCATCAACCGATGGACCAAGCGCGAGTTCGTATCGTTCTGGACGCAATGGGGACCGACAAGGCTCCCGCCGATGATGTGCGCGGTGCCGTCGAGGCGCTGAGCGATCCGCTTCGGGGGCGTTCGCCGTTCGATCTGATCCTGACCGGCGACGAGAAGGCGATCGAGCGGGAACTGGCGAACCATCCCTCGGTGGACCGTTCGCGTATCACGGTTGTGCATACGTCGGAGGTGATCGCGATGGACGACGAGCCGGCGCAGGCGGTCCGCTCCAAGCGCGACAGCTCGCTGGTCAGGGGGGTGGAGCTGCATCGCGACGGTCTGGCCGACGCGTTCGTCTCGGCCGGGAACACCGGGGCGGTGATGGCCGCATCCACCTTCATCCTCGGGCGCATCAAGGGGATCTCCCGTCCCACGATCGCATCGCAGTTCCCGGCGGCCAACGGCTACACGATCGTGGCCGATGTCGGCGCCAATGTCGACACCAAGCCGCGCAACCTCTACGAGTTTGCGGTGATGGCGAGCGTCTACGCCGAGGAGATCTTCAGCTATCCCAACCCGACCGTCGGTCTGCTGAACGTGGGGGAAGAGGAGGGGAAAGGGGAGGATCGCGCCGTGCAGGCGTACGAGCTGCTGAAGGGGAGCACGCTGAACTTCATCGGGAACGTCGAGGGGCGCGATATCCTGAAGGGAACCGCGCGCGTGGTGGTCTGCGATGGCTTCGTCGGCAATATCGTGCTGAAGTTCGCCGAGAGCGTGCCGGGATTTCTCCGGACGAAGTTCTCCGGCTATGCCGCCGGGGGATTGTTCAACAAGCTCCGGCTCGGCCTGGCGATGGGAGCGCTCAGGAGCATCTTCAAGGAAATGGATTACCAGGAGTATGGCGGTGTGCCGCTCCTCGGCGTCAATGGCGTGTCGATCATCGGCCACGGCGGCTCCACCGCCAAGGCGGTGAAGAATATGATCTTCAAGGCGGACGAGATGGTTCGCAAGGAGGTCAACAAGAAGATCGGCCGGAAGCTCGAGGGATAGATCGGGGGAGGGAATGCCGGGCGTAATCGTTCGCCGCGCGGGGAGCCGGGGGACGGCCCGGGCGCGATGGCGGACCATCTCCGGCATCTGCTTCCGCCGCATGCGCGGCCGGGGAAGGCTCCGGCCGTATCGGGCGCAGCTGCCTCCATGCGCAGCAGCTCTTTCTGTCAGGTCGCCCAGCGAGATGGGGGCCATCAACAACTCAATCGACTATGAAGGCGCTTAGACGAGCCGCAATCACCTCGGTGGGACATTATGTTCCGCCGGATATCTACGACAACAAATTCTTCGAGAGCTATCTCGATACGAACGATCAGTGGATTCGCGAGCGGACCGGCATCCAGGAGCGCCGCGTGCTGAAGGAAGGGGGGGCGAGCGATCTTGCCGTCCCGGCGATCATGAAGTGCCTGGAGCGGCGCGGCATCAGCGCCGAGGAGATCGACTGCATCGTGGTCGCGACGGTCACCCCCGATATGCTCTTCCCGTCGACCTCGAGCATCATCCAGGGAAAGATCGGCGCGAAGAAGGCCTGGGGATTCGATCTCGAGGCCGCCTGCTCCTCGTTCCTCTACGCGCTCAACGTCGGGACCCGGCTGGTGGAGTCGGGGGCGTACAGCAAGGTGCTTGTGGTGGGTGCCGACAAGATGACGTCGATCACCGACTATCAGGATAGGAACACCTGCATCCTCTTCGGCGATGGCGGCGGCGCGGTCCTGCTGGAGCCGATCGAGGACGAGTCGGTGGGGCTGCTCGACTTCAGCCTGAAGACCGATCCGTCGGGGGGGCCGAATCTCTATATGCCGGCCGGCGGCAGCCTCTGCCCGCCGTCGATCGAGACGGTGACCAAGCGGCAGCACTTCATCGTGCAGGACGGGAAGACGGTCTTCAAGGCGGCGGTTCCCGGCATGGCCGATGCCGCCGAGAGCATCATGACCCGCAACGGCCTCACCGCCGACGACATCCGCTGGCTGGTTCCGCATCAGGCGAACCTCCGCATCATCTCGGCCACCGCCGAGCGGATGGGGCTGCCGATGGAGAAGGTGATGGTCAACATTCACAAGTACGGCAACACCACGTCGGCGACGCTGCCGATCTGCCTGAGCGAGTGGTGGGAGCAGGGTCTGCTCAGCAAGGGAGACAACGTGGTGCTTGTCACCTTCGGCGCCGGATACACGTACGGCGGCGCCTACGTGAAGTGGGCATACTGAGAACGCGACACAGCAGAGAGAGATATCCATCAACCGTGCGGGGCCGCGGAGAACCGCGGTCCCCTTTAGGCCATTGTTCTGAATGAGAGCACTTCTATTTCCCGGCCAGGGATCGCAATTCGTTGGGATGGGACGCGATGCGTTCACCGCCAGCAGCATCGTGCGCGACATCTTCAATCGCGCCAACGATGTCCTTCGCTGTGACCTCACCGGGGTGATGTTCGAGGGACCCGAGGAGGAGCTTCGGGCCACGCAGAACGCGCAGCCGGCGATCTTCGTTCACAGCTACGCCCTGTACCAGCTTCTGCAGGCGCCGCGTCCGGCGATGGCCGCGGGACACTCCCTCGGGGAGTACACCGCGCTTACCGTCGCCAACGCGCTCACGTTCGACGACGCGCTGCACCTGGTGCAGATCCGCGCCGAGGCGATGCGCGACGCCGGCGTCGAGGCGGCCGGGACGATGGCGGCCATCATCGGGATGGAGGAGGAGATTCTGGAGCGCCTCTGCGCCGAGGTGACCGACCGGGTGGGGATAGTGGTGCCGGCCAACTTCAACTCCCCCGGCCAGATCGTGGTCAGCGGAACCCCCGACGGGGTGCTCGAGCTGATGAAGCGGGCCAAGGAGGAGGGAGCGCGGATGGCGAAGCAGCTCAACGTATCGGGGGCGTTCCATTCGCCGCTGATGGAGCCGGCGCGGCAGAAGCTCGCCGAGGCGCTCGGCCGGGCCAGCTTCCGCGATGCGGAGTTTCCGGTCTACGCCAACGTCAGCGGAGCTCCCGTCCGTGCGGCCGAGGAGATACGGTCGCTGCTTCTGCAGCAGCTCACCGCCCCGGTGCAGTGGACCGGGACGATCCAGCGGATGGCCGCCGACGGCGCCACCGAGTTCATCGAGGTCGGGCCGGGGAACGTCCTGCAGGGGCTCAGCAAGCGGATCGCCCCGACGGTTCCGACGGCCGGCGTGGCGGGACTTGAGCAGGTGGAGGCATTCGGCGCGCGTGGATAATGCGGGGAACCATTCAACCAACCATGTGATATGAGCGAAGTTTCAAACCAGACGAACGGCGCCACCGATGGCGGCCTCACCCATGCCGCGGGAAAGCTGGCGGGCAGGATCGCGATCATCACCGGCGGCGCCCGGGGGATTGGCCGCGCGATGGTCGAGCGGCTTGCTGCCGACGGAGCGCGCGTCGCCTTCACCTACAACTCCTCCCCCGATGCCGCCAACGAGCTGGTTGACATGCTCGGCGAGGGGCGCGTCATGGCGATTCGCTGCGATGTGACGAGCGCCGAGCAGATCACCGCGCTGGTTGAAAAGGTGATTTCGACGTGGGGGAAAATCCATATATTGATCAACAATGCAGGTATTACGAAGGATACGCTGGTGATGCGCATGAGCCAGCAGGACTTCGAGGATGTGCTGCGAACCAATCTGACGAGCGCGTTTCTGACGTCGAAGGCGGTGCTTCGCCCGATGATGTCGGAGCGCTGGGGGCGGATCATCAACATCGCCTCGGTGGTGGGGCTGATCGGCAATCCGGGGCAGGCCAACTACGTGGCCTCCAAGGCGGGGCTGATCGGCATGACCAAATCGATGGCGCTCGAGGTGGCATCGCGCAATATCCTGATCAACTGCATCGCGCCGGGATTCATTCAGAGCGATATGACCTCCAAGCTCAACGAGCAGCAGCAGGGGCAGCTGACCGCGATGATCCCGTTGAAGCGGATCGGCCAGGGGGCCGACATCGCGGCGATGGCATCGTTCCTGGCGAGCGACGACGCGGCATATATCACCGGGCAGACGTTCGCCGTCGATGGCGGCATGACGATGCTCTAGAGGAAGCGCATCCATAGATTCGAACTATTATCGTTCAACCTTTCAATACACTTTCAGCAGTTCTTTCACGGAGATACACAATGGCAGACGTCGAGTCGAAGGTCAAGGAAATCATCGTCAACAAGCTTGGTGTCGAGGAGTCGCATATCACTCCGTCGGCGTCGTTCATCAACGATCTTGGTGCCGATTCACTGGATACGGTCGAGCTGATCATGGAGTTCGAAAAGTCGTTCAACGTTACGATCGACGATGCCGATGCCGAGAAGATCCAGACGGTGGGTGATGCGGTAACGTATCTGCAGGCGAAGACCGGCGAGAACGCCTGAGCCAGCCCGCGTTCGGATCGTCATTAGTACGGTAAGAAGAATATCGCCCGGCCTCCCCCTTGCACCTCTGAGGGTATCAGGCCGGGCATTCTTTCACAGACGCGAGAGCCCGCGCGTGCGAGATGCAGTCCCATTCATACTTTGCCGACGTCGTGGTCCCCGCAGTGAAGGGGGGCGTCGTATCTTTCCAAGTACCTCATGGTGAAATTTTCTGGTCGGAGGGTGGTCGTTACCGGATTGGGAGCGGTAACTCCCATCGGCAATACCTGCGCCGAGTATTGGAACGCGCTGCTCGACGGGAAGAGCGGTGCCGACTACATCACACGCTTCGATGCCAGCGACTACGATACGAAGTTCGCCTGTGAGGTAAAGAATTTCGATCCCGTCGCCCTGCTCGACCGCAAGACCGCCAACCGCACCGATATGTACGCCCAGTTCGCTCTCGTCGCCGCCGATCAGGCCATGGCCGACGCCGGACTGAACAACGGGAAGATCGGTGACCCCGAGCGTGCCGGCGCCATCTTCGGCTCGGGCATCGGCGGGATGTGGACCTACCATCACCAGCAGGCCACGCTGTTCGAGACGGGGGGGCCGCACCGTATCAGTCCGTTTTTCATCCCGATGCTGATTTCCAACATCGCGGCTGGGATGATCTCGATGCGCTACAATCTGAAGGGGCCGAACTACGCGACCACCTCGGCATGCGCCACCAGCTCGCATGCCATCACCGATGCGTTCATCCTAATGCAGCGCGGCGACGCCGATATCATGGTCACCGGAGGCTCCGAGGCGGTGGTCACGCCGATGTCGATCGGCGGGTTCAACGCGATGCGCGCGCTCTCGACCCGGAACGATTCGCCGCAGACGGCCAGCTGTCCGTTCGACCAGCGCCGCGACGGGTTCGTCATGGGGGAGGGGGCCGGGGCGCTGGTGCTCGAGACGCTGGAGCATGCGCAGGCGCGCGGCGCCCGCATCTATGGCGAGATAGCCGGGGTCGGCATGACCGCCGATGCCTATCATCTGACGGCTCCCGCCCCCGGCGGCGAGGGTGCCGTCCGCTCGATGCGGATCGCGGTGCGCGACGCGGGGCTCGCAATGAACGATGTGGACTATATCAATGTTCATGGTACTTCCACGCCGCTTGGCGATCTGGCCGAGGTGGAGGCGATCAAGACGGCGTTCGGCGACCATGCCTACAAGCTTCTGATCAGTGCCACCAAGTCGATGACCGGGCATCTGCTCGGCGCGGCTGGGGCGGTGGAGGCGATCGCGACGCTGCTGACGCTTCAGCAGGGGATCGTGCATCCCACCATCAACAGTGTCACTCCCGATCCGGCCGTGGATCTCGACTTCGTCCCGAACACGCCCCGGAAGGCGGATGTGCGGGTGGCACTCTCCAACACGTTCGGTTTCGGCGGACACAACGCCTCGATCTGCTTCAGGAAGTTCGAGGAATAGGGCCGTCAGAGCCGGCAGAGCACATCCTTCCCTACCATACGATCGTCGAGAGCGTTGCTCGGAGCCGACGTCCATCACCTCCCCCTTATGGACGCCCACCTTTCCGGGCTTCCCGGCGCCGTTATCTCCCAATCCAGTCGCGCCTCGCCGTAGGGTGCCAGAGGGTCCCGCGTGCCTGGAATGTACCTCTCTATACTTGCGTGCAATGATCCGGCAGCTTGTCAATAAACTCTTTGGCCGCTCCACGAGCGGCGGTGCTTCCACCGAGACGATCTTTGCTCCGTACGCTGACAACAAGCCGTTCGTCAGCCATAACCTTCTCTCCTCGAAGGCGCTGCATCTGATCGAGGATACCACCGGATATCACATCCGTAACCAGGCATACTTCGAACAGGCCCTCGTCCATCGCAGCTATCTTCAGGTGGCCGAAAAGGAGGCGGTGGTCAGCAACGAACGTCTGGAGTTTCTGGGGGACTCGATCCTCAATATGTTGATCGGCGAGTTCCTCTTCCATCGCTATACCGATATCCAGGAGGGGGAGCTGACGAAGCTCCGCAGCCGCCTTGTCAACCGCAAGGCGCTCACCCTCTGCGCCCGGGCGATCCATCTCGAAGAGGTGATCCTGCTGAACTCCTCGGCCGAGCAGTCGCTCACCCAGGGGAACGATTCGCTGCTGGCCGATGCGTTCGAGGCGATCATCGCCGCCATCTATCTCGACAGCGACTACAACCTCGGCGCGGTCAAGGAGTTCCTGGCGCGGACCCTGCTGACGCCGGAGACATGCGAGAAGATCCTGTTCATCGACGAGAACTTCAAGAGCATCCTTCTGGAGTATATGCAGGCGCAGGGGCTCGGCGCTCCACGCTATATCGTTGTCAAGGAGGAGGGACCCGACCACGAGCGGATCTTCACCGTCCATGTGTTCGTCGGGGCGGATGTGAAGGGAGAGGGGCGCGGGCGAAGCAAGAAGGAGGCGGAGCAGCAGGCGGCCGCCGAGGCGATCGAGAAGCTGAATATCGAGATGCCCGCCGTCTAGCGCCGGAATCGATCAATACCGTGTGAAGGCCCCGATTGCCAGCAGGATGGCAGCGGGGCTTTTGTCGTACTGGAAGGCCCCATGGCGGGCGACCGTTCGGGCTTCTCCATCTCCCGCCGTCGGATGGAGGATGTCGCGATCGCCGATGCTATACCACCGCTCGGCGGAGCTTCCCGGATATGAAGTCGATGAGCATCACCAGCGCCACGATCACCAGCAGGATCATCGAGACGTTCTGGTACTGGAACTGCTTGATGTTGTCCACCAGCAGAAACCCTATCCCGCCGGCCCCGACGATCCCCAGCACCACCGCCGAGCGGATGTTCAGCTCCAGACGGTAAAGGAAATAGGATATCAGATAGGGCATCACCTGCGGGACCACCCCCCAGCGGATCACCTGCGCGCGTGAGGCCCCGGTCGATTCCAGCGCCTCCACCGGCCCATCATCGATCGCCTCGATCGCCTCGGTGAAGAGCTTCCCCATCGATCCTATCGAGTGGATGGCGATCGCTATCGTTCCGGCGAGCGGCCCCAGACCGACGGCCGCCACCAGCACCAGCGCCACGATCAGCACGTCGATCGAGCGGTCGACGTTGAAGAAGAAGCGGGAGAGCGAGCCGAGGGAGAGCGCCGGGGTGATGTTCCGCGCGGCGACGAAGGAGAGCGGCAGCGAGATGACCGCCGCGATCAGCGTCCCGATCCAGGCTATCTGGATGGTGATCATCGTCTGGTGCGCCACCTCCCCGAGGATCTCCCAGTTGAGCGGCCAGAGCCCCGAGAGGAACTGCCGGAAGAACGGCTTCCGGAAGAATCCGTCGTAGATCAGGGCCGGGTCGAACCCCGTGGACCGGAGCGACCAGATCGTGAAGCCGACGAGCGCGATCAGAAGGAGTATGTGAAATGTCCGTCTGGGCATGGAGACTCTCTCAGTGAAAAATCATCGCCCCTCGACTGCGCCCGGAGGGGCTATAAGCCGCGATGTGTGGTACCGTACCGCCTTCGCTCTTCTTCTATGGCCTGGCTCCTATTGCTAGGCCGGAGTTGCACTCCGGCCCTCCGCGGGGCAGTTGCAGCAATGGGGCATGGAGTGCAACTCCATGCCAGCTCTGAATTGATCCACGCCTGCCAGAGTTTCGATGCGCCTGGGCGCCCGACTGCGCTAGAGCGAAAAGTGGCCGCGCAGGCCGATGTCGAACGTGTTGAGCCCGTCGAGCGCGGGGCCGAGCGGGATATTGTAGCCGAACAGCAGCCGCCAGTTGTAGCTTCCGAAGCCGAGCTGCGGGCGAAGCCTGACGGTTGCTCCGTCGAAGTTCGTGTAGAGGATCGAGCTTGCCCCCGCCTCGAACCCGAAGAACGTCCTCCAGGCCGATGCCTCGAACCCCATGATGACGTCCCGGTCGAGCCTCACCTCGGTCGACAGGGCGTAGCCCTGCGCCGTGGCGTTGTAGAGCGAGATCTGCTCCTGCGAGTGCCGGAGCGACCATCCCACCTCGGCGTAGTGGGAGGAGACGCCGTGATAGCCGACCATCAGGTCGCTCTGCCCCAGACGGGCCGGGGAGACACACGCCGCGACGAGGGGCGGCAGAAACACGAGTGCCGGAATGGCCCGCCGTATCATCACATCCTCTTCAGTGTTTGTTCGTCGGTGTAATAGATCTCCTCGATGATCTCCGGGGTCAGCATATCCGGGGGGCCGTCGAAGACGAGGGCTCCGGCGCGCAGGGCGATGATCCTGTCGGCATACCGGGTGGCGAGGTCGAGCACATGGAGATTGACGATCACCGTGATCGTCTCCTCGCGGTTGAACCGTTTCAGGATCTGCAGCACCACCTCCGAGAGCTTCGGATCGAGCGATGCCATCGGCTCGTCGGCGAGGATCACGCTCGGCCCCTGCGCCAGCGCGCGCGCGATCGCCACCCGCTGCTGCTGCCCGCCGGAAAGCGTGTCGGCGCGCTGGTGGAGCTTATCGGCCAGCCCCACCTCCCGCAGATAACGGATCGCCATCTCCCGGTCCTTCGCCGGAAACCGTCCGAGCATCGCTCCAAGACCCGACACATGGCTGAGCCGCCCGCTCAGAACGTTCTGCAGCACGCTCAGGCTCTTCACCAGATTGAACTGCTGGAAGATGAAGCCGATCCGCCGGCGCAGCTCCGCGAGCTCCCCGCCACGGATATGGGTGACGTCCTTCCCCTCGAAGATGATCCTTCCGGCCGATGCCTCGGTCATCCCGTTCAGACAGCGGAGCAGCGTCGACTTTCCCGCTCCCGACAGGCCGATCACCGCGATGAACTCCCCGCGCCTGATATCGAGCGAGAGATCGCGCAGCGCCGTGAAGCCAGTGCCGTTGCTGTCGTGGTAGACCACCGAGAGGTCGCGCAGCGCGAACTGCGCGTCGGCGGGGGCCGCTCCCGGCGCTCCGCTGGCGGCGGGGGATACGGGGGGACGCCGCCGCGACCGGATGCTCTGCCAGAGAATCGTTCCGATCCCGGCCAGCGCGGCGATCCCGAGGACGATCAGGGAGATCCTCTCGTTCCTGCGGCGCGCCTCCTCGCGGACCGAGGCTTTCGCCATCGATGTGCTGTCGGTTCCGCCGCCCCCCGCCTTGCCGGTGATATCGAGATGCAGAAGATCGGCCGCGCTCCGCACCGGATCGTACTCGGCGCTGGTGGCGGGGATCATCGCGTCGACGTGATACATCTGCTGCATCAGCTCGCGCCCCGCCTCGTTGTCGGTGAGTCCCATCACGGCGCTCTTCATCTTCTCGACGATCTCCGGGTGCGCATCGAGCATATACTGCGTCGTGGCGAGGTTGTCGCCGGGGATAGGTCGGGAAAAAAGGATCGGGCGGATCTTGTTGCGGAAGGCGCCGTCGCCGAGCTGGCTCCACGATCCATCCTCTCCGGTGGTATCGTTGGCGTAGGTGGCGCCGGCGGTGATGGTGCCGTTGATCACCGACAGAAGCACCGCGTCGTGACCGCCGGCGAAGGTCTGCCGGCCGAAGAACTTCTCCGGGTCGATCCCCTGCTCGATCAGTGCCGCCTTCGGGAAGATATGTCCCGAGGCGGAGGTCGGATCGACCCATGCGATGTTCTTCCCCTTCAGATCGGCGAGCGTGCGGTAGGAACTGTCGGCATTGACGATGATACAGCCGTAGTAGTAGGGCTTCCCCTTCCGCTCGGCCTTCAGCAGCACGCGCGCGTCGGCGATCCGCTCGGCGAAGACATAGCTGACGGGGGCGAAGAAAGCGAAGTCGATGGTGCGTCCGCGCAGCGCCTCCACAAGGCCGCTGTAATCCTGCGCGACGAAGATCTTCACCGGCATCCCCGCGCGCCTGGCGATCAGGTCGGCCAGTATATCGGCGTTCCGCTGCACATTCTCCGAGCGCTCCGAGGGGTTCAGACCGATGATGATCTCCTTCTTCGGCTCGGGGACGCCGGGGTCGGGAGAGCAGCCGATCGCGAGGGCCAGCAGAAGCGCCGTGAGGGTCGAAAGGGGTATACGCACCGGGAACCTGCCGGGAAAATGCTCTGGAGGATCGGTAGTGTCGCAGTGTGCCAGCATGGTGGGCCGGCGTTCAACTCCGGCCCAGCCTCTCAGCGCTCGACGATCAACCTGAGACACTACCGGAGGATCGATCGTGAAGGGGCGGTCGAAGATAGGAAAAAGAAGAGGAGGAAAATCGTGGAGCAGAAGAGGGGCGGGGGGCTACTGCCCCCCGGTCACCCGCATCTCCACGCGACGGTTCATGGCGCGTCCCTCGTCGCTGTCGCTGTTGGCGATCGGCTGCGTCGAGCCGTAGCCTTTCACCGTGATCCTGTCCCCCTGAATGCGATTGCCGACAAGGTAGGACTTGACGGCCTGGGCCCGCAGTCGCGAGAGTTCGAGCGCGGCGGTCGCATCGCCGGAGTTGTCGCTGTGCCCGGCGATCTCCACCTTCAGCTCCGGATGCGCCCGCAGAAACGCAACGGTTCTGTCGAGATCGCTCGTCGACTCCCGCTGCAGGTTGCTTTCGTTGGGCTTGAAGAAGACGAGCAGCCGGATGGTGCCGTTGATCGGCTGGAGGGTGAAATCGACCCGCTCCTCGCTGTCGCGTTCCAGATCGCGCGGGACCAGCACCTGGCGCGAGTTGAAGAGGAAGCCCGGCGCCTGCGCCGTCAGCGCGTAGTTGTAGCCGCGCAGCAGCATCACCGTATAGAGTCCGCTCTCGGGATCGGAGATGAATGTCCCCATCGGCTCGTTCGACGTCAGATCGGTCACCTGCAGGGTCGCCACCAGCGGCTTGCCATCGGCCCCCTGTACGCTCCCGCGCACCACCATCAGCGGGTCAATCACCACCGGCACCGGCGAGACCTCATACAGATCGAGACCCCCCTTGCCTCCGGCCCTGTTCGATGCCATGAATGCATGCTTGCCATTGGAGGAGAGGCTGAAGCAGATATCGTCCCCCGCGCTGTTGATCGGGGTGCCGAGGTGGGCCACCGCCGTGACGCCGGAGATCATCGTGGCCGAGAAGACATCGAAGCTGCCGAGTCCCGGCCGGCCGTTCGTGCTGAAAAAGAGCGTCTGTCCATCCGGGGAGAGCCAGGGGCTGACCTCATCGAACGGGGTGTTGATAGCCTCCCCGGCGTTGACGGGGTAATCCCATGTGCCGTCGTCCCTGCGTTTGCAGAGCCAGATATCGCGGTTGCCGAATCCTCCCGGACGATCGCTCGAGAAATAGAGGACGCTGCCATCGGCGGCGATGCAGGGCTGCGACTCCCAGCCGATCCCGTTGACGCGGAGTCCGAGGTTCATCGGGATCGACCAGGGGATCATCCCGCTCGGGAGGCTGCCGCGCGGCCCGACATCGGCGCGGTAGATATCGGCATCGCCGAACCCGTACTCATGTCCGGCGAAGTAGATCGATTCGCCGCCGGGAGTGATCGACGGGGTGCCGTTGCTCTGCGGCGTGTTGAGCTCCACGGCCAGCTCCGGCGCGCTCCAGGCGCCACCCAGCCGGCGTGAGATAAAGATGCTGTGCGGTCCCGTCGCCCCCTGGCGGCCGGAGCTGAAGAGGATCACGTTGCTGTCGATCGGCATCGTGGCGCCGAAGTCGTCGGCGGCCGAGTTGAGCGCGTCGAGCGGCGTGAGGGTCATTGCCGTCCTCTCGATCTCCTTTCCTTCGAGCAGGAGGGGGGAGGTGACGGTAGTGGTCGAGCTTCCGCATCCGGCGCTCAGCAGAGCGCCGAACAGCAGCAGAGCGGCGGCGTGCATGCGCGGGCCGAGGCGCGCGGGGGCGGGAGTATAGTCTGCGTGGTTCTTCATCGGAGATCGTACCGTAAAGTCGCGCTGATGCCGTAGACGCCGAGGTCGGAGTTCGGCGACTTGTTGATGGTGCTGATGCCGAAGTCGAGCGTCAGCTCCGGCGCGAACTGCAGCCGGTCGCTGAGCCTGTAGAGGATGCCCGCGCCGAGGCGGATGCCGTAATGGAGCGTGCTGGGGCTGGGTATCTCGCCGCTCTCCTCGATCACCTGCCGCTTGGTCGCCCCCGGATAATAGGAGTCGGGGGAGCCGAACCTCCGGGTTCGCTCGAGCGATGTCGAGAACGCGTGCTCGGCGGTGAGGCCGGCGGTGAGATACCAGCTCGAAAACGTCAGCTTGGCGGTGGCTGCGATCTTCAGATAGTCGAGCTGCGCCTTGAATTCATGGATCGACATGCCGGTCGCCTCGCTGCCGTCGCTGCGGACGCAGGGCTCCTGTACCGACCCTCGCGATCCGAACGACACATGGGCATATTCGGCTCCCACCAGCACCGACACAGCCTGATTGAGGGGATATTCAAGATCGGCCCCCAGCTGATAGCCGAAGCCCGCGGCGCTGGTGTAGATATCGGTCTCGCCGCTGACGTCGCCCACGTCGAGCGCGACGTTGTTCAGATAGCGGTCGTTGGTATAGTTGGAGCGGTTGATACCGGCGCGGACCCCGATCTTCAGATCGGGAGTGTTCTGCCGGGTGTTCGGCGTCAGGACGTCACCGGGACGGGGAGCGAAGCTGCTGCCGCCGGTTGTGTCGATGGTCGATACGGGAGATGGATCTGGGGGCGCCGGGAGAAGATCGGCGAGGAGCGGTCCCTGCGCCCGCAGCATCGATGCCGCGCCACCGAACAGGAGGGCGCCCGCGGCGAGCAGGCGCGTCATCCGGTTCCGATACTGTTGTAATGAACGTACCCAATCTATCATACCAACTCCAGGCTTGTTTGCCTCATGGCTGCGGCGCGACCTGCTCCTCTCCCTCCGGCACCATATTCCGATGCAGGCCATCGGTAATGCTCTTCACAGATGATGCCAAAACTCGGTCGGGGGGCGCTCGGTGCGGAAAGTAACAAAGAAGCCTGGTTCGGCAGTGAAAGTTTCTGTTGGCCGGAACCCGTTTCTCCGGCGCTCTGCGGCTTATTTCGGCCGGGGGCGCCCCCGGCTACCGCGCGGCGGTGAAGTCCCCGGATTTTCCTCCGCGCTTCTCCAGCAGCCTGACCCCCTCGATCACGATCCCCTTGTCGACCGCCTTGCACATATCGTAGATGGTCAGCGCAGCAAGCGATGCCGCCGTGAGCGCCTCCATCTCGACTCCGGTGCGGCCGCTCACCTTCACCGTGGCCTCGACGGTCACGGTGTGGCTCGCCGCGTCGAGCGTGAAATCGATCGTCACGCCGGTGATCGGGAGGGGATGGCAGAGGGGGATGAGGTCGGACGTCCGTTTTGCGGCCATGATCCCGGCGACGCGGGCAACGCCCAGGGCATCCCCTTTTTTGAGCGCCCCGGCCGCGAGCGCGGCGAATGCGTCGGGGGAGAGACGGACCGTCGCCCCGGCGGTGGCCGTGCGCTCGGTGACCTCCTTGCCGCCGACATCGACCATGCGGGCGTTTCCCTGGTCGTCGAGATGTGTGAGAGTGGAGTTCATCGTTCCGGGATATGATGGGGAAAGCCCCGGCCGCGGATGAATAATATCGTGCGGCCGCCGGCCGGAGATCGTCGCTAGAGCCTGTAGCTGGTCAGGACGCTGACACGCTTGTTCCCCGCGGCATCCTCCTCCTCCATGCGCGCCAGATAGCCGATCTCGGGGGCGTACCAGAGGGTCCGTGGCGGCAGGTTCAACCTGTCGTGAAGGACGCCGTTGACCACATAGGAATATCCGGTGACCAGCACGTTCTCGACGAACTTGACCGTGCTCAGCGATTTTCCCCCCACCTGAATGTTCTCCCGGCCGAGGATGGTGATCGAGCCGATGATATGCCGCTCGTATGTCTGGAATATCCGGTCGCCGATGATCTCGTACTTATCGAAGACCTGTACGCTGCTTCCGATCTCCCCTCTCAGCGGGTAGGTGGCCCAGAATCCCGCCATGAGATCGGGGGAGAACATCGTCGAGGGGGCGCGGTACCAGAGGGCGAACTCCTGATTTCCGGCGCCACTGGCATAGATGATATCCATGTCGGAATAGGCGCGTGCGTTATCGACCATCCCGGGAATCAGCTTTCTGACCCCCACCTTCCCTTTGTAGGAGATGCTGTCCTCGACGATCTCCCACTCCTGGATGGAGTCGCGGGACGCCTTGTTCCCGTATGTATCGTAGGTGGTGACGCTATAGGTATAGCCGCGCGGCTTCGATGCGTTGGGGTCGACCGGATCGGATGAGCATCCCGGCGACAGGAGCGCGAGGAGGATCATGGCCGGCATGGCGGCCGACAGGAGAAGAGGGCGCATGGGGAGGGTACGATTGACAGCAGTGATAAACCATCGGGGCGCGGCGCCTGCCGCGCCCCCGGATACGACGTTATGCTTCGGTGGCTTCGATCTGGCGATCCGCCTCGATCAGCTTTTCGATCGGGAAGGTGACGCCCGGCTTCGGATAGCCCTGCGGATGCTCCCCGGCGAAGCCGACCTCGGTGATCTCCTGAAGCTCGTCCCACTCGCCAGCGCGGCGCTTGAGCACCTTCTTGACGGAGTTGTAGACATCTTTGGCCGTCAGGCCGAACGCCTGCATCAGCTCCTCCGGCTTGCCGGAGCCGCCGAACGTATCGGTGACGCCGACGAACTCCATCGGCACCGGGGCGTTCTTGACTACCACCTGCGCCACCGCCGAGCCCATGCCGCCAAGGATCTGATGCTCCTCGGCCGTCACCATCGCGCCGCACTCGCGGGCCGCCGTGGCGATCGTCTCGGTATCGATCGGCTTGATCGTGTGCAGGTTGATCACCCGCGCCTCGATCCCTTCCTTGGCGAGCTCCTCGGCCGCCATCAGCGACTCCCACACCATCCATCCGGTGGCGACGATCGCCACGTCGTTCCCCTCGCGGAAGACCTCGGCCTTGCCGAGACGGAAGGGGGTATCCTCACGGGTGAACGATGGCACCGCCTCGCGGCCGAAGCGGATGTAGGCCGGGCCATGCATCTCGCCGATGGCGATGGTGGCCTTGCGCGCCTCCAGATAATCGCACGGAACCACGAGCGTCATGTTGGGAAGCGAGCGAAGGAAGGCGATATCCTCGAGGATCTGGTGCGTGGCGCCGTCGGGCCCCACCGAGATGCCGGAGTGTCCGCCGCCGATCTTCACGTTCGCCTCGTTGTAGCAGACGGAGATCCGGAGCTGGTCGGCGTTGCGCAGCGCGCAGAACGCGCCGTAGCTGGCGAAGAACGGAACCTTGCCGCTGAGGGCGAGTCCCGCCGCGACGGTGGTGGCGTTCTGTTCGGCGATCCCCATCGAGAAGAACCGATCGGGGAAGCGATCCTTGAAGTAGTTGGTCATCACCGATCCGGTGATATCGCCGCCAAGCACGACGATCCGCTCATCGCGCTCGCCCAGCTCGACGAGTCCCTCGCCGAAGCCGAAGCGGGTTGCCTTGGAGCCGTATTGTTCGAAGGTCATGTCAATAACTCTATTGATGCGAAATGTTCTATTCTCTGTTCTCTCTGTCGGTCGCCGTCCCCTCCGACGGGGACATGCGGTCTCGGTAAGGATGCGCGCGCCGATGGCGCCGGGACGCTCCCTACAGGCGGATGCCCAGCTCCTCGAGCGCCTGCTTGGCCTGGTCGATCGATGGCGGCTTGCCGTGCCACTCGTACTTGTCCTGCATGAACGAGACGCCGGCGCCCATATAGGTTTTGGCGATGATGCAGCTTGGCTTGCCGGTCGTGGCCTTGGCCTCGTCGAACGCCCGCTGGAGCGCCGCGTGGTCGTGGCCGTCGACGTCGATGACGTGGAAGTTGAACGACTCGAACTTTTCGCGCAGCGGGTAGATGTTCATCACGTCGGGGACGCGCCCGTCGATCTGGCAGTCGTTGTTGTCGACGATCATGCAGAAGTTGTCGAGCTTGTAGTGCGCCGCCGACATCACTGCCTCCCAGATCGATCCCTCCTGCAGCTCGCCGTCGCCGGTGAGGCAGTAGACGCGCGCGTCGTTCTTATCGACGAGCTTGTCTGCCATCGCCATGCCGACGGCGATCGACAGTCCCTGCCCCAGCGATCCGCTGCTGGTCTCGATTCCCGGCAGATGCATGTCGATCCCCGGATGCCCCTGCAGACGGCTTCCGAACTTGCGGAGCGTCAGCAGCTCAGACTTCGGGAAGAAGCCGGCGTTGGCGAGCGTCGCGTAGAGCACGGGGCACATATGGCCGGCCGAGAGGACGAAGCGGTCGCGTCCCTGTTTGGCGGGATCGGCCGGATCGTAGTTCATGACGCCGCCCAGATAGAGCACGGCGAAGATGTCGGTGGAGCCGAGCGGGCCGCCGGAGTGTCCGCTGGTAGCCTCGACGAGCGCGCGAATGATATCGCGACGGATCTCGGTGGCTATCGCGGCAAGTTTTTCGGGAGAATGACGTTCGTTGGTAAACGGCATGGGAAGGAAGTAAGAGTCTTCTTGATCGATCGTAGGAATTGAAGGGCAAAGCTACGAAACCTTGCGCAATCGGCGAGTTACGAGACGTGAATCGCTGCAAGAGATCGGCCGCTCCGTGCTCCGGCACGCCGCCAGCCCCGGTATCCGGCGCCACGCCCGAGGCGGGCGTGCATCCCGGCCGACTCAATAGGGGGGAGGCCGGGTCGTCTTTGACCGGCCGTCGGGCTCGCGCCGTCGGGCGATCGCGGCGGCCGGGCGATCGCGGCGGCCGGGCGATCGCGGCGGCCGGGCGGCGGCGGTCACCAACCGTTAATAATCCTCTTCTTGTGCGTAGAACGCCTTTTGAGTAGGTTTAGCCCTCTTCGATGTATCAAACGTTCTCTTCCCGTGTAGATTCTACCCACAGGCCTGAGTTCATTATCAATCATAGGTCATCATAGATAACCAAACAATCAAACCTCTATGAGAAAGACGTTTGTTGCTCTTTCGGTTGTAACGCTGTTCATGGCGCTCACCGGTTTCGACTGTGCCTCGACCGAGATGACCACCGCGAAGGTGGCGATGCAGTCGAAAGACTACAAGAAGGCGGAGGAGTACCTGAAGAAGGAAACCGCCGCGCGCCCGCAGAACGGCGAGGCATGGGTGCTGCTGGGGGATCTCTACAACCAGCAGGAGCGGTATGTGGATATGGCGAACGCCTACGACAAGGCGCTGGCCGCCCAGCCCCCCATCACCGGCGATAACATGGCGAAGGTCGCCATCGACCGCTACAACGCGTGGCTCAGCAAGTACAACAGCGCGCAGAAGAACTACGCCGCCAAGTCGTACGATCAGGCGCTGCGCGACCTCGATACCGCCGTGATGCTCCGTCCCGAGTATGCCGACAACGTTCTGCTGCGCGGCCTCGTCTATCGCGAAACGAGCAACAAGGCCGAGGAGAACAGGGCGTACAACCGCTATATCGAGCTGGTGCGCTCCGATGTCGACGCGGGCCTGCAGGCGGGGCTGAAGCTCGGCATGACGCGCGATCAGGTGGAGGCCAAGCTCGGCAAGGCCACCAACCAGAAGATCAACGACGCCAGCGGCGGCTTCGCCTACTATGAGCCGAAGAACCTCGCGGTCTACTACGCGGTGCAGGGCGCCGGCGAGGCGCCGAAGGTCAACGGCTGGCGCTATTTCAGCGGCCCCACCACCGATATACAGCGCGAGATGGAGTGGGCGATCAGGAGCGCTCCGTACTATACGCTCGGCGTCGAGGCGTATCAGGAGGGGGAGACCAACAAGCAGCGCTACGACGATGCGCTGCGGTATCTGCAGACCGTCGAGCGTCTTGATCTCGGGCAGGAAGGGATCGGCCCGGTGATCGCCGATATCTACGTCCGTTCCAACCGTACCGGCGAGGCCAAGAGCTCCTTCGAGGAGAACCTCCGCCAGAACCCGAACGATGCCGGGCTCCGTATCAACTACGGAACGCTGCTGGTGAACATGAAGGACTACAGCGGCGCGATCGAGCAGTTCCAGAACGCCGCCACGATGACCCAGCCGAGCGATGAGAAGCATCAGACCGCCCTGTTCGATCTCGGTGCGGTCTACAAGAACTGGGGCGCCGAACTGCAGAGCAAGTATGGCGACAAGCCGACCAAGGCGCAGATCGACGAGTACAGCGGGAAGCTCCGCGAGTCGCTCAAGTATTTCGAGCAGCTCCGCACCATCCAGGGGGGGAAGGATTTCCGCCTGCTGAGCGAGATGGCGAACCTGTATATGGTGCTCGACCAGACCGCCGATCTCGACAGGACGGTGAGCGCGCTGGAGGGTCTGAAGACCACCAACGCCGAGAGCTCGGAGTACTGGAACGTGCTGAGCCGTCTGTATGTGGTTATGGGGAAGGCGAAGCCGGCGGAAGAGGCGGCCGCGAAGGCCGATGCTCTGCAGGCTGCGGGGAAGTAGTAATTTGAGCCGGCGCCGCGCTGCGGGATGCTCCCGCGCGCGGAGAGGCCGGAACGCTTATCGCGCAGGGGCGGGAACGCATTGTGTCTCTCGCCCTTGTCGTAATCCATTCGGGAAGGCCCATCCAGACGGAGGGCCTTCATATTCTTATCAGAGCAACAACCGATCAATACCGAAACATCATGAGCAGCAATAACAACGAAGATCAGGGACAGCAGATCAATATCGAGCTGGGAGAGAAAGAGGCCGAGGGAATCTACTCGAACCTCGCGATCATCAGCCACTCGCCGGCCGAGTTCGTCATCGACTTCACGCGCATTCTGCCGGGCGTCCCGCGTGCCCGCGTCCATGCCCGTATCGTGATGACCCCGCAGCACGCACGCCTTCTGCTCAACGCGCTCGAGGATAACATCACCAAGTACGAGCGGCAGTATGGCGAGATCCCCTTCAACGGCGGCGGCCAGTATGGCTTCCAGGTGCCGGAGTCGGGTGAGAAGTTCCACTAATGCCCCGATGATGTTCCGCGGTTGCCCGAATCGCCGGGGATATCCCCCGGCGATTCGGGTTTATCCGAGCCGTGATGCTCGGTCATCAATGCCAGGATCGGTCGCCGGGCAAGCGGCCGGCTATCTTCAACTGACCACGGAATGCATCGTACCATGGATGGATCTCTCGTTCTGATTCTTCATACGCATCTCCCCTATGTGATCCATCACGGCAAATGGCCGCATGGCTCCGACTGGCTCACCGAGGCCGCCGCCGAATGCTATATCCCCCTGCTGAACGAGTGCCATACGCTTCTGGGGGAGGGGCTGACTCCCGGCCTGACCATATCGCTGTCGCCGGTGGTGGTGGAGCAGCTGGCCGACCCGGAGTTCCCCGCCATCTTCAACGCCTATCTCGATGAGAAGATCGAGGCGGCCGGGAAGGATATCGAGTATTTCACCGCCCGCCCGCAGGACCACGGCTATATCCCCCTGGCGAACTTCTGGCGCGACTGGTACAGCGAGCGGCGGAGCGATTTCAACCTTCGCTACGGCGGCGATCTGGTGCGGGCCTGGCGCGATCTGGCCGATCGCGGGGCGATAGCGCTCCAGACCTGCGGCGCCACCCACGGCTATTTTCCCCTGCTCGGACGCGATGAGAGCATCGAGGCGCAGCTCGACATCGCCGTCGCCAGCCACCGTGCCCATTTCGGCGATCCTCCGCGCGGCGTCTGGATGCCCGAGTGCGCTTACCGGCCATGCTATTACTGGACCCCTCCGGTGCCGAGCCGCTTCGCTCCCCGTGGCGTGCGCAGGGGCGTCGAGCAGCTTATCGCCGCGCATGGCCTGGAGTATACCGTCGTCGACAGCCATCTGACGCGCGGCGGCCGTCCGCTCGGTATCTACGCCAATCGCTTCCGCGCCGTCAGCGAGATGGCCGGTCGCGGCGAAAAATTTCTTCCGCTCGACGATACCCGCTCGGTGCACGATCTCTATCAGGTCTGTTCCACGGGGGATGTCGAGGCCGGAACGATGGCGATCTTCACGCGCGATGCCGAGACCACGCTCCAGGTCTGGAGCGGCATCTACGGTTATCCCGGAGATCCCGAGTATCTGGAGTTTCACAAGAAGCACTACAACAGCGGCCATCGCTACTGG
>Ga0164241_10001411_pt1 | contig 29786 bp, 24 predicted proteins | sample OricomyardsoilBY_FD_108780 | JGI IMG/M metagenome (GOLD analysis project Ga0164241, IMG submission 108780) | Backyard soil microbial communities from Emeryville, California, USA - Original compost - Back yard soil (BY) | ecosystem: Environmental > Terrestrial > Soil > Unclassified | place: USA... | reverse complement strand
GCTTCAGGAGCTTGAGGAGGTCAAAGGCCTCATTACCCGTGGGCAGCAGCTTGGCGTGCTGACCTTCGGTGACATCGCCTCCGCGGTCTCGGAGGTCGATTTGGACGAGTCCGACGTCGAGGACCTTTACGGGCACCTCGAGAAGTCGGGCATCGAGCTTGTCGAGGACATGGACCCGGCCCAGAAAGCGGCCGCGGAAGCGATGCCCGCCGACACCGGCAAAAAAGGCCGGCGCCGCCAGAAAGCCGCGCTCGACCTGAAACCGGACATGACCACGGACAGCCTGCAGCTGTTCCTCAAGGACATCGGCAAGGTCCGTCTGCTCACCGCCGCGGAGGAGGTCGAACTCGCCAAGCGCATCGAGCGCGGCGACCTCGACGCGAAGCAGAAAATGGTCGAGTCCAACCTGCGCCTGGTCGTCTCGATCGCCAAGAACTACCGCAACCAGGGCCTGCCCTTCCTCGACCTGATCCAGGAGGGCACGCTGGGTCTGGTCCGCGCGGCCGAGAAGTTCGACTACCGCAAGGGGTTCAAGTTCTCGACCTACGCGACCTGGTGGATCCGCCAGGCGATCGCCCGCGCGCTGGCCGACAAGGCACGGACGATTCGCATCCCGGTCCACGTCGTCGAGAAGCTCAACAAGATCGGCCGCGCCGAGCGCAAGCTGGTCACCGAGCTGGGCCGCGAGCCGACCCCGGAGGAGATCGCCGAGGTAACCGGCATCGATCCCGAGGAGGTCGACTCGATCAAGCGCTCCGCCCAGGCACCGGTCTCGCTGGAGAAGCCGGTCGGCGACGAGGAGGAGTCCGAGTTCGGTCAGTTCATCGCCGACGAGAAGGCCGAGTCTCCCTTCGACCGGGCGGCCGACCTGCTCACCAAAGAGGCGCTCAAGGAAGCACTGGAGAACCTCTCCTACCGGGAGCGGCGCGTGCTTGAGCTGCGCTACGGCCTCGGCGGCGAGCATCCGCGCACGCTCGACGAGGTGGGGCGGACCTTCAACGTCACCCGCGAGCGCATCCGTCAGATCGAGAACCAGAGCCTCAAGAAGCTCCAGCAGCTGGGCGAAGCCCAAAAGCTGCGCGAGGTCACCTGAGGCTTCAGGACTAAGGATGCTGGACATCCCGGCCGATACAGGTCGGGATGTTCGACATCGATACAGCGCTGCGCACGCTCATCGAGCGTGAGGGATCCGATCTGCACGTCAAGGTCGCCTCGAAGCCGATCATTCGCCAGCACGGCGAGCTGGTCTACCTCGACGGTTACGAGCCGCTTGCTGGCGAGGACACGGAGAAGGCGTTCCATGACATGGCGGAGGTGCGCTCGCTGACCGAGTTTGAGGAAGCCGGCGAGGCCGACTTTTCCTACTCGATCCCCGGGCTCTCCCGCTTTCGGGTCAACGTCTTCAAGCAGCGCGGCTCGATCTCGATCGTCTGCCGCGCGATCCCCTTCGACATCCGCTCGGTAGAGGAACTGGGATTGCCTCCGGTGGTCACCACCCTGGCCGAAGAGCAGCGCGGGATCATCCTCGTCACCGGCACTACAGGCTCGGGCAAGAGCACGACGCTGGCGGCGATGATCGACCACATCAACCGCAACCGCTCACACCACATCATCACGCTCGAGGATCCGATCGAGTACCTGCACCAGGACAAACGCTCGATCGTCAACCAGCGCGAAGTGGGATCGGACACCGAGAGTTTCAGCCGCGCGATGCGTCGCGTCCTGCGCCAGGACCCCGACGTGATCCTGATCGGCGAGATGCGCGACGAGGAGACGGTGCGCACGGCGCTCTCAGCGGCTGAGACCGGCCACCTCGTGCTCTCAACCGTCCACACCCTCGACGCGACCGAGACGATCAACCGCATCATCGACTTCTTCCCCCCTCACCTCCAACATCAGGCGCGCGTGATGCTCGCGGCGACGCTCAAGGGCGCAATCGCCCAGCGCCTCGTCCCCGACATCAGCGGCGAGGGCCGCGTCCCCGCTTCTGAGGTGCTGGTCGTCACCGGCCGCGTCCAGGACCTGATCATGAACCCGGAGGAGACCGGCAAGATCACCGAGGTGATCGGCGAGGGCGAGTACTACGGCATGCGCACCTTCGACCAGTCCCTGCTCGGCTACGTGATGGAGGGCAAGATCGCCGAGGAGACAGCACTCGACTACGCCTCCAGCCCCCATGACTTCAAGCTGATGCTGGCCGCAGGCGGGCAGCGGGCGAGCGGGATCGAGCAGCTCGCCGGGCAAGCAAGTGAGTAGTTGGTAAGACAGTCGTCCGTCTGTCCGCCCCCGGCTTGGCGCGATTCAAGGCTGTCGCGCTAAGGGCCGATCACCTTTGGGATGTCGGTTCTAGATCAATTGCGTCGTCGGATTCGTGCCCTTGTTGTCAACGAGCGTGGCATGGCTCTGCCGGTCGCCCTCTTCGCGATGGTCGCGGGAACGGCGCTCGCCAGCGCCGCGGTGGTGGCGACCGTCAACGTCCAAACGGGATCCCACCGCGACTCCTCGACCAAGAGCGCAATCGCGGTCGCCGACGCGGCCGCGAACATCGCCCGCCTGCGGATCGACCGCTACGCGACTGTCCTGGCGACGAAACCCTGCCTGAAGCTCAACCCTTCGGGCACGTTGGAAGGCACCACAGCTGAAAACGACGGCTGGTGCCCCAAAGTCGCAGGAACAGTGGGTGGTGGCGCCTACGCCTACCGCGTCAGCCCCGCCGGTTCGACCTGCGGCGAATATCACCTCTGCGTCGTCGCAACCGGCACCGTCGGGGAAGTCAGCCGCCGGATCGAGGTCGCCTACAGCGAATCAGCGGTCCAGCAGACGATCGAGGACAAAACGACCGGGACCACGACGACCGGCGACCAGACGGGTGGCAGCACCTCGACCGGCAGCTCGACTTCCTTCGAAGGCTTGATCGGTCTTGACGCCATCGAACTCAGCGGCAATGCCGACGTTCGTGTCGGTATGGGGACGAACGGCGATGTAACCGCTGTCGGCAACGCCGACGCCTGCGGCGACATCCGCCATGGCATTGGCAAAAAATGGACCACCACGGGCAATGCGAAACAGTGCCCCGGCTACAAAGTGACCGAAGGCAACAAGTCACTGCCCCCGGTGAGCAGCTTCATGCCGTCCAATATCACGACGAGCAACTCGAATTACCGCCTCGCCCAGTGCACCAAAACGAAACCGACGAAAGAACCCGCCGGCTGCGAACTGGATACCTACACCGGCAACAGGAGCTCGACCAAACCTTGGAGTTCAACAGCGCGCTCGATCACGGTCAACGCCAACGACACGCTGACCGTCAGCGGTGGCGACTACTGGATCTGCTCGCTGAGCGTGAGCGGCAACGGGCAGCTGATCATGTCCGCCAGCGCCCAGGTGCGCTTTTTCTTCGACACCCCCGAGAATTGCGGCCTCTCCTCGGGCACGGCCCAGATTTCACTGACTGGCAACGCCCGCATCGCTTCGACCAACAAAGCCGTGCTCCCGGGCTTCTACCTGCTGGGCTCGACGACGACGGCAACGAGCGTCAGCCTTGGCGGCAACGCCAACACCGAAGACGAATTCATCATCTACGGGCCAAATACTCAGGTGAACATTCCCGGCAACGCGGTCTACAAGGGAATCATCGCCGGTAAGCGGGTCGTGATCACTGGCAACGGCAGGGTCGAAACGCCCGCCGGCTACAAACCGCCGGTTGAAATCACACCTGTGACGGAGACCGGCACGACCACCGACACGACCAAAACAGACGGCACGACGAAAACGACGACGATCACCACCGCCCGCTACTACGCGCCGCAGTTCTACGTCGAGTGCAGTAGCTCGGTGCCGGCAGGCGCCGCCCCCAACGCCAACTGCTGACCCCGCGTCGAGGCGAGAAAACGCCGCCCAGGACTCAAGCTCTGGGCCGATCGTGCCGAGCTAATAGGCGAACGTATGAGGGAGAAGCTCAACGAAAACCCCCTGGCGCAAATGGCCGTGATCGGCATGTTGCTACTGGCTGCCGGCTTCTTCGTCATGTCCTCGATGGGGGGGAAGGGTGCCGCGGAAGAATCGGAAGCCCCCGCGGCGACCGGCCTCGCGGCTGAAACCGCAACGGAACCGCCGGCCAGCCTCTCCTCGGCTCTTGCGAAGGTGAGTCAGGCATCGGCCAGCGCGACCAAGCCGCTGCCACGGCCCGTGAACGTGGCCTGGCATGCGAACAAGACCGTCGTCCTGCTCTTCGTCAGGAACGGCGGCATCGACGATGCGCTCGTCGCCGCGGCGACGACCCGCCTCGCCGCGCTCCCCGGGGTTGCCGCCTTCATCGCGCCGGCGAGCGAAGTCTCACGCTACGCAGCGGTGACCGAGGGCGTCGGCGTCAACCGCGTCCCCGCGCTCATCGTGATCCGGCCCAAGCACCTGCACCAGACCGTGCCAACCGCCTCTGTCAGCTACGGCTTCCAGAGCGGCCAGAGCATCGTCCAGGCCGTAGTAGACGCCGGCTACAAGGGACCGACGCTCGCCTACCACCCCTGAGGCGGTGAGCATGGACCCGCGAGACCCCCGCTCGCACCTGCGACCCGTCCCGGAATCAGGCGACTCGACCGCGCCCGCGTTCGACCCCGCGGCCGGCGGCACGCCCGGCCTGACGCCGCCGATAGTACGCGGGCGCTCGAGCGGCTTCGTCACCGACGTGCTCGTCGATCTCGGCTTCGTTCCCGAAGATCGCGCTCGCCACGCGATCGAAGAAGCGCGCACCGCCGGCCAGCCCCCGGAGCGCCTACTGCTCGACCAGGGCGCGATCGACGCCGATCAGCTCTCGCGCGCTGTCGCCGAGCGCTACGGGCTCGACCACGTCGACCTCGCCAGCTACCAGGTGGACATGGCGGCGGCGAACTTGATCTCGGTCAACACTGCTCGCCGTTATCGGGCGCTGCCGGTCGGCTTCATCGACAAAGCGACGCTGCTGGTGGCGATGGCCGACCCGACCAACGTCCTCGCGGTCGACGACATCCAGATCGCTACCGGACTCGACTGCCGCGTCGCCGTCACCGCCGACGAGGACATCGACGCGCTGATCGGTCGTCTCAACACGCTGCAGAGCGCGGTCAGCGAGGCGGTTACCGAAGGCGAGGCGGAGGCCGACGAGCTTGCCGAGGTCAGCGATATAGAGGTCAGCGCCGAAGACGCGCCGGTGATCAAGCTCGTTTACAGCATCCTCGGACAGGCGGTGGGCGAGGGCGCTTCGGATGTCCATTTCGAAGCGGCGGAGGAGGGGATGCGCGTCCGCTTCCGCGTCGACGGCGTTCTGCGCGAGGCCGCCCACGTGCCGAAGCGGATGGTCAACGCGGTTGTCTCGCGGATCAAGATCATGAGTGACCTCAACATCGCCGAGAAGCGCGTCCCCCAGGATGGTCGCGTCGGCGTCACGGTCGAGGACCGCCGCGTCGACCTGCGCGTGACGACGTTGCCCACGCAGCGCGGCGAGGGAGCGACGATCCGCATCCTCGACAAGGACAACGCCCAGCGCTCGCTCGATGAGCTCGGCATGGACGGCACCGCGCGCGAGCGCTTCTCGGCCGCCTTCCGCCAGGCCTACGGCGCCGTGCTGGTCACTGGACCTACCGGGTCGGGCAAGAGCACGACGCTCTATGCGGCGCTGCAGGAGATCAACGACGTCGAGAAGAACATCATCACGATCGAGGACCCGGTCGAGTACCGGCTCGACGGGATCAGCCAGATCAACGTCAACCGCAAGGCGGGCCTCGACTTCGCCACCGGCCTGCGCTCGATCCTGCGCGCCGATCCCGACGTCGTCATGGTCGGCGAGATCCGCGACGGCGAGACCGCCCGGATCGCGGTCGAGGCCGCGCTGACCGGCCATCTGATGCTGACGACGCTGCACACCAACGACGCTCCCGGGGCGATCACGCGCCTGACCAAGATGGGGATCGAGGCCTTTCTTACTGCGTCGGCGGTCGACTGCGTCGTTGCCCAGCGGCTGGCGCGCAAGCTCTGCACTCATTGCAAGCGGCGCACGATCGTGCCGCCGCAGGCGCTGGCTGACGCCGAGATCCGCGTCGGCGGTGAGCTCGAGGCCTACGAACCGACCGGTTGTAGCCGCTGCAACCAGAGCGGCTACAAAGGCCGCGCCGGCATCTACTCGGTGATGAAGCTGAGCGACCGGATCAAGGAGATGATCGTCTCCCAGGCCCCGGAGGCGGAAATCGCCGCCGTGGCCCGTGAGGAGGGCATGCTCACGCTGCGCGAGGACGGCCTGGCGAAGGTCCGCGCCGGCCTGACCAGCCTCGAGGAGGTCATCCGTGTCACCGCATAATCGATTCCAGGTATCCAGGAATCGGGCCGAGAGGACGATCTAGCCCTTATGGACTTCGACTTCTCCCAGGTCCTCGCCCACATGGTCGAGGTGAAAGCCTCCGATGTCCACCTGACCCCCGGCTTCCCGCCGGCGGTCCGGGAAAAGGGCAAGATCGAGCCGATGCCGGGCTTCCCGGTCCTGACCGGGCAGGAGACGCGCGAGGTCGTCTACGGCATCCTCAACGACGACCAGCGCAAGCGCTTCGAGAACCACAAACAGCTCGACTTCGCCTACGCGATCCCAAACGTCGCCCGTTTCCGCGTCAACTGCTTCTTCCAGCGCGGCGCGGTCAGCGCCGCCTTCCGCCTCGTGCCGCAGGACATTCCGGCGCTCGACTCGCTCGGCGTGCCGCAGGTGCTGCGCGAGCTCACCGCCAAACCGCGTGGCTTCGTCCTCGTCACCGGCCCGACCGGCTCTGGCAAGAGCACGACCCTGGCGGCGATGATCGACGTGATCAACTCCGAGCGCCAGGACCACATCCTCACGATCGAGGACCCGATCGAGTTCCTGCACCAGCACAAACGCTCGATCGTCAACCAGCGCGAGGTCGGCGCCGACGCCGAGGACTTCGCGCTCGGCCTGCGCGCTGCCCTGCGAGAGGATCCCGACGTCATCCTCGTCGGCGAGATGCGCGACCTGGAGACGATCTCCACCGCGCTGACCGCGGCCGAGACCGGTCACCTCGTCTTCGCCACCCTGCACACCCAGTCGACCGCGCAGACGGTCGACCGCATCATCGACGTCTTCCCGCCCCAGCAGCAGGGCCAGGTGCGCACCCAGCTCTCGATCGCCCTGCAAGGGATCGTCACCCAGCAGCTGCTTCCTACCGCCGACGGCCTGGGCCGCACCGTGGCCACCGAGGTTCTGGTGCCGACGCCGGCGATCCGCAACCTGATCCGCGAGGGCAAGACGCATCAGATTTACGCCGCCGTACAGACCTCCGGCGCGGTTGGCATGCAGACGATGGACGCCGACCTAGCGCGCCTGGTGCGGATGGGCAAGATCACCCGCTCGCTGGCCGAACAGCGCGCCTCGGTGCCCGAGGAGCTGAAGCGGCTGCTCGGCGGGGCGGCCGTCGAGGCGCCCGCTGCTCTGACCGGCGCGGAAGCGACCCCAACGCCCAGCGCCGGCCCACCCGGCAATGGCGTCCTGCAGGCGCCGCCGCCACAGGCGGCACCCGAGCCGGCGTCGACCGCGTACACGCAGGGGGAGTAGCGGATGGCGGGGGCCACGACATTTGCCTTCAGGGCCATGGACCTTGCCGGCGCGGCGACGGCCGGCGAGGTCGAGGCCGAGTCCAAGGCGCAGGTCAGCGAGCAGCTGCGCCAGCGCGGCCTGATCGTCCTCGACGTCAGCGAGAAGAGCGAGCCGTTTCGGATCGAGAACCTCTGGCGCCAGTGGAAAGGCGTCGACATGCGCGAGCTGTCGGTCTTCTCGCGCCAGTTCGCCACCCTGGTCGCCTCGGGCATGCCGATGCTGCGGACCCTGCACTCGCTCGAAGAACAGACCCAGGACGAGGAGATCCGCGAGGCGGCAGCCGGCATCCGCGCCGACGTCGAGGCGGGCAGCACGCTCGAGCAGGCGATGGGCCGCTACCCCAAGGTCTTCGACCGGCTATTCAGGGCGATGGTTCGCTCCGGCGAGGAATCGGGCCGCCTCGAGGACGCGCTCGACCGCATCGCCTTTCAGGTCGAGAAAACCGACGCGCTGAGGCGACAGGTCAAATCGGCGCTGATGTACCCCGCCCTCATCTTCGGTTTCGCCGTCGTCGTCCTGGTTGCGATCGTCGTCTTCGTGATCCCCGTTTTCGTCAACGTCTTCAAAGAAATTGGCGAAGAACATCCCGGCGAGAGCACGGCCCTGCCGGCGCCGACGCAGCTCTGCGTCAGCGTCTCCAGCGCGCTCACCGGCTACTGGTTCGTGATCATCCCCGGCCTGGTTCTCTTCGCGGTTGCCTTCTTTCGCTGGAAGCGGACCGAACGCGGCAAAGAAACGTGGGACCGCTTCACGTTGCGGATCCCGGCCAAGATCGGCGACGTGATCCAGAAGGTGGCGCTGGCGCGCTGGTCGCGCACGTTCGCGGGTGCGGTCTCCTCCGGCGTGCCGATGCTTCAGGCGATCAAACTGACCGGTGAGACGGCCGGCAACGTCGTCGTCGAGCGGGCGATGGAGGACGTCTACGCCTCGGTCAAGCGCGGCGGCTCCCTTGCCGGGCCGATCGAGCAGAACCCGATCTTCCCGCCGATGGTCGGCCACATGGTCGCGGTCGGCGAGGAGACCGGCCAGCTCGAGCACATGATGAGCAAGATCGCCGACTTCTACGAGGCCGAGGTCGACGCCAAGGTCAAGGCCCTCACCGCCCTGATCGAGCCCCTGATGATCGTTTTCGTCGGCGGCATGGTTGGCTTCATCGTCATCGCGATGTACCTGCCGATGCTCAGCCTCTACGAAAAGATCGGCTGACCCGCAAGGTTTAATCCGCTGCTCGCAATTAGCGCAGGGGAGACAGTTGGGAGGCCAAGGTCTTCGCTTGACTGGACGCAATCTGGACGCCCAACCCAACTTTTAGGGAGATGAAGTCCTAGTTTCAGGGATTTAGGGGATGCCTATGGCGGCCGATTAGAGGGCTGTGATGAATCTGCCAGTGCTTCGGTGCCAAAGGCAAACTCGCTGTGAGGCGGGGGCGCAAAGCTGTCGGGACTCCCTTCTGGGAGTTGGCCGGGCTACCACCGGGGTCGACAGACACCACGTGGCTGAGATGCGACGGGGCTCTGGCTCAACTATTAGGAACCTAGGAGGTCCCTGATGTTTATCCAGAATCTCCGGGCCAAGATTGGTGCCCGGCTCAACGGCGACAGCGAGAGCGGCTTCACGCTGATCGAGCTCCTCGTCGTCATGCTCATCCTCGGAATCCTGGCCGCGATCGCGCTGCCGGCGTTCTTCAACCAGCGCGAAAAGGCAACCGATTCGCAGGCTAAGGAGTACGCGCACTCGGCTCAGGTAGCGGTTGAGACGTACGCGACCGAAAACGGTGGCCTCTACACGTTTACTCCCGGCGAAGGCTCCGAAGCAACCCTCGGGACCACGCTGAAAGGCATCGAGCCGACGCTTAACGGCGCGAAAGCGCTAACTGCCGAATCCATCGAATCTGGAAAAGGCTACAAAGTGAGTGTCGAATCCGGAACCGGCAACGTGTTCTCAATTGAACGGAAAGCCAGTTCACAGACCTTCCTCACCTGTACCACCAAAGGTAAAGCTGGCTGCCCGCCGAGCGGTGAATGGGCCAAATAAGCCGCTTCTAATTGAAGCCGCTTTGGCCTAGCCAAGCGTGATGTGGCAAGGGGCGGGCCGATGGCCCGCCCCTTTGCTCGTTTGGCCAACGCCTGCGTCAAGCGCTAAGCGAAATTCCTGATCCAGCCGATAGGACCAAGATGCACCGGACAATCGTCTTTCTGCTTGGGCTCGCCGCGGCGCTGATCTTGGTGTCGTCGGCTAGTGCTTCGCCCGCCAGCTACAAGGGCTCTTCGGCCGACGGCGCCGTTGTCTTTTTCGAAACCGACGAGCAGCTCCTCCCCGGTGACACCGACACCAAGCGCGATGTCTACGAGCGCTCCTATGACGCGGAGCCGGGGATCGAAAGCTACGTGACCCGCGAGGTGTCGCTCGGGCCGGCGGGCGGAAACGCCGCCTACAACGCTCTCTTCGAGAAAACGAGCGTCGATGGCAGCATCGTCTTCTTCTCGACCGAAGAGGGGCTGGTCGAGGCGGACACCGACCTCAAGAGCGACGTGTACATGCGGGACCTGACGAGCGGGACGACGACTCTCATCTCAGCGGGCGAGGCTGGCTGCGCACCCGCGTGCGGCAACGGCCCCATCGACGCGGGTTTCGCCGCGGCGAGCTCGGAGGGGACGAAGGTCTTCTTCGTCAGCGAAGAACGCCTCGCGGCCGCCGATACCGACAGCTCGGCCGACATCTATGTCCGCAACCTTGCCAACGAAACGACGAGCCTCGTCTCGACCGGCGCCCCGTCTTGCGCGCCGGCTTGCGGCAACGGTGCTTTCGATGACGTCGCCCTGCGCGGCATCTCCGCCAACGGCTCGCACGCCTACTTCACCACCGCGGAGTCGCTTTCCAGCGCCGATGCCGACACGGCGGTGGACATCTACTCCCGGGACCTGAGCGGCGGGGTTACGACATTGGTTTCGCAGGGAGGCGAAGGCTGCGCGCCGGCATGCGGCAACAACGGCGCGGTGCCCGTCTTCCAGGCAAGCTCCCAGAGTGGGACAAGGGCCTTCTTCAGCACCGACGAGCCCTTGGTCGGAGCCGATCAAGACACCGCGACCGATGTCTATGCGCGCGACCTGCCCGGGGGTCCGACGACGCTCATCTCCGGGGGAACGTTGTCGACCAAAACAGCGAGCTTCGCGGCGGCCTCCGCCGATGGGGCGCACGTCTTCTTCACGACGCCCGAGGGCCTCGCGCCAGAGGACGAAGACGGCTTCAACGACGTCTACGAGTGGACTGGCGGCACGCCCAGCCTGATCACTCCGGCGGCCTGCTCGAGCGCCTGCAGTGCCACCTTCGACGCGGTCAGCGCCGACGCCGGCACCGTCCTCTTCAGCAGCGCCGAGCAGATCTCCGGCGCCGACACCGACGGCAGCGTCGACATCTACTCGCAGGAGGTGGGTGGGGGAGCGCCTCTGTTGGTGTCGCGGGGAACCGGATGCGGGGGCTGCGGAAATGGCGCCGCCGACGCCCGCTTCGACCGCGCTTCCGCCGACGCTTCGCATGTCGTCTTCACCAGCACTGAGGTCCTCGCCGCCGACGACGGCGACGGCGAAGACGACATCTACGACCGCGACATCCTCGGCGAAGAAACGAGTCTGATCACGACTGCCCCCAGCTACTGCCCGCTGAAAAAAGGCAACTGCGGCGCCACCTTCGTCGGTGCCTCGGTCGAAGGCAGCCGCGTCTACTTCACCACGGTCGAGCGCTTCAAGCTCGAAGACGGCGACGACGAGGTCGACGTCTACGAACGCTTTCTCGGCGCGACACCGAGCGGAGACGTGACGCGCCTGGTGTCTACCGGCAACTCGCCCGATCTTGAACTGGGCCCGCCGTCGCCGAAACTGACGGCCACCAACCCACCGTCACCGGCATCGTCCACGACGCCGAAGATCCTCGGCGAAGCCGAAGCCGGTTCGACGGTCAAGATCTACACGACCTCGAACTGCTCCGGCGAGCCCGTCGCCCACGGCTCCGCCGCGCAGCTGGCCGCGCCCGGGATCGGGGTGACGGTCGCGGCCGGCGCGACGGCGAAATTCTGGGCCACCGCCGAAGCCGAAGGCTTCGTCTCGCTCTGCTCGAGCGCGATCTCCTACACCCAGCAGAGCTCCTCCGGCGGTGGTGGTGGCAATGAATCCGGAGGCGGTGGCACAGGCGGCGGCGCCTCGCAGGGAGGCGCGAAGAAATCCCCGGTCGTCCAGCAGGCGCCCGCCTTGCCGCCTGCCTTCGTGACCCCGCACACGCGGATCACCTTCGCGCCGGCCTCGAAGACCCGCGCCCGCAGGCCCGTCTTCCGCTTCACCGACTCGACCGGCCAGTCCGGCACCAGGTTCCACTGCAAGGTGGACCGGCACGGCTGGCGGGCATGCAGCTCGCCGCTGCGCTTGAAGCGGCTCGACCGCGGCCCTCACGTGCTCGCGATCAAGGCCGTGAACGCCGCCGGAACCGCCGAGCCGCGACCGGCGAAGCGCAACTTCAAGGTGGTGTCGGGATGAGGGCGCCGCTGCGGTCCCGCCTCGGGCGGGTCGACGACGAGGCGGGCATGACCCTGATCGAGCTGCTCGTGGCGATGATCATGGGGGTCATCGTCGTCGGTGGCGCCACGTCGATGTTGATCAGCGCCGTGCGCGCCCAGCCGCAGCAGCAGGAGCAGGCCCAGAGCATCTCCACCGCCCGCTTCGAGCTGGAGCGGATGACGCGCGAGATCCGCAACGGCACCAGCGTCACCGTCGCGAACTCCAACAACGTCTCCTTCGTCGCGCGGGTCAGGCGCACGACATGCGGCGGCACCGTGCCGACGAGCACCTCGGCGGCCTCGATCCAGTGCCAGATCGTCTACAGCTGCACGACCACCTCCTGCACGCGCGTCGAGCGTGAAGTCGGCAGCACCAGCGGCGGCGCGCCGACGACGATCGTCGCCGACATCGACTCCGCCTCGGTCTTCTGCTTCGTCCCCAGCGCCAACGCGGACCCGACCGAATGCGGCCCGGCGAAAGGCGGCACCGCACCCACCTACATCGGCCTCACCTTCAGCATCCCCAACCCGCGCGGCAGCGGCCACCTGACCATCTCCGACGGCGCCAGCCTGCGCGGCGCAACGCTCTCCTTCTGATGCGACGCCGTGGCGACAACGAGACCAGGAGGCTCCACGGTGAGAGTGGCTTCACCCTGATCGAGGTCCTGGTCGCGGCGCTCGTCCTCACCCTCGCTTCGGCCGCCCTGTTTGGCGTGCTCGCCTCTTCGGTCCGCAATAACGCCCGCGCCAAGTCGACCCAGATTGCCCTCGACCGTGCTCAGCGGGAGCTGGAGAAGCTGCATAGCCTTTCCTACGAGGAACTGGCACTCACGGTCACGCCCGCCCACTCGACCAACACGCTCGATCCCAACAACCGCGTCGTCAACGGCAACTTCGCCCTGCAACGCGACCCCGACGGCGAATACGCGCCGATGGCGGCCAACGTGGCTGGCAGCGAAACGCTGAGCAAAGGCGTGGTCAAACCGGGACCGATCAAATTCAAAGACGGTGACGTCGTCGGTCACCTGTATCGCTACGTCGTCTGGCGCAACGACAAAAGCTGCCCGGAAAGCGAAACCGGCGAAGACCTCTGTCCGGGCCTCCACGACTACAAGCAGATCGTCGTCGCGGTCAAGCTCGACGCGACCGGCAGCGAACCGCGCGAACGCAACTACATCGAGGTTCAGTCGGCCGTGCTCGACCCGAAATCCCTGGGCCAGAACGGCGGTACCGGGGGGACAGGTGGCACCGGCGGCACGGGGGGCACCGGTGGCACGGGAGGTGGTGGCAAAGGCGGCGCAGCAGGCACCGGCACGGCGGTGACCGCGCAGCAGTTCTTCCTCACCGACACACCCTGCTCGGCCACGGGCGCCACCACGCGCGAGGAAATCAGCGGCGATCACCTGCTGCACAACACGCTCGGCACCTGCGCCAGCGGACCGCAGACCGGTACGACCGTTGGCGCGCCGGACGCCCTGATACTCGGCGCACCGCCAGACCCCGACCCCGAAGACGAAACCAACCCGTCGCTCTTCGACTACGCCAACGACGGCTACCTCGAGCCCACCCCCGACACCGACAAGGGCGTGCAGATCAAGCGCGACGACACCAGCGGCTGCAACTACACCCCGACCGGCACGGTCCACCCCGAGTCCCAGGTGCACCGCTGGGTCGCCGATCCGTTCGCCGCGGACTTCAAAATGAACGGCAAGGTGACGCTCGAGTTCTACACGCGAACCCTCAACGACGCGCTCTACCACGGCACCCTCTGCGTCTATCTCTTCGATCGCCACCCGACCGCCGCGGGGGAATCGGAAGCCGGTGACACCCCGCTCAGCGACAAAGCAACCGGCCTCGGCTACTGGATCTACACGCCGCAGGGGAACGGGTTCTGGCCGCGAAACGCATGGACCAAGGTGCGGCTGACGATGGAATTCGCCCCGAAAACGATCCTCAAAGATGACCGGCTCGGCGTCGCGCTCAGCGTCGACCCCGGCAATACCGACGCCGAAGCGATCCCGATCATGTACGACCATCCGAACTACCCGACCCGGCTCGAGGTCGACACGACCACGCCCACCGAGGGCGGCTAGCGCGTGGCCGCCGCCGCGGCGATCGCCTTCCTCGGAGGGCTGGTCGTCGGTAGCTTCGTGACCGTGGTCGCGCATCGCGTGCCGCGCGGGGAATCGATCGTCGGGCCGCGCTCGCGCTGTCCCGGCTGTGGGGCTCAGATAGCTGCCTACGACAACGTGCCGGTCATCTCCTGGGTGCTGCTGCGCGGCCGTGCGCGCTGCTGCGGTGCGGCGATCTCGCCCCGGTATCCGCTGACTGAGCTGACGCTCGGCGTCCTCTACGCCGCCACGGTGCTCGTCCTTTCGGACGAGCCCGGCGAAATCGCCCTCGGCCTGGTCCTGGTGACGACGCTGCTCGCGGTGACCCTGACCGACCTCGAGCAGCGAATCATCCCGAACAAGATCCTCATCGTCGCCGCGGTCCTCGCAGTCGCCATCGCCGCGACGACCGACCCCAGCAGCCTCCCCGAGCGGCTGGCGTCCGCGGTCGGCGCCGGCGGACTGCTCTTCCTGGCGGCCCTCGCCTATCCGCGCGGCATGGGCCTCGGCGACGTCAAGCTGGCGGCGACGATGGGCCTCTTCCTCGGCCGCAACGTGGCGCCGGCCCTGCTCGTCGCCCTGCTCGCGGGTTCGGCGGTCGGCCTGGCGATGATCGCCCGCGAGGGGGCTGCCGCCCGCAAGCGAGCAATTCCCTTCGGGCCGTTTCTCGCCCTCGGCGGCGTCGCCGGGCTTCTCCTCGGCGACCAGATGGTCGACTGGTATCTGAGCACTTTCACGTAGATCCGGCCAGGTTCTCCTAGAAATGAGTAGTTGCAGGGCAAAGGTCTGCGGCGTTTCTGTCGATTGAGAGAGGACCGATGCGCACGAGCTTCGCCAGACCAACCATGCAGCTGCAACTCACCCGCAAGAAGAAGACGGGCGGGATCACCGGCCTCGACATCGAGGCGGGGAGCATCGCCGCGACCGAGATCGAGGGCTCGAATGGCTCGACCCGGGTGACTGCCTCGGCGATCCAGGCGCTCGAGCCGGGTGCCTTCCACGAGGGAGAGGTGCTCGACCCGGATCGCCTGGCGGCGTCGCTGAAGACGCTCTTCTCCGAGAACAAGCTCTCCAAGCGCGTCCGCCTCGGCATCGGCAACCAGCGGGTCGTCGTCCGCACCCTGCGCCTGCCAGCGATCGAGAACCCGGCCGAGATGGAGGCAGCGGTTCGCTTTCAGGCCCAGGAGCAGGTGCCGATGCCCCTCGACCAGGCCGTGCTCGAGCACCAGGTGGTTGGCGGTGTGCCCGCCGAGGAAGGCGCAACCCCCCAGGTCGACGTCGTCGTCGTCGCCGCCCGCCGCGACATGGTCACCTCCTTCATCGAGCCTTTGAAGCGCGCCGGACTGCAACCCGAGGGCGTCGACCTCTCGGCCTTCGCGATGATCCGCGCCCTCGCCGATGCCGGCATGGCCGTTGCGGGCGGCGAGCCGGGCGGGCGCCCGCACGAGGCGGTCCTCTACTGCAACGTCGGCGACGTCACCAACCTCGCCGTCGCTCGCGGACGGTCCTGTCTCTTCACCCGTGTCTCCCAGGTCGGTCTCGAGTCTGTCGCCGAGCGCCTCGCCGCCTCGCGCGGTCTCAGCGCCGAGCACGCCCTCCAGTGGCTTTCCTTCGTCGGCCTCGAGCGGCCGGTCGAGGAGCTCGAAGGCGACCCGGAGACGGTCGCCGATGCGCGTGCCGCCCTCGAGGAGGGCGTCACCGCGCTGCTCGACGAGCTGCGCCTCTCGCTCGACTACTACGGGGCGCAGGAGAGCGCCTTGCCGGTCGGCCGCATCGTTCTCGGCGGCCCGGGCAGCGCCATCCCCGGACTCGTGCAGCGCATGGAGGACGGCCTCGGCGCCGCGATCGTCGTCGCCCGGCCGGCGGGCCTGGCGGACTTCGACGACGGCGCGGCGGCGCGCCTCACCCTGTCTTACGGCCTGGCGCTGGAAAGCTGAGCGATGCGTCCGGTCAACCTGATCCCTCCCGAGCAGCGCCGCGGCGAGCACGCCCAGCTTCGCACCGGACCGGTCATGTACATCGTCCTGGGGGCTCTGGGACTACTTTTGATCGGAGTCACCATGCTGGTCCTCACCGGTAATCGGATCTCGGACGGCAAGGCGGAAGTCGCCACGCTCAAGCGCGAAGACGCGGTCGCCGCGGCCAAGGCCGAGCGGCTTGCGGCCTACTCGCAGTTCAAGGTGCTGAGCGAACAGCGGGTCGCGACGGTGAGGAGCCTCGCCGACAGCCGCTTCGACTGGGAGCGGGTGATGCGCGAACTCTCACTCGTCCTGCCCGGCGACGTCTGGCTCACCAGCCTGACCGCCACCGCCACCCCCAGCGACTCGACGGGGGCGGAAGGCGGCTCCGCGTCCGGGTTGCGGGGCGGCATCCCCGGCCCGGCGCTTGAACTAAGCGGCTGCGCCGCCGGCCAGGAAGCGGTCGCCGGGTTCGTCACCGTCCTCAAGGACATCGATGGCGTCACCCGGGTCGGCATCCAGACCTCCGAACTCGCCAGCGAGGGGGACGAGGCCGGCAGCGGCGCGGGCGGGGGCGGCGACTGCCGCACACGTGAGTTCATCGCCCAGTTCAGCCTCGTGGTCGCGTTCGACGCCGCTCCCGTGCCGGCGGCCGAAGGCGAAGAAGCCATCGCTGCGACGGCGGTCGCCGAAGCCACCTCCAGCGAATCCTCCGAAGGCTCGGAAGAAAGCTCCGAAGAAGAAAGCTCCGAAGAAGGGGCCGAAGGCTGATGAAGGCGAAGGAGAAGAAGCTCACCAACCTCATGGTTGGCGCGATGTTGGCCGTCGCCGTCCTGGCCGGGGCGTTCTGGATCCTCCTGCTCAGTCCAAAGCGCGAGGAAGCGACCAAGCTCGACGCCAAGGTCACCCAACTTGAAGGCTCCCTGATCCAGCACGAAGGGGAAATCGCCACGGCCGAAGAAGCGCGCAGCGAGTTCCCCACCGACTACCAGCACCTCGTGGTCCTCGGCAAGGCCGCGCCCAGCGATGACGAAACCGCGACGCTGCTCGTCCAGCTGAATCACGTCGCCAACGGGGCCGGCGTCAGGTTCCAGACCCTGAGTCTCGAAGCCGCCGGGTCGGAATCGGAAGGCGAAGCGGGTCCAGTTGCCGCAGGTGGAGAAACCGTCTCCGCGACGGAGGCCGCCGCCTCGCTGATGCCGCTCGGTGCCGCAGTCGGTCCGGCGGGCCTTGCCGTGATGCCTTACAAGCTCACTTTTACGGGCAGCTTCTTCACCATTGCCGACTTCATCGAGGGCCTCGACTCGCTGGTCGAGACGACCAACGAAGGCGTTGGCGTCGACGGCAGGCTGATCACCGTCAACGGCTTCTCGCTGACTGAAGACTCGGAAGCGAAATTCCCCGACCTGCAGGCGACCTTCTCCGTCACCACCTACCTGACGCCACCGAGCCAGGGCACGACCGCGGGCGCCTCGCCCACCGGGCCCGAAGAACCCGTCGCAACGCCGGCCGCGACGACCACGGGAGGGGCGCCATGAAGCGGCTGAAAGCGGGCCCGGAGCTGAAGATGCCCGATCTGAAGGTTCCCGACTTCCTCGTCGACCTCTACTGGGACCTGCGCGACCGGCGCCTGCTGCCGTTGGTCGCGCTGGCGATCGTCGCGATCGTCGCCGTGCCGTTCCTGCTTGGCGGTGGCTCCGACGAAGAAGAAGCTGCCCCCGCGATCGCCGGGGCTTCCAGCGCGCCCAGCCCGGAACCGGCGGGCACGAAGCTGACCGTGGTCGAGGCCAAGCCCGGCCTGCGCGATTACCGCAAGCGATTGCGCGAGCATCCAACCGACCCCTTCGTGCAGCGCTACACGTCGCCACAGCTGGGGGGCACAAAGCTCGGTGGCGCGGAAGAAGGCTCGGCGAGCTCCACGAGCACCGCGACCACGACCACCTCGTCGAGCACGACGAAGGTGACGAAGACCGAAAAGTCGGACGGGACGACGACGACCGAAGTCGTCAGCGAAACAGGGAGCGGCTCGAGCCCCGGCGGGGCGGGCAGTGGCGAAGTGACCCTCTTCGCCTTCGCCGTCGATCTGAAGATCGTGCGCACGGAAACCAAGCCCGACGGCAGCAAGGAGACCAGCGATCCGGAGGTCCGCCATCGAGTGCTTCCGCCGGCGGCCCTGCCGAGCGAAAAAGAGCAGGCCGTGACCTACATGGGAATCAGCCCGAAGACGCAGCAGCCGCTCTTCCTGATCTCCGACGCGGTCTCCTCGCTTTTTGGCGAAGCCCACTGCCTTTCCGGCGCCGAAACCTGTCAGCTGATCGAAGTCGCGCCCGGATTGCCGATGACCTATGTCTACGGTCCGAGCTCCATCCGTTACAAGATCACCGTGCTCAAGGTCGAACCGGTCGCGGCCGGGCAGGCCGATGCCCCGCGTTAGCCCAAAACTTCAGTAAGTGAAGCGCGGTCCGCTACACTCGCTAAAGCGAGGCAATCGACACAACCAGCCTCGTTTCGCCGATGAGTGCCGCTTCCAACTCCCGATGTCCTGTCTGCCGCACGGCCGAAGTCGTCTGCGGCAAGTGGACCCTTCTGATCATCCGCGACCTGGCCGAGGGGTCCAGTCGTTTTTGCGAGCTGGAGCGTTCGCTCGAGGGGATCAGTCCTCGCACCCTCTCGCTGCGCCTGCGGGCGCTGGAAGAGGAGGGCATCGTCGAGCGCCACACCTTCCCCGAGGTTCCGCCGCGAGTCGAGTACGCGCTGACCGAGAAGGGCGAGGCCCTGGTGCCGCTGGTCGAGGACATGCGCCGCTACGGCACCCGCTGGCTCTTCGAAGACGCCGCCGAGCCCACGCCCGCCGCCGTCTAGTTACGCCCTGCAAGCCTGCGTGCAGGCGCAGGAGCGCCTGCACGCAGCGTGAAGGCTGGGCCGTGCGTGATCGCCTGCTCAACGAGTCGCTGACCCGCCTTGCCTCCGAGGCGGCGATCCAGCTCAGCGCGCTGGTCGCCGGCGGCGACCAGATCCCCTTCGACGTCGACGCCGACAGCGGCGACGACTCGCTCTTCTACAGCTATCGGCCGCTGACCTCGCTCTACGTGCGTGAGCGCGAGAGCGAGCTGCGCAGGCTCGATTCCTTCGGCTCCGCCCGCGACGCGGTTGCCGCCGCCGGCATCGCCCCCGCTTACCTGGAAGCCCGCGGGGAGGTTGTCCCCAGCGACCCGGGCGAGCGGGCGGCGCAGATGCTGACCGTCTTCCTCGCCTCGCTCTGGGACGGCTGCACCGAACTTGCCCTTGACCACGATCGCCTGCAGAACGCCCTCACCGTGCTCGAGGCCGAGACGCGCGGCGCCGAGGAGGCCGACGTGCTGATCGCGCCCCTGGTCGGGCTGCGCATGCCGTTGCCCCGTCTACAGCTGCCGCACGGCGTGCAGGTGATCCGCGCCGACGCAATCGAGGCCCCGATCGAGGCGATGCGCAGCGAGGGCATGGGCCGCGCCGCCTGGGAGCCGCAGTTCCTCGCCCTCGCTGAGCAGGAAGAGGGCACCGAGAGCGCCGAAGACGCGCTGTGCCAGCTGCGCGAGCTGATCAGCGTCATGCATCTCTTCAAGCCGGGCAGCGTCGGGCTCGGCCCTTACGCCTTCGCCCCCACTGGCGAGGATCGCTGGGCCCGCATTCCAACCGGGTCGCCCGCGGTTCGACCCGGCGCTTATGAGCTGGACGAGGCCGAGGCCGTGCAGCTCGCCGAGTTCGCCGGCACCCTGGAGGCCCGTCCCGACCCCGACGGCGCCCTGTCCTGGGCGGTCACTCGCTTCGAGCTCGGCTGCGGACGCGATTCTTCCCTGGAGGGCCTCAGCGACCACCTCTTGGCGCTGCGCGCCGTACTCGACGGCCACGGCCCGGTCGGCGCCTCGCTGCCGATGCGAGCCTCGGCCCTGATCGCCGATGACAGCGTCGACCGCATCGAGGCGCGCGAGCGCATCGAGGGTGCCCTTGAGCTGGAGCGCTTGCTGATGAACGGCGCGCCCTCCATGCCGGGACTCGCGGTCGCCAGCTGGATCGAGGAAGGCGTTCGCCGCATCCTTCGCGACGCCGCCCTCGGCGAGCTCAGCACAGACCTCAACACGGCTGCCGACGAGACCCTGATCGTCGCCGGCCTCGAGGGCGGCGACGGAACGATCGTCGGCACGACTTCAGAGTGGGAGACACCCGAGACGGGAGAGGTGGAGGAGACAGTGACGTCAGATCACGCTGCACAGCAGGAGCCAATGGACGAGCACGACGACCAGGCGACTCGCATCCTCGAGCCGATTCCGGGCGAGGACGAGATCCGCATCACCGCGACGCCCTGGCTCGACGAGGTCGAGGTCGCCGACAGCACACTCGACTTCCCGGCGATCGAGGGAGACCTGGAACATCGCGAGCGCATCGACACGCCCCGCGTCCGCCATCTCTTCCCGGTTCCCGAGGACGCCGAGTGGGAGGTCAGCGAGTTGAAGTACGACCACTACGGTCGCGCCAGCTAGGCCCGTCCGGCGGCTATTGCTTCGCGCTCCTCGTTGCTGGCAAAGAGGTAGCGGTTGATCTCGGTCAAGCCGCTGAGGTCGTGGACGTCCTCGTCGAGGTAGGGGACGCGGATCACGCCCGAGGTGCGTAGCTCCTTGGCAAGTCGCTCGATGTTGCGGGCGTCGCGCTCGGCCAGCGCCTGGTAGTCGGCGAAGTTCCCCGCGGCGCGCCCGGCGAGGTCATCCTCGCCCAGCTTCTCGGCCAGGGCGCTCTCCAGATCCTCACCGTCGCCGCGCAGCTGCTCGGCTGGGTAGTGGACCTTGTTGACGATGACGCCGCCGAAGGGCAGCTTCGCCTCGACCAGCTTGCGGTGGAAGTAGACGGCCTCGTCGACCGGCTCGCCCTGCGGGCCGCAGACGACGAGGAAGCAGGTACGGGGGTCGGCGAGCAGGCTGTTGACCCGCTTGGCGCGCGCCTGGAAGCCGTCGACCATGCCGCTGAAGGCGTTGAAGAACTCGGCCAGGTCGGCGAGCAGGTCGAAGCCGACGATTCGCTTGAAGACCGAGAGTGCCACCGAGGCGCCGCGACCGGCGACCTTGGCGGCGAGCCCGGTCGGCCGCATGAAGACGCGCAGCGAGCGGCCTTCGATGAACTGGGTGAGGCGGCGCGGGGCGTCGAGGAAGTCGAGCGCGTTGCGGGTCGGTGGCGTGTCGAGCACGAGCAGGTCGAAGCGACCCTCGGTGTGCAGCTCGAAGAGCTTCTCCATCGCCATGTACTCCTGCGAACCGGCCAGGGCGTTGGAGATCTGCTGGTAGATGCGGTTGCCGAGGACGCGGTCGCGCGCCTCCTCGTCGGGCGCTTGGCGGGCGACCAGCTCGTCGAAGGTCGCCTTGGCGTCGAGCATCATCGCCCACAGCTCGCCCTTGATCTCGATCCCCTGCGCGTCGAACAGCTCCGGGTCGACCTGCCTGGCCTCGTTGCCGAGCTCCTTGAGGCCGAGCGAGTCGGCCAGCCGTTTCGCCGGGTCGATCGTCAGCACGCAGACCTTCAGCCCGCGCGCCGCCATGCCGACTGCGATCGCCGCCGAGGTGGTCGTCTTGCCGACCCCGCCCGAGCCGGCGCAGATGCAGATGTCCTTGCCGTCGAGGATCTCGCCGACCGCCGCCATCAGCCCAGCCTCCTCGCCAGTTGCTGGGCCGCCTCGACGTCGAGCTCCGGCTCGAAGAGGAAGGGCAGGGTCTTGACCGGTGTCTCGACCCGGCGCCGCAGGCGGGCGAGCTGGGCACGCTGCGAGCGTGCGCGATTGTGCTCGGAGACGGCGGCCCGGGCGGCTGCGCCCACGGCACCACCGTTCTCGGCGCTGGCCAGCTCGGCGAGCTGCTCGGCCTCCTCGTTGGAGAAACGCTCCGGGTAGAGACCGTTCATGTAGATGCGGTCGACGGCGACGCCGACGTCCTCGCGCAGGTCATGCTCGAGCGCCGCCGACTCGTTGACCGGCATCTCCTCGGGCAGGGCGACGATCGCCACGCCGGTGTGCTTCTGGTCGGTGATCAGACGGTCGAGCTGCTGCGCCTGCGAGTGGATCGGACCGACCCGGGCGATCGCGGCGAAGGTGCGGGGTGTTTGCAGGAAGCCGATGCCGTGGCCGGTTGCCGGGGCGTCGACGATCACCAGGTCGTACTCGCGCCCCCTCTTTACCTTGCGGTCGGTCTGGGTCAGCTCCCAGATCTTGCCGATCGTGACCAGCTCCTTGAGGCCGGGTGTGGCGGCGGCGAGGTAGTTGAAGATGCGGCTGCGGAAGAGCATGTCGCGCATCGCCCGCACCTTCAGCTGTAGCAGCACGTACTCGCGCATCGACTCGTCGGGGTCGATCGAGATCGACCAGAGGTTGTCGGCCATCTCGACCTCGTGGAAGCCGACCTCGGTGTGCTCGAAGATGCGCGAGGCGTTCTCCTGCGCGGAGACCTCACAGACGATCGTCCGCTTGCCTTCGGCGGCGGCGCGCATGCCAAGCGCGACCGCGACCGTGGTCTTGCCCACGCCGCCCTTGCCGGTGACGAAGACCAGTCGCTTGTCCAAGAGTTCGGTTACCGGGTGATTCCTAGCAATTTCTGGGCGCGGCAGGAAAAGCGGGCACTCATGCGAATACCCGCGCAATGGGATTCCTGAGCCGCAAGAACAAGAACAAGTCCGCCTCCACCTCCGTGATTGAGGAGCGGCATCCGATTGTCGAGGAGCTGGAGGGGATGGAAGAAGCGGTTCCGGAGAGGGATCACCAGGACGATCAAACTTCTGTGCCGTCGACCACGGGTCCTGACGCGGCTTCGGGGGGGCCTGCGGGCGGGGGCGGGGCCTCCGTTCTCGGCCCCCCCGAGTCCACGCCACCCGTGGGAGATGAGGTTGAGGTGATTGCCGAGCCCGCCGCCTCCTTGTCTCAAGCTGAGGTGGCCGAGCCTGTGGCGCCTGCTGCTCGGGTTGAGTTGGTTGATGAGGAGCCCGAGAGGTTTATGCCTCGGGATCTGCTGGCGCCGAGCCGGCATGAGCCGGTTGTGGAGGAGGCTGAGTCGGAGGTGCCGGTTAAGCACGCCGACGTGATCGCCTTTGCCAATCAGAAGGGTGGGGTGGCCAAGACCACTACGACCCTGAATCTTGCTGTCTCCTTCGCCGAGGCCGGGTACCGGGTGCTCTGCGTCGATCTCGATCCGCAGGGGAATCTGACGATGAGTCAGGGGATCGACCCGGACAAGGTCGAGAAGAGCCTTTATGACGTGCTCGTGCACGACATGCCGATCAGCGAGATCGTCGTCAAACGGGAGATCGACATCGCTGTTTCCTCGATTGACCTGGCCGGTGCCGAGATCGCGATGAGCACCAAGATCGGCCGCGAGCGCTCGCTGGAGAAGGCCCTCAAGGAGGTCTCCGCCGAATACGACTTCGTCTGCATCGACACCCCGCCCAGCCTCGGCCTGCTGACGATCAACGCGCTGACCGCGGCAAACAAGGTGATCGTCCCGGTCCAGTGCGAGTATCTCTCGATGCGCGGGCTGGTCCAGCTCCAGAACACGCTGAAGATGATCCAGGAGAACCTCAACCCGGATGTGCGGATCGAGGGCATCCTGCCGACGATGCTCGACACGCGGACCGTCCACGCCAAGGAGGCGGTGGAAATCCTCGAAGAGAACTTCGGCGACCTGGTCTTCAAGTCCCGCATTCGCAAGGCGATCAAGTTCGCCGAGGCGCCAGTCAAGGGTGCGAGCGTGCTCAAGTACGATCCGCAGAGCAACGCCGCGGGTTACTACCGGGAGCTGGCGAAGGAGGTACTGGCACATGAGTCGCCGTAACAAGCGGGCCAGCATGCGTGAGGGGCCTCTTTCCGATCTTTTTCGGTCGACTACTGACGATGCTCCGGATGAGGGCTCAAACCCATCGACCGCGGGTCCTGTCGCGGATGATGGGGGGGCGCTGCGGGCGGGGTCGTCCTCGACCCCCCCATCATCCACGCCACCCGCGGAAGAAGCGACAGAGACGCCGCCTGAGCGCTTGAAGCGTGTTTTCTCCGAGGAGCCCAGGCAGCGCAGGGAGATAGAGCCGGTCGTGGAGGCGCCTCGGTATGGGCGGGAGGAGCCTGAGTACGAGCCACCAGGGAGTGGGGAGCCGCACCAGCCGGTGATTCGGGTTGTCGGCGTTGGTGGCGGTGGGGTGAACGCCGTCAACAGGATGGTTGAGGCGCGGATTCCCGGGGTTGAGTTCATGGCCGTCAACACGGATCTTCAGTCGTTGCAGCTCTGCATGGCCGACGTCACCGTTCACATCGGCGAGGAGGCGACGCGCGGTCTCGGCGCTGGCGCCGATCCCGAGCTCGGCCACCGTTCGGCTTTCGAGGAACAGGACAAGATCAAGCGCCTGCTCAAGGGCTCAGACATGGTCTTCGTCGCCTGTGGCGCCGGCGGCGGTACAGGCACCGGTGCGGCACCCGTGATTGCCCGGCTCGCTCGCGAGGTCGGCGCGCTCACCGTCGGGATCGTCACCAAGCCGTTCAGCTTCGAGGGCAGCCGTCGCGGCAACCAGGCCAACAAGGGCATCGAGGAACTGTCCGCCGAGGTCGACACCCTGATCGTCGTTCCCAACGACCGCCTGCTCGAGGTGCTCGACCAGCAGACCTCGATGGTCGAGGCCTTCCAGGTCGCCGATGACGTGCTGCGCCAGGGAGTCCAGGGCATCTCCGACCTGGTCACGCTTCCCGCCGTGATCAACCTCGACTTCGCCGACGTGCGCACGATCATGTCCGAGGCCGGCCGGGCGCTGCTCGGCATCGGTATGGGCCACGGCAACGAGCGGGCGATCCTGGCGGCCGAAAAAGCGATTTCCTCGCCGCTACTGGAGACCTCGATGGAGGGGGCGCGGGCGATCCTGCTCTCGATCACCGGCGGTGCCGACCTCTCCTTGGTCGAGGTCAGCGAGGCGGCGAAACTGGTCGGCGAGGCCGCCCACCCCGACGCCAACATCATCTTCGGCGCCAACGTCGACGAGGAGCTGGGAGACCAGGTCTGGGTGACCGTGGTCGCGACTCGTTTCGACGGTCGTGCCGCGCCACCGCGCCGGGTCGCCGAGCCGATGATCCGCCGCACCAAGGACGCGCCGAAATCGCGCCGCTCGGAGCGCGGCGGCGAGCTCGGCATCGACGTCCCAGAGTTCCTCCCCGGATAGTCCTAGTCTCCGGGCGATGAGTGACGGGGTCGTCGCCGCGGGCCACCCACTGACCGCCGAGGCCGGCGCCGAGGTGCTGCGTGAAGGCGGCAACGCTGTCGACGCGGCGGTCTGCGCCGTGCTCGCCTCCTTTGCGACCGAGAGCCCGCTGACTGGGTTCGGCGCCGGCGGTTTCATGATGGTCCACCGCGGCGGTGAGACGGCCTTGCTCGACTTCTTCGTCGCCGCCCCAGGCCATGACGGGATCGAGCGTGGCGCCGAGCTGGTCGCGGTGCCGGTCCACTTCGATGCCGAGACGGTGCAGACGTTCTACGTCGGGCCCGCCTCCTGCGGGGTGCCGGGCACCGCCGCCGGCTTGGAGGAGGCGCTGCGACGCTTCGGTTCGGTGTCGCTTGCCGAGCTGGTCCGGCCCGGCGTGCGGCTCGCCCGCGAGGGCGCGCCGGTTAACGCCGAGCAGGCCTACATTCTTGACATCCTCGAGCCGATCCACGCTCGCCTCGAGGGCACCCGTGAGCTCTATGCGCCGACTGGGCGGACCCTGCGCGAGGGCGAGCTGTTTCGGTTCGCGGAGCTGGCCGAGGCGCTGGAACGCTTCGGCGCCGAGGGAGCGGAGCCGTTCTGCCGGGGCGAGGTGGCCGCTTCCTTGAGCGACCACGTGGTCAAGCACGGCGGCACACTCGGGCGGGCGGACTTCGCTGCCTACGAAGCGATCGAGCGCCGCCCGATCCGCGCCGCCTTCCGCGGCACCGAGGTGCTGACCAACCCACCGCCATCGTCGGGCGGCATCCTGATCGCCTACTGCCTCGGGTTGCTTGAGCGGCTCGGCGAGCGCAGCGGGCCGGAGCAGCTGGTCGCCGCGATGGGCGCCGCCAACGAGGCTCGCGGCGAGGCCTTCGCTGAGGCGCTCTACGGCGACGGCCTGGAGGCGCAGCTACTCGATCCTGCGGCGCTCGACCGCGCCGCCGGAGACCTGCTCGGCTCGACCACCCATATCTCGGTCCTCGACCGCGATGGGATGTGCGCCAGCGTCACCTGTTCGAACGGCTCCGGCTCCGGGGTTCTCGTTCCCGGTACCGGCGTGATCCTCAACAACATGCTTGGAGAGGAGGATCTCAATCCGCTCGGCTTCCACGCGATCGCTCCCGGCCGGCGGGTCCCCTCGATGATGGCGCCGACCGTGGTGCTGCGCGACGGCGAGATCGAGCTCGGTCTCGGCAGCGCTGGCTCGAACCGGATCCGCTCGGCGATTCTGCAGACGGTCGTGCGGGCGGTCGAGCAGGGGATGGGCGCCGACGAGGCGGTGCGGGCGCCGCGCCTGCACTTCGAGCAGGGCGTCGTCCAGGCCGAGCCGGGCATCGATGAGGAGGCGCTGAGCCGGATCGAGGCTCGCGGTGTCCCGGTCCTGCGCCGTCCCGCGATCAACCTCTTCTTTGGAGGCACCCAGGCGGTCGCGCGCGACCGCGTTACGGGTGTGTTGAGCGGCGGCGGCGATCCCCGTCGTGGCGGTAGCGTGGCGCTCGCATGATCGATTTCAAGGCCGAGGGACTGCTCGACGGCGTCGCGGGCGAGACACGTAAAGATCGTCTCGCCCTGCTCGAGCAGCTCGCCGGCGAAGGGGTGCCGCTGGAGGAGTTGCGCGAAGCGGTGGCCGCCGGCCGGCTCACCCTGCTCCCCGTCGAGCGGGGCCTGGCGGGTGACGGCCCGCGCTACTCGCCGCGCGAGGTGGCTGAGATCTCGGGAGCCGATCTCGGCCTCCTGCAGCGCGCGAGTGCGGCGCTGGGCATTCCCTATCCGGACCCCGACGAGCGCACCTTGGCCGAGGCCGATCTCGAATCGGCGCAGCGGGTGAAGGCGTTTCTCGACGCCGGCCTTCCCGAAGACGGGATCTTGCAGGTGACGCGCGCGATCGGGATGGCGACGGCGCGCATCGCCGAGGCAAATCGAGAGCTGATGGTTCGGACCCTGATGCAGCCAGGCGATACCGAGCGCGATCTGGCCCTGCGCTTCGCCGCCGCCGCGGAGCAGATGCTGCCGCTCTTCGAGCCGATCCTGCTCTACGCGGCGCGCGCCCACCTGCTCGAGCAGATCCGCCGCGACGTGATCGGCGCCGCCGACCTCGCTTCGGGGGAGATGGGCGCGACCACGGAGGTCTCGGTCTGCTTTGCCGACCTGGTCGGTTTCACCAAGCTTGGTGAGGAGATCGCCGCCGAGGAGCTCGGCCTCGTCGCCGGCCGGCTGGAGGAGATGGCGACGGCGGTCGCCGAACCGCCGGTGCGTCTGGTCAAGACGATTGGCGACGCCGCGATGCTCGTCTCGACCGACGCCGAGGTGATGACCGATGCTGCGCTACGCCTCATCGAGGCCTCCGAGGAGGAGGGCGAGGAGTTCCCCCAGCTACGCGCCGGCATCGCCCGCGGTCACGCGCTCGTTCAGACCGGCGACTACTACGGCCGCCCGGTCAATCTGGCGAGCCGCATCACCGGGATCGCCAAGCCCGGCAGCGTCCTCGTCGACCAGGCCGCAAAAGGCGCGGCGCCAGACGCCTTCGATTACTCGTTCGCCGGCGAGCGCCGCCTCAAGGGCTTCGAAACCCGCTGCAAGCTCTACCGCGTACGCCGCGAGCGCGGCGACTAGAGCCGCTCAGGCGGGCTTGCGACCGCTGACCAGCAGGTTGTAGAAGAGCTCGGCGGGGAGGTGGGGCTCGAGCAGGCGGCTGTCGACTTTCTGTAGGGCGAGGTAGCTGCGGAAGGCGAAGCCGCGCCAGCGCCAGGAGACCGATTCGGGCTCGGCGCTGGCCTCGACCGTGCGCAGGCCCCAGCCCCAGGCGTTGGCGAGCAGCTCCTCGCCGCCGACGTGACGGTCCTCGAAGCCGCCGTCGCGCAGCAGACGGCGCAGGTCGGCGGGGGCGAAGGCGTGCACGTCGACCTCGCCCTCCAAGGAGTGGTCGTGGGACTGTTCCATCTCGGCGACGGCCCGGGGCTGAGCGCGAACGGCCCGTCGCCAGGCGGGGGCAACGAGGAGACCGGCCCGCTTGGGCAGGGCGGCGAGGCGGTCGCCGTAGCGGGAGGGCTCGCCGGCGAAAGCGATCGCGCCGCCGGGCCGCAGGACGCGGCGGAATTCGGCGAAGGCCTTGTCGAGGTCGGGTATGTGGTGCAGGACGGCATGGCCGAAGACGAGGTCGAAGCTCTCGTCCTCGAAGGGCAGCTCCTCGGCCTCGGTTTGCACCGTCTCGACGTCGAGTCCCAGCCCGTCGGCGGTGGTGGCGAGCCGCTTCAGCATCCCCGGCGAGATGTCGGTCGCGGTCAGCTGCTTGATGACGCCGAGCTGCAGCAGGTTGAGCGAGAAGTAGCCGGTGCCGGAGCCGATCTCCAGACCGGCGCCGAAGCTCTGCCCATCGTGCCCACCCAGCGCCTTGACCAGCTTCTGGCGCACCTGCTCCTGCCCGGTCGCGCCGAAGTCAATGCCCCACTTGGCGTCATACTCGTCGGCCGCCGCGTCGTGGTAGCGGGTGTTGACGTCCTTGATGTGCTCGTGGGTGGCGGTCGGAGAGGCCGGCATCGGCGCGGAACTCTAAGGGCTACAGCGCAATGCATGGAGCGCAGCCCCCCAATACGGTCTCAGCCCGTGGCTCGCGAATACCTTCAGGAAAACCAGCCCCCGGGGGTGCCGCCGCTGCCGCTGACCGGCGAGCGCACCCTGCCCGACGTGCCGGAGGAGAACTACTGGTACCGGCGTCACCTGGTCGTCTACGAGTGGATTGCGGCATGGGCTGGCGGCAAACGCATCGTCGACATGGCCTGCGGCGAGGGCTATGGCTCCGACGTGCTCGCCACAACGGCAGCGTCCGTGGTCGGGGTCGATGCCAACCCCGATGCGCACGAGCACGCGCGGCTGCGCTACGTGCGGCCAAACCTTCGCTTCGAGCGTGATCTGGTCGAGGGCTTCTCGGAGCCCTGCGACGCGGTCGTCTTCCTGCAGACGATCGAGCACGTCGAGGACGCCGGGGCAATCCTCGAGCACTTCAAGTCGATGCTCGAGCCCGGCGGTGTCGCCTATGTCTCGACGCCCAACCTGCTCACCCTGGCCCCACCGGGGGCGGAGAAGTCCGACAACCCCTGGCACGTGCACGAGTACCGCGCCGAGGAGTTCCGGCAGCTCTGCGAGGCGCACTTCCCGCGCGTCCAGCTGCTCGGCCTCTTCCACGCTCGCAAGCTGCTCGTCCACGAGCTGGCGATCAAGCTCGGCTGGGACCACGTCCACAAGGCGCTGCGGGTGACCAAGCCCTTCTATGACCGCTTCACCCCGGCAATCGCCGCCTCCGACTTCAAGCTGAAGCAGGG
>Ga0164241_10001410_pt1 | contig 29823 bp, 29 predicted proteins | sample OricomyardsoilBY_FD_108780 | JGI IMG/M metagenome (GOLD analysis project Ga0164241, IMG submission 108780) | Backyard soil microbial communities from Emeryville, California, USA - Original compost - Back yard soil (BY) | ecosystem: Environmental > Terrestrial > Soil > Unclassified | place: USA... | reverse complement strand
CGATCCTGTCGGTGGTGCTCGACGCGGAGCGGGGGCGCTCGTTCCTGCTCGTGCTCGACGCCCAGACGTTCCAGGAGCGGGCCCGCGCGACGGTCCCCCACCACATCCCGTTCGGGTTCCACGGAATCCACGCCCAGGGTTGACGCGACGGGGACGTCATCCGGATCGTGCCCGAGGGTGGGCACGATCCGGATGACGTCGGTGCGGCGGCCGGCGAGCGCCGGCCGCGCCGCTCAGCTCAGCTGCCGTGGCACTTCTTGAACTTCTTGCCCGATCCGCACCAGCACGGGTCGTTGCGGCCGACCTGGTCGTGCTCGTCGACGATGCGCTGCTCGACCACCGGCTCGAAGAACTCCTCCTCGCCAGGATCCAGGACCCCGGTGGCCCCGCCCGCGGCGGCCGCGTTGCTGAGCGCGCTGGGCGCGGCGTCGGCCGGGCCCGAGTACTGCACGCGGCTCGGCCCGCTGGCCGGCGTGGCGAACTGCTCGGCGGGATCCTCGACGCCCTCGACCTCGACCTGGACGTTGTAGATCATCCGGGCGAAGTCGGACCAGATGGAGTTCATCAGGTCCTGGAAGAGCGTGAACGCCTCGTTCTTGTAGGCGATGATCGGCTCGATCTGGGCGAACCCGCGCAGGTGGATGCCCTCGCGCAGGTAGTCCATGTCGTACAGGTGCTCGCGCCAGCGGTTGTCGATGATCTGCAGCAGCAGGTAGCGCTCCAGCGCCCGCGTCAGCTCGTCGCCGAGCTGCTCCTCACGGGCGTCGTAGAGCTCCAGCGCTGCGGTCTGCAGGCGCTCGACGAGCTCCTCGTGACCGACGTTGGACGTGCGCAGCTCGTCGGCGTCGAGCTCGACCGGGAAGATCTGGGCCAGGCCGTCGACGAGGGCGTCGAAGTCCCAGTCCTCGACGAACTCGCCGGGCGTGTACTCCTCCACCGTGCGCTGGATGACCTCCGCGATGTTCTCGCGGGCGGTGTCGCCCATGTCCTTGCCTTCGAGGATCTCGTCCCGGTACTGGTAGACGATCCGGCGCTGCTCGTTCATCACGTCGTCGTACTCGAGGACGCGCTTGCGGATCAGGTAGTTCTGCTCCTCGACCTTCTTCTGCGCCTTCTCGATCTGCTTGGAGAGCATGCCGGCCTCGATGGGCTCCTCGTTGCCCTCCTCGTCCGTCGTCCCCAGCTTGTCGAGGATCTTGTAGATCCGGTCGCCGGCGAAGAGCCGCACCAGGTCGTCCTCGGCGGACAGGAAGAAGCGGGACTCCCCGGGGTCGCCCTGGCGGCCGGCGCGGCCGCGCAGCTGGTTGTCGATCCGGCGCGACTCGTGGCGCTCGGTGCCGCAGATGAACAGCCCGCCGGCCTCCATGACCTGCTCGCGGGCGGCGGCGACCTGCTCGTCGTAGCCGGGCAGCACCTCGGCGAAGCGGGCGGCGTACGCCTCGTCCTCCGGGGTCAGGCCCTCCTTGGCGAGCTGCAGCTCGGTGAGGTGCTCGGCGTTGCCGCCCAGCTTGATGTCGACGCCACGGCCGGCCATGTTCGTGGCGATCGTGACCGCGCCGGGCTGGCCGGCCTCGGCGACGATCTCGCCCTCGCGCTCGGCGTACTCCGGCTTGGCGTTGAGGACCGTGTGGGGCACGCCGTGCTTGGCGAGCTGGGCGCCCAGCATCTCGGACGTCTCGACCGAGATCGTGCCGACGAGCACGGGCTGCCCGGCGGCGTGGCGCTCGACGATCTCCCGCACCAGGGCGGACCACTTGCCGTCCTTGGTCTTGTAGATCTGGTCGTTCTTGTCCTGGCGGACCATCGGCTGGTTGGTGGGGATCTGCACCACGCCGAGCTTGTAGATCTTCATGAACTCGGTCGCCTCGGTGAGCGCCGTGCCCGTCATGCCGCCGAGCTTCTCGTACATGCGGAAGTAGTTCTGCAGCGTGATGGTGGCGAGCGTCTGGTTCTCCTCCTGGACGCGCACCCCCTCCTTCGCCTCGACGGCCTGGTGGAGGCCCTCGGACCAGCGCCGCCCCTCGAGGATGCGGCCCGTGAACTCGTCGATGATCGCCACCTCGCCCTCGACCACCGCGTAGTCGACATCGCGCTTGTAGAGCGCCTGCGCCTTCAGCGACTGGATGAGGTGGTTGACCAGGTGGCCGTTCTCGGCCTTGTAGAGGTGGTCGATCTTCAGGAAGCGCTCGGCCTTCTGCACGCCGCGCTCCGTGACGGCGACGGTCTTGTGCTTCTCGTCGGCCTCGAAGTCGTAGTCGGCGACGAAGTCCTTCTTGGCGCGCGGATCCAGCCCCTCGGGCTTCTTGCCCTCGACCATCGTCCGGGCGAGCTTGGAGAACTGGGCGTAGAAGTCCGCCGCCTGCTCCGGCGCGCCGGAGATGATGAGCGGCGTGCGCGCCTCGTCGATGAGGATGTTGTCGACCTCGTCGACGATCGCGAACTGATGGTTGCGCTGGACCTTCTCGCTGAGGTCCGTCGCCATGTTGTCGCGCAGGTAGTCGAAGCCGAACTCGGAGTTCGTGCCGTACGTGATGTCGCACTCGTACGCGGCGTTCTTGTCCTCGTAGGACTGCATGTTCTGCAGGATCCCCACGGTGAGCCCGAGGAAGTGGTAGATCGGGCTCATCCACTCGGCGTCGCGCCGAGCGAGGTAGTCGTTGACCGTGACCACGTGCACGCCCTTGCCGGAGAGCGCGTTGAGGACGATGGGCAGCGTGGCGGTGAGCGTCTTGCCCTCACCGGTCTTCATCTCGGCGATGTTGCCGCCGTGCAGGACCATGCCGCCGATCAGCTGCACGTCGAAGTGCCGCATGTTCATCGTGCGGCGGCCGGCCTCCCGCACCAGGGCGTAGGTCTCGGGCAGCAGCCGGTCCAGGTCCTCCCCGTCCCGGGCCCGTTCGCGCAGCACATCGACCCGGTCGCGGATGTCCTCCGCGGAGTCGAGCTTCAGCTCCTCCTCGAACGAGGAGATCTGGGCGACGCGCTTCTCGTAGCTGCGGAACGCCTTTGCTTCACCGATGTTGAGTGCGCGATCGAAAAGACCCATAGGTGTTCAGCCTAGCAACGGCAGAGCGTCAGGACGGAACGTCGACGGTCGGGGAGCGCCCGATCACCGAACCGTCTGTGTCTAGAGCCTCGACCGCGACGCGTGCGGCGGCCGGATCGACGGGCACCGCGGTGTCGAAGCCGGTGCGCCCGACGGTGTCGCCGGGGACGAGCTCACCCGTCGCCGGGCCGCTCAGCACGCGCCAGGACTCGACCTCGGTCGCGCCGTTCCAGCGCACCGTGGCCGTGGTCTGCCCGCCCGTGCGATCGACGGTCAGCGCGGGCGCTCCCGCAGCGACCCCGACCCACGGGAAGCGGTAGGCCCGATAGGTGTCGGCGCCGGGCGCGGTGAACTGCGCCTCGAAGCGCAGGCCGCCGTCGGGGCCGTACTCGGTGAGGTTGGGCTGGCTGCCGCCCCACCCGATGAGCTTGTCGCCGTTGGGCAGCGTCTGCATGTTCGCCTGGCTGTGGGAGACCTCCGGCGGCGTGTGCCCGTAGGCCCGCACCATCGTGACCTTCCGGGCCTTCTCGTCGACCTTGACGTGCAGGCCGCGGGCGAAGCCCTGGTCCCGCGTCGGGCGCACCGAGTTGTTGTCGAACCAGGTGTAGTCGCCGTTGGGGAGGCGCTGGGCGTCGTGCTGCCACGCCGTGCGGGTGCCGGCGGCCATCTTGAAGTCGCTCTTCTTGCCGCCCATCCGCCACATGACCTTCCCGCTCCTGCGGTTGATCTTGTACGTGGTGTGGGGCTCGCGCACCGAGATCAGGAGGTTGCCGTCGGGCAGCACCTGGATCGAGTTGATGTGCAGCGGGTCCCACGGCTTGCTGGGGTCCTTGGGCGGCGCCTGGTAGGACTCGCCGGGGCTGATGTGATCCAGCCCCTTCCACTGGAAGAGGACCTTCCCGGTCTCGATGTCGATCTCCTGGATCACGTTGTCCATGATCCGGTCGCGCTTGGACCCGCCCCAGCGGCGGGTGTCCCGGCGGGGGGCCTCCACGTAGGCGATGACGTACGCCGTGTTGCGCGGGGAGATCAGGAACTCGTGGAAGTCGGCCTTGAGGCCGTTGCCCGCCTTGACCGTGGCGATCTGGCGGTAGTGGTCGTCGTAGATGACGCCCACGCCCTGGCCGAAGCCGCTCTGGGCGACGCCCTCCCACCAGGTGAGGACGGGCTTGCCCTGGTACCGCTGCACCCGGAAGTCGTAGGCCCGGGTCTGTCCCGACAGCGGCTTGAACCAGACCGGCTGGCCGAGGTTGTCGTAGATCAGCGGGCCGTTGTCCTCGCCCTGGCCGCGCTTGGGCGCGACGAAGAGGTAGCCGGGCGAGGTCTGCGTGGCGGGCGTCGTGACCTTGATCTGCGGCGGGGCGATGGCCCCCGCGGCGGGATCGGAGGCGGCGACGGCGCGCGGCGGAGCGACGGCGGCGCCGGCGCTCGACTCCGTCTCGACCCCGCCGCATCCGGAGGCGGCGACGGCCCCCGCCAGGCAGGCGAGGGCCGTCGTGACTGCTGCAGTGCGCTTCATCGGACTAGGCGTGCGCGTCCACGACATCGGACGTGCCCAGGACCTTGCCCTTGGCGTCGAGCGCCTCGACCTTGAACTGGGTCGCGGTCGTCGAGAACGTCCCGGAGCTCTCCAGGTCGTTCCACGTGACGTTGCCCACCTCGCCGAGGTCCTCGGCCGACGTCCCGCCGACGATGCGCCACTTGGCGACCTCGGTGGCGCCGTTCCAGCTCATGCTGACCGTGACCTTGCCTGCCGCGGCCTGCGCGTCGACCAGCGGCTTGCTCGTCGGCGTCGCGTGCCACTTGGCCTTGTACGCGCGGTACGTATCGGTGAGGGCCGAGTTCAGCTTGGCGTTCCAGACCACGCGGCCCTTGGAGTCGAACTCGGTCATGAACTGCTTGTCGCCGCCCCAGCCGATGAACTCGTGGGCGCCGGGCAGCGTCTGCATGTTGCCCTGGCTGACGCCGAGGAGGGGCTTGGGGTACTTGAACGCCTTCTTGAGCGTGACCGTCTTCTTCTTCTCGTCGACCTTCAGGATCACGCCGCGGGAGACGATCGGCTTGGCGCCGGCCGCCGGAACGGCGTCGGCCGCGTTGTCGTAGGCGCTCCAGAAGTTCGGCGAGAGCTGGTGCACGTCGTGCTGGAAGAACGTACCGGCGCCCTTGCCCATCTTGAAGTCGCTGTTCTTGCCGCCCATCTTCCAGATCAGCTTGCCCGTCTTGCGGTTGATCTTGTAGTAGGTGTGGGTGGCGCGCGCGGAGACGACGAGGTTGCCGTCCTCGGTGATGTTCACCGAGTTCATGTGCATCCAGTCGTACGGGATCGTGCCGTCCTTGGGGACCGTGTTGAACGACTCCGAGTACGGGATGTCCTTGGCGCCGTTCCACTCCATCAGCACCTTGCCGGTGTCGATGTCGACCTCTTGGACGTAGTTGTTCTGGATCAGGCCGTCCTTGGGGCCGCCGCCGGGAGCCTTCGACAGGTCGCCCTTGCCCTTCTGGTACGCGATGATCAGCGCGGTGCCCTGCGGGGTGATGTGGAACTCGTGGAGGTCCATCTCCCGGCCCTTGCCGGCCTTGACCGTGGCGACGTGCTGGTAGTTGGCGTCGTAGATCTCGCCCTGCCCCTCGCCGTAGCCGCGGAAGTTCCTGCCCTGCCACCATGTGATCACGGGCTTGCCCTTGTACGTCTGGGGGCGCACGTCGGTGACCATCTCGGCGTCGATCGGCTTGTACCAGACGAGCTTGGCGTCGTCGTTGAGGATCATCGGCCCGACCTGCCAGTTCGGGACGTTGCGCTTGGCGGCCAGGAAGATCTTGCCGTCGAAGGCCGTGCTCTTCTTGGTGACCAGCCGGGACGTCGCCGGGGTGTAGGTCGGCAGGGTCTTGAAGGAGTAGAGCGTCGCGTCGAGGTTGAAGGCGGCCTTGGCCTTCGGGGCCGCGCCCGAGGCGGGCGCCAGCAGCAGCGCGGCGGCGGCGAGGCCGGCGATCGACGCGCCGGCGACGCGGCGGCGAGAACGGCGTGCGCGCACCGGGTCGGGAGCGAGGGGACCGGTGTCCGGCTGACAGTGGGGGGGCATCTGTTCTCCGTGTAGGGATTTCGACGGCATCGACACGACAACCCGCCATGGGGGCCCGGGTTGCGGCACGCGCGCGATCGGAGGGACCGGCTGGCGCAGAAGGATGCCAGCGGCGAGGGCGGAACGTCGCGCTGCACCGCCCCCAGACGCACGAACGGCGCCTGATCCGTGAACCCGGATCAGGCGCCGAAAGTTTCGCTGGCCGCGGAGCGGCCGACGTCCAGGCGGGCTTGAGACCCGCCGGCGGGAGCGCTAGGCCGCGATGCTGCGGTCGCGCACGCCGCGTGCGTCACGGCGCTTGCGCCGCTTCTCCTTCAGCCGGACCACCTGCCGCTCGAGCTCCTTCTGGCAGTGGTGAATCGCCTGGTGCATCTCCGGGGCCGCCGAGCTGGCGTGGAGCGTGACGCCCTTGAGCGCCAGAGTCGCTTCGGCGTGCTGCGAGTCGGCGATGGCCGGGTTGCGATCCTCACGAAGCGTCATGGTGAGAACCGCTACGAGCGGGACTTGTCGTCCCACCACCCTGAACCGCTTCTCGACGTACTCCCGCAGATCCGCGGTCGCTTTCACGTTGAGCCCCTTGACGACGATCTCCATCGATCCCTCCTGGGTGGTTAGGTGGTGGGACCGAAGATGCTACGCCTCCCGGAGGCTGGTTTCACGAATTGCCGTAGGAATGCGGGTTTGCGGCGGGCCGGGACATTGTCATCCGGGAATGACGTCGTCGCTCGGGGCGGACGGACGTGGTTCAGGCGTCGGCGGGAAGGATCGTGAACGGCGTCCCGCCGGGCGACCCGATGGCCCGGAAGTGACGCTCGTCGAAGGTGAGGATCCGGGTGGTCTCGTATCGGGCGGCCAGGATCGCGACGGAGCAGTCCGCCAGACCGAGGCCCAGGTCCCCATAGCGAGTGTCCAGCCGGAGGATCTCGGCGTAGTCCTCCTGGGTGAGCTCGGGAACCACGAACCTCCCGGCCGCCAGATCACCGAGGAACTCCCGCCGGACCGACGCACCGAAGTACCGGCCGATGACGTAGTCGGCCTCCGCCGTGACCGGCGGGGGCATGACCAGCACTCCCGGCTCCGCGGCCAGCAGGTCGGCGATCTCCTGCCATCGAGGGTCCGCCGCGCCGAAGACGGCGATGAGCGGTCCCGCATCGACGATGAGCGTCACTGACCGAAACCCTCCATCAGCTCCTCGTCCGGGATCTCGGAGATCGGACGGGGGTCGTCGTCGATGCGCGGGAAGCCCCCGCGGAGGAAGCTGAAGTTCCGATCCTGCTTCGGCGGTGGTTCGTACGCCTCGACGGCCGCCCGCAGGATCTCGGCCTGCGAGCGCCCCTCCTGCCGGGCCAGTCGCGCCAGCCGCTCGGCCTGCTCGTCGGTGAGGTAGACGCTGGTCTTCCGCATGGTCCGCCCAGTGTAGGGCGCGTAGGGCACAACGTAGGGTGTATTCGTGACGGGGGTACTCATCGCAGGGCTCTCGTGTAGGTGACGGCGTCGACGCGTCGCGTGCCGGTGGCGCGCAGGGCACGGGCGCAGGCGTCCAGCGTGGCCCCCGTGGTGTGGACGTCGTCGACGAGGACGACCCGCGGGCCGGCCGTCCCGTCGGAGACGATCCGCGCCTCCTGCCCGGCCCGCAGGCGGGCACCGCGGTCCCGGCCCGCCTGGGCCGTGCTCGACCGCCCGCGTCGCAGGCCGGGGACGACGGGCAGCCCGGTGCGCGCGCTGATCGCGTCGGCCAGCCGGCGGGCGTGGTCGAAGCCGCGCGTCCGCCCGCGCCACGGGTCGACCGGCACCGGCACCAGGACGGCCGGGGGCGCGAGCAGCCCGAGCGGAGCCCCGGCCACGACGTGCGCGGCCATCGTGCGGGCCACGACCAGGCGGCCGTCGTGCTTGAGCACGACCACGAGGCGGCGCGCCGGACCGGCGTGCACGAGGGGCGACCACGCGGAGTCGAACGCGGCGCGGGCGGCCGGGCAGCGCCGCCCGCAGGGCCGCGGCAGGCCGCAGCGGGGGCAGGCGTCCCGCAGCCAGCGCAGGCGCCGGCGGCACGACCCGCACAGGTCGACGGTCCCGCGGGCGAGCGGCGAGCGGCAGCCCACGCACGACGGCGGGACCAGCAGGGACACGAGCTCGGCCAGGACGGTGGGCACCCGACGGATGCTCGCGATCCGGACGTGCCGTCTCTACCCCCGCGCCGTGCCGTCTTCGTGACGACTTCGTGCCAATTGCGTGTCGTCGTGCGCCGCCGGACCGAGGAGGCGGGCCGAGCGCGGCCCGCGTGGGACAATCGACGGATGCTCGCCGCGGCGTCGCCGAACGCGTCCTGGACGCTGGACCCGGGACCGATCCTCATCGTCCTGGCACTGCTGGCGCTCTACGTGCCGCGCTGGCGCACCGCGCGCCGACAGGACGGCGCCCGCGCCGCCCCCGTGTGGCGGCTCCTGGCCTTCCTGAGCGGGGTGCTGGCCCTCGTCGTCGCCCTCCTCTCCCCCGTCGACGCCCTCGGCGAGCAGCTGTTCGTGATGCACATGACCCAGCACCTGCTGCTGCTGGACGTCGCGCCGATCCTGCTCATCCTCGGCCTGACGAAGATCATCATGCGGCCCGTCACCCGCAGGCTGCAGCGGCTCGAGCACGCCGCCGGCTTCCTGGCCGGCCCGATCTTCGCGGTCACGTTCTACATCTGCGCCATGTGGGTGTGGCACATCCCCGCGCTCTACGACCTCGCCCTGCGGCACCCCACGGTGCACGTGCTGGAGCACACGTTCTTCATCTCCGCCGGGCTCCTGTACTGGTGGCACCTCCTGTCGCCCATCCCGTCCCGGCTGCGGCTCACCGGGATGGGGCCGGTCATCTACATGCTCGTGACGAAGTTCGGCGTGGGGATCCTCGGCATCGCGCTGACGTTCGCCCCCGAGTCGCTCTACGCCTTCTACGACGACCAGCCGCGCTACTGGGGACTGTCCCCCACCGACGACCAGCAGATCGGCGGCGCGCTGATGGCGATCGAGCAGTCGGTGATCATGGGCATCGCGCTGGCCTGGCTGTTCATCCGCGCGCTGAGCGAGTCGGAGAAGGCCGACGAGCGGGCCGAGCGCTTCGGCGACCGTCGGGACGGCGCCGCGACCACCGCGACCACCGCCTCGTCCGCCGAGCCCCACGACGAGGACACCCTCACCCCCGAGCAGCTCAAGCGGGTGATGGACCGGCGCTAGACCGGTCGGCGGGCGACCGGCTCAGGCGTCGAGGTCGCCGCGCAGCGCGCCGGCGAAGCCCGCCCGCCCGGTGATCGCGCCGATGAGGATCGTGTCGTCCGCGATCGTCGTCTCCGGGAAGACGATGGTGTCGCGCAGCGAGACCCCGTCCCCGACCACGACGCCGTCGCCGATGGCCAGCGGGCCGGTCAGGCGCACGCCGCGGCCGAAGCGCACGCCGCGCCCCACCCACACCGGCCCGGCGGAGATGTCGACGCCCTCGACCGAGGACCCCTCCCCCACGATCACGCCGTCGGCGACCGTCTCGCCGGAGATCGGCAGCGTCGTCTTCCCGGCGAGCAGGTCGAACGTGCCGGCCTTCAGCTCGTCGAGCGAGCCGACGTCGTTCCAGTACCCCTCGGTGCGGTGGATGTGGAACGGCACGTCCTCGGCGAGCAGCCGCGGGAACACGTCGTTGGCCCAGTCGGCCGGATCGCCCTCGGGCAGGTAGTCGAAGATCTCGGGCTCGAACAGGTAGATGCCGCAGTTGCCCAGGTCCGACTGGGCCTCGGCCGGGGCGGGCTTCTCCTGGAAGCCGGTCACCCGATCGTCGTCGTCGTGCAGCACCACGCCGTACTCGCGGGTGTCGGCGACCTGCTTGACCGCCAGCGTCGCCACGCCGCCGCTGGCCCGGTGCGCGGCCAGGAAGGCGGCGATGTCCAGGTCGGTCAGCGCGTCGCCGGAGATGACCAGGAAGGTCGAGTCGCCGAAGAAGTCGCGGCAGCCGCGCACGCCGCCCGCGGTGCCGAGCAGCTCCTCCTCGTAGCGGTACTCGATCGTGTCGCCGAAGTGGTCGCGGATCGTGTCCGGGAAGTAGTGGAGGTTGGCGACCAGGCGGTCGATCCCCTGCGCGCGCAGGGCGTCCACGATGTGGGCCATGACCGGGCGATCGAGCACCGGCACCATCGGCTTGGGGATCTCGTACGTGAGCGGGCGGAGACGGGTGCCGAGACCGGCGGCGAGGACCTGAGCGGGGATCATGTCGGCAGGGAGGCTATCCGAGACGCTGAAGCGCGGGCTCCGTGTCTCCGAAGAGGTTCGCGAGAGGACCGGACGGCGCCCGGCGGGCCGGTCAGGCGCCCCAGGAGTGCAGGTAGTCGTCCTGCTCCGGCGAGAGGGCGTCGATCTCCACCCCGAACGCGGCGAGCTTCAGCCGCGCCACCTCGCGGTCCAGCTGCGGCGGCACGGCGAGCACGCGCGGCTCCAGCTCGCCCGCGCGGCGGACGACGAGCTCGACGGCCAGCGCCTGCAGGGCGAAGGACATGTCCATCACGTCGGGCGGATGCCCCTGTGCGGCGGCGAGGTTGACGACGCGGCCCTGCGCGAGCAGGTTGAGCCGCCGACCGTCCCCGAGGTCGTACTGGTCGACCAGGGGCAGGACCGGGCGCACGCCGCCGGTGGCCGCCGCGGTCAGGGCCTCCAGGTCGATCTCCACGTCGAAGTGCCCGGCGTTGGCCAGCAGCGCGCCGTCCTTCATCGCCGCGAAGTGCTCGGCACGCAGGGCGCCGAGGCCGCCGGTGACGGTGACGAACACGTCGCCCCGGGCCGAGGCCTCCAGCGCCGTGGCCACGTCGTAGCCGGCCATCCGGGCCTCCAGGGCCCGCAGGGGGTCGACCTCGCAGACGATCACCGACGCGCCCTGGCCCTTGGCCCGCAGCGCGACGCCGCGGCCCGTCCAGCCGTAGCCGAGCACGACGACGGTGCGGCCCGCGAGCAGCACGTTGGTCGCGCGCAGGATGCCGTCGATCACCGACTGGCCGGTCCCGTAGCGGTCGTTGAACGCCCGCTCCGAGTGGGCCTCGTTGACGGCCATCACCGGGCAGGCCAGGCGGCCCGCCGCCTCCAGCCCGCGCAGGCGCAGGAGGCCCGCGTTGGTCTCCTCGATCGCCCCGATCAGGCCGGCGGCCAGGTCGGGGCGCCCCTCGTGGAGCACCATCGCCAGGTCGGCGCCGTCGTCCAACGTCACCTGGGGCGCGCCGGAGACCAGGGCCGCGACGTGGGCGGCGTAGGTGTCGAGGTCCTCGCCGCGGCGGGCGTGCACCTCGATCTCGTCGTGCACGACCAGGGCCGCCGCCACCTCGTCCTGGGTGGACAGGGGGTTGGACGCGCACAGCGCGACCTGGGCGCCGCCCGCGGCCAGCGTGCGGACGAGGTTGGCCGTCTCCGCCGTCACGTGCAGGCACGCGGCGACGCGGACGCCCGCGAGCGGCGCCTGGACCAGGAACCGCTCGCGGATCGACCGCAGGACGGGCATCTGCCCGTCGGCCCACGCGATGCGCGCCTCCCCCGCACCGGCGAGGGAGGCGTCCGCTATGTCGTGGGCGACGGGCACTTCTCCTACCTAGTAGCGGTAGTGATCGGGCTTGTACGGACCGTCGACCTCGACGCCGATGTAGGCGGCCTGGTCGGGACGCAGGACCGTGAGCTGCGCGTCGAGCGCGGCGAGGTGCAGGCGGGCGACCTTCTCGTCCAGGTGCTTGGGCAGCACGTAGACCTGCTTCTCGTAGTCGTCGTTCTTCGTCCACAGCTCGATCTGGGCGATCGTCTGGTTGGAGAAGGAGTTCGACATCACGAACGACGGGTGGCCGGTCGCGTTGCCGAGGTTCAGCAGGCGCCCCTCGGACAGCAGGATGATCGAGTGGCCGTCCTCGAACTTCCACTCGTCGACCTGCGGCTTGATGTTGATGCGGGTGGCGAGCTTCTCCAGGCCGGCGACGTCGATCTCGTTGTCGAAGTGGCCGATGTTGCCCACGATCGCGTTGTGCTTCATCTTGGCCATGTCGGCGGCCGAGATGATGTCCTTGTTGCCGGTCGTCGTGATGAACACGTCGCCCGAGGCCAGGACGGACTCCAGCGTGGAGACGTCGTAGCCCTCCATGCAGGCCTGCAGCGCGCAGATCGGGTCGATCTCGGTGACCGTGACGCGGGCGCCCTGGGCGCGCAGCGAGGCGGCCGAGCCCTTGCCGACGTCGCCGTAGCCGCAGACGACGGCGTGCTTGCCGGCGAGCATCACGTCGGTCGCGCGGAAGATGCCGTCGACCAGCGAGTGGCGGCAGCCGTAGAGGTTGTCGAACTTCGACTTCGTGACGGAGTCGTTGACGTTGATCGCCGGGAAGAGCAGCTCGCCGGTCTTGGCCAGCTCGTACAGGCGGTGCACGCCCGTCGTCGTCTCCTCGGTGACGCCCTTGATGGCGGCGCCGACGTTGGTGTAGCGCTGCGGGTCCTCGCCGATCGAGCGGTTGAGCAGCGTCAGGAAGACCTGGAACTCCTCGGACTCGCCCGTGGAGGGGTCCGGCACGGCGCCGGCCTTCTCGAACTCGGTGCCCTTGTGGATGAGCATCGTGGCGTCGCCGCCGTCGTCCAGGATCATGTTGGCCGGCTCGCCGGGCCAGTTGACGACCTGCTCCGTGCACCACCAGTACTCCTCGAGCGTCTCGCCCTTCCAGGCGAAGACGGGCACGCCCTGCGGGTTCTCCGGCGTCCCCTCGGGGCCGACGGCGATGGCGGCTGCGGCGTGGTCCTGCGTCGAGAAGATGTTGCACGAGCACCAGCGGACCTCGGCGCCGAGCGCGGTGAGCGTCTCGATCAGCACGGCGGTCTGGATGGTCATGTGGAGCGACCCGATGATGCGGGCGCCCGCAAGAGGCTGCGCGTCCGCGAACTCGGCGCGGATGGACATCAGGCCGGGCATCTCGTGCTCGGCGAGCTCGATCTCCTTGCGGCCGTAGGCGGCGAGGCTCAGGTCGGCGACCTTGTAGTCGGACGGGGCCAGGACGGTGGTGCTGGGGGTCATGCGATCTCCGTAGCGGGGGTCGTGGGGGCGGTGGAGGCGACGGCTCCGAGGAGCCGCTGGTGCTTCTCCTGCTCCCACCGCAACCAGTTGTCGGCGGGAACGTCGACGGGGCGCTGCGCTTCGGCGCGCAGCCACGCCTCCACCGCGTCGCTGAGCTCAGCGTCGCGGCGCAGGCGTAGTGCGAAGCCGATGTCGGTCAGCCCCACGTCGTGGTCCTGGAGCAGCTCGCGCAACGTGCGCAGCTTCTGCAGCTCCGGCGGACCGTAGAGGCGGTAGCCGGCGTCCGAGCGCGCGGGCTCGACGAGCCCAGCGCGCTCGATGTAGCGAAGCATCCGGGGCGACCAGCCGGTCGTCACGGACGCTTCGTTGATCGTCAGCGCGTCCATCGACGCCGAACCTTACCACGATCGTGTCAAGGTTTGGGCCGGCCGACATCAGGCGTTCGCCACGTTGTTGCCGACAGGTGGCAACAACGTGGAGAACGTCGGGCGCTGCGGGGACGTCCTCCACGTTCCTCCCGACAGGGGGGAGGAATGTGGAGAACGCCCCGCGCGGTCGGCTAGCCCAGGCGGGACTGGAGCTCGGTGGCGAGCGCCGTGGGCGTCGGGTCGACGCCGCGCAGCACGGCCAGGTAGAGCGACGTGAGGTCGCCCAGGAGGACCAGCGAGAACAGGCGCTCGATCGCCATCTGGCCGCGGGAGGACACCACGTAGGTGCCGGCCGCCTGGCCGGAGATCAGCTCGCGGGTCAGCGCGATGCGCTCCTTGACCCGGGGATGCGTGTCCACGTCGTCGAGGAACACCGCGGCGAAGCGGCCGTAGGCGGCCGCGGACGTCCACCCCACGATCTCGTTGTGGTCCAGCTCGGGCAGCTCGTTCCAGAACGCCGGGATCTCCGTGTTCTGGTTGATCTGCGTCTTCCAGCGGTAGGCGATCGGCGTGGTCATGCCGGCGCCGACGATCACCGGGACGGCGCCGTGCAGCGCGCGGGCCAGCGCCTTGGCCTCGGAGTCCTGGGCGCCGTCGGGCCCCCACTCGGAGACGAGCTCCTCGAGGTGCTCGGCGGCGACGTCGATCTCCGACGCCATCCGGGGCGCCGCGCCGCACATCGCGGCGACGTGGAGCGTGGCGACCGTGGTGTAGGTGATGGCCGCCCGGTGCTGGTAGCCCCCGGCGATCGGCAGGACGGGCACGCCGTCCGCCCGAGCCAGGTCGGCCAGCTCGCCGCCGGAGGTGACCACGACGCGCTTGGCGCCCAGGGCGCCCGCCGCCTCGTAGGCCGCCAGCGTCTCCTCGGTGTCGCCCGAGTAGCTGGCGCACAGGACCGTGGTGTCCGGCGTGGTCCACGCCGGCAGGCCGTACGCCTTGGACGAGAAGATCGGCCGGGACGCCTGGTCGCCCAGGATCGCCCGTGCGAGCTGGCCGCCGATGGCGGAGTCGCCCATGCCGGCCACGACGAGGCCGCCCTCGCTGTCCCAGGCGCGCAGGTCGGCCGACTCGGCCTTCCACTGCGCGTCGCGCAGGTGCTCCGGGATGGCGAGCACGTCGGTCATCAGGTCGGCGACGTCCACCTCCTCGATGGACGGCCGGTCGAGCGTGCTGTACGTGGTCTCGGTCACTGGCGTTCTCTCCTCCTCAAGATCAGAACTTGACGGCCCCATCGGGGATGACGGTCCCCGGGAAGACCCGGATGCCGTGGGCGAGCTGGTTGTCGGCGCCGATCTGCACGTCGTCGCCGAGCACCGCCTCCCCGTCCACGGTGGTCCGCTCCCCCACGCTCGCCCCGGGGGCGAGCACGCAGTCGCGGATCTCGGCGCCCGCGCCCACGCGCGCGCCGGCCAGGACGATCGCCCGCTCGACGATCGCCCCCTCGCCGATGTGGGCGTCGGGGCCGATGACGGCCATGCTGCCCACGAAGGCGTCGGCGGACACGTGCGCCCGCGCCCCCACGATCGACGGCGCCACGACGGTTCCCTCGACCGTCGCGGTGGGATCGATCGACACGCCGGTCTCGCCCAGCTTCTCGACGAGCCCGGTGCGCACCTTGCCCTCCAGGATGTCGAACGTGCCGCGCAGGTACCGGTCGGGCGTGCCGATGTCCATCCAGTAGGCGTGCTCGGCCGCGAAGCCGTACAGCCCGTTGCCGACCAGGGCCGGCCAGATCTCGCGCTCGATGGACACGTTGCGGTCCGGCTCGATCATGTCCAGCACCGAGCGCTCCAGCACGTAGGCGCCGGCGGAGATCAGGTTGGTGTCGATCTCCTCCGGACGCGGCTTCTCCAGGAAGCCCTTCACCGACTGGTCCTCGTTCAGGCGGACCAGCCCGTAGGCGCTGGGATCGGCCACGGGGACGAGGGCGAGCGTGCCCGTCGCGCCCGTGCGCTCGTGCTGCGCCAGCTGCGCGCCCAGGTCGATGTCCGTGAGGACGTCGCCGTTGAGCATCAGGAAGCGGTCCTGGAGGAGCTCCTCGGCGTACTTCAGCGCGCCGGCGGTGCCCCGCGGCTCCGGCTCGGTGACGAAGCGCAGCGTGATCCCCAGGCCCGACCCGTCGCCCAGCTCGGCCTCGATCTGATCGGGCAGGAAGCCGCACGACATGATCACGTCGTCGACCCCGTGGGAGATGAGCCAGTCGAGCATGTGCACGATGAACGGGCGGTCGACCAGCGTCACGACGGGCTTGGGCCGGCGGGACGTGAGCGGCCGCAGCCGGGTCCCCTCGCCACCGACCAGGATCACTGCTTGCACTGGTGCGCCTCCGTTCGATTCACGTGTGAGCCGGGGCGCATCCGTCTACGCCGACCCGGTGAGCGCCGGGCGCCCGATGGCTTCGTAGCTGAGGCCCGCGGCCCGCACGGCCGCCGCGTCCAGCGCGTTGCGCCCGTCGATGACCGTGGTGCCGCGCATGAGCTGCGCCGCGGCGCTCCAGTCGAGCGTCTTGAACTCGTCCCACTCGGTGACGAGGACGACGGCGTCGGCGCCCTCGAGGGTCGCGAGCGCGTCGCCGGCGAACGTGATGCCGGTGATGAGCTTGCGCGCCTCCTCCTCGGCCACCGGGTCGAAGGCGCGCACGCGGGCGCCGTCGGCCTGCAGCCGGGCGGAGAGGACGAGCGAGGAGGCCTCGCGCATGTCGTCCGTGTTCGGCTTGAAGGCCAGCCCGAGCAGGGCGATCTCCTTGCCGACGAGCGAGCCGAGGTGCTTCTGGAGCTTGGAGATGACGCGGCGCTTCTGCAGCTCGTTGACCTCGATCACCGAGTTGAGGAGCTGGAAGTGGTAGCCGGAGTTGCCCGCCAGCTGCTTGAGCCCCATGACGTCCTTGGGGAAGCAGGAGCCGCCGAAGCCGATGCCGGGCTGCAGGAACTTGGGGCCGATGCGCGCGTCCAGGCCCATGCCCTTGGCGACCTCCATCACGTCGGCGCCGGTCTCCTCGCAGACGTTGGCGATCTCGTTGATGAAGGAGATCTTGGTGGCCAGGAACGCGTTGGCCGCGAGCTTGACCATCTCGGCGGAGGCGATGTCGGTGCGCAGCAACTCGCCGGTGGCCTCGCCGCCCAGCTCCGGCTTGAGGACCGGGCGGTACAGCTCGGCCACGGCCTCGCCGGCCCAGTCGCCGTCGTCGCCGATGACCACGCGGTCGGGCCGCAGGAAGTCGTCGATCGCCGAGCCCTCCTTGAGGAACTCGGGGCAGGAGACGTAGCGGAAGCCCTCCTTGCCCTGGGCCGCGAACGTGCGCTTGACCGACACGCCCGTGCCGACCGGCACCGTGGACTTCATGACCAGCGCGTGGCGATCCGAGGGCGGCATCGACGCGACGACCGCGTTGACGGCCGAGAGGTCGGCGTCGCCCGAGTAGGTGGGCGGGGTGCCGACCGCGACGAAGAGCAGGCGCGCGTGCTCCAGCGCGTCCGCGATGTCGGTCGAGAAGTGGAGGCGGTCGCGGTGCTTGGCGATCAGCTCGGTGAGGCCGGGCTCCCAGATGGGGACCTCGCCGGCCTTCAGCCGCTCGATCTTGGCCGCGTCGATGTCGATGCAGTAGACGTCGCTGCCGAGGGCGGCGAATCCAGCTGCGGTGACCAGGCCGACGTACCCGGTGCCGATGACGCCGATCGGCTCGCGTTCAGGGGTGCTCATGGGGCCGCGAAGGGTAGTCAACGGGGCCGGTCGGCGTCCTGCGCTTCGCCGACCGAAGGGTCTGGGTCAGCCGAACTTGCGGGTCGAGGCGGCAATACCGCGAAATCGCGGATGGGCCGTCTATCCGAACTTCCGCGTGGACGCCGCGATTCCGAGCATCTGGTCGTTCGTGAGCGTGCCGAGGAGCGTGTTGGCGACCCAGTACACACCCTGCGGGGTCTTCCACGAGACCAGCCGCAGGTGCTTGCCGTCGCCGAACAGCTTGAAGGTCCGCCCGTCCATCTTCTTCTCGGCCGTCGGGTGGTCCAGGATCGGCGGGTCCTTCCAGGTCGTGCCCTGGATCCCGTAGTACTGGCCCACCAGCGGGGTGTGCACGACGATGCGGTACGCCTGGTACTTCTTGTCGTCGCGGTCCCGCAGGATGTACGCGCGCCGGTCGCCCGTGACGTAGCTGCTGCCGACCGACATCTCGGTCGGGTAGTAGACGGGGAAGCGCAGGTCGGTGGCCAGCGGCAGGGCCTGGTCCTGGCTCATCGCCTTGGCCGCGATCAGGCCGGGCGTGGCGACGGTGTCCTGCTTCTTCTCCTTCTTCTTGTCCTTCTTCTCCTTCTTCTTGGCGCTGGCCCGCGGCTTGCCCTTGGCCGCCTTCGTGCCCTGCGCGTTGAGGAAGCGCTGCACGGTGCCGCGGACCTTGTCGGGCTCCAGCTCGACGTAGGACGGCCCCTCGATGCCGGGGAACTGCACCTGCTGGACGGGCTTGCCGACCAGGTTGGTGATCAGCTTGAGCAGCGAGAGGATGTCGTCCTCGGAGCGGAAGTCGGAGACGATGTTCTGCGCGACCAGCTTCAGCAGCGCGTCGCGGTCGTCGAAGATCTTGTCGAGGCCGACCTGGTCCTTGGCGTCGCGCACGAAGCCCTGCTGGCGCGCCGAGCGCGTGATGTCGTCGTCCTGGTGGCGGTAGCGCACGTAGTCCAGGCCGCTGTTGCCGCACAGCTTCTGGTAGCCGGCCTTGACGTTGATCGTCGCGTAGTCGGTCGGGCTGTCGACCGGCGGGTTGTTGTCGTTGAAGTAGTGGCGGTCGACGTCGGAGTACACGCACCCGACCCGGTTGAGCACCTTCTGGAAGCCGCCGAAGTTGATGTTGACGACGTGGTTGATCTTGAACGGGTGCGCCCGCGTGCCGAGCAGGTCCTTGAGGACCTGGGTGGTGAGCTTCGGGCCGCCGATCGCGTACGCCGCGTTGATCTTCTGCGTCCCGCCGCCGGGGATCGCGGTCTTGAGGTCGCGCGGGACCGACATGACGGTGATCGCCTCCTTGTCCGGATCCATCCGGACGAGGAGCATCGAGTCCGAGCGGGAGGCCCCGTTCTTGCCGTCGATGTAGCGCTTGTCGGAGCCGAGCACGAGGATCGTCTGGGCGCCGCTGGGGTCGACGTCGTCGAGGAAGGAGTCCGCGCCGGCGATGCCCGTGCTGTTCTCCTGGAAGATGCTGATGCTGTTCTTCAGCTCCAGCACCACGGCGGTGGCCACGCCCACGCCGATGAACAGCGTGATGGCGAGCGCGCCGAGGAAGCCGCGCAGCAGCACGCGGCGGCCGGGCCGCGGTGTCTCGGGGGGATCGAGCGGGGCGTCGGGCGTGCTCACTGGCCGAACCTCTTCGTCGACGCCGCAATGCCAAGCATCTGCTTGTTCGTCAGCTTGCTGAGCAGCGTGTTGGAGACCCAGTAGACGCCCTTGGACGTCTTCCACGAGACGAGCTGCAGGCGCTTGCCGTCGCCGAACAGCTTGAACGTGCGCCCGTCGATCTTCGTCTCGCCGGTCGGGTTGTCGAGGATCGGCGGCGTCTTCCAACTCGTGCCCTGGATCCCGTAGTACTGCCCGACCAGGCCGGTCTTCACCACGATCCGGTAGGCCTGGTACTTGCGCCCCTTCTGGTCGCGCAGGTTGTAGGCGCGGCGATCGCCGGTCACGTACTGGCTGCCGTTCTCGATCGCGGTCGGGTAGAAGACGGGGAACCGGACCTCGTTGGCCAGCGGCAGGCCCTCCTCCATGCCGGCGTCCTCGTTCAGGGTCAGGCCGGCGGCCAGCGACGAGGTGGCGGGCTTGGGCTTCTTCTTCGCCTTGGGCTTCTTGCTCGTCGTGGTCGTCGGCTCCTGCACCGTGGTCGGATTGGCCTTGGAGACCGCCGGGTCGAGGAAGCGGCGCACGGTGGAGCGGAGCTTGTCCTGCTGCAGCGTCACGTACGACGGACCCTCGTCGACCGGGAACTGGACCTGCTGCACCGGGTTGGTCACCGACTTCACGACCAGGCCCAGCAGCGGGAGGATCTCGTCCTCGCCCTTGATGTCGGTCTGGGTGTTCTTCGCGAAGAGCTTCAGGAGCTCCTTGCGATCGCTCCACAGCTTGCCCGGCTCGACCTGGCCCTTGGCCTGGCGCAGGAAGTCCTGCTGGCGCGCGGCGCGCACGAGGTCGTCGTCGAAGTGGCGGTAGCGCACGTAGTCCAGGCCGCTGTTGCCGCACAGCTTCTGGTACCCGGCCTTGACGTTGATCGTGGCGTAGTCGCCGCCCCCGCCCGCCGGCGGGTTGTTGTCGTTGAAGTAGTGGCGGTCCACGTCGACGTAGACGCAGCCCATCTTCGTGAGGAGCTTCTGGAAGCCGCCGAAGTTGACGATCACCACGTGGTTGATCTCGAACGGGTGGGCCTGGGTGCCGAGGATCCCCTTGAGCGTCTTGACCACGAGCTTGGGGCCGCCGTAGAAGTAGGACGCGTTGAGCTTCTCGGTGCCGTAGCCCTCGAGCTGGATCTGCAGGTCGCGGGGGACGGACATGACGGTGGTGGCCGCCTTGTCGGGATCCAGCCGCACGAGCATCATCGTGTCGGAGTGGGCCTGGCCCTTGGGGCCGTCGGCGTACCGCTTGTCGGAGCCGAGCACGAGGATCGTCTGCGGGTCGCTGGGCGGGACCTCGTCGACGACCTCCTGGACGCTCGGGATGTCCTGCACGTTGCTGCTGAAGATGTCGATGTCGTCCTTGACCTCCAGGACGACGGCGGCGGCCACGGAGGCGCCGACGAGCACCGCGACGAGCAGCGTGCCGAGCAGCCCGCGCAGCAGGAAGCGGCGCCCGGGCCGGGGCGTGGGTTCCTGCGGGTACACGTTCACGCTAAGCCACCCTCCACGGCGTGCAGCTCGGGGCCGCCGTCGGCGAGGCGCTCGGGCAGGATCCGGATGAAGTCGCCCAGGGCCTGGCGGTAGGCGCGCAGCGACGACAGCGACACCCACTCCTCGGGCCCGTGGTGGCCGGCGCCCGTGGGGCCGAACTCCACGGCGGGGACGCCCGCGTTGATGAACGAGATGGCGTCGGAGGCGCCGTCGCGGCCCACGGACAGCGCCGAGCCCTCGACCGCCCGGCCGACGCCCTCGCGCAGCGCGAGCACGTACGGGTTGGTGCGGGAGACGACGACGGGGTTGCGCTCGAAGACGCGCACGATCTCCAGGTCGCGGATCGCCCGGATCTGGGCGAGGATCTCCCCCGGGTCCTGGCCGGGCAGGTAGCGGATGTCGACGTCCATCCCGCAGCGGTCGGGCACCTTGTTGAAGGCGTCCCCCCCCGCGATGCGCGCGAGGTTGATCGACGGCCGGTCGAAGAGGTCGGACGAGACGCGGGAGAACGGCAGCGTCTCGATGCGCCGGAAGGCGTCGTGCGCCTTGAGGATCGCGTTGTCCCCCAGCCACGGCGTCGAGCCGTGGGCGGCGGTGCCGGACATCTCCACGCGCAGGGCGAGCACGCCCTTGGCCTGGACGCCGATGTGCAGGTCGGTCGGCTCCCCGGTGATCGCGAAGTCGCCGACGAGCCCGTCGGCCACCACCGCGTCGGTCGAGCGGTTCTCGACGTCCTCGGACTCCTCGTCGGGCACGCAGACGAACCGCACGCGGACCTGGTCCTGGGCCGCGGCGTCCTTGACCACGCACATGAGCACGCCCAGGGCGCCCTTCATGTCGTAGGACCCGCGCCCGATCAGGCGGTCGCCCTCGACGCGGGGCACGAACTGCTCCTCGTGCGCGGGGACCACGTCGATGTGCCCGTGCAGCACGACGGTCGGGGCGCCCTCGGGGGCGCCCACGTCGGCCATCACGACGGGCAGTCCATCGTGGTCGTAGTCGGTGACGGGGATCTCGCGCGACTCCAGCCACCCCTTGACGAAGCCCGCCGCGGCACGGATGCCGTCGGGGCGAGAGGTGTCGTAGCCGATGAGTCGCTCGGCGAGGACGCGTTCGTCCATTGCCCCGAAGGATAGGGCGGCCGGCGGTCCTGCGCGTCAGCCGCCGGCGGTGCGGTGGCGCTCGCGCTCCTCGCGCGCCGCCCGGCGGGTGCCCTGGGCGGCGCCCACGGCGATGCTCAGGAACGAGGCGGCGACCGCGATCCCCAGCACGATCGCGGCGATCAGGGAGATGATCCCCACGCCCTGGCCGAGCGAGCAGACGGAGGAGAAGCAGCCCTCGGGCGTGTCGCCCCAGCCGCTGATCGCGTCGACCGCGACGATGAGGACGAACGTCATCTCCGCCACCAGCAGGAGCCAGAACCAGCGCGGCAGCTGCACGGAGCGCTTCTGCGAGCCCTCGGGGGCCTCGACCGAGCGCGCGGCCGCGGCGGAGGCCGCCCGGGCGCGACGCGACGCGGGCCGCTCGGGCGCCGGTCGGGTGGGTCGGCGCGGCACCGGCCGCTCGTCGGGTTCCTCGCTCATGCGCAGACCTTAACGCCGATGCCCACGCACAACCTGTCTTCGGTATGCGCGTAGTACACGCATACCGAAGGCAGGGTGAAGGGCGTGACTACTCGTCCCCGCCGGCGATGCGGAGGAACGCTTCCCAGCGACGCACGGCCTGGCCGGCCATGCGCTGGGCCTCGCTGCCCTCTTCGGCACCCGCGAGGTCGCCCTGGGACTGCTTCAGCTTCTCGCGCAGCTCGGCCACGTCGAGGTCGCCCGGGGGCACCGCCTCCTCGACGAGGATCAGGACACCGTCCGGACTCACCTGCACGTACCCCTCGCCCTGGGCGAAGCGCACGATGTCGTCGTCGGAGCGGTACAGCCGCAGCTCGGCAGGATCGAGCATGCCCAGCAGCGGCTGATGGTGCGCCAGGATGCCGATCGAGCCGACCGTCGTCCTGGTCGAGACCATCTCGACCTCTTCCTTGAAGATCGGACCCTCGGGGGTCAGGACCTCCGCGGTGAACGTCGCCTTGGCCATGAGACCTACTTCACCGCCGCGATGACGTCGTCGATCGAGCCCTTGAGCAGGAAGGCCGACTCGGGCAGGTCGTCGTGCTTGCCCTCGATGAGCTCCTTGAAGGAGCGCACCGTCTCGGAGATCGGCACGTACTGGCCGGGCGTGCCGGTGAACTGCTCGGCGACGCTGAACGGCTGCGACAGGAAGCGCTCGATGCGACGGGCGCGGCCGACGATGACCTTGTCCTCGTCGGACAGCTCGTCGATGCCGAGGATGGCGATGATGTCCTGGAGCTCCTTGTAGCGCTGCAGGATCTCCTTGACCTGGGTCGCCACGTCGTAGTGCTCCTGGCCCACGATGTCGGGCTTGAGGATCGTCGACGTGGAGTCGAGCGGGTCGACGGCCGGGTAGATGCCCTTCTCGGAGATGCCACGCGAGAGCGAGGTCGTCGCGTTGAGGTGGGCGAACACCGACGCCGGGGCCGGGTCGGTGAGGTCGTCGGCCGGGACGTAGATGGCCTGGACGGAGGTGACCGAACCGGTGCTGGTCGAGGTGATGCGCTCCTGGAGCTGCCCCATCTCGGTCTCCAGCGTCGGCTGGTAGCCGACCTGCGAGGGCATGCGGCCCAGGAGGGCGGAGACCTCGGAGCCGGCCTGCACGAACCGGAAGATGTTGTCGATGAAGAGGAGCACGTCCTGGCCCTGATCGCGGAAGTACTCCGCCATCGTCAGGCCGGTCAGTGCCACGCGCATGCGGGCTCCGGGGGGCTCGTTCATCTGACCGAAGACGAGCATCGTCTTGTCGATGACGCCCGATTCCTTCATCTCGAGCCAGAGGTCGTTGCCCTCGCGGGAGCGCTCGCCCACGCCGCAGAACGCGGACAGGCCGCTGTGCTCCTTGGCCAGGTTGTGGATGAGCTCCTGGATGAGGACCGTCTTGCCGACGCCGGCGCCGCCGAACAGGCCGACCTTGCCGCCCTTGGCGTACGGGGCGAGCAGGTCGATGACCTTGATGCCCGTCTCGAACATCTCGGTCGTCGGGGTGAGGTCCTCGAGCTTCGGCGCGCTCGCGTGGATCGAGCGGCGCTCGGTGACCGTGAGGTCGCCGGCCTGGTCGATCGGCTCGCCGAGGAGGTTGAAGATGCGGCCGAGCGTCTGCTCGCCCACGGGCACGGTGATCGCGTTGCCGGTGTCGACGACCTCGACGCCACGGGCCAGGCCGTCGGTCGTGTCCATGGCGACCGCGCGCACGCGGTTGTCGCCAAGGTGCTGCTGCACCTCGCAGACGAGCACGCCGCCGTCGGCGCGCTTGACCTCGATGGCGTTGTAGATCTCCGGCAGCTTCTCGGGGAAGACGGCCTCGATGACGACGCCCTGGATCTCCTCGATGCGCCCGACGTTCTTGGTTGCGGTAGCGGCTTCCATTTTTTTCTCCTAGACGAGCGCCTCAGCGCCGGCCACGACTTCCATGATTTCTTGGGTGATCTCGGCCTGACGGGCCCGGTTCATCTCGAGCGTGTAGTCCTGGATCAGCTCGCCGGCGTTCTCGGAGGCGTTGCGCATGGCGGTCATGCGCGCTCCCAGCTCGGAGGCGGCGGACTCCAGCAGGGCCCGGTAGATGGAGATCTCGACGTAGTCCGGCACCAGCCGCGCGAGGATCTCCTCGGGATCGGGCTCGTACTCCACGAGCGCGTGATGGCCGCTCTCGTTCTCGTCGGCCTCGTCGCTGTCGTCGGCCACGATCGTGGCCTCCTGCAGCGGCAGCAGCGTCTCGCGACGCAGCTCCTGCACCAACGGCGAGACGTAGCCGTTGTAGAAGATCTCGACCCGGTCGACCTTGCCGTCGATGTACGCGGCGACGAGGTCGTGGGCGATGGCCCGCGCGTCGGCGTACGTCGGGCGCTCGGTGAAGCCGGTGTAGGCCCCCACGACGTCCTTCTGGCGGAACGCGAGCGACGAGACGCCGCGCCGGCCGGAGGCGGAGTAGTGGACGGCCTTGCCCTCGGCCTCGAGCTCCGAGGCCGCGCGCAGCCCCGCCCGCAGGATCTGCGAGTTGAACGCGCCGGCCAGGCCGCGGTCGGCCGTGACGAGCAGGAAGCCCACGTTGTCCTGGGTCTCGTGCTGCTTGAGGATCGGCAGCGCGCCGAGCTCGCCGCCGGCGGCGTCGGCCGCCTGGCGGGTCATGCGGCGGATCGCTCCCGCGTAGGGACGCAGCGCGCTGATGCGCTGCTCGGCCCGACGCAGCCGCGCGGCGGACATCATCTCCATCGCGCGGGTGATCTTCTGGATGTTCTTGATGGAGCTGATGCGCTCCTTGACGTCCCGCTGGCTCATTAGGCGGTAACGGCCTCCTCGCCGACCTCTTCGGCCGACGTCTCGCGGAGACCCTCGTCGGCGCGGGAGACGGCGGTGACGTCGTCGGTGAGGGGCTGGCCCTCCTCGTCGAGGTCGTAGCCGAAGTCGTCGGCGAACTGGTCGATCGCCTTCGTCAGCGCCTCCTGCGTCTCCTTGGACCAGTCGCCGCCGGCCACCGCGGCCAGCAGGTCCTTGGCCTCGGAGTGCAGGCGCTGCGTGAGGCCCGCGAGGAACTCGCCGACCTTCTCGACGTCGATGCGGTCCAGCGCGCCGGTCGTGGCGGCGAAGATCTGCGCGACCTGGTCCTCGACGGGGAGCGGCGCGCGCTCACCCTGGTTCAGCGTGCGCACGAGGCGCGCGCCGCGGGCCAGCGTCCGCTGCGTGTCGGCGTCCAGGTCGGAGCCGAACTGCGAGAAGGCCTCGAGGTCGCGGAACTGCGAGAGCTCGATCTTGATGCGGCCGGCGACCTTCTTCATCGGGCTGATCTGCGCGTTGCCGCCGACGCGGGACACCGAGATGCCGACGTTGATGGCGGGGCGCACGCCCGAGTTGAAGAGCTTGGGCTCCAGGAAGATCTGGCCGTCGGTGATCGAGATGACGTTCGTCGGGATGTAGGCGGACACGTCGCCGGCCTGCGTCTCGATGATCGGCAGCGCGGTGATCGACCCGCCGCCCAGCTCGTCGCTGAGCTTGCAGGAGCGCTCGAGCAGGCGGCTGTGGAGGTAGAAGACGTCGCCCGGGTACGCCTCGCGGCCCGGCGGGCGGCGCAGCAGCAGCGACATCTGGCGGTACGCGTACGCGTGCTTGGTGAGGTCGTCGTACACGCAGAGGGCGTGGCCGCCCTTGTGCAGGAAGTACTCGGCCATCGCGGTGCCGGCGTACGGCGCCAGGAACTTGATCGGCGCGGCCTCGTCAGCCGGGGCGGCGACGATGATCGTGTTGTCGAGCGCGCCGGCCTCGGCGAGCGTCTCGGCGATGCCGACGACGGTGGCCAGGCGCTGGCCGATCGCGACGTACACGGAGACGACGCCCGTGTCCTTGTTGTTGATGATCGTGTCGAGCGCGATCGCCGTCTTGCCCGTCTGACGGTCGCCGATGATCAGCTCGCGCTGGCCACGGCCGATCGGGATCATGCCGTCGACGGCCTTGAGGCCGGTCTGGAGCGGCTCGACGACCGGCTGGCGCTGGACGATGCCGGGAGCGATGAGCTCCACCGGGCGCGTGCCGTCGGCGGCGATGTCGCCCTTGCCGTCGAGCGGGATGCCGAGCGGGGAGACGATGCGGCCGAGCATGCCGTCGCCGACCGGGATCTCCAGGAGGCGGTCGGTGCGCTTGACCGTGTCGCCCTCGACGATCTTCTCCCACGGCCCGAAGAGCACCGCGCCGACGTTGTCGGACTCGAGGTTGAGGGCCAGGCCGGTGACGCCGTGGGGCAGCTCGAGCATCTCGAACGACATGCAGTTCTCGATCCCGTGGATACGGGCGATGCCGTCCGCCACCGAGAGCACGGTGCCGACCTCGGTCAGCTCTGCGCTGCCGGCGTCGAGGCCCTCGATGCGGCTCTTGAGGATGCTGGTGATCTCGTCGGGCTTGATCTGCATGGTGTTCGCTGTGCTCCTTGGGTGGTCGCGCGGGAAAGCTCGGGGCGGGAGCGTTAGCCCCTCGCGACCTGCTTGCGTAGTAGTTCGAGGCGGTTGCGGATGGAGGCGTCGAGGATGCTGTTGCCGACGCGCAGGACGATGCCGCCGAGCAGGTCGGGATCGACGGACGACGTGAGCTCGACCTTGCGGCCGGTGCTCTTCTCGATCGCCTCGCCGAGCTGGTCGGCGGTGGAGCGGTCGAGCGTGACGGCGGACGTCAGCTGCACCGGCAGCAGCTTGTTCTCGTCGTCCCACAGCTGGTCGTAGTGCTTGCGGATGCGGAAGATCGCCGGCATGCGGTGGTTCTCCGCCAGCAGCTCGAGGAAGTTGAGGACCACGGGGTCCGCGTCGACCACGACCTTCCGCAGCCCCGTCTTCTTCTCCTCGGTGGAGAAGTAGGGGCTGAAGAAGAAGAGCGACAGGTCCCGATCCCCGTCAAGGGCGTCGGCGACCTGGCCGAGCTGATCCTTGACGAGGTTGAGCTTGTCGTCCTGCTGCGCGACTTCGAACAGCGAGCGGGCGTATACGGTGGCGATCTGCTCCATCGGCTAGTTGTTCCGCTCGCTGCCCGAGAGCGACGTGAAGTCGAGCTCGCCGAGGGCTTCCTCGACGAGGCGCTTCTGGTCGGCGTCGGTGAGGGTCTTGCGGGTGACCTTCTCGGTCGCGAGGATCGTGAGGTCGGCGACCTCGTTGCGGATCTCCTGGATCGCGCGACGGGTCTCCCCCTCGATGTCCTTGCGGGCCTGCGCGAGGAGCTCCTCACGCGTGGCCTTCCCCGCTTCGACGGCCTCCGAGCCGGTGAGCTCGGCGGCCTTGCGGGCCCGCTCGACGATCTCCTCCGCCTGCGTGCGGGCGTCCTTGAGCCGCTCGCGGTAGTCCGCGAGCAGCGCGTCGGCTTCCACGCGCGTCTGGGCGGCGTGATCGATCGAGTCCTCGATCATCTTCTGGCGCTTGTCCAGCGCCTCGCTGATCTTCGGGAAGGCGTACTTGCCCAGGATGAAGATCGCCACGCCGAACGCGAGCAGCGTCCAGATCATCAGCCCGATGTCGGGCGAGACCAGGAACGTCGACGACTCGTCGCTGCCGCCTTCGGAGGCGCCGAGAATCGTGGGGAGGGAGTCGAGCATGCCTCTAGCCCAGGAAGAAGGCGATCAGGCCGAAGATGAAGGCGTAGAACACGATCGCCTCGGTGAGCGCGAAGCCCAACCACTGGATCGACGTGATCTCATCCTTCATCTCAGGCTGACGGGTCACCGACTCGATGACCTTGCCGAAGATGTAGCCGACGCCGATGCCGGGGCCGATGGTGCCGAGACCGGCGCCGATGCCGAGCGCGATGGCCTTACCGGCCTTGCGCCCGTACTCCTGGGCGACGTCGCCGCTGGCCGCTTGCGCGATCTCGTTGATGATCGTGATGTCCACTGCGTGCTCCTTGTGTGATCAGTGCGACTCGGACGCCGCGGCGCCGAGGTAGATAGACGTCAGGGTGGCGAAGATGAAGGCCTGCAGCGTCGCGACGAGTCCGACCTCGAAGAGGAAGAACGCGATCGCCATCGTGCCCGTGATGAGACCGAGGACGAGCGAGCCGACGAACGCCAGGTTGAGCAGGACGACGAGACCGCCACCCATGAACAAGATGAGAAGGTGGCCCGCCAGGATGTTCGCGAAGAGACGAACGCTGAGCGAGACGAGCCGGACGAAGTGGGAGATGACCTCGATCAGGAAGATCGGGCCGGTGGCCGGACCCTCGACGCCGGCCGGGACCCACGTCTTGAGGTAGCCGATCGGACCGTGGTTCTTGACGCCGACGACGTGGTAGCTGAACCACACGACGAGGGTCAGGGCCAGCGGCACCGACAGGTTGGCCGTCGCGGCGTACAGCGCGAGCGAGGGCACCTCGAGGCCGAAGATGTCGACCGTGTGCTCCGTGTTGGTCGGGAGCGGCAGGTACCCGATCATGTTGGAGAACCAGATGAAGAGGAAGAGCGCGCCGATGAACGGGAACCAGGTCGCCGCCATCTTGTCGGACATGTTCCCGCGCGTGATGTTGTCGCGCATCAGCGTGTACAGGACCTCGACCGCCGTCTGCACCTTGTTCGGCTTCTGGTGCATCCGCTTGGAGATCCAGAGCATCGTGCCGATCGTGAGCGCCGTGGCGATCAGGATGTACATGACCGCCTTGTTGAAGTTCAGCGGTCCGGCGATCGGGATCCAGGTGTCGAGCTTGAACTCGTCCTGGGGCCGGTAGTCCTCGTTGACGTTCAGCGCGAACGCCGACGCCGGACCGGCGAGCAGCAGGATGGCCGGCGTGAGGGCCGCGGCGATGCGAAGGCGGGCGCTCAAGACAGCTGCTCCTTGGTGCGTGCGTTCTCGATGGGGCGAATGATCATGTTCACGGTGAAGTAGACGGTGAAAAGGGCGATAACGAGGACGGCGGCGGCAAGGCCCACGTCGTTGTTGTTCAGCCCGACGGCGAAGATCGTAAGGGCTACGAGCCATCCGCGTCCTACGATGCTCCCGGCGAGGATCCCGACCGACGTCTTGACGTCGGTCTTGTGCTCGGCCTTGTTGGTGAGGTAGGCCTGCAAACCGCGCTGAAGCGTCCACACGGCGGCGCCCACGACGTAGCCCATCATCGGCCAGCCGGCGACGACGAAGATCGGGAGCGCGAGGACGAGCACCACGAAGTCGAGGTAGCGCAGGAAGGTCATCGCGCGGCTCCGCTCAGACATCCTCGAACCGCTTCTTGACGACGACGATCCCCACCGGGAAGCCGGCGAAGATCCCCACGAAGAGCCCGACGATCGGCGCTCCCGCCAGCGCACCGAGCCCGAAGCCGATCGCCGTGCAGAGCAGCAGCGTCGCGACCAGCAGGCTGCCGGCGACCATGCCCCGGTTGACGGGGCGCTTGGGCGGGTTCGAAGACCCGCCCCGCTGAAGCGGGGAATCGGTCATCGAATGCTGAATCGGAAGCGTCAGGCTGAAGCATGAGATGCCACCAGGCGTCCGCTGGGCCCTCGCGCGGGGCGAGGACGACGGACGTCGTACGGGGTGGAACGGGACAGAGTCCCCGCGGCGGCTCGGCCAGACTATCGGATTCCCGGAGCTTGTAACAACATTGTGACAGTGGGCACTTCGGCTGGCCTAACGCCGCTCCGATGTCACCAGGCGGTGACGTGTCGGAGGACGCCGCCCGGCGCGATCGCGTGAAGGCGTTGTTACCGTCGTGTCATCACGCATCCACCGTTCGGAGAGCCCCTCGTGTCCCACCGTCCCACCCCCCGCCTCGCCCTCGCGGGCT
>Ga0164241_10001409_pt1 | contig 29841 bp, 29 predicted proteins | sample OricomyardsoilBY_FD_108780 | JGI IMG/M metagenome (GOLD analysis project Ga0164241, IMG submission 108780) | Backyard soil microbial communities from Emeryville, California, USA - Original compost - Back yard soil (BY) | ecosystem: Environmental > Terrestrial > Soil > Unclassified | place: USA... | reverse complement strand
GGGCAATTCGCCTCGTCGTCGCCGTCCTTGCAGTCTTTCACCCCGTCGCAAACTTGCTTCGGCTCGATCTTTCCGGATTTGTCCGTGCAGTAGTAAACGGCCGGCGTCGGAGTCGAGCAATTCGCCTCGTCGTCGCCGTCCTTGCAGTCTTTCACCCCGTCGCAAACTTGCTTCGGCTCGATCTTTCCGGATTTGTCCGTGCAATAGTAAACGGCCGGCTCGCTGGAGCCGCAGTTGATTTCGTCACTGCCATCGGGGCAATCCTTCTTGCCGTCACAGCGCAGCTTGCTGTCGATCGGAGTCTTCTTCGGATCGCTGCAGTAGCTGGCGCTGGGCGTCGAGCCGCCGCCATTATTGGAGCCGTCGGTGAGCTTGTCTCCAATGGTCAGGAAGTCTGGCTCACAGGCCACGAGCGAAACGAAATATAGGGCTGACAGCGCGGTTAGCGCCTTGGACATGGACTTCATTACAACCTCCGGGCCACTAGAGCTCGCTCGCTTCGGTTTGGATCGCGCGTTCGCGGTCGGGTGAAGCTGAATCCTTCACTTTTGTTTCGAGCGGCTCTGCGAGCAACGCACGCAGCACTGACGCCTGCGGCGACTTGGGAGCGATGGCCACGAATCGCGCCGCCACCCTGCGCGCAGTCTCCACATCGCCGAGCGCCAGCAGCGCCCGCACGCGCAACACCGTTGCTTCTGGCGCGAGCGACCGCGATGGGAGCCGATCGAGCCCCGACAGCGCGTCGAGCGCGCGCCGCGCATTGCCTTGCAAAAGCGCCACGCGCGCCGCGTCGAGTAACGCGACTTCACGCGCGACGTCCGCGCGCACGGCAGGAGCTTTGCTCGGAGCCGCGCTCGTTTCGGGGGCGACCAATACCGGCTCCACCACCGTCGGTTTCGGCGTCGCTGCGCGCGCACTCGCGCGCTGCCGCGCCGCGGGCGCCGCACTCTCGACGACGACGGGCGCCGCTTGCTGCGCCGGCTCCAACGCTTGCGAAGCAGACAGCGCTGCCGCGCCCACGAACACCCCACCCGCAAGCCATTTGAAGATGGCGGTCGTGATCGCGTGTCGCGCGGCACCGGCCGCGAGTGGCGTTGCCGCGACCGGAGCCACCGTGAGCGGTGCTGCGACCGCCGCGGCTTGAACGGTCAAAAGCGTGCTGATCACGAGCGGCGCCATGCGCAGCGCTTGCGACCGCGGGCGCTCACTCCTGCCCGCTTCGAGCAGCTGACGCAGCTCGGGATCCGCGTTCGGATCGGCCAACCAACGCTCGAGAGTCGGCTCGGTCATAGCGCGCTCCGAAAGCGATCACGCCGCACGGCGTCTGCGAACAGCTCGCGCGCGCGGCGCACGCGAGACGCCACCGTGCCACGAGGCAACTCGAGCGCGAGGGCGATCTCCGTAAAGCTCAGGCCCTCGATTTCAAACAGCATCAGCACGGCACGCAACTCCGTGGGCAACGCTGCCACGGCGCGATCGAGGAGTTCGAGCTGCTGACGCTGCGCGAAAGCCTCGTCCGGCTGAGGCGAAGGCGAGTGAACGACGTCGACGTCCACGCTGGTGCTGCGAGCGCGCACGCGCTGCCGCGCGCGTTGATCCTCGAGAGCCGCCCGAAAAGCCGCGCGCATCAAATAGGCCCGCTCGGCGCCGGACCGCACTTCTCCCCGCTTCGCGAGCACGCGCGCAAAAACGCGCTGCGCCGTATCGTCCGCATCGGACTCGGGCACTCCCAGCCGGCGGAGGAAGCGCCAGACCGCGGCGTACTCGCGCTCGACAATTGCGTGAACGGCCTCGGCTGCGCCAAGCTTCGGACGCTCGACTCCGCTCGGAAGCGGTCCGGGACCCGAGAAGGCGAGAACTTCGGCTTTGCTGGGAGAGCTCACGGATCACAGCCACCGATCGACGCCCACGTGGGTCGCGAACGATCATGCCCCGACCAGAGCCCCGAACCAGCCCGTCGGATCACGAAATACTCAAAAAAACGAAACCAGCCCCACTTGCGCGCGCCCCTCAAAGGGCGCCGTGCTCGTCAGCGTATCCCCGGAGCCGTAGCGGAAGGTGTAAGGCACCGGCGAGTAATCGAGTTCGAGCAGTGCCTCGGCTTGCAGATACCTCCCGATGACCGGTACCGAAACCCGCACCGGCGCGGCAAATGCGAACCAAAACGTCGAATCGCTGCTGCCGTGCTCGAGGTTCGGTCCAGATCCCGTAGCAATGAGGCGTCCCGCCTCCGCCGCAAGACCGAGGTGGACCACGCGACCGACCACCGGAACCCAAGCGCCCAGGCGTGCGACATCGCGCGTCAGGTAGATCGAGGTGCCATTCGACTCGAAGCCGAACGTGACGAGTCTCTGAACGGAAAGTTGCAACGTAGGCAGCCAAATCAGCTTGGAGCGGTAGCGACCAAACAGCATCGGCCCAAGCGCGGGAGCGGGCACGAACCCGAACGCGGCGGTGAATGAAGTACCCAGCGCCCAAGAGCTCGTGCGTCCGCGCTGCGAGTGAGCGCTCTGAGGTGATGTGGGTCGAGTTTCAAGAGACGCGCCAGGCACGAAGGCCAACGGAGCGGACCGCGCGGAAGCGTCCGCAGGTGTGTCTGGAAAGGCCGCCGCGGAACCCTCGCGCTCCGACGCCCGCACCGCGCTGCGCTCGGGAGCGCGCTGTTGCGCCAGCACCACGAGGACCCAAGCCACCGCGCTCCTCAGATCGCCACAGCTGCTCGCCTGCACCCGACGCGACTCTTGCCCATCCTCACTCTGCAACTCAATTTCCGCGGTTTGCGCGGAAGGCGCGGTGCTCTTCACCGTCACCGCGACGCGAACCGCGTGTGCCGCGGCCAGCTCGTTCGGCTGCGTGGGATCGTGCAATTTCAGCTCGGCGCCGCGCGTACGAACCTGTTCGACGAGATCTTCCGCATCATCACAGGTGCCCTGCCAACGAAGCTCGGCTTGAAGCTCCGGGTTGGCGTGCGCTACGCGCGCACCCCAGAACGGGGCGCAAAACGCGAACCGGGCGAACCAGCGGTGAACTTTCATCCCACTCAGCGGGCGCGAAGTCAGAACCTCCCGAATCACTGCTGCGGTTCCACGGGCCGCCCACGTTATCGCTCAACTGCCGCGGCGACACCAGTTTCAGAAGTGCACGTGGAGTTTCCCCGGCTTCGATCTAGTTTCGTGGCCACGCGGGAACGGGCGCGCTTGCAAACGCTGGGCACCAAGAGGGCTGCGCACATCGACGCATCGTCGACATTGCGGCCACGCCTGCCCTCTCTGGTCTCACTTGCTGAAGCCGAGGACGCGCAACAGTCGACGCTCGGCGATCGTGGCGCGAGCGGTTTTGCTCCACTCGAGGTACCAGGCCCAAAGGGCGTCGAGCGCAGGGCCTCGGCCGATTGCACCGGCGCCCTCAGTCGGCGCGTGCTGCAACTGCGAGATGAACCGGCGTGCTTGCGCGACCTCCGCTTTGGTGAGCCCACGCTTGGCGAGCTCAGCGCGCGCACGACGCTCCGTTTCGACTTTCGAGCGCTCGAGCTGATCGGGGCGATCGAGCAGGAGTGGCAACGTGAGCAACAACTCGAAGTCACGAGCCCGCCGAATATTGAGCAGGACCTTCTTGGCGACTTCGGGAAAGCGCCGCTGAAGCGTTGCTTCAATGATCGGCAACCAGCGATTCTCCCAAGCGTCCAAGTCATGGATCGCTTCAGGCGCCCGAGTGGGCGGCGGGGAGTTATCGGGCAACGTCGGTGATCCGTCGCGGGCAGCGGGTGTCGAGCTCGCCGGCGACGGAAGTGGCTCGTCCGTAGCGGCTCCCGCGAGCGTCGTGGGAAACAGCTGCGGCATCGGACCGCCAGGCATACGCGCGAGAGAAGTCGACAACTCAAAGGTTGTGGAGTGTGACGCCGAGAGCACCGTTCGCCCGAACACAACCAGCGGCAGTTGGCGCAGGCGAGTTAGAGCTTCGCGATCCAATCGCCGATTTCTGGCAGCGGCAGGGTCATCGTGGTGGCTCCCGCGCGGACGGCGCTGCCGGGCATGCCGTAGACGACGGCGGTGAGTTCGCTTTCGGCGATGACGATGCCGCCGGCGTCGAGGATGGCGCGCGCGCCCTGCACGCCGTCATCACCCATGCCGGTGAGAATGACGCCGATCGCGCGTTTGCCGACGGCGTGGGCCACGCTGGTCAGGAGGCGATCCGCGCTGGGCACGTAGCGATCGCGTTCGTCCGGCGGGCGTACGCGCACGCGCAGCGGGCCCTTGGGCGGCATCTCGAGTTCCATGCACTGACGGCCTGGGCAGACGTAGCCCATGCCTTCACCCAAGGGGTCCATGTCCTGCGCTTCGGCCACGCGCAGCGCGCTGCGGCGATCCAGGCGCTCGGCGAAGGTGCGGGTGAATTTGTCCGGCATATGCTGGGCGATCACCACCGCGAACTTCGAGCTTTCGGGCAGGCGCGAAAAGATTTCCATCAGCGCGCTCGGCCCCCCCGTCGACGACGCGATCGCGACGACTTGGCGCGGCGCGATCATGATCTGTTGAGGGCGGGTCTCGGGCGCCGTGGGTTGCAGCGGCAAGTCCGGCAGGCGGCGAGCGGCGAACGGCGCCAAGCGCACGGACCGCGCCAACGTCACCTTGCGCAGCAGCTCATCACGAATCGCGGCCAGATCCGGATCGGCGTAGCGATCGGGCTTGGCCACGAAATCGAGCGCGCCGAGCTCCAGCGCCTTGAACACGTTTTCTTTCTGGCTGTAGCTCGAGACCACGATCACCGGCGTGGGCATCTTGGTCATCAAGATGCGCAGCAGGGTGAAGCCGTCCATGCGCGGCATCTCGAGATCGAGCGTGATCACGTCAGGCCGAAGCATGCTGACCAGACGCAGCGCTTCTTCACCGTCTGCGGCTTTGCCGACGACTTCGATGTCGGGGCTAGTCGAGAGAATCTCGGTGATGCTGCGGCGATTGAACACCGAGTCGTCGACGATCAACACACGCAGCGGAGGATGTGACTGAGTACTCATTTTCGTCCTCCGTTATCCCAGCGCTCGGTAATCAAGGGTTTTCTGTACACGAGGTCTTCGCGCAAGTGAACCAGCTCGAAGGCCGTCGAAAGGTTCAACAGCGACTCCGAATGGCCGAGCAGCAAGTATCCACCCGGCAGGAGCCGCTCGAGCAGAATATCGATGACTCTGCGGCGTGAGCGCAAATCGAAGTAAATCAGCACGTTTCGGCAGAACACGGCGTCGACTCTACCGACCATGCTCGCGCGCCCCGCGTCGAGCAGGTTGAGCTGACCGAAATGGCACAATCGTTTGACGTGATCGACGATGTGCATGCCGTCGGACTCCTCGCGAAAGTATTTCGACATGATCGACTCCGAGGTGACCCGGAACGAAGTCGGCTGATACACTCCCCGGCGCGCCGTGGCGACATTGCTCTTGCAAATGTCGCTACCAATGATGCGCACCTCCCAGCCGTCGTCGAACAGCCCGGACTCGCGTACCAGCATCGCGAGCGTGTACACCTCTTCACCGGTCGAACACCCCGCGCTCCAGATGCAGACTCGCTTCGAGTCCGCGTTCCGCGCGTGGAGCCGCGGCAGGAGCTCGTTGGCGAACGAGCGCAACTGGTACTCTTGGCGGAAGAAGTACGTCTCCTTGGTCGTCAGCCGTTCGATGGCTTCATCCAACTCGGACGGGCCCCGCACGTTGAAGCGGATGTACTTGTAGTAGTCGCTGAAGCTGCGCAGGCTGAGCGCCTCCACGCGTTCCGCCAAGCGACGGTCGAATAGGAACATCGCATCGCCGTCGAAGCTCAACCCAGCGTGGTCGTAGATCACGTCCCGAAGTAGCAAGAACTCTTCGGACGTGAGCCGAGGTCGGGGCTCGCCGGAGCTGCGGAAACTCATCGTGGTCTGAGGCTCCCCGCTCTGTGCGGCAGTGGGGTGTGACGCACTCCATAGCCGCTCTCCAATGCGCGCGCGATCGCCTCTTGAACTAGTGGATTGTCCTCCATGGCGTGGCGCGCGCGGAGCAGCGCGCTCGCCGCGTCACCGCCCATGCGGCCGAGCATGTCCGCAGATAGCCGCCGCACGTCCCAAGCGTCGTGATCGAGGCAGGCTCCGAAATGGGCGAGAACCCGCGGCTCGATGCTGTCCCCGAGAGCCAACATGGAAGCCTTTACGACCTCCGCCTCGCCGTGCGAAAGCCCTTCAATCAATGCCTCGACTCGGCGTGCGTCAGGCACTCGGGCCAGAGCTTCGATCGCGGCAACCGCCACCATTGGTGAGGCATTTCGCACTAGCGGGCGAAGCACCGTCAGCACCCGCGGATCGCCCGCTTCGGCGAGAGCGCCCACGGCGGCGGCCACGAGCTCTTCGTCATCGGACTTTTCGACAAGATCGAGCAGCTTTCCGAGCCCTGACAGCGCGCCGTCAGGGGTGCGCAAACGGCTGAGCGCGAGCACCGCGGCGTAACGCACATCCGGTTCTTCATCCGTCAGGGCGAAGGCCGCTGCGTGCGCGCCGAGTTCACTGCCGACGTTGCCTAGGCCAGCGAGCGCGGCGCGCCGCACGGCCCTGTCGGAGTTGGACAAGAGCAGCGACAGGTAAGCCACGTCATCAGCGACAGTGTCGCGAATCGGCGCGTGTAAAACGCTTTGAATCAGCGCGGCGGCGTGAGCCTCGGTGCCTTCCGCCGGTGCCGCCCGCGCCCGTGCCCGCGCGGCGTCCGGATAGCGCTGCGCGAGCGCGGCCAGAGCCGTTTCTGCGGCGCTTTGAGCTTCTTCGTTGGCGAGCCACGCGCTGACGGGTGCGAAACCGTTTGTATCACCCAACAGGGTAATTGCTCCGAGCCCCGCGCGCACGACGACCGGCGGCGACGACTCCATCCACTTCAGAATTTGAGCGACCGTCGTCGGTGCGGCGTTCGCGTCCGCGAGCCCGGTGACGATTTCGATACAGGCGGCGCGCGTGTCCGGATCGGCCTTCGCGGCCCGTCCGAGCAGGGCGGGCACGGCCTTGGCGCCGAGTAGACTCAGTGCTTCGTCCGCTTCTGCGAGCAGGCGAACGTCGGAAAGCGCTTCAGCGGCAATCGGCGCGATGGCGTCGATACCCAACGCGCCCGCGACGATCAATGCGGCCTTACGCGACGAGAGATCTTCGTTATTGGCAGCGGCCAGCTCGAGCAAGCGCGTGGCCACGCCCGGGGAAGGCGGCTCGGCCCGCACCAAGAGCGGATTTTGTGCGGCCGTGCGTGCGTACTCGACCAACGCGGTCAGCACGACGGCGACCCCACCACCGCGTGCGCGCTCGAGCGCCGTGAGCAGCGCGGGCAACGCTTCGGGATGCGCCGAGCGACCCGCCGACGCCAACGCCGAACGCTCCAGCACTGGGTCGTGGAGCATGCTCTCGATCGTCGACCAGGGCAGGAGCGAGCCAAGGCGATTGATGCCATCGAGCGCGGACAGGCGGACGAACGCGACCTCGGCCGGGCGCTTCAACGACGCCGCCAAGATCTCGAAGGCTTCGGGAGCAGCGCCCGTACCGACGGTAGCGACGGCTTCGAGCGCTGCCGCGCGCACGTTCGAGTCGTCGTCGATCAGGAGCGGGCGCAAGGCGTCGAGCGCGGACGGGTGTAGCGTACGCGCCAAGGCTTCAGCCGCGAGCTTCTTGCCATCCGCGTCGAGTGATGGCGTCTTCTCGACCAACGCTTGCACGGCTTGCTCGGAAAATGCGCCGAGCGCCTCGACCGCCGCGTTGCGTAGGCCCACGTTGTCACCCGGTTCGAGGGCATGGATCAAGCCGTGCAGCAGCTCGGGCGAAGGCGCGAGCGAGCGCACGACCTCGATGGCTTGCTTGCGCACGCGCCAGTCACTGTCACCGAGCGCGCCGAGCAGGTAGCGGGCGGGCGCATCACCCTCGAGAGAAACTTCAGCGGCGTGCGGATCACGCAGTGTTTCTCGCAGAAAATCGACCGCGCGACGCCGCGACTCCGGATCGTCGGAGGCGAAGCCCGCTTCGAGCTCTCGCGCGCGATTCATCGGGCTGCCCTCAGTGATGCGCGTAGACTGTTCTCTGGGATCTGGCGCGTGAGCACGTCGAATTGACCGACTTCGAGCACGAACATCAGCGCACCGTCGTGCGTGGTCACGCCAGCGATGCCGCGCAGGTCGTCACCCGCGCCGAGCGCGGGAGGGGGTTTGATTTCGGCGCCGCCCTTGCCGAACACCTCGGTCACGCGATCGACGGCCAAGCCCACGCCCCTGCCCTCGACCTCGATCAAGATCCACTTTCCTTTCCGTGAGTCGGCGTGCGGCTTCAGGCCGAAGCGTACCCGGAGATCGATGATGGGCACGATCTCGCCGCGATGATCGGCGACGCCCGCGACCGCTGCCGGCGCGTGAGGTAATTCGGCAAGCGGTACCGGGTTGACAATCTCGCGCACCGACGCGATCGGCACGGCGTAAGTGATGTCCCCCACGACGAAGCCCACCAGGCTCTTTTGTGGATCTGGCCGCTCTTGCTTGCCAAGTGCCCCGGCTTGAGTTCCTCGAAATTCTTTGAACATGGGCTTAGCCGGATACGACCGAAGGTAAATCGAGCAAGATCAAGAACTCACCTGCCGGGCGACCGATACCGAGCACGAACTCGGATACGTCCCCGCCGAGCGCGGAAGCCGCGGGTTCGATCTCGGTCGCGGCCAGCCTGACCACGTGCCTCACCTCATCCACCAAAAGTCCAATCACTTCACCCGATTCTGCGGCGCCGAGCAAGATCCGCCCGCGGCGGGTCAAGGGTCGTTCTTCCACGTGGAGGGTGCGGCGCAGGTCGAGCACGGTGACCAGCAGGCCGCGCACGCTGCACACGCCGACCACGTTGCGCGGCGCGCGCGGCACGGTGGTGATCGGTGGGGGACTCAGGATCTCTTTGATGCGCGTGAGCTCCACCCCGTAAAGCTCGCCGGCCAGGGCGAACATCAGAAACTCGCGCACGGGACCGCGATCGCCGATGCGACGAGCCAGCCGCGAAGCGGTCGATTGCGTGAGGTTAGCCACTGGCACGCTCCAACATGCGGGGTGCTTCGCCGCCGGCCAAAACTTCTTCGATCAAGCCAGCCGCGTCCAACACCAGACCCACGCGCTGATCGCCGAGTTCGGTCGCGCCCGCAAACCCGCGTACGCCCGAGAGTGACTTTCCGAGCGGTTTGATCACGATGTCTTCTTGGCCGTACAAGAAGTCGACGACGAGACCCAGACGGCGTTGACCGAGCGCGGCAACCACCACGAAACGGCGACGCGACGCAGAATCGGAAGCGCTCTCCATTTCCATCAACCGATCCAAGCGGCACAGCGGCAACGTCTGCCCGCGCAAGGTAATCACCTCGCGGCCATCGACCAGGCGCACGGCGCCTTCGTCGAAAGCAATCGCTTCCGAAACGGACGAGAGTGGCATGGCGAGCGTGTGCTGCCCGGCTTGAATCAAGAGCGCGCTGACGATGGCGAGCGTGATCGGCAGCGTGATGGTCATCTTCGTGCCGATTCCGGACTCGCTGTGGACGTCGATCACACCTCCCAACTTGGAGATGTTGGTCTTGACGATGTCCATACCGACACCGCGCCCGCTCACGTCATCCGCCGATTCACGGGTGGAGAGCCCGGGCAGGAAGATCAGCGCCAGCATCTCGTCTCGGCTCATTTCCTCCGCTTCCGAGCGAGTCAGTTTACCGAGAGAAATGGCCTTTTCCGTGAGCTTGGACAGATTGATGCCGCGGCCGTCGTCTTCGACCTCGATCATCACGTGATTGCCCTTTTGAAAGGCGTTGAGCGCGATCGTTCCGGCGAGTGGCTTGCCCACCTCCACGCGCCCTTGCCCGGGCTCGATGCCGTGATCGATCGCGTTGCGAATCATGTGCATCAACGGATCGCTCAACTCTTCGACGATCAGCTTGTCGATTTCAGTCTCGGCGCCGGTGATGACCAGGCGGATTTCCTTGCCCACTTCGCGGCTGATCTGACGCACGACGCGCGCCAAGCGATCGAAGACCTGCCCGAGAGGCACCATGCGCACCTCGAGGATTCCGTCTTGCATTTCGCCCAGGCGGCGATCGAAGTTGCGGTGCAGGCGCTGCAGCTCGGCCGCGAGCTTGCGTTGCCCCTCGCCACGCAATTTTTCGGCGACGCGCCCGAACGCGCTGCGCACGATCGCGAGCTCACCCACGATGTTCATCAAATGATCGAGCTTGCGAATGTCGACGCGCACGGTTTGCGTGAGCGAGCGCAGCGACGCAGCCTGCTCGATGCCCACGCGCTCCAAATCCGGCTGCATGCCCAGCGAATCGGCACGGCCGAGCGCCGTGGGTCGGCGCGGCGGCTGGGTCGCCGGATGCGAGCGCCGCGCGCGTCGCGGGATCTCTTCGATCACCACGTTGTCCGCGCCGAGCGAGCCGATCAGCGTGGCCAGATCGTCACGCGAGGCCATCAGCAAATCGAGTTCGATGGTGTCCGCGCTGGTGGCCTCGCCGGTCGGCAAGTAGGTGATGATTTCGCCGTGCCGCTTGGCACGCTCTTTCATCTCCTCGAGCACCTTGTCGATGGTCGACAAGTCGAACTGCACGCGCAGCCGGTACAGCTGCATTTGCAGCTCGATGTTGGCGCGCAGGCGATGCTCTTCGTACTCGGTGAGCACTGCGAGCAGGCCCGGATCGAGCTCGTAGTCAGCGACCGGACTTTCGCGCTGGGTCGCGCCTGCGCCGATGCGCTCGAGCTCCGCGAAGAGCTGCTGATCGACGTCCAGGTCGTCGTCCGAATCGGACTTTTCGGCCTGCAAAATGCGCGTGTACGCCTCGACGGCGCCGAACAACACGTCCAGCACCTCCTGGCCGAGGTTGATCCGGCCGAGCCGCAAGTCATCGAGCACGTCTTCGAGCCGATGGGAGAGCGCTCCGAGCCGCACGGCACCGAACAGACCCGCCAGTCCCTTCAACGTGTGAACCGCGCGGAAGGCTTCGTTGATCAGCGAAGGATCGCTGATGCCCGCCTTGATCGTCGAATCGAGGCTGAGCAAATTTCGAGACAGGGTCTCGATGATCTCCTGCGCTTCGGAGAAGAACTCTTCACGCGCTTTGTCGGACAGCTCAGCCATGCGGCTTGGCTTGGGCGACGCCACTCGGCAAGAAGCGCCAGACCTCGGCCTGCAAAGCCTCTTGCGAGAATGGCTTGATCAGATAGCCGTTCGCGCCCAAAGACAAGCCGCGTGCGCGGTCGCGCTCGGACGATTGAGTGGAGATGATCAACACGGGTGTTGCCTTGTGCGACTCGCTCTTGCGAATGAACGCGATCAACTCGAGGCCGTTGATGTCGGGCATGTTGATGTCGGTGATCACCAGATCGTACGGCCCACGCGGCAAGAGCCGCAGCGCCTCGAAGCCGCTGGAGGCCTCGACAACATCCACGCCGGCCGAACTACGAGAGTCCGACTCGAGAGCGTTCCTGACGAAGGAACGCATACTGGCCGAGTCTTCGACTACCAAGATGCGCAGCATTCGAGCAAATTCCTCGTCACATGGTAGCAGCCTTGCGGCTCGAGCGGGACCCCGCCATCCTCGGGTCCGTGACGCTTTTTATGTTGGCAACTCGCGGTTCTGCCCTACCCGCTTTTTCTCGCTCGCTCTCGACACCGAGCGGCCGTGGCTGCGGCGGTCGTCGTCAATCACCGGGTAAAATCGCCCTTTGTGCTTCCGGTCGTGGAGCCTGGCTCCGATCAACCTACATGGCGGAATCCGCGTGAATCACCGGCCGCGGGTTGCAGTGATCGGCGCGGGCGCGTGCGGCCTGACTGCCGTCAAGGCGCTGGTCGACGCGAAGTTGTCCGTCCAGTGCTTCGAGAAGAGCGACCGGGTCGGGGGCAATTGGGTGTTCAAGAACAAGAACGGCCTGAGCAGCGCCTACCGCTCGCTGCACATCAACACCTCGCGCGAACGCATGCAATTCCGCGATTTTCCGATGCCCAAGCATTACCCGGACTATCCCAAGCATGATTTGATCGCGCGCTACTTTCAGGACTACGCGGACGCATTCGGGCTCGCCTCATGCATCCGTTTCCAGACCGCAGTCGAGCGCGCCCAGCCCCGTCCTTCCGGGGGTTTTCGCCTCACGCTCGCTACGGGTGCGGCGGAAGACTTCGACGCGCTGGTCGTTGCGAACGGGCACCATTGGGATCCAGCGTGGCCCGATCCGCCGATCCCGGGCGAATTCTCCGGGCTCGAACTGCACTCACATGCGTACCTCGATCCCGATGAGCCGCACGCACTGCGAGGCAAACGCGTGCTGGTGGTCGGCATGGGCAACTCGGCCATGGACATCGCGAGCGAGCTCGGCCACCCGGGCGTTGCCGAGCAGGTGTTCCTCTCGGCTCGACGCGGAGCGTGGGTGCTGCCGAAGTACGCGTTTGGTAAGCCAATTGACCAAGGCACGCTCATTCCCTCATTCGTCCCGGCCCGCGTGCGCCGCGCGCTCGCCGAGCTCTGGTTTCGCCTCGCAGTCGGGCGCTTGGAGGACTTCGGCCTACCCAAGCCCGACCATCACCTCGATCAAGCGCACCCCACCATTTCGTCCGACATTTTGACGCGCTTGGGCTCAGGGGACGTGCGCGCCAAACCTGCGCTCGTCAAGCGCGACGGCAACCAGGTCCACTTCGCCGACGGCAGCGTGGAAACGGTGGACGCGATCGTCTACGCAACGGGCTACAAGGTGAGCTTTCCTTTTTTTGAAAGCGGGGTCGTCCCGCTCGAGGGCAATGATTTGCCGCTGTTTTTGCGCATATTTCCGTGGGACAGAAGCGACCTCTTCTTCGTAGGTCTCGCGCAACCCGTGGGCGCGGTGATGCCGCTCGCAGAAGCGCAAGGCAAGCTGATTGCCGAACTCTTGAGCGGAAGCTACGAACTGCCGGACAGCGCCGAGCGCAAGCGGCGCACCGAACGCGACCGCGCGCAGATGTTTGCGCGCTACGTGCCCTCGCGCCGCCACACCATGCAACTCGACTACGATGAATACCTCGCGACCCTTGCCGCAGAAGCGCGCGCTGGGCGCACGCGAGCGCGTCACCGCGCCGCACGAGCCGGAAAGCACGCCCAACGCGACCAGGAGCCCGCCCCGTGACCGAAGTGTTCGACCCCGAGAAAGATGGCATTTCGGACGCTGAGTGGCAGGAGCTGCTCGCTCGCGCGAGCGGCGACGGGCGCCATTTTTTTTGCGAAAATCAGCTTTATATCGCGTACGCGCGCAACAAGGTGCAAGTCACGCGTTACATCGCACGCCGCGGGCTGATGGGGCTGTGCATGATCGTGCTCGGCATCACTCTTTGGGTATACGCGCTGAACCGCGATTGGGGCCTCACCCTGGTTGCCGGCATTGCACTGACGCTGACCGGAGTGGGCATGGTCGGAACGGGAGTGGTGACGCGACGCGACCCGGCGCCTCGCGAGAGCGTCGCGCGTTGGCTCGCGAAGTGGAGCGCCGCGCGCGAGACACCGAACCTGATCACCGGAGCGTCGCTGAGCGACGCTGGGCGCGAGTACGTGCCGACCGAGGTGAAGTGCGTGCTGATCGTCGAGCGTGACTCATTGCTCGATTTGCTGCTGAAAAACGGCGCGCATCGCGCGCTCTCCGCGCTGATAGTCGCCGAAAGCGGCTACCCGACCGCGCTCGCCGCCGAGGCGCAGCTTCAGCTCGAGACGCGCCCCGAGCTGAAGCTGATCGCGCTGCACGACGCGACCCCGAACGGCGCGGGCATGCTTGCGCGCTTGCGAACGAGCAGCGTCTTTTCGCTCGCGCGCCGGCCAGTCGTAGACGCAGGCTTGTTCCCTGCGGACGTGACCTGGCTTGCCGAGTTGGCTCCTGCCATCCCCTCCGCGCACACGGGGAACGTACCCGTCGATTCGTTGTCGTACGACGCCCTCTTGCAGGGCCTGAGCGGAGTCGTCCAGGGCGCGTTGTCGCTCTATCAAGCGATCGACAACGCGCGCTCCACTGAGTCTGAAAACAGCGACGCCGGCGCGAGCGGCAGAGCCGCTCCAGCCGGCAGCTGAGTCAAGCCTCGAGCTTGCGTCGCGCGCGCACGCCTTCAGCCAACATTTCGAGCACTGGAACCGTCTCGTCGAAGCCGAGGCAGGCGTCCGTGATGCTTTGACCGTGAGTGAGCGGCTTACCCGCGACGACGTCCTGACGGCCCTCCACCAGGTTGCTCTCCAACATCACGCCAAAGATGTGCCGGCTGCCGGACGCGACCTGAGCGGCGAGCGACTCGCCCACTTTGACCTGGTTTTTGTGGTTCTTTTGGCTGTTGGCGTGGCTGCAGTCGACCATCAACGCCGGGCGCAGACCCGCTTTTGCCAGCGCTGCGGTCGCTTCCGCGATCGGTTCGGCCGCGTAGTTCGGACCTGAGCGACCGCCGCGCAAGATCAGGTGGCAATACTGATTGCCGCGAGTCGAGACGATGGCGGCCAAGCCTTGCTTGGTCACCGAGAGAAAGTGGTGCGGCGCAGCCGAAGAGCGCACCGCGTCGACCGCGATTTGCACGTCGCCGCTCGTGCCATTCTTGTACCCGACGGGCATACTCAGACCGCTGGCCAATTCGCGATGCACCTGGCTTTCGGTCGTACGCGCGCCGATCGCGCCCCACGACACGAGATCGGCCACGAATTGCGGCGAGATCGGGTCGAGGAATTCGGTCGCTGTGGGCACGCCGAGCTGCACGACGTCGAGCAAGAATTTGCGCGCCACGCGCAGGCCGAGATTGATCGAGAACGAACCGTCGAGCTTGGGGTCGTTGATCAGGCCCTTCCAGCCGACGGTGGTGCGCGGCTTCTCGAAATAGGTGCGCATCACGATCTTGAGTTCGGAGTTCAGCGCCTCCGCGACCGGCCTGAGCCGTTTCGCGTATTCGATGCCGGCTTGGGGATCGTGGATCGAGCACGGACCTACGACGACCACCAAGCGGTCGTCTTCACCGGTCACGATGCGCGCGACTTCGGAGCGAGCCTCGGCGATCAAGCGGGTGTCGGCCTCGGATACGGGCAGCTCCTCCATCAAGATGGCGGGCGGGATCAGTGGCCGGAGGCTCTCGATGCGAACGTCGTCGGTCGTGTAAGGCATGAATTTCTGTGGGTAGAGGCGGCCGTCTGGGGCGGCAGCGCCGGGACTGTGCCATCTCAGGCGCGGACCGCAAAGTACCCGACTTTGGCTAGACCGCCCGTGCTCGGCGCTGCCTCGAAATCAGCCAAAGCGCGGCCGAGCAGGTGCAAAGAGCGATGGCCGGGGAAATACGGGGGGGCTGGAAAAGCGCGCAACGCCCCGCGTTGCACCGTTTTCTCGATCGCGCTTGCGTCGAACATCAAGGAGTTGTGCACCCAGCCCAATCCGCTTTGCACGTCCGCCAAGCGGGCGCTCGGGTGCCCACCCCACGGCGCGGTCCCCAGCGCATAGCCCGCCGCGGGCCAATGGTTGATCGCCACGGTGCCGTAGCGAAGCTCCGCGATTGCGTCGTCGAGGGCTTTCGATAAAACCGAATCACGCTCGGTCTGCGGCGTGACGTACAACATGGCGTTGAGGGTGCCCCACAATCGATCGTTGGCGAACGCAGTGGCGCTCGCCAAGAACTCGACTGGGTCGGCGCTGCCCAGGCTCACCTCACTCAAGATGCTGCAGAACGGTTCGACGCTGAATTGCGGGGCCGCAGATTCTGGATCGAGCGCGGTGATCAGCGTCCACGGCAACTGCCCCGGAGCGACGTCACCAATGCGAGTGACGTGCTCGGCATCTTTGGTCAACGCGGCGTAGCGCGCATCGGCGCCTGGATAGTAGGCGTTTCGCGGCGCGATCCTGGCAAACTCCAGTTCCAAGCGCGCTAGCAATGCTTCGCGCTGGTCGAAACCGCGCGGCGTGATCAACATCTTGGCTGCGTTGCAGTTGAAGGAGGCGTTTTGCACGACCATCCCCGCGAGACCGCGCGCCATCACATCGAGCTCGCGATCGCTGTATTTGCCGGGCACTAGCAAGACAGGGCTGATATTGCCGAGCTCACTGCTCACCGGTTTATCGAACAGCGGAGTGCCTTGCTTCTTGCGCAGCTCTCGCTCCGCGCCCGCTTTTCCCCACACGATTCGGTCATGAGTCTCGGCTGAGCCGGTGATGTGGAGTTCGTCGATCGCAGGATGCGCCACCAGGTGCGCGCCCACCTCGGGTCCACCGTAAACGATGCGCAGGAAGCCGCGCGAAATCAGCGGTGCCATGGCAAGCTCGAGCAGCGGGCCCAAGTAGGCGTTGACCGGGCTCATCTTGAGCAAACACACCCGCCCGTCGACGAACGCCTTGTAAGCCACATCGAGCACTGGAATGGAGGCAACATTGCCCGCGCCAAGCACCAGAGCCACTCGCCCCTCTGGGTCAGGCTGCTTGTAAAAGTGCGCCTGAATTTGCGACAGCTGTGTGACGTCGACATCCGGCTCGAGCCAGGTCTTCGCGTGGAACGGTGCGTAAAGAAGGCCGTCGTACCATTCGTGCGGGGTCACCTCGACCGCCGCGCGCCCGTGCGAAGTGAACGAGACGCGACCCGTGTCGATTCTGGGCGCACCGCCGCGCCGCACTTGCTCGAGCGAGTCCGCGAGCTGTTTCAAATTGCGAATGATCGGCAGCGTTGCCGCGACCCATTCTTCACCCTCGAGGGGTGTACCCAGCGGCATGCCCTTGGCAACACATCCCGCCGCGACGATGCGCGGGCCGAGCTCGTGGAAACGACTCACCATCTCGCGTAACCATGCGACTTTATCGGCGATCGGCGTCCGCGCGAACGCGGTGGCGCGATCCGCAAGGACCGCGAGGGCCTGCTCGAGTTCCGGAAAACCCGTGTCGCCCGGCAGCTCTTGTCGATCGTTGGTCACCGCCCGACTCGCTGAAGATGCGCCCATATTGCCAACGGCATAGCCCCGGCTTGGCAGGGCGACTAGTTGATAACCGTCTGGGCGGAAAATGAGCCGATGCGCGACAAAGGTGCGATAGCGGCGTCCACAAAGCCGTGCTCGAACCAAAGGCGACAAGCTTGTACCATTGGCTCCAGCGTCAGCTCGGCCAAGCCCGTCCTTACCCATGTCGAACGAACCCACGTTGCCGCCGGTTACGGAACCCCAGCGAAAACCGTCAGCCCTGCCCGTCGTCGCGAGCGAGAGTGACGCTCGCTTGCAAGCCGCACTCGCGGCCAGTGCGCGCGCAGACGCAAGTTTGACGGGCTTGTTCCGCGCCATACAGCAACTCGGCAACGGTCTCGGTGGCGCCCGTGAAGCCAACGAGTCCTTGGCGCTCGAACTCGAGGGCCTGCGTGACTTGCTCGGCGTCGCGAGCGAACAGCAGCAGATCTTCGAACGCAAGATCAGCGAACTCGAACAGGTGCTCGATCGCACTCGCAAAGAGCACGCGCACGAGCGCGGCTACCTGATCGACCAGCAGGACCTATTTTTGGTCAAGTTGCTCGACGAGCAGGAGCTGGAACTGAAGACGCGGGACTCGGCGGTCGATGCGCTCCGCGCGCGACTCGCAGAGCTCGAACGACGCGACCAAGTAGCGCTCGCGCCGACCTTGGTTCAAGACGACCCGCCCTCTGCCTCCTCCGCGCCGATTCGACTCGTCGACCTCGAGCCGCCGCCCGTATCGACGATTTCGGAAGTAGAGCGAGCCGAACGCGCCGAGCTCGAGCGAACGGCGCAAAAGCTAGCCGAGGATCGCGAGCGCGCGAGAGAGACGGTCGCGCGCCTGCAAACGCAGCGCGACGAAGCGCAAATCGCCGTCTCGCGCGTCGAGCGGGAACGCGACGAAGCGCTGCACGAGATCCACCGCTTGAAGAGTGAGCTCGGCGGTCCACGCATCCCGCTTTCGACTCGCCCGCCGTCCCCCGAGTCACGGCGTGATTCGAGCTCCGCGCGCATCCCCGCGGCTGCACAGACGCTCGCGCAGATCGAGCTAGAAGCGCGCCTCGGTCAGCCGCTCGTGCCGAATTCGACGGGAGAAGGCTCGACCATTCCGAGCGCGGGACACGACTCGCAACGAGGGTTGCGGATCAGCAGCGTGCTGAGTCCGCCCCGCGGCGCCCCGCTGACGACGCCGATCCCCTCTCGCCTCTCACCGCCGCCCTCACGGTTGTCGCCACCGCCCGGCGCACGACAGTCATTCCCGCCGGAGGAGTTGCGACACACGCTGACCAGCTCGACCTCCAACGCGCCGATTTCGCAAACGGTCGAGAGCCGCTCGTCACCGCTGAAACAAAAGCCGGACGCGAGCACGCGACCCTTGGTCGGCTACTCGCTGGGCACCGGCAGCGTCGAGCCCGAAAGCTTGGAACTCGCGACGCACCTGACGCCGCACCCGCCTCCGAGCAGCGGCAAGCCCTGATACCGACCGAAGCCGGCTCGGGCTGGGTTTGATTTTTTGATGGTCACGAGTCGCGGCGCTTCGCGTCGCAGCCTTCGGCGTCGAGGGTCGGCGCGAAGGGAGAGGAACACAGTGCCGACGCGGGGTGCGCTGCAGGATCGCGATCGCCCCCTCTCCCTCCCTCTCTGCTCGACCGCGCTATTTGTGCCTTTTTTCGCCGAAACTCCCGCGTTCCGCCGCGACGGTGCTACTAGGGGCGCCCGCTATGAATTCCGATGCGCCGCTGGTCCCGAGTGCCGACACCTCGCCCAAGGTGATCGCGCGCAGCGTGCTCGTGCGTGTCGGCTTGCTGTGCACTGCGGGAGTGCTGTCGCTGTGGTTGACCAAGATCGCGCTGTTCACCGCGGTCGGCACGTTGCTCGGCTTCGTCTCTTTGCCGGCTGAACCGCGCCGCCTGATGCGATGGTTCAAGGTGGCGCTCGCGATCGCCGGCATTTGCGCGACGGTCGGCACGTTTCGTTTCTTGGTGCTCGAAGCCGTGCCGGGCATGGTCGAAGGTGGCACGACGGCCACCGAGCAACGTGCGGTGTCGCGGCTGCGCGAGATCTTGTTTGCCCAAGATGCCTGGCGCAAGAACGCCTTCTACGATCCGGATGGGGATCGCGTGGGCTCGGCAGGCCTGCTCGGCGAGCTGACCGCAGAGATCGGCGTGCGCTCGGGCAACCGTGTCGAACCAGCGGTGCTCGAAGGTTACCCCAAGCTGGCGGACACGCGGCTCGGGCCCGCCGCAGAAATCGGCGGCTATTTGCTGCTCGTGTGTTTGCCGAAGCAGGGCGGGGGCTACACCGCAAAACCGGGCGACGCGATCGACGACGAAGCCGCCGAGCGTCACTTCTACGCCTACGCTTGGCCCGCCGAGCGCGGACAAGGCCTAAGCAAGGCGTATTTCTTGGACGAGCACGAGCGGATCTTGCGCGCCGATAGCCAAGAGCTCGAACCACGACGCTTGATCGGCGTCGATGCGCCGCCCGCCTGTGACGACATCTCGGCACCTGCGACCGCCGGGGATTGGCGCGTGTGGCGCCAGAAAAAGCCTCGCACTAGCCTGCCCTACGACAAACCGTGATGCGCGATGGACGAACAGTACAAAAGTGATCTGAACCGCGACGTCAAACCGGCTGCGCCGGGCGAGTTCGCAGCGCTCGAGCTTGGCCCGATGCGCGTTTGGCCGCCCGTCGTGCTCGCGCCCATGGCAGGCGTCACGAACTATCCGTTTCGTTCGCTATGTAGGCGGTTTGGCGCGGGCTTGTACGTGAGCGAGATGATCACGGCGCGCCCGCTCGTGGAGGGCAACCAAAAGACGCTGCGCATCGCCGATTTCGGCCCGGAAGAGAACCCGCGCAGTTTGCAATTGTACGGCGTCGATCCGTACTACGTGGGTGAAGCCACGAAGCGCTTGGTGGGTGAAGGGCGCGTCGATCACATCGACATGAATTTCGGCTGTCCGGTGCGCAAGGTCACGAGCAAAGGTGGCGGCGCGGCCATCCCCGTCAAACCCAAGCTGCTCGCGGCGATCGTGCGCGCGTGCGTGCAAAACGCGGGCACGGTGCCGGTCACCATCAAGTTCCGCATGGGCATCCACGACCAGCTGTTGACGTTCTTGGACGCGGGTCGCGTCGGTGAAGCGGAAGGATGTCGCGCGGTTGGCCTGCACGCGCGCACCGCCTCTCAGCTGTACGACGGCGAAGCGCGCTGGGAAGCGATCGCGGAATTGAAGCAAGCAGTGCGCGGCATCCCAGTGCTCGGCAACGGCGACATCTGGGAAGCAGAAGACGCGCTCCGCATGATGCGCAGCACCGGCTGCGACGGCGTGATCGTCGGGCGCGGTTGCTTGGGACGACCCTGGCTGTTTCGAGATCTGGTGAGCGTGTTCGACGGCCGTGAGCCGGAGAATCCGCCGCTTCTCGGCGGCATCGTCGAGATCATGTTGGAGCACGCCACGCTGCTCAGCGAATGGTTTGGGGAGCGCATGGCAATGCGCTCGTTTCGTCGCCATTCGACCTGGTACACGAAGGGCTTTCGAGGTTCGGCCGAGCTCCGACAGCGCCTCATGCAAATCGCCACACTGGCGGATTTGCGCGCAGCCTTGCAGAACATCGACGGATCCCAACCCTTTCCCCCCTCGGCAATGCGCGTGCCACGCGGCAAAGGCTCGGGAACTCAAGACGTCAGTTTGCCGGAAAATTACCTGCTCGATCGCGATGATGCGACGCCGCCCGGCGCCGACGCGGAAGACGAATTTTCCGGGGGCTGAGGACCGACTGCGCTGCTCGCCAAAGGCGCCACGAAATCGTCGCCCGCGAAACTGAATCGAAACTGAACGCGTGAAAAGCATCGCTGTGGCGTGACGAGGCCTCGAGTCGCGTGTACCCTCCTCTCGTGCCACGGGTACCGCCCACCCCGGCAGTAGGGACGTCACCATGCGAGCTCCTCAATTGGTCACTGACTTCTTCGAATGGCGCTGGTCGCCGTGCATCGGCCTCACTGCGGGCTCGCTCGCATTCGTGGCGTTCGCCGTGCTGCTGATTCCGACGCGTATCGGAGGCGAACCCCGGCTGGTCAATACCTTGAGCAGCTACGAAAATGCGCTCCCCCAACGAGCCATTTTCAGCTCGTCCCTCGCGCGCAACTCAGCGGAACCCGATGACCATGTCGAAGGTGAACGAGTGGCGCGTTCCGTCCCTCGGGTTGCCGCCGCGATCGTTGCTCCGAGCCGTCCACCGCAGCGCGGCTTCTCGCCGATCCTCGAACGCGCCGAGCCGCTAGCAAGGCACCCCGAACCTCTGCCCGCGCCGCCGCAACCGGCGCCTCCGCAGCCCGTGGCTGTGCAGGCCGCGCCCTCCTCGCAGGGCGAGACACCGCCCACCGCACCGGGTAGTGTAGGTGCCGTCCAGCCCGAGGCGAGTGGACCGGCGCGTGAATCGACACAATGAGGCAGACACGGTGAAACGTTGACGGAGTCGGTGCGACTCGATCGCTTCTTGTTTGCCTCGCGCTTGTTCAAATCGCGCACGTTGGCCCAGGCGGCCTGCGAGGCCAACCACGTACGCGTCAACGGGACTCCCGCGCGGTCGAGCCACGCGCTGCGCGTGGGCGATCAAATTACGGCCTTTTCACCGCGCGGCGACATCGTTTGGGAAGTGCTGCAGCTCGCAGAAAAACGCGTCGGCCCCCCGCTCGCGCGCTTGCTCTACGCCGATCATTCGCCTCCACCGCCGCCCAAAGAAGAGCGCGTCGCGGTGCGAGCGCGTGGCGCGGGTCGGCCCACCAAGGCAGACCGCCGCGCGACCGATCGCTTTCGCGGGGACTAAGAGAAGCTATCCCGGTAGGCCGCCCGAGGAGGCAGGCGAAACCAAAGTGGATGTCGAGCCAGCTCGACGTCCCGTCGGAGGAGGCCGATAGATACCGGAGATCAGCTACCGACGACCAGGCCTACTGGGATGGGTTCTTAGAGTTAGCCAGGCAACGCCGAGCATCCACCCGCTCAGCAACGCCGCCGCCAGCTTTTGCACGGCCGGCACGATCAGCGGCGCGGGCTCGCTCGCGTGCATGGAACGAACGAACAACACTGCATGCACACCACCCGTCAAGAGTGTGAGCACCCCGACGATACCAAGCGCGCGAGCGAGGCCCTGCGAGCGCAACAGACCCCTCACCGCGCACAGCGCGGCAGCGAGCCCAAGTCCACCGGACAGCAACGACAACCATGCATGCACGTCGCCAAACAGCTCGGACGGCGTGAAAGGCACAGCCAGGAAACCGAGCACTGCGCTTTCACCGAGCGCGCGCGTCCAGGCTCTGGCGCGCTGAACGGCGGGCGCGAAATAGCGCGGCACGAGCCAAAAGAAGGCCGCGAGTGCCGCCGCGAAATTCACCATCGCGAGCTGCGCGAACCGCGAACCGAGGGGGTTCTCCACCCCCGACAGTGAGTTGGGTTGCGTCAGGTCGCAGAAGTAGTTGGCAAAGAAGCGGTGCCCGGGCGCCCCCCGATCAAGCCAATTCCCGCCCGGATAGAGCCACATCGCGGCGGCTATCAGGCCGAAAAACGCCAGCATCGACAGCGCGATCACGAGCGCGCACCGACGCGCCCCGGCTTCACTGTCGCGGTTGACACATGCGCGCACACGGTAGCCTAGAGTCGCACCTGGTTTGTGCGCAAGCCGGCTCAGAAACGGACGCGAAATGCCCAATGTGGCACGCTGTACATCTCATGCTGCGACGCGCCCTGGCAGATCCAACGGATCAGGACCCAGTCTTCGGCGCGCACGCGGAACCCGAAGCGGAAACGCCGGAGCCAGCGCAAGCAGCGGCGAGAACGCACCTGTCCTCGCGACCGCCGGCGATTCATCGCTCGTCACACCCACCGCCGGCGGCACCGGAACGCGTCGACCAAGCTTGGCTCTCGCAAATCTTCGCCAACATCAAGATCGATGGCGGGCTCGCGCACGCGCGCTTTGGTGAATACACGCTGCGCACGGCGCTGCAACCGGTGTTGAGCCTCGCACACCACAAGCCAGTCGGTTATGAGGCGCTGCTGCGAGCCTATGACGCACAGGATCGCTTGGTCTCGCCGCACCGCATGTTTCGCAAGGCCGGGGATGAGGCGATCGCGCTCGATCAGATCTGCCGTGCGTTGCATCTTCAGAATTGCGTGCTTCAGGGCGCGGCCAACAACTGGATCTTCCTCAATGTCAGCCCCGCGCTGATCTTGGAAGGCCATTCCACGCGCGCGATCTTGCCGCGCGCGCTCGAGCGCTATGGTGTGCCCGCGCATCGCGTCGTAGTCGAAATTTTGGAGACCTCGGCCTACGACGAAGAGAATCTCGCACGTTGTGTGCAATATTTCCGCGATCTCGGCTGCCTCGTCGCAATCGACGATTTCGGCGCGGGAGAGTCGAACTTCGAGCGTATTTGGCGGTTGAAGCCGGACATCGTGAAGCTCGACCGCTCGATGGTCGTGGAGGCGATGCGGACACCGCGCGTGCGGCGCATCTTGCCGGGCCTCGTTTCGTTGATCCACGAAGCGGGTTGTTTGGTCGTCATGGAGGGTGTGGAGACCGCCGAACATTCATTGATCGCGATGGAGAGCGACGTGGACTTCGTGCAAGGCTTCTACTTCGGAGAGCCGAGGTCGTGTCTGACCCCGGACGAGGACTACCGCGACGTATTGAACGAGCTATTCAACTGCTTCCAGGAGCGCGTGCGACGACAGTCCAGCAGCGAGCGATCCATGCTCGCGCGCTACTCGAAGAAGTTCGAAGAAGCCGCGACACTGTTACGCCTGGGCGGTGAACCCGAACACGCGTTCGGCGAGTTTCTGGCGCTGGGCGGCGTGCAGCGCTGCTATTTACTCTCGTCCGAAGGCGTGCAGGTGGGCGGCAACATCGGGCCGCGTGAAGCAGCGCGCAAGCTCGATCCTCGCTATTTGCCTTGCGCCGACGCCGAGGGCGCCAATTGGTTCCGCCGGCCGTATTTCCGGCGCGCCGTGGCCCAGCCGATGGCCGTGCAAGTTTCGAGGCCCTACTTGTCGATCGCCGACGCGCGTGCGTGCGTCACGTTTTCGATCGCAATCCCGGAGACCGACGGAGTCCGTGTGTTGTGCGCCGACTTGGATTGGGAGTCCTTCGCCTAGCGCTCACCGCTTGCACCCGGCGCGACGAAAAGCTCATCAAACTCGCTATTTCGCTCGCGGTTTAGTCAATTTTCCGGCGAGCTTGGCGGAGCGAAAACAATCCAGCCAATGGTCATTCACCATGCCGACAGCTTGCATGTGGGCGTACATGATTGTCGAGCCGACGAAGCTGAAACCACGTTTCTTGAGATCCTTACTGAACGTATCCGAAACCGAAGTACGCGCAGGAATGTCCTTCCGCACGCGTACGGTGCTCTGAAGCGGAACGCCATCGACGAAACGCCACTGGTACTTGGCGAAGGAGCCGAACTCTTCTTGGACCTTCAAGAATGCGCGCGCATTCTTGACCGTCGACTCTAGCTTCAGTCGATTGCGCACGATGCCAGCGTCTTGCATCAAGCGTTCGATGCGCTGCGGCGTGAAGCGCGCGACGCGCTCGACGTCGAACTCGGCGAACGCCGCGCGGTAGGCTTCACGTTTGCGCAACACCGTCAGCCAACTCAGACCGGCTTGTGCTCCCTCCAAAGTCAAAAACTCGAACAGTACGCGGTCATCGTGCACCGGGACTCCCCACTCGGTGTCGTGATAGGCGATCATCAAAGGGTCATCGCCGGTCCACCAGCAGCGCTTGCGCGCGGCCGTTGCTGTCTTGTTCGTTGCCATCTCGAATTGCGAGTGTGCCCAAGCACTCACACTCCGTCACGGGCCTCGCGACTTCAGGATCGAAACAGCTAGAAAAAGGTTACCGTTGCGCGTCCGCTCTCTCCCTGCGAATCTCGATTCGACTGGCGCGAAAGTAGCTTCGCGTTCGGGCTCATCTACTTCGCAAGCGGGTGCGTCATGCCTGACACGCAGGTCAGGGGGTGGGGACACAGAAATTGACGAACGACGAGACCTGAATTTTATGGCCAAACGGCCGGGCATGGACCTATCGCAACAAAGTTGAACGTTTTACACGGTCAGCAAACTCAGCCAATGGCGATACTCGCGAGGCACGCACGTTGCAGTAGCCGAGACCAGATACGACCAGTCAGACTTACGCTGCACACAGTGCGGCCGTTGTCATACAAGCGCCACGAGAACAAGCATGCGACCCACCCAGCAAGAATTCGCGAATCCCCGAGAGTGGTTGGCCGAGCTCGCCGAGGAGCGCGACGGCTATCGTCGTTTGGTCCGCGAGTCCGGCGGCGCGGGTCGCGCTGCGTATCGCCTAGCTCGCGCGCACTGCAGCGCGGCTCATGGCGCAGAGCCGTGCTTGGAAGACTTGCAAGCAGCAGCGACGCTGCTCGCAACCAAGCTGGGCAGTGGTGGAGCGTTGCCGATCAAGTCGCTGTTGGGCGGCGCAACGCCAGCGCCAGCGTTCGCGCCGTCCGCGCCAGCGATCACGCCGTCTGCCCCGCCTCAAGCGAAGTCCGCGGTACCCCGCGCAAAACCCGCAACGCCCAGCACGACCTCGGCGCCGCCTGCTCCGTCCTCGGCCGAGCGTCGAGCAGCGAGCAAGGGTCGAGCGCGCAAGGACACGCCCTCGCTCAACATGGGTTCCTAAAACCCTTCACTGCGAATTCGTGGCTCCGGCACGCCGTGAGCCACTAGCAACCGCACGACGTCGGTCACCATCTCTAGCCGACCGCAAACGTAGGCATCCAGTGGACCGAGCGAGTTCACTGCCTCCAGCAGCAGAGCCTGAACCCTGCCGCGCCGCCCGCGCCAAGTGCTGCTCCCGCCGGTCAGCGTAGGGATGACATGCAAGCGCGGGTGTTCCGCTGAGTATCGTGCGAAATCCTGCGCAAAGAGCACGTCTTCCGGTTCTCGATGACCGGCAACCAGCAGCAATCGTGTGTCAGAAGCGCGAGCGAGTTCGGCTTCGATCAGCGCGCGCAGGGGCGCAATGCCCGTCCCCGCGCCGACCAGTAGCGCGGCAGGGCTCGGACTGGCTTGCCAGGTGAAGGCACCCTCGGGACCTTCGACCTCGAGCTCCGCGCCAATCGGTAGGGTATCCATCACGTCGGCCCCCGCGTGAACGGCCACCGCCAGCTCGAATTCGCCGGGTTTGTTGGGGTCGTTCGCGGAGGCGATGGAATAGGGTAGGAAGAGCGCTTGCCCAGCCGAGCCGACGACCACGAGATACTGCCCCGCTTCCCACGCGAAGGGCGAGCGAGCGGCAAATCGAAGCCGATGCACACGGCTCGAAAGTGGCGCGCGAGCGATCAGTTCGACCACGAAGCGGCGGGCAGGCATCGGCTGTTCATAGAAGGATCACCTGTGCGTTTGCCATGAATTTTTTTGGTCACGCATTGCTCGCGCAACGCAACGAGGCCACTCGCGGCGCGACTCGCGCGGAGTTCGTGCTCGGCGCGATGCTGCCGGACTTTGCATCGATGCTGCGGGCGCGACCGCCGACGACTACGCTCGACGCGCTGAGCGCCGGGGTTTCGTTTCACCATCGAACCGACGACGCTTTTCATGGCTGCGCTTCATTCTTGGAATTCTCTCACCATGCGTCGAACTTCTTGAGTGAACGCGGCGTGTCGCGCGGCACCGCTCGCGCAGTTGCGCACGTCGGAGTCGAGTTGCTTTTGGACGCTGCCTTTGCGCGCGACACCGCCGTAAATGAGGCGTATTTGTCCGCGCTGGCTTGCGCAACGACGCCGCCCGTACGCCAGTCGGTGCACTGGCAAACCGCTGAATCCGACGAGCGATTTCAGCATCTGTGCCACAGACTCCTCGAGCGTGGCCACGTTCAACCAACCCCTACGAGTGAACTCGTCGCGGAGCGTTTGCGGAATATCTTGGCCGATCGCCCACGGCTAGCGATGGACGAACGCGGGTTATCCGTTGTACGTAACTGGGTCGAAAGTGCCCGCTCGCAGATCACATCCCGTGCTCCGCAGTTGTTGCGTGAGGTCGAGCAGCGCTTGCAGCTCGCGCTCTAGCTCCCTCGGGCCACTCTCAGAGATCAGAAAAGGAAGATTGATGCGCCTCACGCAAGTCTGCGTCGCGCTCGGCCTGCTCGCAGCGCCAGCGCTGGCTTCGGCTCAAATCAAGCAGCCCGGAGCTCACCCACGCTACTCGGTCGAGCTGGAGCCGCACCTGCTCGTGCAGTGGAACGAGTCGTGCGCGAGTGACGGCTTCGGACCGGGTTTTCGCGCGACGATCCCATTTTTGGACAACGGCCCGATCCCCAAGATCAACAACAACATGGGCATCGGTTTCGGGCTGGATTGGGCGCACTCCGGCATCAACTCGCGCTGCCCGGACTACTATCGCAACGGTATTTACTATGGCGATGGGTACACCGCGGACATCTGGCAGGTCCCCGTCGTCGTGCAGTGGAACTTTTTCCTACTGCCGAAGGTCAGCGTGTTCGGCGAGGCCGGCATCGTGTTTCAACATCGCCGCTACGACGGCACCTTCAACTGTACCAATGGCAACGTCTGCTACGGTCCCGGCACCGAGAACGGGTGGGATGCGTCCTTCGCCGCTGGCGGGCGCTTCTTGATCAGCGATTCGGTCGGTTTTTTGCTCCGAATCGGCTATCCATACCTTTCGGCTGGCGTGTCGATCTTGCTGTAGGCTTGTCGTCGAACCTCGGCCTAGCCGAAACTCCGCATGCCGATGGAACACCGCGCTCCCCCTTCGACCAACATTGCTGCTACGATTTTTCGCGATCTGCGCAGCCAAATCTTGAAGGGGACGCTCAAGCCCAGCGAGCGTTTGCCCGGGGAACGCGAACTCGCGGCGCAGTACGGCACCAATCGCAACACCCTGCGCGAGGCCGTGCGCATGCTCGAGCAAGCGCGACTCGTCACCGTGCGTCACGGTCAAGGTGTGACGGTCGCGGATTTTCGCAAGACCGGCACGATGGAGCTCTTGCCACCGTTCTTGGAGAACACGGGCAACGCCGCTGAGATCCACGCCCTGCTCGAGGACATTTTGCCAGCGCGCCTGCTGGTCTTGGAATTTGCCACGCGCTTGGCCGCGAAGCGCGCCAGCACTGACGACATTTCGCGCCTGCGCGACATCACCGAGCTATTGATCGCGGCCTTCGAACGACGCGATCCCGTGGTGATCGCGCACGGCTTCCAACGCTGGCTCGATGCGTTGCTGGACGCCGGTCATTCGGTTGCCGTGCGTTGGATTGCCAACCCTTTTTTGGATGCCTACCGCGAGCTACTCGATCGGTTTCCTGCCCTGTGGATGCTGGAGCCGAGCTTTCCCCAGCATTTGCGCGATTTGGTGACCACGCTCGAAGCCGCGGACGAAGAGAAATCGATCGCCGTTACCCGCGAGTATTATCACCGTGTCGATACGATGTTGATGCGCGCGCTCGCCAGCCTCGTGCCCAAGGGTTAGCCACTCACCGCCTAGCGCGCGTGCTCTCGGCTCAGCACGTGCTGCGCCTTCTGCAACCAAGCGCGAATGCGTAGCGGTGCGCGGCTGAGTGAAGCTTCCCCAGCGCAGGGGACCGGCAGAGGCACGCTCGACTTGGTCGACCAGAACAGAACCGGGCCCGCTTCACGCGCGCGCAATCCAAAGACGACGCGCGCAGCCGATTTCGCGCTGTACGTTCCGTCGAGCGCGGGCAACGCGAGTCGCTGCCAAAGTGCTTCCGCTTGGCGTCCCGCCGCGCTCGGTTCGCCGTAGCCTGGACCGAGATAGCGGCCATCGACCTCGAATCGCGCACCGAGCGTCGCGCTGTCCAAACGTGGAACTTCCGACCCACCGAGCTCGCGCAAGAGCTGCGCTGTGCGCGCCGCCAAGCGAAGAATGCGCAACCGACTGGTCACCGGCCAGGGCGAAACCCGCACCGAAGTCAGCCTAGGCAACGTGGCCGGCTCGAAACCAACGCGAAAGCGCGCCGCCAACGAGAGCCCCACCAAGAGCCCCGCGGAGGTACACGTCGACCCCACCGCGACGATGATTCGACGCGGCGCCGGCAACAGTCCTGCAGCGACTTGTCGCCCAAGCTCCAGGCCAGCCGACACGTAGCCCAGCGCGCCGAGTGGCGTCGCGCCCCCTGGCACCATCACGTATGACGCTTCCTGCTTGAGTCGCGTCCAAGCGAGCCCCAACGGGAACGCACTCCAGTGCGGCAGCGCGTGCAGCTCCGCACCACTGGCTGCCAAGGCTCGCAGATTGACGAACGCTGGCTCCGACACTGGTTGCGGGAACAGAAGCGCGCCTGGTGAGAGCCCAACCCGCGGGGCGTGCAGCGCAGTGGCGAGGGCGTGATTGGAACCGAACGCCCCGGTCGCGAGCACGCGCGTGTGTCCGAGCGCGCGCGCATGCCCAAAGAGCAGCTCCAAGGTCCGCACTTTGTTCCCGCCATAGATGTCCGAAGAGATGTCGTCGCGCTTGATCCAGAGGTCGCTTTCACCCGCACCGAGCTCTCGCGCAACTGCACGGAGTGATTCGACGGGGGTGGGAAAAGCTCCCAACTCGACGCGCGACACACGTTCTGAAAGCTTCGGAAACAGTTCGAACAGCGGAAAACCCACCTTTTGGAGAGTAGCCTCTCTCGCTCCTGGCAGGCGGAAGCAGCGAGAAAAGCCTATGCATTTGTGCACTGTATTTCTGTCACGGACGGTGTTAGTCGTCGTGGCGCCATACGGGAGCGCGGCATGCCCCAGAAATCAAAAAAGCCCGTCAAGAAGGCCAAGATTCGTGCATTCAGCGCGCCGGCCAAAAACAAACGTAAAGTGGGCAAAGCTGCGTCGCCCGTCGCCAAACGTTCAGCACTGG